>Ga0102593_1000393_pt1 | contig 84512 bp, 80 predicted proteins | sample AraplaCol_mMS_r2_2_FD_76862 | JGI IMG/M metagenome (GOLD analysis project Ga0102593, IMG submission 76862) | Arabidopsis root microbial communities from North Carolina, USA - plate scrape MF_Col_mMS_r2 (SPADES assembly) (version 2) | ecosystem: Host-associated > Plants > Roots > Endosphere...
TTTAGAAAAAGTGAAAAACAAACCATTAATCAACATGTTTGATTAGTGGTTCGTTTTTTTTTGATGGTGAACGTAGGTTTTATCTATTTAATTCCTTCTAGCAGTTGATTGGATGGCAAGACGAAGACTCTTGGGGGAAAAGCGGGATAGATGAGACCCCGCAGGAGCGCAAGCGACGAGGAGGTTCAGTGCCCGCTCGCGGAAAGCGAAGTCTTGCACGGAAATCAACTGCCGTGTCACAAGCGGTTCAGCTCATGTATCCCATTTGTTCGTCTTTAGATTGAATTGATTTCGTTATGTTTCAACCTCTTTTTTAAAAAAAGTTATAATGTCTTTTCAGCAGCTTTTTGATGTGCAAAAGAGGAAGATTTCGTTATTTCCTCTTCATCGAAATCCATTTCTGGAGGAGAAAGCTTAAATCCTTTTGTAAGAAAAGTTAAGTATACAAGTCCTATGGCAGTCCAGATGATTCCTAGCACTAAGGCGTGTTTATCTAAATTAATAAAGAGATAGAAATCAAGGACCGCTCCAATAGCTGGTATAAGAAAGTACAGAAGAAAACGATTCTTTTTTTCATTTTTTAACGTGAAGTAATAGTGAAAAATGACCGATAGATTTACAAAAATAAACGTTAAAAATGCTCCAAAGTTAATAAATGAAGTAGATGTACTTACATCAAGCTTAACGGCCAGCAATGAAATGCCTCCTATGAATAAAATATTCAATAGGGGTGTGTTTGACTTTCGATGAAGATAACCAAATATCTTAGCGGGAAGTACGCCATCTCTTCCCATTGCAAATAATAAACGGGCTCCGCTTGTTTGAGCAGATAAGCCAGATGCGAATTGAGCAATAATTAATCCAGCTAGAAAAATAGAGCTAAATAAATTGCCGCCGATTTGTACGGCAATTTCAAATGCTGCTGAATCAATATTTTGAAAAGATGTATAGTCAGGATGAACAAGCTGTAGAAAATAAGAAGCTCCAATAAAAATGATGCCTCCAATTAGTGTAATAAGAAAGATAGCTTTTGGCATTGTTTTTTCAGGATTAATGGTTTCTTCAGATAGAGTTGTAACAGCATCAAATCCTAAAAAAGAATAACAAGCAATGGAAGCGCCAGCGGCTACAAACGAAAAGGAAAAATGCTCGTTCAAGAATGGGTTAAAGCTAAAGAGTGCAAAAGGTGATGAGCCTTTTATAAGGTATATAATGCTTAGTGAAATAAAAATACCGACTACGAGCAATTGAAAAATCATCATTAATGTATTGACGCTCGCCGCCGCTTTTAAGCCAATTATATTGATAACAGTTGTAATAAAAATAAAGGCTAGTACAAATGCCCAAAGAGGAATGCTGGGAAAAGCTGTATGTAAATAAACGGCTCCGATAAGCCAAATAACCATAGGAAGAAACAGGTAGTCTAGTAAAACAGCCCATCCAATCATAAATCCGACATATGGATTTATGGATTTTCTTGTATACGTATAAGCAGACCCTGCAATAGGAAAAGCTTTAGTCATTTTACCGTAGCTATAAGCCGTAAATAGCATAGCAGCTAAAGCCACTATATAAGCAGTGGAAACTAGTCCATGAGTGGTTTCAGCCAACAAGCCATAAATACCAAATACAATCATTGGAGTCATATAAGCAAGTCCAAACAAAACAATATGTGACAACTTCAAAGTTGGAACTGCTTGATTTCTTTTCGTTTCCATCTTTGCGCCTCCCTTAAAAATTGTTTTTAATCTTCTTATGTCTATTTGTACAAATCCGATCTTCTGTGCATAAGGTAATTAAGCTTCTGATCTTTTGATTCTTCTAAAGAAATAGCTACTGTCGATATTTGTTCCTTGCTACCCATTTTTAGAAGAACTTTTCCTTTACTGTTGACGACTGCGCTATGTCCAAAAAAGAATGTATCTTCTTCAGAGCCTATTCGATTGCATAGAGCAATTGGAAGTTCATTTTCCATAGCACGGCTTTTTAAATAAGTTATTTGATAATCTTCGTAAGGGCTCATGTTAGCAAGCGGGATGATGAGTAAATCCGCTCCTTTTATTTTTAAAGTTCGGGCCACTTCAGGGAATTCAAGGTCATAGCAGATCATTAATCCAATGGTTCCGAATTTGGTTTTGAAAACAGGTAAAGTGTTGCCTGGGCGGAAGATTTCAGCTTCCCTGTCAAAAAGATGTGTTTTTTGATACGTACCAATTACAGCTCCGGTATCATCTATAAGAGCTGATGTAATATGATAATGCCCGTTAGCTGTTACTTCAGGAAAAGATATAACGGCGTGGATGCTGTGATTCCTGCAGCTTTGTTGTAAAAGCTGTAAGCTTTCGCCACTAACGGATTCAGCTAGCTCCTTAATATCATCCCAAATAAAATAACCTGTTAAACAAAGTTCCGGAAAGACAACAAGGTCAGCCTGTTCGCTTGCAGCTTGCTTGATACAGTCATTTATTTTTCGAATGTTTTCTTTTTTATTGCCTAGTACAGGACAAAACTGAGCAATTGTAATATTCACTGTAAAATACCTCCTCATAATAGTTTTCACTATAAATACAAGCAAGAAGTGTGCCAACGTATTTTTTCAGTCAATTCTGATTTTTAATCTTTAAAAAGATGAATTTTTTCATTATACTAATAGGAAAAAAAAGAAAATAAGTCATATTCTGCTTATACAGTTATTTGGAAAGCTAAGATGATGATTTTTATCATCAATGATGCGATTTTTCATTAGAAACAATCGAAAGGAGGAAATGGATAATGAGGAATTCTTCAATAGGTACCCGCGAATCAATAGTAGTCATCATAAATCATGAAGGACGCATTGATACCGTATCTATCAATAATAAACAAACCAGTCACTTATCGCTGTTTCAAGAAAGTATGTTATTTGAAGAAGTTCAGTGGAAAAAGGTCTTTACTGCTGCTCCAAGTGGTTCTACTCAGTTATTAAGCACCTATGAGGGAAGAACCTATCTATTTACCCTCCACCTTGTCCAAGCGAACGCTTACATAAATCAAATCGTGACATTAGCGAATATATCTCAAAGCATGTTTAACCCTTATTCAAATGAAGGTCAGCATAAAACCGATGAGTTGATTATGGAATCATCTGCTATGAAACGAATTAGTAAAATTATTGAAACAATTGCTCATGTAGGCTCCACTGTTCTTCTACTAGGTGAATCGGGAGTAGGCAAAAGTCAAATTGCTAAATTTATTCATAGTACTAGTACACGTTCAACGCAGCCTTTTATTTCTGTTAATTGTGGTGCTATTCCAGAGAGTTTAATCGAATCAGAGCTATTTGGGTATGAAGAAGGAACTTTTACAGGCGGAAAAAAAGGAGGAAAGGTCGGCTTATTTGAAGCTGCTCATAAGGGAACAATTTTTCTAGATGAAATTGCGGAATTTCCTTTAAACCTACAAGCAAAACTGCTAGGTGTTTTGCAAGAAAACGCGGTGCGAAAAGTAGGAAGTACAGAGGAAAAAAAAGTAGATGTACGAGTAATTGCTGCAACAAATAAAAATTTACAGGAGCTTGTTGAGAAAAAATTATTTCGTGAAGATTTGTTCTATAGGCTTAATGTCGTACCGCTCACTATTCCACCTCTTAGAGAGCGAGAAAAGGACATACATATCTTAATTGATCATTTTCTTTTTAAATATAATACAAAATATCATCTTCGAAAAGAAATTAATGATGAAGTAAAACAAGAGCTTATCCAATATAAATGGCCAGGAAACATAAGGGAATTGGAAAACACGATAGAAAGAATTGTCGTCACAAATATGACTGAAAAAGAAGTGCTAGAAGAAAAAAATATACGTGAAAACGGTTGGTCATTTTCTCCTAAAGTACCAATGTCTTTGAAAGAAGCTAAAAGACAAGTAGAAAAAGAATTAATTTTAAAAGCTTACGGTGAATACAAAAGTACTTACAAAGTAGCAGAAGTATTGCAGGTTGATCAGTCTACTATTTCAAAAAAATTAAAAGTATACAAAAAAGAAGGTTTTTAAAGAGGTGAAGGGATGCGTCAATTAAAAATTGCATTAGCCCAGCTTAGAAGCAATTTGCATGATAAAAATAAAAATTTAAAGAGAGTTTTTGGAACGATGGAAGCGGCTAAAGATCAAGGTGCGGATTTTGTGTTATTCCCTGAATTATTTTTGACTGGTTTTTTGTTAAATGAACAGGTGGAGGAATTAGCTGAATCAGTAGAAGGAGAATTAATCACGAAAGTTAAAAAATGTGCTAAAGAATTACAAATAGGAGTTATTCTTGGTTTTCCGGAAAGACACCACTTTAAAATATATAATTCCGCTGTATTTATTAATAAGAAAGGTGAGATAGTAGGAACTTATCGTAAAATTCACCTTTTTGATCATGAAAATTCATATTTTACTTCTGGAGATAGTATACCAGTCTTTGATACACCTCAAGGAAAGTTTGGAGTAATGATTACATATGATATGGAATTTCCTGAAGTGGCGCGAATTCTAGCATTAAAAGGAGCCGAAGTCGTCTTTGTTCTTTGTGCGAACATGATTCCTTACGAGCATCATCAGCACGTTTATTTGAGGTCAAGAGCTTTAGAAAATCATATTTTTATTGCAGCTGCTAATAAAGTTGGATTAGAAGATGACTATGTCTATTTTGGTGAAAGTGAAGTTATTAATCCTAATGGGCACTGTCTGTTTAAATCTCTTAATAATGAGGATCTTGCGATTGTTGACATAGACCTATCGTCTTCGGCAAGTTCAAAGGAAATTTTGAACTATTTAGACAATCGAAAGTCAGATTTATACAGAAGAGAAGGGCTATAAGAGCTCTTTATTAAAGAAAGCTGCTATTACTTTTTTACACCAACTAAGCGAGCAGTGTGACTCGCGGAGCTTGCGTGAATGGTTTTCCCTATTTTTGTTGATGTTTGCACCCAATTCACTTCATCCGGATAATTTGTAATGACTCCGTCGCTTTTTGTTTTCCACAAAAATGAAGCAGGAAGCCGCTTGGTTCCAGACCACGGTGATATTTTCATTCCGGCAGAATGGACTTGGTGGATGAGAGTAGGCGTTAGGATGTCATAGGACGGGTTAAAGTAAGTGGCAAAAGCGGCTAATTGCTGAATTGAGTTTGGGTTTGCATCTCGTTCTGAAGAAGTTAGTATGCCTATAGGAACGTTTGGGAGAAGCTCATGCATTTTTTTCATGGATGAAACGTTAAAAGACTGAATGATAATGTGATCGAGCTTTCGCTTGTTGATTTCAAAAGCTACTTTTTTTTCAATTCCAGGATAAAGTTCCGGGGCTTTTAACTCTATTAATATACCGATTTTCCCTTGAAATTCATCTAACACTTGTGAAAGAGTTGGAATTTTTTCATTCGCAAACGAATCGTCTTTCCAGCTTCCTGCATCCAAGCGCTGAAGCTCCGCGTACGTTAATTCTCGAATGTGTCCGCTTCCGTTTGTCGTTCGGTCTACGGTACGGTCATGCATAATAACGAGTACACCGTCTTTGCTTTGCTGCACGTCAAGTTCAATGTAATCCGCATTCATTTCTAGCGCTTGGTGAAAAGCAGCCATTGTATTTTCAGGTGCGTAAGCGGAGGCTCCTCGGTGCGCGATATTTGTGAGTTTTTCTTCCGTGCGTGCAAAAGCAGAAGAGGCAATCGAACAGCATAACAAGGCGACGGCGCTTAGACCAGCTAAATATTTTTTCATCACGTTTCTCTCCTATGCGTTGGTATAGAAATAGCGTAACGAAAAAATATGATGCTGATATAGCGAAAGTATGTAGAAAGCGTTGACATTTCGTAAAGGAAAATAGGGACTTTTTCCTGGTGATGTTTACAAAAAATGCGTAAAAGAATAGTGATTTTAATTAAATATTAAGGAAACAGCGCTATAATAAAAGGTGTAAAAAAAGAATAGGAATTTCTTAGAAAATAGTTGTATAATAGGTGAGTCAGTCAATGAAAGGAATGGAACATGGATATTCAGTACATACATACGTTTACGATGCAAACAAAAGAGGAGTGCCGGACGCTTCAGCAAAAGCTAAAAGCACAAATTGATTTAACATCACGCGTCAAAATGGCGCATATACATAACTGTGCTGGTGTTGATGTTGCGTATTGGGAAGAAAACGGCGTATCCTACGGAGCGTGCAGCATTGTAGTGGTTGATTATCAGACGAAAAACGTTGTGGAAAAAGTGCACAGTGTAGGAGAAGTAACGGTTCCTTATCTTCCTGGGTTTCTAGCTTTTCGAGAGCTTCCTTTAATACTTGAAGCGGCTAAAAAACTTCAAGTAGAGCCCGATGTGTTTTTATTTGATGGCAACGGATATTTGCACTATGAGCATATGGGAGTAGCCACACATGCTTCGTTTTTTCTCAATAAACCCATCGTTGGAATTGGGAAAAGCTATTTAAAGATCAAGGGATATGACTACGTTATGCCTGAAGATGCAGCAGGCGCTTATGAAGATATTGTGATTGATGGCGAAGTTTATGGTAGAGTAGTAAGGACAGCAAAAGGAGTAAAGCCTATTTTTCTGTCGTGCGGAAACTATATTGATTTGGACATGTCATATCAGCTCATGATGCATTTTATTTCCAAAGAAAGTAAGCTTCCGATTCCGGTGCGCCTAGCAGATCTGCATACGCATGAGCTGCGGAAAAGGTATCGGCAGTCAACGGGGAAGTAAGCTGTTCATAATGAGTTCATAGTTTCCTTTTATAGTAGTAGTGTAAAATTATTAAAGAATGAGTAAGGTGATTAAAGGTGAGTTCATTTGTTGCGAGTATTTTAGATTTTCTAACGAGCCTTGGCTATCTAGGTATTGCGCTCGGTTTAATGATTGAAATCATTCCAAGTGAAATTGTACTAGCTTACGGAGGGTATATGATTTCTCAAGGTATGATTAGTTTTCCTGGAGCAGTCATTGCCGGAATTATTGGCGGAACGATTGCACAGTGGTTTTTATATTGGATTGGAGCCTACGGAGGACGTCCGTTTCTTCAAAAATACGGCAAGTACTTATTTATTCATGATAAGCATATTGATCTTGCGGAAAACTGGTTTAATAAATACGGCGCGGGCGTTGTTTTCTCTGCTCGTTTTGTCCCGGTTGTTCGACATGCAATTTCGATTCCTGCAGGTATTGCTAAAATGCCGTTTTGGAAATTTACGTCTTTAACCGTGTTAGCGATGATTCCTTGGTCGATTTTATTTATTTACTTAGGGGGAAAGCTAGGCGAGAATTGGGCGAACATTGAAGACGTAGCAAGCAAATATACGCTTCCGTTTGTAGTTGCGGCATTTGTGATTATTGTTCTTTATTTCGTATTCAAACGAACGCGTACAAAGCGCGTATAAGATCGTTTTTTGACTGAAAGCATGGCAAAAAGCCATGCTTTTTTTGCATGCGCAACCAGAAGCTCTTTTATTTGCTCATGACTTCTTCAAGTGCTATTATTTTTCATACGCACTAAAAAAGGAGACGATTTAACGTGGTACAAGAAATTGTATTAAATGATACGCCTATTCAAGTTTACAGCTATGAACAAGAGATTGTAAAAGGCAAAACGAAAATTTCAGTTGATTTTAAAGTAACAAGTGAGGAATATCATGATATTACTACACTGTTATATAAAGGCACCTTTCATGTAAATGTCCCGGAAGAAGATCTGGATTTTCAAGGAACGATTCATCAGTACTCCACATCTTTTACAAATTTATATGAAAAAGGACAGGTAGGGGATTTTTCATTAAGTTTAATTGAAGTGAACGAATAAGGAGCAGATGCGTGATGAAAGTAAGTATACTCGACCAATCGCCCGTTTCATCCCATCAGACCCCAGCTGAAGCGTTAAAAGCATCAATGCAGCTGGCCAAGGCTGGTGACAAGCTTGGCTATGAACGCTACTGGATTGCAGAGCATCATGATTTGTCTGGACTTGCCTGTTCGGCTCCTGAAGTGATGCTTGGCTATATCGGCGCACAGACTAATACGATTCGAATTGGATCGGGAGCGGTGCTGCTGCCTCACTACAAGCCGTATAAAGTAGCGGAAACGTATAACATGCTGGCAACGCTGTTTCCAGGGCGCATTGATTTAGGAATTGGGCGCGCGCCGGGTGGATCGGCTGAAGCAACAAATGCGCTGTCGGATAATTTCTTGCAGCAAGTATTTAAAATGCCTGAACTTGTTGAAGAGCTTCTTCAGTTTTTAGACGATAAATTTCCGGCTGAACATGAATACGCAAAGCTTTCAGCTTCGCCGCTGCCGCCGGTCTCTCCCGAACCTTGGCTTCTTGGTACAAGTAAAAAAAGTGCTGAGCTCGCCGCTAGAAACGGAATGGCCTATACGTTTGGACAGTTTATGAGTGAACAAGACGGTTCAGCTATTATTGATCAGTACAAACAGGCATTTCAGCCAAGACAGGGCGGAGATCAGCCCTATGCGATTGTCACTGTATCGGTCATTTGCGCTGAAACAACCGAGCAAGCGCATCTCATCGCAACGAGCTCACTCGTATGGAAAATTCAGCAGGATAAAATGGAAGCAAAAGGCGTGCCTTCTATTGAAGAAGCGGCCAGCTATCCGTTTACAGAAGAAGAAGAGAAAAAAATCAAGAAAATGAAAGAAGCCATGATTATCGGAAATCCAGAAGAAGTATATGAGCGTCTTCAAGAAGTTCAAGCACGCTACGGAGCGGATGAACTCATGCTTGTGACCATTACGCACGATCCGGCTGACCGATTAAAATCATATGAGCTTATAGCAGAGAAATGCAAAAAATAAGAGCCGAATGTCGGCTCTTATTTTTTATGCCCGTAATAGCGTTCGTATAAGTGTTGAAATGCTTCTATGGCATGTAAAAAAGAAGCGGCGTCTTGGCGGTCTTCTATTAACCAGCACGTGGCTAGTACAGAATGAGCGTATCCCCACAGTAAAATGCGTTTTTTACTTACGTTCAGTTCTTTTACAAATATATTGATTCGATGGTCAATTGTCTCTGCCACGTTTGTCTTAGGCAGATGATTTAAAAGAAAAGGGATAATTTCGTACTCTTTTTCTCCAATTAACCCTTTTGGATCAATTATTTTCCACGCCTCACCAGACTGTAAGATGTTATCATGATGCAAGTCGCCGTGAAGCAGAAAAAGCTGCTGAGAAGTGCGGTTTAATTCAGAGAAAACGGCTAGTGCATTCTGAAGCGTTTCAGAAGAAAGGAAATCAATACCGTTTGGATACATTTGTGTACACTCTCGAAGCTGTTTCTCTCTTTTAATGGCTGTTTCGATAGTGGAGTCTGAGTGCGGCATGTGCCATAGAGATTTCATGAGCCCAGCAGCGATTAACGCAGATTCGTCTTTAGTTGAGAAAGAGGAAAGCGGGCATCCGGGAGACAGCTTTTCGAGCAGTAAAATGCCTTTTTCAGTATCGCTGTCCACTATTTTTACCGTGTTCTCACCAGCTAGTGCTGTCAGTGCTTCTTGCTCATAAAGCAACTCTGAAGGCTCTACAAAAAATTTGACAACTAGTTCGCTTCCATCTGCTTTACGCGCAGGAGCAACAAAGTGGTAAGAAAGAGGGAAGTGAATGTGAATATTGATACGCCAGCGCTCTTCACAGTAGTGAATAAGCTGAGGAAAGTCAGCTAACCACTTTTGACCTTTATGAGAGTGAAGGTGAGTAACGGTGTCACAAAATGTTTGAGGCAGCGTATACATGCGTTTATCTCCTTTGTCGTTTCCAATTTTTTCTGATAAACTCATCATATACAGCCTACATAGAATCTGTAAAGAAAGAGGAGATCGTACACATGAAGAAAAAGAAGGTGAAATCTCCTTGGGCTCTCGCGGGGTTTCCGATTTATATCATTGGATTTTCACTTTTACTTGCTGGAGGCGCACCGGAGTGGTTAGAGATAGTGAGTAAAATCATGATTGCTCTTGGAGTCATTTTGCTTATCATTGCAGGAATTGATCTTAAAAAACGAAAAAAATCAGTACAAGCCTAAAAAACTGCCAAACGGCAGTTTTTTTATTTGAAGAAAGGGTAACAAGATAACTAGATAAAAATGTTGAATTATTATTCCGTTTGATGTATAAATATAATATAGAAAACAACGGTATTGAGAGGAGAATGAACGTGTCTTACGTAATAAAAAAAGAGGTTCCGTCATTTGAGCAGTTTGCTGCTTTGCATGAAGCGAGCGGATTACATAAAAGTAAAAAAGGCAATTATACAAAAGAACAGCTGTTTGAGGCTGCAGCCAACAGCTGGTTTAGAGTCGGTATTTATGACAATGAACAATTAATTGCATTCGGACGTATGATTTCAGACGGAATTTATCAAGCGCTTATTTGCGACGTGATGGTAGATCCCTCATACCAGAACAAAGGACTTGGAAAGCAAATTATTCAAGAGCTGTTGACGAAGTGCCAAGAAAGCGGAATTGAATCGATTCAGCTGTTTGCAGCAAAAGGAAAGCATCATTTTTATAAAAAATTAGGGTTTCAAGAAAGAGAAGAAGACGCGCCAGGTATGTCGCTTGTTATGTAAAAAAGCTCAGTGATCAATCATACTCACTGAGCTTTTTGTATTATGCCGTTTTTAAAACCGTACTTTTTTGGACTAAATTCCAAGCAACTTTTACTAAATAAACAACAAGCAAAACGTTCAGCATAGACGTAGCAAACATAGAAAATGGATAGGACGTGCTGTTTTGCATATTGCTGTCACCGTATAAAACAAAAAAAGTGTTCATGAAAATACTGATGCTAAATCCAAGGGATAAGTAAAGCAAGTTTTTGTCTTTTAAATAAATATAAGCGAGCAAAGCAAGCGCTGCTGCTGGAAATAAGTAGCGTTCATGCATGCTTGAAGCAAACGTAAATACCCCTGAAATTTGAATAAGCGCTGCAAGAGCGGCGTATTTAAAGCTGCGCCCTTTTATATAAATAAGCCATGAAAAAACAGTTGTCGCGACGATAAAAATAAGTCCCCACGTATGATAGCTGAAAAACAGCAGCGTTGCAGAGCTGTCTTTATAGTTTGCGCCTATTAAACTAAAGAAGTTATAGGCGTTAACAGAGGCATACGGGTATTCTCCAATGGTTGATGAAAATAAATCAATAATCCACGTTGGACTTTTTCCAATTGAAAAAGGCAATAAAATCGCTGCAGCAGTGAAAGCCGCCGTTAAAGCAATGCCGAAGAAATGTTTTACTTGCTTTAGGCGAATGAGTTCAAAAAACAAAATGGGCAGGATAATAATCGCCTGCGGCTTCATTAAGACCGCTGCTGTAAAAATAACGGCTGACGCGTAAATTCTTTTTTCCGTAATCATCACAATCGCTAGGACAATAAGTAAAGTGAAAAATGAATCGACTTGCCCCCAAAACGTTGAATTAACTAAAATGGCCGGATTAAATAAATACCCAATTGCTAACAGATATGCAAAAGAAGGTGCTAAGTATTTACGAGCTAAACGATAGAGTAAATAAGATGTGATGACATCTGCTAAAATAGGCGGGATTTTAATCAACAGCGAAAAATACTGCTGAAAATCCGGTAAACTGCCAACTTTCCCAACGATAAACAAGATATAAATATAAAACGGCGGATAATCGCTCCCGCTTTTAGCGTAGAAATTGGAAAAATGATTGGCCGCAACCGATGCCCAGTTTTTGAAAAGCGACGCATCCATATGAGAGCCTACCCACGGAATCAGCGCAATCCGGATAAATAGTCCAGTGCCAAGTAATGACCATAAAATAACGCGAGAATGCCCTATCGAATGATGCCATTTCTTTTTCTTTAATAATCCGTAAACGAAAGCTGCTGCTATAAAAAAGCCCACCGTATAAAGAGCTAGCGGTGTTTCATAGTCCTTATTAGCTCCTTGACTTCCGGCACCGTTATCCATAGATAGATTATGAAAAGGCGTTACGTGTTCTCCGGAATTGCTAGACGAAGCGGGACCGTTTCCTGAAGGGAGACGATGATCCCTCGAATTATTATCAGGAGCAGATATACCATTAGTAATCTTTTTTAACTGATAACTTTCTTGAATCGAAAATAAATGTTCTTCTCCTTTGTAGTGTGATAGTGAAACGATACTGAAAACAAATGCTAAAAGAAAAGCTGCCGTTACGATAAAAGCCGTTCTTTTTTGTAGTATGTTCATATAAAATCCTCCGATGACAATGTATCGAATAAGTAGTAGTGTGTCTCCATACTATAAGGGGAGTTGGTGAAAATAAAGTGAAACTTCTTTAATAAAGAGCGGAAGCGAGAGCATAAAAAAACAAGGCCTTAGAAGACCTTGTTTTTTATATTGCTTATAGTACAGCATCAAACTTATTCACTTTCCACTGTGAACCAGATTTATAAAATGTAACGGTGCGTTTTACACTTCCTCCGTCAACCGTTGGAACCGTAAATTGATAAGAGCGAACATCGGCACGCTGATAAGTTAGTTTTACTTTTGCTTTGTTCCACTCTAGCATGCTGAATCCGTCACCGACAGGACGAGCAAGCTTTCCGTTATATGTGATGTAGCGATAATTTGTTAATCCTTTTTGAATAGCACTGTTTGTAAAAGTTTCAGATAAGTAGCTTACTAGTTTGCTTTTTGTATTAAAATCTTGACAAAGATATGAGTACTGAGTGCCTTTATAATTAAATGTTTTTTGAGTACATAAATTACCTTTAGATCCATGAAGTGCATTCCAGAAATGGTTGCTTGCGTTTGCTGCAATTTTTACCGCATTAGTCGTTGATAGATTTTGTGATGCTGCTTGAGCTGTAACTCCTGTGCTTAGTGAAAAGAAAAGAGCAAGTGATGCTAAGATTATTCCAATTTTTTTCATTTCCATTTCCCTCCTACTCATTCATTGAAATATATGTAACATTCATGCTGTTAATATTACAATTGTTACATTTATATTACAATACTTCTTTAAAGAAATAAAGAGTATTTCTTATATATGTTTGAATTATTCCCGTATTTTCTTAAATAAAACGTAGAATTAAAAGAAAACATATAAACAGTATGTCAATTATGTGTCACATATTTCGTCGCTTTACAAGTTCGTATATAATAGGAATAAACCGACCACTATGCTGATGTAGATAAATAGGTCAGGCACAAAAGGAGAACGTAGACTAATGGGTGTTTCAGAAGTAACATCAGGAATTATTATTACCACTGCTGTAATTGCTATTGTGATTATTACAGTCGGTGTTTTGGCTACAATGATTGCGATTGCGAAGAAAGCAAATAAAAAGTAAGTATGTAGAGGAGAGTTAGTATAGTAACTAATTCTCTTTTTTTTGAAAAAAACCTATCGCTATTTTTATAATAAAAATGCATAAATAACGCGTGCATTATTCATAGAAAAAAGCAGGAAATTTACGTTTTGAAGCTAATAGATACATAAGGCAAGCTGCGCACTTTCATTACAAAAACAATGGAAGGGGTTCTAACAGACTTCAAGTGATATCGCCTATTTTATGTCATAATGAATGATATTCATTAACCCCGCACCTTAGACGCACTTTATAACCAAATAATGAGGAGAGTGGTTGAGTTGCAACGACAAAAAGTAGCAGTGAATGGAGAAAGGTTAAAAAATACGCTTGAACGATTTGCCGATTATGGACGAACACCTAATAACGGTGTAACCCGCTTAGCGCTGTCAGAAGAAGACCGCTTAGCACGAGACTATTTTTGTTCATGCTGCCGTGACCTTGGAATGGATATTAAAATTGACGATCTTGGATGTATTTACGCCACGCTTGAAGGACTAGAAGATAAGCCGCCTGTTGTGATTGGCTCACACATGGACAGCGTAAAAAAAGGCGGAAGGTTTGACGGAATCCTCGGTGTAGTTGCAGGATTAGAGTTAGTAAGAACGCTCGTTGAACATAATATTAAGCCGAAGGTGCCGATTACCATTGTTAACTTTACGAATGAAGAAGGAGCGCGTTTTGAGCCTTCTATGATGGCTTCAGGTATTTTATCGGGCAAATTTCAAAAAGACGTTATGATGAAGAAGACGGATGTTGACGGCGTGACGTTTGAGCAAGCTCTTCAATCATGCGGATATGAAGGCGATACGAGTAACCGCCTTACTGAAGCATCGGCATTTGTAGAATTACATATTGAGCAAGGGCCTATTTTAGAACGAGAAGCCAAATCAATCGGTGTAGTGGAGTGCGTGCTCGGCATGGTATGTTATGAAATTGAAGTTACCGGGGAGTCAGACCACGCCGGGACGACGCCGATGGATATGCGGAAAGATGCGCTTTTTGCAACCAATAATTTAATTGCTGAAGCTCGTCATGAGCTCGGTAGATTAGATTCAAATTTAGTCTATACAATGGGTCGTATGAACGTACTGCCTAATATTCATACCGTTATTCCAAATAAAGTTATTTTTTCGCTTGAAGCGAGACATACGGATGAAGACGTCATTGCGTCCGTGGAAAAGATCATTCAGTCACTGCCTGATCAAGCGGAGCTGTTAGAAGGCTGCGAAGTGCGGGTGACCAAGCTTTGGGGACGCGATACCGTATGGTTTGATAAAACCGTTTGCGATGAAGTGGAAGAATCCGTTCGTTCGCTTGGGTATTCCTACAAGCGAATGGTAAGCGGAGCTGGACATGACGCACAGTTTTTAGCTACCTATATTCCGACGGCTATGATTTTTATTCCGAGCGTAAACGGAAAAAGTCATTGTGAAGAAGAATTTACTCCTTGGGAAGAATGCGAAAAAGGTGTAAATGTACTTTTAGAGACGGTGATTAAGTTAGCTCAGAAGTAACGGAGCAAAAGAGTAAACCTGCGGAGGTTTGCTCTTTTTTAGTGCTTAGAAAGACTGCGAACTATCGCATTGAACTTTTGGTTTATTATGGCTACAATAAATGAGAAGCATGCGGATGGATGTGAAAGAAGGATGTGAAAAAAAGTGAGATGTTCTCACTTAAAGAAATGAAAATTACTATTATTATTGCAGATGATAATTCGTTTATTCGAGAAGGAATGAAAATTATATTAAATACATACGAGGAGTTCGACGTTGTCGCTACTTTAAAAGATGGTCAGGAAGCCGTTCAATATTGCAAAAACCATTCCGTCGATATTGCATTGTTAGATGTAAGAATGCCCGTTATGGACGGTGTAGAGGCTACAAAGCTTATTTCAGAGTTAACGAAAGCAAAGCCGCTTATTTTAACTACGTTTGATGATGATGAGTATATTATTGATGCCGTAAAAAACGGAGCTAAAGGCTACTTGTTAAAAAATACAGAACCGGAGCGCATTCGAGACGCAATCAAAAGTGTATTCAACGGACATACGGTTCTTCAAGATGTTGTGCTTGATAAGATTAAATCAAGTTTAAACGCTGCAACTGAGCGTGAGTCAAAAGCGGATATGACACAGTTTACAGAGCGTGAAACGAGCATTATGACGCTTATTGCCAAGGGGCTTTCGAATAAAGAAATTTCTAAAACGCTTTTTATTTCAGAAGGTACCGTAGCAAACTATATTAGTTCGATTTTAAGTAAAACGGGACTTGAGCATCGCACTCAAATTGCTATTTATTATTTAACCGGTAAAGGAAAGTAGGGCTATGGAAGTCGGATTAATGATGACTAAGCTCATCCTTATACTGTTTTTGGCTATTACGTACATTCAGTTTAATTATGTACACTCGATTTCAGCTATTGTGTTAGCACTGCTTCTTTACAGCTGTGTTAATATTGCAGCGTCCATTGTGAAAAAGAGCGTGTTCAAGCGCATGTTTATTGTTATTTCAATTGTCCTTATTCTATATTGTGCGTATAAACTTCATCCTTTGTTTTTTCTTCTTTTGCCGCTAAACCTTTGTGAGCTTGTTGGAGAATCAGTCGTAAAAAAATGGATGGTGCTGCTGCTTGTTTTGCTTCCAATGCTGCTTGTTCCCTCTGACATTAGCGCGCTGTATGTGTTAGTCGCTGCGTTTACTTTCTTTATTTATACAGCAGCAGCTCTCTATCAAAAACGAACGATTAATTATGAGCAAAAAATTGATGAAATGAGAGTAAGTATGCAAAAGCTGCAAAAACACGTGAATGAAAATAAAGAGTATGTGAGGCAGTCTCAATATGCTTCAAAGTTAGAAGAGCGAAATCGATTATCGCAGGAAATTCATGATAAGATTGGTCATTCAATGACAGGAGCGCTTATTCAAATGGAGGCAGCAAAGCATGTGATGAAGCAAGACGAGGAAAAAGCGCTGTCTCTTCTTCAAAATGCGATTACGATTTCCAAAGAAGGTATTGAAGAAATTAGGTTAACGTTAAAAAGTATAAAGCCTCCCGCTGAGCAAATAGGAATCAGCCGGCTTAAATTATTTATTGGTGAGTTTGAGGCTAAGCATAGTATCGCAATGCCTCTTGTATACAAAGGTAATTTAGATCTTATCACGCCTCTTCAGTGGAAAATTATCCATGAAAATATAACGGAAGCTATTACAAATGCCTTAAAATATGCAGAAGCAACGATGATTGCCATTGAGCTTCATGTACTAAATAAAATGGTTAAAGTAGAAGTCAAAGACAATGGAAAAGGGGCTCACTTGTTTCAAAAAGGACTTGGCATAGCAGGGATGGAAGAGCGAGCCGCTTCCATTAACGGAACGGTGATCGTTGATGGGGCAAACGGGTTTTCTGTTACAACGCTGCTGCCGATAGGTGAGAAACTTCATACATAAATAATGAGATTTCTCATGGGAAAAAGGTGAACTTATGCACTGACGTAAGTTTGCCTTTTTTTCATAAAATAAGGATATACCAACACACTAGAGGTGAAATGATGAACGTATTATCAATTCAAAAATTAACAAAGAAATTTGGAGATTTTATTGCGGTAGATAATTTGTCTTTACAAGTAGAAGAAGGAGATATATTCGGCTTTTTAGGAACAAACGGAGCAGGAAAAAGCACAACGATTCATATGGTGGCTAGTCTGCTTCAAAGCAACAGCGGCGATATTGAAGTACTTGGGAAAAATATAAAGAAACATCGAAATTTCGCAAAGATGAACATTGGAATTGTTCCGCAGGACTTAGCGATTTATGAAGATTTGACAGCATATGAAAATGTGAAGTTTTTTGCCGGACTTTACGGATTAAGAGGATCACTTCTTAACGAACGAGTGGAAGAAGCTTTAGCGTTTGTAGGGCTTTTAGATAAACAAAAGGCTTATCCGAAAAGCTTTTCAGGAGGTATGAAAAGAAGGTTAAATATCGCATGCGCAATTGCTCATCGCCCAAAGCTTATTATAATGGATGAACCGACGGTTGGTATTGATCCTCAGTCGCGAAACTATATTTTAACATCTGTAAAAAAGCTAAATGAAATGGGAAGCACAATCATTTATACAAGTCACTATATGGAAGAAGTAGAAGAGGTATGTACAAAGATTGCCATTATTGATCACGGCAAAATCATTGCGGAAGGAACAAAAGAGCAGCTAAAAGCGATTATCACCGATACAAAAGATATTTGGATTGAAGTAAAAGCAGCGGATGATATAGATTGCAGCGGTCTAAAAGAAATTCCGGGAGTAACAGCCGTTACGTATGAAGATGGAATCATTAAAATTAATTCAAATGCCGAAGTGAATAACTTAAACAAAGTCATTCAGTATTTAATGACGCATCATATCGAAATTAAAGCAGTCAAGGAACAAGCCCCAAATTTAGAGACGGTCTTCCTCACGTTGACAGGGCGCAGTCTAAGAGATTTATAAAAGAAAGGAGGAATAATGAATGAATATTATTGCAATTGCTTTGAAAGAAATGAAAAGTGATCTGCGAGATAAGCGTGCATTTATCTTTATGATTCTTTTTCCGCTAGCTCTTGTCCTTATTTTAGGAACAGCTTTGTCTCAAGCCTTTAATAATGACATGACGATAGATGACAGTTACGTTCTCTACAAAATGGACACAAGTAATGAAGAATCTGCTGCCTTTAAGCAGTTTGCTGCAAACGCAGAAAAATCTGGCATTCACTTTAAAGCGTTGAAAAAAGATCAAGATGGAAAAAAAGAAGTAAAAGAGCAGCGCTATACAGCTTATGTAGAAGTGAAAGACCAAGGCATTCATCTCTACGGAAATGAAGAAAACAGCATTGAATTCAACATGGTCCAAGGTATGTTAAGCACCTTTGTTGATAAGTACAATGTGGCTATGGAAGTGGCCAAAGTAAATCCTCAGCAAGTGGATAATCTGCTCCGTGCGTCTAAGCATGACTATATTCAAGAAACATCTCTTCATTCTCAAAAACAGCCAAATTCAATAGACTACTACGCCATTTCAATGACAACTATGATTGTTTTGTACGGATCTATCTCAGCGAGTTATTTAATTAGAGGAGAGCGTATGCGAAATACGGCCAATCGATTAGTAGCCGCTCCGATTAAAACCGCTGAAATTTTTGTCGGGAAAATTTTAGGTACTGTTTTGGTTCACGCCATTTGTGTGTTAGTCGTCATTATGTCGACTAAATATTTTTTTGATGCCAACTGGGGAGATCATTTACTCCTAGTACTGCTGATGTTAGTATCTCAGATTCTTTTTGCCATTAGCTTTGGATTAGGAGTTAGCTACCTTACGAAGACAGAAGCGGCGTCAAGAGCAATTATTATGGTTGTTATTCAAGTGTCGTGTATTGTGGGAGGAACCTATTTTCAAAATGGATCTGGAGAGGGCTTCGTCAATGTATCACCTTTAACCTGGATGAATAATGGACTTATTAAATTGATTTATACAAATGATATCGGCGCTTCTCTTTCAGTTATTGGGTTGAATGTAGGCTTCTCTATTTTATTCTTGGGCATAGCAATTGTGCTTTTGAGAAAAAGAGAGGGGTTATAACATGAAAAATATCATGTGGCTTGTAACAAATATGCTAAGAAATATGCTGCTTAGAAACAAAAGGACGCTTGTGCTTGTTATTGGTTTGCCTATTGCAGGGGTTTTAATGTCCGTTCTTATTTATGGAAATGCAGGAGGGACTTCGGTGAATATCGGAGTTGTCAATCACGACTCAACGGATATTACAAAAGATACCGTTCAGTTTTTAAAAGGGCTGCACAAAACAAATGTTAAAATGCTCACGGACAAAGAAGTGGATCATGAGATTACGTCAAAGAAAGTTGATGCGGTTATTACCTTTGAAAAAGGGTTTTCTGACAGCGTCAAAGCGAACAAACCAGATCATATTACAATCACTTCAATAAAAGGAGCAGAAGTAACGAGCTTTATTAAGTCTTATTTGTATCAATATATTGATAATGTTTCTGCGCTGAATCAAGCTGCTGAAGGCAATGACGCTGCGTTTAACCAAATGTATGAGAGTTATCAAAAAGCGCCATTCCACGTCTCAACGCATGCCCTTGAAGACAAAGGAACCGATCAAAACATTGTCAAGCAGACAATTGGGTATTTAATCATGTTTATGCTTTTTTCTGCGGTGAATTTATCAGCTCTTATCACAAAAGAAAAAGAGCAGCGAACGTATTTTAGACTGTTAGCTTCGCCAGTTAGTGCAAGGCAATACGTGATATCCAATGTTATTACAAATATGATTTTATTAACTCTGCAAGTAATGATTACACTTGTTTGTATTACGACTCTTTTTCACGTAGATATGAACATTCCCGTATGGCAGCTGTTTTTCATTTTAGTTTTGTTTGGTCTAGTAGCCATCGGCTTGTCTCTTGTAATTATCGCTTTTACAGAAAGTTCAAAAGCAGCGAATGGTCTTCAGACGCTTATCATCACGCCAACTTGTTTACTGTCCGGCTGCTTTTTTCCGCCTGAATTTATGCCGGATGTGATGCAGAAAATAGCCGACTTTCTTCCTCAAACGTGGGTATTAAGTACGTTAAAAAGTGTTCAACAAGGAGCTGATTTAAGCAGCCTATGGTTAAATATCAGCATTTTACTAGCTTTTGCACTCGTTTTTTTCCTGCTGTCTATTTATAAATTAAATCGAAATAATACTGTTCAAAAGTTTATTTAAATGGTAAAGTCAGAGAATACCTCTGGCTTTTTTTGTAATTTTTAAAAAGTTACAAAAAAAGATTGAAAAATATAAGATGAAATTTTAGAATGAAAGAGGAAAGGGGTATACAAAAAGAGAATAAATAGGGGAGAAAAACGAAGTTCATGTTGGTTTTTTGCACAAATAAATGAAATCGCTTACATAAGTCAGCATGAAAATACGGAAGGAGAGATTGTCAGCGAGATAACAAAGGGGGAAAAACAGTGGGAATTTATGAACTACTTGTACCACGCACGGTTTTATATGGAGAAGGATCATTTTCTAAAATTGGAGAACAGGCTGCACTGCTTGGGACAAAGGCATTGCTTATAAGTGATGACGTTATGGCGAAAGCAGGGAATGTAGAAACTTGCCGTCGTTACTTAGCCGAGGCTGGCATGGACTGTGCCGTGTATACAGGCGTAAATTCAGAGCCGACAGATATTCATCTAGATGAAGCGCTCGCCATATGTAAAACGGAGCAGTGCGATGTGGTTATTGCCTTAGGGGGAGGCAGCTGTATCGATACTGGAAAAGCGGTTGCCATTATGATGACAAATGAAGGGCATCTACGAACGTATTTTCAAAATCAACAAGATTTTCAAGATAGTCCTCTTCCTTTGGTTGCCGTGCCTACGACTGCTGGAACAGGCTCAGAAGTGACTAAAGCGACGGTTATTACAGACACGGCGTACGATGTAAAAATGATGCTCGCAAGGCCTCAATTATTGCCTGATACAGCCATTGTTGATCCGTTATTAACTCTATCATGTCCGAAACACGTAACGGCAGCTACAGGAATTGATGCACTCAGTCATGCAGTGGAAGCGTATTTGTCTAAAAAAGCACATCCTTTTACAGATTCACTTGCGCTTCAAGCAATTGAGTTAATCATGAAAAATATCCGTATTGTGTACAGAAATGGAGAAAATGTTCAAGCAAGAAACGAAATGGCCTATGCTTCTATGCTGGCAGGAATGGCGTTTTCAAATTCATCTGTTGCTCTAGTGCACGGTATGTCAAGACCTATTGGCGCGTTATTCCATGTGCCCCACGGTATTTCTAATGCGATGCTCCTGCCTGCGGTTTTGGACTATACAAAAGAGGCTTCAATCGATCGTTTAGGTGAAATAGGACAAGCTCTTTTTCCGAACGTATCATATACAAAAAAAGAAGGAGCAGATGTGTTAATTGAAGCCATCAAGCAGCTTTGTATCGACTTAGAGATTCCTAATCTTCAATCGTGGGGCATTGATCGTCAGCTATTTTACGCGGCGGTTGAGAAAATGGCAGCGGATGCGATTCAAAGCGGAAGTCCTGCTAATCATCCGATCGTACCGACGGCAGAAGAAATTATTCAGCTTTATTACACGTGCTATGAATATGAGTTTGAGTCTGCACTTTATAAAAAATAAGATAAATTCAAAACAAATTGAATAAGGGATGAAAGGGGAAACGTTATGGATTTGCTGATTATTTTGCTGTCTCTGGGGCTTTTGATGCTGGTTGCTTACCGCGGATTTTCAGTTATTTTGTTTGCTCCACTTTGTGCGCTGCTAGCCGTTATTTTAACGGAACCAAGCTATGCACTCCCGTTTTTCTCAAACGTTTTTATGGAGAAAATGGTTGGGTTTATTAAAAACTACTTCCCTGTCTTTCTATTAGGAGCAGTCTTCGGAAAGATGGTTGAAATGTCTGGAGTCGCTGAATCGATTGCGAAAACAATTGTTAAAGTAGTAGGGGCTAAACGTGCCATCTTGGCTATTGTTTTAATGGGGGCAATCTTAACCTACAGCGGAGTAAGTTTATTCGTTGTTGCGTTTGCAGTTTATCCGTTTGCGGCTAACTTATTCCGCGAAGCGAATATTCCAAAACGATTAGTACCGGGAACGATTGCATTAGGAGCTATTTCGTTTACCATGGATGCACTTCCGGGTACACCGCAAATTCAAAACGTTATTCCAACGACTTTTTTTAAAACAGACATCTATGCTGCTCCGACACTGGGGATTATCGGATCGGTGATTGTCTTTAGCTTAGGTCTTTGGTATTTAGAAAGCCGAAGCAAAAAAGCAAGAAAAGCTGGAGAAGGCTACTACGGGTTTAATAATGAACTAGCGGCTGCTGCAGAGCTAGAAAAAGAGTCTGTGCCTTCTACAGAACCTAAATATGACCCTAGCGTAGCAAGACAGATTCTTGCATTTGTTCCGCTCGTGCTTGTAGGGGTTGCAAACAAATTTTTTACTGTTTCTATTCCAAAGTGGTACCCAGACGGTTTTGATTTTGCCAAAATTGGTCTTGAAGCGTTCGGAAAAGTAGATTTAACCGCAGTTGTTGGTATTTGGTCAGTGGAATTGGCACTTGTTATTGGAATTATCACAACGATTGCGTATGACTGGAAGAGAGTGACTACCGGTTTCCAAGCGGGTCTTAACGCAAGTATTGGCGGAGCGCTTCTCGCTGCGATGAACACGGGAGCTGAGTATGGCTTTGGAGGCGTTATATCATCTCTTCCTGGCTTTGCAACCGTTCGTGATGGTATTTCACATACCTTTACAAATCCGCTTGTCAATGGAGCCGTTACGACAAACATTTTAGCCGGTATTACGGGCTCTGCTTCTGGAGGTATGGGAATTGCGCTTAGTGCGATGGGAGATAAGTATGTAGAAGCTATTAATCAGTACAACATTCCTCCTGAAGTTATGCACAGAGTTGTAGCGATGGCATCAGGCGGTATGGATACGCTTCCTCATAACGGAGCCGTTATTACACTGCTCGCTATTACCGGGTTAACCCACAAGCAGTCTTACCGAGATATTTTTGCCATCACTGTTATAAAAACGCTTGCATGTTTCTTAATCATTGGAATCTACAGCTTAACTGGACTCGTATAACACATAAAGAGGCTGAGTTTAGTTGAAGAAAGATCCGAACGATGAATCGTTCGGATTTTTTTATTGTTGCAGTGATTTAGTTGTATATCAAGCTTTTGGCTATAAAACAGATTCTTTGACTTTCTAAACTGTAAGTATTATGATTACACTACTTTCTGCAATACTATATGCCGTTACATTAATTCTTAGCATGTTTATGAAGAAAGGAGAATGACTGTGAAGCTATTTGAAGGAAATTTAAAAGTAGGCGACTGGGTCAAAGGAAAGTCTCGCGACGGTGAACTTATATACGGATATATTAAAACGATTAATCCATCTAAAAAAGCAGCACTAATCAACGTTGTGAAAAGTGATGATGAAAAAATGGTCGGCACAACCATTGGCATGATGGATGAAAAAATAGAAAAGCTGCCCCTTCAAAAAACGGCGCACGAAGAGCAAATTCTTTCATTAATTGATCTCGCGCTGCTAACGAAAGACGAAGCTTGGTTTATTGAATTAACAGCTGAATTAAAAAGATTACAAGATAAAAAGCAAGGCTGACATTCCTAATAAGGAATGAAGGCCCTGCTTTTTTTATTATTCCTAGGGGGAAAAGCAGGAATGGAAAGCAGCTTGCGAGAAGAAGTAAATGACGACATTAAAAGAAAAGGTGATAAAAGATGAGTAAACGTGTCTTGATTTTAACAGGAGATGCCGTGGAGGCTTTAGAAGTTTTTTATCCGTATTATCGCTGTTTAGAAGAAGATATTCAGTGTACCATTGCTTCTCCCGTGAAAAAGAAGCTCCAAACGGTTGTTCATGATTTTCTTCCAGAAATGGAAACATTCACAGAAAAAACGGGATATAAAATTGATTCTCACGCTTCTGTAGATGAAGTGGATCCCGCTGATTTTGACGGACTTATTATTCCTGGAGGACGAGCGCCTGAATATATTCGAATGAACACAAAAGTTCAGGAAATTGCCGCTCATTTTTTAAAAGAAAACAAACCTTTAGGCGTTATTTGTCATGGTCAGCTCGTGTTAACGACGGTTAGAGAGTATCTGCAAGACAGAGAAGTGACAGCGTATCCTGCTTGCCGTCCGGAAGTAGAAGCGGCGGGTGCAGTATTTGTTGAACAGACGCTTCACGTAGACAGAAACTTAGTAACCGGACAAGCTTGGCCAGATTTACCTAAATTTATGAAAGAATTTTTTAACGTGCTAAAAAAAGCTGAAAAAGTGAACGCATAATAAAAAAGCGGGCTGAGAGAAAAGAATTCTTTCAGCTCTTTTAAATGATGATAGGTGAGGTGTAAACAACGTGCAGCTTGTGTCTGAACTTTCAAAGAAAATTATAAAAGAAGTGCAGCTTGTGATGAAAGAACATGTAATTGTAACAGATCCACGCGGAATTATTATTGCGTCAACAGAAGAAAAACGGGTTGGTTTTTTTCACGAAGGCGCGTGGAACGTGATGCAAAGAAAGCAAAAACTATATATATCCAAAAAAGAAGCAGCGGATTTAAAAGGAGTTAAGCCTGGCATTAACTTGCCTATCAGTTATCAAGGAGAGATTATTGGGGTTATTGGCATTACAGGTACTCCAGAAGCCGTTGAGCCTTTTGCAGACATTATTCGAAGATTAACAGAGTTAATTATTCGCGAGGCATATTACATAGAAACAAAGGAATGGGAAAATAAAGGAGTGGAAGCTTTTTTTCGTGAATGGATTTATAGCCAGCAGGTAGATGCAGAATTTATTGAACGAGGCCATATTTTAGGAGTGCAAGTAGACAGTTCTTATTGCTGCACGCTGTTTCAAATTGACTCATCTCTTTCGAAAAAGAAGCAGCAGCAGGTACAAGAAACAATTCGCTACTGGTTTGAAAGTCATAAAGCTGACGGGGATTATATCGCAAACTGGGGATATGATCGTTTGCTTTTACTGAAAGAAGCGGTAGGTGAAAAGGCAAGGCAAGGATTTAAAGAAGAATTAAAAAAATGTCAGCAGTACATTCAAGCAAACAACCAAGTTATGATCACTATTGGTGTAGGAAAGCCAGCGGAGCAATTTAATTTGCATGCTTCATATGAAGAAGCGAAAAAAGCACTTAAAGTGGCTTCAAAACGTCAAACCGTTATTTTTTATGAGGAGCTGCTGATGGACATGATTTTAGAAGACGTTTCTGAACCTGTAAAAAAGGAATTCTTGAGTCGAGTGCTTTCGTCCATTCAAAAAGAAAAAGAGCTTCTCGAAACGCTGAAATGCTATTTAGCCAACGATCAATCGTTAAAAAAAACGGCGTTTGATTTACATATTCATATTAATACGCTTCATTACCGCTTGAAGCAAATGAAAGAACTAACAGACATTGATCCAAAAAGCGTAAAGGGTATCACGCTTTTTTACCTTGCGCTGTCTCTATTAGAGTAAGTGCGCCCTTCGTTAGATAAACATACAAAAAATGAGTTTTTAAAGCGCTTTTTTTTAGTTTTTTATCCATAGCCCCTCGTGGCTTCTGCAACTATAATAAGATTAAGAGATATATAAGGAGGAACGTTATGCTTAATGAACGAACAAAAGCAAAGCTCATTGAAGTTGTAGGATCAGCCAACTTTCAAGATAGCAGTGAAGCAAGACTCGTGTACTCTTATGACGCAACACCTAACTTTCAGTCGCTTCCTGATGCGGTTATTATGCCTGAAAACAAAGATCAAGTGAAAAGAATTTTAACGATATGCAACGAAGATCACGTGCCCATTGTTCCAAGAGGTTCAGGTACAAATTTAAGCGCAGGAACGTGTCCCACGCAAGGAGGAATTGTTCTTACCTTTAACCGAATGAATAAAATTTTAGAAGTTTATGAAGAAAATTTAACGGTTACCGTTCAGCCGGGTGTTATTACGTTAGATTTAATTAACGCTGTAGAGGCAAAAGGTTTATTTTATCCTCCTGATCCAAGCTCTATGAAAATATCAACCATCGGAGGAAACATCAATGAATGCTCAGGAGGATTACGAGGCTTAAAATATGGCGTGACAAAAGATTACGTTCTTGGTCTTGAAGTAGTTCTTGCAAACGGCGACTGCATTAAGACGGGAGGCAAGTTAGCTAAAGATGTAGCTGGATACGATTTAACGAACTTGTTTGTCGGTTCTGAAGGAACGCTTGGCGTTGTGACAGAGGCAATTTTAAAGCTCATTCCAATACCAGAAACAAAACAAACCTTGCTCGCACTGTTTGAAGACATGGATGCAGCTGCTAAGACCGTTTCAGCTATTATTGCACATAAAATTATTCCAGCTACGCTTGAATTTTTAGATCAGCCGACGTGTGAAGTAGTAGAAGATTTTGCACAAGTTGGCCTTCCAACAGATGTAAACGCTGTCTTGTTGATTGAACAAGATGGTCCGCCAGAAGTAGTGAAGCGCGATATTGAAATGATTTCACGCATCTGCACCGAAGGAAACGCTGTATCGGTAAAAGTAGCCGCTTCGCAAGCAGAAGCAGAAGCGTTAAGTACAGCAAGAAGATCAGCCCTTTCTGCTTTAGCACGGATGAAGCCAACGACGATTTTAGAAGACGCAACCGTCCCACGGTCTAAAATTAGTGAAATGGTCAAAGCGATTAATGAAATTGCTGTAACATATAACGTTAAGATCTGTACGTTTGGTCATGCGGGAGACGGAAATCTGCATCCGACTTGTTTAACAGATGCGCGTGACAAAGAAGAGCTTCACCGCGTCGAACAAGCTTTTGAAGCAATTTTTCATAAAGCCATTGAGCTTGGAGGAACGATTACAGGTGAACACGGAGTGGGAGAAATGAAAGCACCGTATTTGGCATTGAAGATGGGCGGAGAAGGAGTAGCTGCGATGAAAGCAATTAAGTATGCTTTGGACCCGCAAGGAATTATGAATCCAGGGAAAATTTTTGCTAAAGACACGAGAAAAAGAGTGGTGGTTCGTTCATGACGGCAACAAAAGACATTCAGCAAGCATTCAAAGAACGGTTAGATTATGACGAGTTAATGAATTGTATGAGATGCGGTTTTTGTTTGCCAAGCTGTCCGACGTATGGCCAAACGAATCAATATGAAGCAGCGTCACCGCGCGGGAGAATTGCTTTGATGAAAGGAGTGGTAGATGGGCTCATTGAACCTGATGAATCCGTTGAAAAGCAATTGAACCTTTGCCTTGGCTGCCGAGCGTGTGAGCCTGTTTGTCCTTCGGGTGTAAAGTACGGACATTTACTAGAAGAAGCGCGTGATATTATTCAGCAGAAGAAAAGACATAAATGGCCGGTAAAAGCGCTCAGGCATATGGTGTTTGAACAGCTTTTTCCGCATAAAGAACGATTAAAAAATGTACATTCTCTGCTTGCTTTCTATCAAAGAAGCGGCTTGCAAAAAGCTGTTCAAAAAACAAACATACTAAACGCCCTTCCTGGTAATCTAGCGCAAATGGAAAAAACGCTTCCGCCTGTGCCAACAAAAAAAGAAATGAAGAAACGGCCTTTTTTATTTGAAGCAGAAGGAACAAGAGAGCGTACGGTTGCTTTTTTTACAGGGTGTTTAATGGATACGATGTTTATGGAAACAAACAACGCCACGATTGTACTTTTACAAAAAGCGGGGTGTAAGGTCGTCATACCAGAGGTGCAGACATGCTGCGGCGCGCTGCATGCGCACGGAGGAGAAAAAGATCAGGCAAAGAAGTTAGCGAAGCAAAATATTATGGCGTTTGAATCCATTCAAGCGGATGATATTGTTCTTAATGCAGGAGGCTGCGGTGCGCTGTTGGTAGAATACGATCATTTATTAAAAGAGGAACCGGAATGGAAAGAAAGAGCAGCGGCTTTTTCTGCCAAAGTTAAAGATTTTTCAGAGATTTTATTGCAGCAGCAGTTTGTGGAAAAACAAAAGTTATCGCTGCCAAGTCAAATTATTACGTATCAAGACTCGTGTCATTTAAGAAACGTGATGAAAACATCCAGTGCACCGAGAAAACTGATCCAAGCGATTAACGGAACGGTGTTTAATGAAATGGAAAATGCGGATCATTGCTGCGGCTCAGCCGGTATTTATAACTTAACGGAACAAGAGATGTCTATGCAAATTTTAGATTACAAAATGGAAAAAGTGAAAGAAACGCATGCACATACGATTGTAACAGCGAACCCGGGCTGTCTCATTCAAATGAAGCTAGGGGTAGTCAGAGAAGGAGTAGAAGAAAGTGTAAGGGCCGTTCATCTTGCAGATTTACTTCTTGAAGCAGTAGAAAGCAAATAAAAAGGCCGGACACGTCCGGCCTTTTTATTATTTGAACAGCTGAGAAACAATTTCGTACGAACGAAGGCGAGCTTTGTGATCGTAAATTTGAGCGTTAATCATCAGTTCATCTGCTTCTGTTTCTTCAATAAACTGTTCAAGCTTGACTTTAATCGTCTCAGGGCTTCCGACAATAGAAGAGCCCAGCTGCTGTTGAAGAGAAGCTTTTTCAAAGTCAGTCCATAGTTCATCCATATTATCCACAGGAGCTTTTAGTTTACCCGGTGTGTTTCGAATTAAATTTAGAAACTGCTGCTGCATAGAAGTAGCCAAACGTTCAGCTTCTCTATCTGTATCAGCAGCGATTACGTTTACACCTAACATTGCATATGGTTTCTCTAAAACGTCGGACGGCTTAAAATAACGGCGATACATGTTAAGAGCTGTCATTGTATTATTAGGTGAGAAGTGACTTGCAAATGAAAATGGCAAGCCTAGCTGTGCAGAAAGCTGTGCGCTAAAACCGCTTGAGCCAAGCAGCCAAATCGGAATATTTAAACCTTGACCCGGAACAGCTTTGACGCGCATCTGACTTTCTGAAGCAGGTTTAAAGTACTCTTGCAGTTCAGCTAGCTGTTCTGGGAAGTCACTGCCGTCGCTTCTGCGGTCGCGTCGCAGTGCTTGTGCTGTCAGCTGATCTGTCCCTGGCGCTCTTCCTAAGCCTAAATCAATACGTCCTGGAAATAGTGATTCAAGCGTGCCAAAATGCTCAGCAATAACAAGCGGAGAATGGTTAGGAAGCATAATACCTCCAGACCCTACGCGAATATGTGACGTGCCTGCAGCTACATGACCAATCACAACAGATGTAGCGGAACTTGCGATACCTGTCATATTATGATGCTCAGCTAGCCAATAGCGGTTATACCCCCATTTTTCAGCGTGCTGAGCTAAATCTAATGTATTTCTAAGTGAGTCAGATACAGTTCCTCCTTCAACTACAGGAGAAAGATCTAATACGGAAATCGGAATATCTTTTAATGCTTTACTCATCAATTTCATCTTCTTTCTTTAAAGACTTCATAGGCCTTGTTATTTCAATGGAATACAAGTATTTTAACAATAATCTTTCGAGTTCCAAAATATTTTGCTTCGGTTATTTTTCTTTAAGTTATTGTTCTTTATTTACACAAGTTTTTAAGAAGCAAAAAGCCTGTACGGCATAAGGCAGAAGCCGCCTCTTTCTATAAAAAGCTGTCATATTTTATAGTAGAAGGGAGGATGAACATGGTTACTTTAAATGAACTAAAAAGCAAGCAGTACGATATGATATACAGTTTAGGCTATAACTGTTTTTCAGGGATATACATGAAAAAATATTTTTTGCGAAAACAAGCGGGCGTGATTGATTGGTGTATTAGCATTTCTCTTTCTCATGTCAATCAGCTGTTGAAAAATCGTTGTAAAGACTTATTTGTATATGAACACTTAACCTATATTAGTTCTTTCGGAGATGGTTCCACGCTTAGACTGCGTGACAAGGTGTATCAAATTGATTCTGCTCATGATTTTCCGTCGTCTATTAATACAGAGAATAACTGGCTTTCATATAATGAAGTCAAAGAAAAATATGAACGGAGAACGGAGCGATTTTTAACGTCGATGGAGACCAGTTCTTGTATATTGTTTATTCGTATGGGTGGAACGTATGAAGAAGCGAAAGAATTAGAGCATATTTTAAAGGGAATGGTCAAGAACGATTTCTATATACTGCTGCTGACAAACAGTGAAAAAGAACTTTTATCCGCAGCTAACTGGGACTTGCCTTATACATGTGTCTTACATGCACCTATTTTTTCAATGGACGTGCTGCGCGATGATAAAGTATGGGAAGAGCTCTTAAGCGGGCTTGTTATAAAATAAAAGGAACTCTTTTTGTTTAATACGGGAATGAAAAAGCTCGTTTTTTTCATAGACTTTGTTATATCTGTGTATCAAAGGAGATGAAAAGATGGAGTCCAATGTGCGGAAGGCGATAAAAGAAATTGTATGGCTGCTGCTAGAACAAGACCAGCGCTGGAATGAGTATCTAGTACAGCTGGAGGATTTGAAAATACAAGTGGATTTGAATAGTTCCGCATATGAAGTTCTGAGAAAGATGACGGGTAATTACGAAGTGCTGCTTGAACATATGGATCTCATTCAGCAGTTTGAAAATCATTCTAAAAGTGAAACAGCGCTGAATGACTTAGTTACCATCGTTATGAAGCATTACTCATTAAAAAGTTCATAAGCCTGCTTTGTGCAGGTTTATGGAGTTTAAGCTCTCAATGGAATTCGGTAGAGATAATCGTTTATAATAAGTACATATGGTGATGAAAGGGTGATCGATATGGAAGAGAAACAAGAAATTGTACCCGTTCGTACAGAGGAAGCAGCCAAATATTACTCGGAAGAAAAATTTTGGGACAAGCTTAAAAAGTTTGGTAAAAAAGCGGGAGCAAACGTTGTTTATGCCGTATTGCTTTTATACTACACGCTGCAAAAGCCTGATATTCCGCCAAAAGCAAAAGCAGTTATTATAGGAGCATTAGGTTACTTTATTCTTCCTCTAGATTTAATTCCAGACTTCGCAGCAGGAGTTGGATTTACAGATGATTTAGGAGCTCTAGGGCTTGCATTGATTCAAGTTGCCATGTACATTGATGAAGGTGTTAAACTGAAAGCAAAAGAAAAAATTAAAACGTGGTTTTCAGAAGACCACAATTTTTCCATTATTGATGCTAAAATAAAGTAACGTTATGATCGAAATGTAATTATTAAATAAAGTGAGCAAAAGAAGGTGATAGATGAATCATCTTCTTTTCAACCGTTAATATGTAGTTCTTTATGACTATATTAATCCGTTTTATGTAAAAAAAGCAGGATTAAAATATTTTTTTCATTAAAATTTTAATCAATGTAATTGAATAATTGCCCTACAAATGTTAAGTTAAAACATGTTCATAAATTCGTCACAGAAAGCAATATACAAATAAGTAAGATGGTTTGTAAAAACTTTGTGAAATTATGGAACTTTTTAACTGAGAGTTTCAAACTCTTAGAGATTCTTCCTCATCAATCAGAAGTAGCTTTCTTTCGTCACAAGATTAAGCATCTTTCATTTGAAGGTGTTTTTTTTCAGCCTAAGTAAGCCAACAACATGATTGTATGACAAGTTTTTACTAAGGTTGTATAGTTACTGTATTGTATGACAAGTTTTGTGTGATTTGATGTTAAATAAATGAACAGCTTCGAAGTAAATAAATGATTGCAGAAAAACAAAGTCCATGCGTTTTCATGAACCATTATACGTTACTTCATATTTGTAGAGATGTTTAGCAAAAGGGGAGATGAATGGCCTGACGTAAACAATATCCATAGACAAGCCTTAGAAGATAATTATCTTTCTAAGAAAGCAAATTTATATGATTGATTCTAATCTAAACAATGGAGTGTTCAAAAATGGAAATTAGTCAAATCTTTATTATTTTAACCCCAATCTTTTTTGTTATTTTGCTAGGTTATTTAGCAGGGTATTTTAAAAAGTTTGATGCAACAACATCTAAAGGGTTAAATACGCTTGTAACAAAATTTGCGTTACCTGCACATCTATTCGTTGGTATTACAACAACATCAAAACAAACGCTTATTGAAAAATGGCCGTTTTTACTAGCATTAGTTCTTGGTATTATTGGATTTTATGTTCTTTTCTTACTTGTTGCAAAATATGTATTTAAATACTCTTTAACAGGCGCGTCTATGTTTTCTTTAAACTCTACGCAGCCAACGTTTGCGTTTATGGGTATTCCAGTATTAGGTAGCTTGTTTGGCGCGGATGTAGTAGCAATTCCAATCGCAATTACTGGTATCGTAGTAAATGCGATGCTTGATCCTTTAGCAACTATTATTGGTACGGTTGGACAGCGTGAAAGAAGTGAAGGCGATTCAGAAGAAAGCTTATTTAAAGTAACGATTAAATCAATCTTACACGGTCTCTCTGAGCCGTTAGCCTGTGTTCCGTTAATCGCAGTAATATTAGTATTATGCGGCTTCCAAGCTCCAGATTTACTATCAAGCAGCTTAGATCAAATCGGTTCAATTACATCTGGTGCGGCTCTATTCGCAGTTGGGGTAACAATTGGTATCCGTAAAATTCAATTTAGCCCAGCGGCATTTGGTATTGCGATTTTAAAAGTGGCTATTCAGCCGCTTGTAATGTTAGGAATTGCAACAGCAATGGGTCTATCATCAGCTGACATCGTAAAATTAGTATTATTAGTAGCGTTCCCAGGTTCAGCTGTAGCAGCGATGATTTCAGTTCGCTTTGACAGCCTAGCTGGTGAAACAGCTTCAGCATTCGTACTTAGTGCCATTATGTCACTTGTTACATTACCGCTGTTAATTTCTTGGTTAATGTAGTCACATATATCAATATAAAATAAAAAAAGGCTTTGCTATTTTAGCAAAGTCTTTTTTTATTTTATATTTAAAAAAGCTTTAAAAATTCTTGGGCGATTTTGGGAAGATAACTGTCGGTACGCCACGTAACTAAAGGCTCAATTACAAATGGATTATCTTCTATGTTTAAAATTTTAATATGTTCTAGTGAAAAAGAAGATAGCATCGAATAAGGAACAATGGCAGCACCAAGGCCACGACATACTAAATTAAGAAGCATCGCTGAATCATGGCATTCGCATAAAATGTTAGGTGTTATACCCATCTTTTCAAATTCCTTCACAATGCGATTATATATGCTTATTTCCCGGTTTGAGCGAAGAAGAATAAGAGGGAGAGAAGCAATTTCAGCGACTGAAATCTTTTCTTTTGCATAACCACTTTCTTTGGGAACGGCTACAACAAAAACATCTGGTGCAAGTGTTTTTGTTTTGACATGTTTATAAGGTAAGTCAGTAGTAGTGACTGCTACATCAATTTTTCCTTCCGTTAATAATTCGTTTAAGTGAGCTGGTTCGTTTTCATAGATATTAAATGTGCTGTTTGGATATTGTTTTTGAATAAGAGTTAGCTTATCGAGAACCGTTGATGCACAGTAGATTGTACATCCGATTTCAAGTTTTTCATTTGTTACGTTTTTACATTCCTGTACTTCCAATACTGATTTTTCGACCCTTTGCACAATTTCTTTCGCTCGTTTTAAAAAAAGCTCTCCTTCTACCGTTAACAATAAGCGCTTGTTATTATTTCGTTCAAAAAGCAAAAGGCCCAGCTCATTTTCGAGCTGTTTTAGCTGCCTGCTTAAAGGAGGCTGAGCCATATGCAGGCGCTTTGCTGCTTTGGTCACATTTAATTCTTCAGCTATGACAATAAAATAATGCAGCTGTCTTAATTCCACTGTATTCAACTCCATACTTTAAAGGTATTATTATATATTTTATCAATATTTTAATTGTATGGAAAATGAGTGTAAAGTTAAATGTGTAACCAAAGCAGAGAGGAGGAAGAGAAATGAAAATAGCTGTAGGAATCACAGGAGCCACGGGAGCTATTTTAGGTATTCGAATTTTAGAGCTTTTGAAGAAGGCTTCTGTTGAAACGCATTTAGTCATGTCGCCTTGGGCTCATGCCACAATTAAGCTGGAAACACCCTATAGCGTTCAGCAAGTAGAAGCGCTAGCAGATTATTGTTATTCATATCAAGACCAAGCAGCAAAAATTTCGAGCGGTTCTTTTCGCATAGATGGAATGATTGTTAGTCCTTGCAGCATGAAAACATTAGCATCTATTCGAATGGGACTAGCAGATAACTTAATAGCGAGAACAGCAGATGTGATGCTAAAAGAAAGAAAGCCACTGGTGCTACTTCCTCGAGAAACGCCTTTGAATACGATTCATTTAGAAAACATGCTGGATCTTTCAAAAATGGGAGCTATCCTCGTGCCTCCTATGCCGGCATTTTATAACAAGCCTGAGACGATTGAGGATATTGTCACCCATATTGCTGTTCGAACTTTAGATCAATTAGGAATTGAGCTTCCTGAGGCAAAAAGATGGAATGGAATTAAACATTTATCACAAGGAGGAAAATAAACATGGCTTATAAAGACTTTAGAGATTTCCTTAATACGCTACATAAAGAAGGGCAGCTACTGACGGTTACAGATGAAGTGCAGCCTGATCCAGATTTAGGTTCAGCAGGTCAAGCCATCAGTAATTTAGGAGACCAAACGCCGGGATTATTATTTACCAATATTTATGGGTACAACAATGCAAAGGTAGCTCTAAACGTAATGGGTTCCTGGTCAAATCACGCGTTAATGATGGGACTGCCTAAATCAACTCCTGTAAAAGAACAGTTCTTTGAGTTTGCTCGGAGATATGAAAAATTTCCTGTCAAAGTGAAAAGGGAAGAAACAGCGCCATTTCATGAGTGTGAAATTAAAGATGATATCAACTTATTCGACCTTTTGCCATTGTTTCGCTTAAATCAAGGAGACGGCGGCTATTATCTAGATAAAGCGTGCGTCATTTCTCGTGATCAGCATGATAAGGAGAATTTCGGCAAACAAAACGTGGGTATATATCGTATGCAGGTCAAAGGGAAAGACCGTCTAGGCATTCAGCCCGTGCCACAGCATGATATTGCCATTCACTTGAAACAAGCCGAAGAAAAAGGTGAAAACCTCCCTGTATCAATTGCTTTAGGATGTGAACCTGCGATTGTCACAGCAGCCGCTACGCCGCTTCATTACGATCAATCAGAATATGAAATGGCAGGAGCTATTCAAGGTGAGCCGTACAGAATTGTGAAGTCTCAGCTTTCTGATTTAGATGTACCGTGGGGAGCAGAAGTGATTTTAGAGGGAGAGATCTTAGCTGGTGAACGCGAGTATGAAGGTCCTTTTGGTGAATTTACAGGTCATTACTCCGGTGGCAGAAGCATGCCTGTTATCAAAATCAATCGCGTATACCATCGTAAAGATCCTATTTTTGAAAGTTTATATATCGGTATGCCTTGGACAGAAACAGATTATTTAATTGGAATCAATACAAGCGTTCCTTTATATCAGCAGCTAAAAGAAGCATATCCTGAAGAGATTGAAGCTGTGAACGCGATGTATACTCATGGTCTCGTTGCTATCGTTTCAACAAAAAGCCGATACGGAGGATTTGCTAAGGCTGTTGGTATGAGGGCATTGACTACGCCCCATGGATTAGGATATTGCAAGCTAGTTATTTTAGTAGATGAAGACGTGGATCCGTTTAATTTACCGCAAGTCATGTGGGCGCTATCAACAAAAATGCACCCAAAACATGATGTTATAACAGTGCCTAATCTTTCAGTTCTGCCACTTGATCCAGGATCTGAGCCGGCTGGTATTACAGATAAAATGATTTTGGATGCTACAACACCAGTTGCACCGGAAACAAGAGGCCACTATTCTCAGCCTTTAGATACACCACTTGAAACTGAAAAATGGGAAAAAATCTTAACGAATATGATGCAAAAATAAACAAGGAGGAATCGACATGCATACTTGTCCAAGATGTGAAACCAAACAAGCGAACTTAGTATCTAAATCACCAGTTGAAGGAGCCTGGGAAATTTATTTATGCAGCGTGTGTTTGTTTACCTGGCGTTCTTCTGAACCTGAGACGATCACCAATCCTGAAAAATACCCTCGACCATTTAAAGTCAATCCAAAAGACGTACCGCTGGCAACGCACGTGCCTCCTGTGCCACCCCGATCTTAATAAGCAAAGGCGGTAAGTAAAATGAATAAAGCAGAGCTGCCAAAAGCCGTGCGCGTATTTTTAAATGGAAAAGACTTAGAAAGAAAACAGCGTGATGCGATGTTGCTATCTACAGTGACATCCGAGGGTTTTCCTCATGTAGCAATGATTAGCGCAGGAGAGCTGATAGCTATTAGCTCTTCACGCGTCAAGCTGTTAGTATGGAAAAATACAACATCTTCAAAAAACATGATACAGAATCATAAGGCAACCGTTACATTAGTTGTTGAAGGAAAAGCTTATTACATTAAATTTTTGCTAAAAAAAGAAGCTCCTGTGTTATCAGGCTATGAGTTATTTACGGGAGAAGTAGCCGCTGTTAAAGAAGATTACGCAAAATATGCAGTTTTAACATCAGGAATTCAATTTCAGCTTCATGATTCCAAAGAGGTACTGAGCCGCTGGAAGCAATCAATTGAGGCTGTTCTTTCTACTGAAAAAACCGATTCTTAAAAATAAGAATCGGTTTTTTAGCTGTAGTGAAATTTTTTCAAATAGCATGCTAGCTGAACTTTTAATAGGTGTTCACTGTTTGTAAATGATATGTTCATTTTTTCTTCAATTTTTTTCAACCGCTGATAGAGTGTATTAACATGAATATGAAGCTGCTTAGCTGTAAGTGAAGCAGAGCGGTTATTATCGAAATACGCTTCTAGCGTTTGCTCTAAAGGTTCGTCGTTTAAATGATTGTTCTTAAGAGGGAGAAATACTTCATCAATAAAGGTTTTTACTTCTTCTTTCGATTGATTAATAAATAGCCGGTTAATTCCTATTTCCTCATACAATATGCATCCATCTTGCTGCTGAGACAGAAGGTAAGAGATAGCTTTTTCAGCTTCACTATAACTTTTTCCTATTTGAGTAAAGTGAGAATACCGACTTCCAATACCTATTTTTATATGACATTCATTGTAGTAACGCCATTTTGAGAGTAAATCTTCTAATTGTTTGATAATAGCACGGTGTTCTTCATGAGGATCAAGCGTAAATACAATGGTTACTTTGGTGTCGAATCCGTATACGACCGGTGCTTTTGAGCTGAAAATCGATTTGATGTCAGATACAAGGCGATGAAGGTGTAAGTTTAAGAGCTGCAGGTCCGCTTGTGAACGAATGGTAATGAGAGCGACTAGAATATGCTTTTTTGTATCAATGTTTAGCTCAGCTGCTTTTTGATACAGCAAAGTGGTGTCATAACACGATAAGTATTCACTAAATAATTCATGTGTTCGCTTGTAAAATAAATCAACTAACGTTTGTTTTTTCAGCATTTCTAATGCAATAACAGAGCTGCTTTGTTCGAGTGCCACTTGATCTAGAGAGGAAAGATCTCCTTGATTTGCCTGCATAATAAGTAACCCTAAGAGCGTGTCAATGCCGTGTATGGGGTGAATATAAACACTGTGTGCCTCATTGTTTGCCTCAATAGTATAAAAACAAGGCTTTGTATGTGAAAGAAAATGCGTGTGAAATTCAGCTGTTTTTGTGTCTATATCAAAGAATTTCAAGAAGCCATAGGTCTTATTATCAACAAAATCTACAATGGTGACAGGAGATGTAACCATTCGGCGCAATTCGGTAAGTATTGGTTCAATTCCTTTACTTTGAAGTGAAACATTCATGAAGGTGCGATGAATTTGATCGCGACGTATTAAAAGTTCATTTTGTTTTTTTACATCTTCAAAAAGCGCTGAGTTTAAGAGAGCAATCGATACTTGATCGGAAAAGCTTTCTAACAATTCTTTATCCTCTTCATTTAAAAGAGGGGTTGTACCATTTTGATAAATAATGAGTACGCATACCGTCTGTTCTTCCATACAAATAGGGACAGAAATAATAGATTGAATGTTTGTAAACGTATAGGACTGATTAAGATAATGAATATTATCGTCAGTCATAGTAGAAGAATCGCGTAATATATCTTTTAAGTTCGTATACATATAGCTTTTATTATGCTGAAATGTCTTTCCGATAATTCCTTCGCCAACTTTCATTTTCATGTTTTGAATTTCATTGTTTGGCCCCCCGGACCAGGCGCGAGGCAAAAGAAATTGCGTGGAAGAATCAAACATCCACAGCACGCCCATATCCGCAACAGAAATAACTGAAAGAGCATTTTCAAGAATTCTTGTTAATAGATAATCTGAGTCTTGTAAAAGTGAGATTTCCTTAATGCTTTTCATAAGCACGTTTAAAATATGCTCATGCCGCTCTAGCTTTTTTTGCAGCATATAAGGAGAAACGGTAGCTGATAGCTGTTTTATTTGTGGGGGTGTCCAGTCATGCTTAGCAAATATGCGAACAACAAACGCATAGCGGTTTGGAAAGGATAAGTAAATTTCCTCGAACTCTTCATATGCCGTATGCTTTTGAAAGGAATCACTGCCGTTATGTAGGCTAGTGGGAGTAGTGTAAGTCAGGGATGAGCATGAAGAACTGGAAAAAATCACGTTGAAATTTGCAGAATCAATACTTGCCCAAATCTGATAAGAACTGTTTTTAATAATAGATGTAAGATAACCTTTCATATTAGCTAATAAATCACTCACGTCAACAACCCCTTATAGACTACTTAATGTAAAAAAATACATAGTTATAGTTCTTATTATATAGAAATACACATTGAAAAAATAGTCAGAATTTTTTAATATTTATATAACGAATTAATTTGTTACAAAACATTACATTAAATGGAATAAAAAGGGGATGAGCGCATTTATGCTAGCAAGGTCAAACTGGAAATATGTCATTTTATTTTTATTATTTTTAGGCTGGTCGCTTGGAAACTTAGATCGTTTTATTATTAATTACGCTATTTTAGATATTTCAAAAGATTTACATCTTAATGCCTCTTCTACAGGCATCATTTTAAGCAGTTTCTTTGCAGGCTATGCACTGATGCAAATACCTGGGGGGTGGCTAGCAGACCGCTTTGGATTTAAAAAAGTCATTACAATTGCCGTGCTTTTATGGTCTTTGTTTACGGTGTTTACGGGAATGGCCTGGTCTTTTGCTTCTATTATTATCATTCGCTTTTTATTTGGTTTAGGGGAAGGGAGTTATTTTCCATCTGCATCAAAAGGAATCGCAGGGTGGTTTCCTCAGCAAGAACGCAGTAGAGCCATGTCCTTTTTGTTATCGTCAGGTACGATTATGGGCGTGGTTACACCGATTCTAGCGACGCAGTTGATGCAAACGATAAGCTGGAGAAGTATCTTTTATATCATAGGAGCCATCGGGCTCGTTATTACAGTTCTGTTTGTATTTTTATTGAAAGAAAAGCAGCAGGGAGAAAAAACGGAGACTTCTGCTATTCCAGCTAAGCAGATGACATTAAAAGAAATTGTCAAAACTCCGATGATTTGGAATTTATTTATTGCATACTTCAGTATCTACGCCATTAACTGGGGACTCATGTCGTGGATGCCTACATATCTAGCCGAAGTAAGACATCTGAATTTAACGGACATCGGTTTTCTTTCCGCTATCCCAGCATTTGTAGGTATTATCGGGATGTTTGTTAGCGGCTTTGTTTTAGACAAGCTTCCGGATGGAAAAGACAAGACGATAGCGGCGGTGTTTGGTTTACTGATGGGCGTTTTTCTTTGCTTAATGGCCATTTCACCTAGCGTAGGCATGTTTATCGTTTTTCAAAGTGCAGTCACCTTACTGTTTTCGTTTAATGTGATTTTAATCGCTTCAGCTCCTTTAAAAATGTTGCCTGAATCAGTGGTCGGTTCAGCAAATGGTTTTATTAATACAGGAGCTCAAGCAGCCGGCGTATTAACACCGATGCTCATTGGCTTTTTAGTACAATCGTTTGGCGGGTCGTATAATGCAGCATTTGCTTTATTAATTATCTGCGCTCTTGTCTGTGCTATTTCGTTGTTTTCGATTCGACCTGCAAAAGTGGTAGTGGAAACACAAAACGCTGTTAAATAATGAAGAAAAAAGGAGAGGGTTTCATGGATATTATAAAAGAAGTCGAAAAACTTATTGAAAAAAAGCGAAACGAGCTAACTCAAATCAGTGATCAAATATGGGAATATGCAGAAACGAGGTTTGAAGAGTATAAGTCGGCACAGCTGATCTGCGACATGTTAGAAAAAGAAGAGTTTACGCTTCGTACACATATTGCCAACCTTGAAACAGGTTTTATTGGAAGCTACGGGCACGGTTATCCGATCATCGCTATTCTCGGTGAGTACGATGCGCTTACCGGGCTGAGTCAAAGAGATAAATGTGCAGTAGCAGATCCAGTCAAAAAAAACGGAAATGGCCATGGGTGTGGACATAACCTACTTGGTGTAGGCTCACTAGCAGCTGCACTTGCTGTCAAAGAATATTTAAAAGAAAAAAATGTTCCGGGGACCGTTCGATACTATGGATGTCCAGCCGAAGAAAGTGGTTACGGAAAGACGTATATGGTACGAGAAGGATTTTTTCAAGATGTAGACGTCGCGTTTTCATGGCATCCGGCTACCGTTAATGGTGTTATGCACACGTCATCGAATGCGGTTATGCAAGCAACTTTTAAATTTAAAGGAAGAAGCAGTCATGCAGCTGCTAGTCCTCATCTTGGCAGAAGCGCTTTAGACGCTGTAGAGTTGATGAATATTGGTGTAAATTATATGCGTGAACATATGATAGATGAAGCGCGCGTACACTATGCCATTACAAATAGCGGAGGCATCTCTCCTAATGTTGTTCAAGCAGAAGCGGAAGTGATGTACTTAATTCGTGCTCCGAAGCCATCTCAAGTAAAAGAACTTTATGAACGGGTTGTGAAAATTGCAAAGGGAGCGGCTTTAATGACTGAAACACAAATGGAACAGCAAATTCAAGGAGCCTGCGCTAACCTAATTCCAAATCAAACAATGGAGCAGCTGATGCATAAGCAAATGATGCAGATAAATTTGGCTGAAGTGAAACAAGAAGAAATAGCTTTTGCCAAAGCTATTTACGAGTCTACATCCGCTGAAGATAAAGAAGCAGCAAAAAAACAAGTGGGTTCACTGCTAGACAGAGCTTTAGCGGATCATCCAGTCTTCAACCAAATTGCTCCTATGTCTAAAAATGTTTCCTTCATGACAGGATCAACTGATGTCGCAGACGTTAGCTGGAATGTTCCAACTGCACAGTGCGTGACCGCAACGTGGGCTTATGCTACCCCGTTTCATACATGGCAAGCTGTTGCTCAAGGGAAAACGGAGTATGCCCATGATGCAATGTTATTGGCTGGAAAAGCCATCGCGGCTACGGCAATTGAAATGATAGAAAATCAAGAGCTGATTAGTCAAGCGAAACAAGAGCTGGAGGATAGGCTAGAAGGGGAAAGCTATGAATGTCTTGTGCCTTCGCATATACAGCCACCTAATTACTCAGAAAGTGAGGAGGAAGACTACAGCGTGGTATAAAAAACGAGGCGGGGAAAAACGTATTTTCGTGTAAGGAAGATCCGAACGATGAATCGTTCGGATTTTTTTATTGTTAGGTTGAACGCAGGTTTCATTTATCCCGTTTGTTCGTCTTTAGATTGGATCGATGTAGTTATGGCTCAATCTCTTTTTTTGTTTTCATTAAAAATAAATGGTTAAAAATATATCTCTTTGCTGAACCTAACCCTATCTAATTGTTTAGGAAAAGAGGTAAAAAAACATGAGAGCATATAAAGTAGAAAAAGATGGGTCAATTTCAACTTCACTAAAAGGAAAATCAGTTTTATCCACTTCTTATTTAAATAAAGGTTCTGCTTTTACTGAAGAAGAAAGAGAAAACCTTCATCTGCAGGGACTTCTTCCTCCAACGGTTTTAACGTTAGAAGAACAGGTGAAGAGAGCATATGAGCAGTTCAAGAAAGCACCGAATGATCTTCAAAAAAATAATTCGTTGAATGATCTACATAACCGAAACGTCGTCTTATTTTATCGTTTATTAACCGATCATTTAAGTGAAATGCTTCCTATTATTTACACGCCTACTGTAGGTCAATCCATTCAAGAATACAGCCATGAATACCACCGTCCTGACGGACTATATTTATCTGTAAATGAAGCGGATCGATTAAGTGATGCGATTGAAAACTTAGGACTCGACAGCGAAGATATTGATTTGCTTGTTGTAACGGATTCAGAAAGTATTCTCGGCATTGGGGATTGGGGTGTAGGAGGGATAAATATTGCAGTTGGAAAGTTAGCGGTCTACACAGCTGCAGCAGGAATTGACCCAAGCCGCGTACTGCCTGTTGTTCTCGACATGGGGACCAATAACAAAAAGCTTCTTGAAGATCCTTTGTATTTAGGAAATCGTCATGAACGAGTAAAAGGAGAAGACTATAATCGTTTTATTGCTCAATTTGTAAAAGAAATAACGACCAAGTTTCCTAAAGCGCTTCTTCATTGGGAGGATCTTGGGAATATTAACGCGCGTCACATTATGAAAGAATACGGCGATAAAATTTTAACGTTTAATGATGATATTCAAGGAACGGGAGTAATTACTCTTGCAGCCGTTTTAACAGCGGTGCGTATTACAGGAACGCCTTTAAAAGATCAGAGGGTTGTTGTATTTGGACCGGGATCTGCTGGAATTGGGAATGCTGATCGTATTCATAGTGCGATGATGCTTGAAGGGCTGTCTGAAGAAGAAGCATATGATCGTTTTTGGGCATATGATTACAGAGGTCTGTTAACCGAAGATATGGAAGATTTAGCTCCTTTTCAACAGCCGTATGTTCGCCAAAATGAAGAGATTAAAGAATGGGAAAAAGATAATGAAAATAAAATTTCACTGTTGGAGCTTGTCAAGCAAGTGAAGCCAACGATTTTAATTGGAACGTCAGGCGTCACGGATGCTTTTACCGAAGAAATTATTAAAGAAATGGCAAAGCATGTAGAGCGCCCGGTGATTATGCCGCTTTCAAACCCAACTAAACTTGCTGAAGCTGTTCCGGAAAATATTATAAAATGGACGGAAGGAAAAGCCCTTATTGCAACGGGAAGTCCATTTGAACCCGTTGAATATAACGGGCACACTTATGAAATCGGACAGGCTAATAATGCGTTTGTATTTCCGGGTCTTGGTTTAGGTGCAATTGTGGTTCGCGCTCAAAAGTTTACTGAATCTATGTTTGCAGAAGCAGCCAATGCAGTAGCGCGTATAGCAGAAACAGATACAAAAGGAGATACGCTTCTTCCCAACATTAAAGATCTTCAAAAAGTATCAAAGGCGGTTGCTGTAGCAGTTGCCGATGCTGCTGTAAAAGATAACGTAGCAACTGTTGCCGAGCAAAATGTAAATGAACTTGTAGAAGCAGCGGTATGGCAGCCTGTTTATAAACCGGTTAAGGCAAAAAATGAATGAGGTGAATGATAAATGAGCATAGGTCAAATTTTTCTCATTCTCGCGCCTATCTTTTTTGTCATTTTGCTTGGTTATTTAGCAGGGCACTTTAAAAAATTTGATAAGCAAACGTCTAAGGGGCTCAACACATTAGTAACGAAGTTTGCGCTTCCTGCACACTTATTTGTAGGTGTAACGACAACGCCAAGAAAAACACTCATAGACGAATGGCCGTTTTTAGTAGCGCTGATTTTAGGAATCGTCGGGTTTTATCTCATTATATTGCTCGTCGTGAAGTATGCAGGGAAGCATACGTTAACTGCCTCTTCTATGTTTGCCCTAAACTCAGCTCAGCCAACGTTTGCTTTTATGGGCATCCCAGTACTCGGAGGATTGTTCGGTGCAGGCGCAGTAGCGATTCCAATTGCCATAACAGGAATCGTGGTGAATGCGATTTTAGATCCGCTGGCAACGATTTTAGGAACCGTTGGACAACGGGGGCGAAAAGAAGGGGAAGAGAAAACAAGTTTATTTAAAGTAACGGTTCATTCCATTTTGCATGGTTTATCTGAGCCTTTGGCATGTGTACCGTTAATTGGGGTGATTTTAACGCTTTGCGGCTTTCAGTCACCTAAACTTTTACAGGATATGCTTGATCAAATCGGAAGTATCACATCGGGAGCGGCTTTGTTTGCGGTAGGAGTAACGATTGGAATTGGAAAAATTAACTTCAGTAAAGGCGCGCTTGGGATCGCTGTCTTAAAAGTGGCGGTTCAACCCATCGTTATGCTCGGAATTGCAGTATGGATAGGGCTGTCTTCAGATGAAGTGACAAAAGCTATTTTACTGGTAGCTTTTCCTGGGTCTGCTGTAGCTGCGATGATTGCTTTGCGGTTTGAAAGTTTGGAAAACGAAACCGCATCTGCTTTTGTCATTAGTGCTATTTTATCGTTGATTACGCTGCCGCTTCTTATTTCTTGGCTTATGTAAATAAAAAAACGAAAGAGGAGAATTCCTCTTTCGTTTTAAGACGGATTAATAAGCTAATGCAAATAATCCTTTGATATGAGATAAGTAACGAACGTTACTTGCTTCTTTCATAAGTGATGCTGGTAAACCTTTTAATTGCGTTTTGTTTCCGCCGATTGTACCAATTGCATCTTTGCGTCCAAGACTTCCTAGTGTACCAGAGAAGACAGGAACGAATGATTCCATTGCTCCGCCGCGAATAGCTACTGCTAAGTTCACGCCTACAACTTCACCCATTTGCCAAGCTAATTGAGCAGTAGGTGGGTAAGGGCGACCTTCTGGACCCATTACAACCGCTGAGTCACCAGCAAGGAATACATCTTTATGAGATGTAGATTGTAAGAATTCATTTACAAGTGCACGACCGCGGTTTACTTCGATACCTGAGTTAGCAACTACAGAGTTACCTTGAACTCCGCCAGTCCATACCATTGTTTTTGTTTCAATTTTGCTGCCGTCTTTAAGTTCAACAGTTGTAGCATCCATTTTTGTTACAGGTGTACCAGTAACAAATGTAACGCCACGTTTTGTTAAGCTTGATTGAGCGCGCTCTACTAATTCAGCAGGGAAGCCTGGAAGAACTGTAGGAGCTGCTTCTACACAGTATAGAGAAATTTCTTTTGGATCAACACCGTGTTTTAGACATAGGCTTGGCATTAAGTCAGCGTATTCACCAACAAGTTCGATACCTGTTAATCCGCCACCGCCAACTACGATTGTACCGTCAGCTTTATTTTTTGTTTTGCTGTATTCAGCGATACAAGCTTCTACGTGTGCACGTAAACGGTTTGCATCATTTACTGATTTAAGAACGAAGCTGTGCTCTTCTAAACCAGGGATACCGAAGTAAGCAGTTTCACTACCTAACGCTGTAACAAGGTAGTCGTAGCTTAATTTTGTACCATCTTCAAGAGATACTTCACGTTGATCTGGTGAGATTTCTTTTACCGTTGCAATTTTTAAATCAACGTTGTAGTTTTTAAGTAATTTATCAAGTGGTAAAGCTACCGCTTGTTCAGAAACGCCGCCTACAGCTAGACGGTGTAATTCTGTAATGATTTGGTGAGTAGCAAAACGGTTCACTACTGTAATTTTTGCTTCATCCGCACTTAGGTGTTGGCGAGCTGTCATTGCAGTTAATAAACCACCGTAACCGCCGCCTAAAATTAAAATATGTTTTGACATAGTCGATCCTCCGTCCACACTTTTTAATGAAAATTATTTTTGTTTTTCGTTTGTAATGTCTAAATACGCTTGTGCAAAGCGGAATAGTTTTTGAGCTTGTGGATCTTTAAGCATGCGTAATAAACCGAATAAACCGATTGAATTAGAAGCATTTGCTTCTGCACGATCGTTTGCTTCGATTGCAGTAGCTGCAAGACCTTTTACTGTTCCTTCTACTGGCTCGATAAATTCTTTTACTCCACCAAGTAGATCTTCTTTTAATACGTCGTCAGTTAATAATGATTGCGCAACGTCGTAAGTTTTTGTAAGCACCGTTACCATTTCAGATAATTTTGGTAAATTATCTACAAGAACAGTAAGAGCTTCTTGTACTTCAGGCTTTAACAATTGATCTAACACATCCGCTTGACCTTTGTTAACTGCCGCTTCTGTTTGTACAGCAGCATTTTCCTCTGCAGCTGATTTTTGAATAGTTGATTGAGACATGAAAAGTCCTCCTTTGCTGGATACTGTTGCATATGTAGTTCCTAGTTATCTGCTAGACTTTCAAACTACATTGTGAAGTTGTGAAATCTTGCACATAATTCTATTTTAATTTTAATACGAGATAAAATCAACTCATTTTGTTGAAAAAATAAGTGAAGAACCTCGTAACCCTTTGTTTAATAAAAGTTTATAAAAAATAAAGCGAATAATTGCCTAGGTAAATAAAATTAAAATAGGGAACTAACATGATTCCTCTTCCTACGATAAAACAAATAACGTCATATTTCAACACATAGGAACTTAATATTCTATAAGTATTAAAAAGATAGGGCGCATTTACTATTTAAAGAGTTTTCAAAAAATTACATTGACTTACTATAGTGTTCTACATATAATCATAATATAACATCTTATGTAAGGAGATATAACATGGTTATAGTGGATGAACTTTATCATAATGTGGTCATTACATTGCCTCAATTAAAATTAATTGAATTTATAATGAAGTTAAAAGAAGCTAAAGCACAAGAAATAGAAGATATAAAAACGAAAATTAGTAAATACGAAGAGAAGAAACGTGCTGAAGAAGCTTGGTATCAATCACTATCACCGTTTCGTAAATTTTTTACCGGGCGTCCTTTAAGTCAGCATCAAGCGGTCGAGTATATGGTATACGTAAAGGAACGCTTTAAAAAAATTGATCACCTTAAAGCACAAATGCGAGAACTTCATGAAGTTCTTGAATTAATAAAAGCGGAAAATGAAGAAACAAGTGAAATTACGCTTTCGCCTGCTATTGTACAAGAAATAAAACGATTAAAAAGCAGTGGAGGCGTTGGGATATGAGTGTTAATGAACTAAGTTTAGGGATAAATACAACGTGGGTCGTGTTAACAGCGGCGATGATTTTGTTAATGGAAGGCGGCTTTGCCTTGCTAGAGGCAGGTTTTGTCCGCTATAAAAATAGCGTGAATATTATTATGAAAGTATTCGCTGATATTACAATAGGAACGCTTTGTTTCTATTTAATTGGTTTTGGATTAATGTACGGTGATGATTTAGGTGGAGTTGTCGGTAAAAGCGGTTTTGCGCTCTCAGGTAATTTATCGCACCTTGACATTCCAATTGGGCTTGAAACGTTTTGGCTGTTTCAATGTGCGTTTGTTATTGCGGTCATTTCTATCGTTTCTGGAGCGGTGGCAGAACGAATTAATTTCCGCGCATATCTTTTATATGCGATTTTGATGACTACATTTATTTATCCTATAGCCGGCCACTGGATTTGGGGAGGCGGATGGATTAGTAAGTTAGGGATGCTTGATTTTGCCGGTTCGGCAGTTATTCATGCTCTTGGCGGTTTTTCAGCTTTAGCAGCTGCAATAATGATTGGACCGAGAAAAGGGAAGTTCACGAAAAATGGAATTAGTTCTGTTTCTCTTCCAAGCAATTTGCCGCTTGCATCAGTGGGTGCTTTTTTATTATGGTTTGGATGGTTCGGGTTTAATGCAGGAAGTACGCTAAGTGCCACTGACGTTAGAATTGGTCACATTGCTATTGTCACAATGTTATCAGCAGCAGCAGGCGGAGCAGCTACTTTATTTTATACTTTATTTCGCTACAACCGTTCAGATGCACCTTCTGTAATAAATGGATCGCTTGCTGGACTGGTTGGCATTACGGCCGGGTGCGCTTTTGTTAACACACCATCTGCTATTTTTATTGGAGCTGTATCTGGCTTATTAATGATGGCAGCTACAAACTGGCTCGAAGCACGTCAAATCGACGATCCTGTAGGAGCTTTTCCTGTACACGCTGCTTCGGGAATATGGGGCACGTTGGCTGTGGGCTTGTTTTCTACAGACGGCGGTGTGTTTACAGGAGGAGGCTGGACGTTACTTGGCGTTCAACTTCTTGGGTTAATCGCTCTATGCGCTTGGGGATTTGTTACGACGTGGATAGGGTTAAAGGTTATTTCCTTGGTGGTTCCGCTTCGATCTACGGAAGAAGAAGAAGAAGTGGGCTTAGATATCAGCTACCACGGTATCATGGCAGCTCATCAAGCTCCTGAATTTATTGAATATGAAAACTACTATGCGGAAGTAAAAGAAAAAGCCGCAGATTCGTAATAAAAGGCCGCGCTTTATAACAAAAGGGCGGCCTTTTTATGTGGAAAAAAATAGATGTAAAATACTTGGTTTAAATGATTGAAAAGTCAGAATATTTGTGTTATATTATAAAAAAGCCAAGGAGTTGATTTCTTATGAAAAAGAATTTACTTAATTCACCGCAAAAATCCAACGGAAAGGTGCTTGATGCATTATTCGCTGAGATGATTTTAGACAAGGCGATTGCAGAATTTCGTAAAGCACAGCTAAAAGAAGAAATCGACCGCACGCTATTGATGAAAAATAAAGAAGAGTTTTTAAAACTCTCATCAGAACTTAAACAAATTTCTTAATTACTTACTATACTTCACACACCATCTATTTTTAGGTGGTGTGTTTTATTTTTGAGACCTACTAAAAGGGATTAATTAGTAATAATTATGAATATATTCCTATTTAAAACTTTATTTACATTAATTGTATTGACTTCTTTTATGGATTTTTTTAACATAAACAAGAATTAAAGAGGAGGGGTTTGATTGGGACATCTATTATTAGTAGATAGCTTGATTGCAGGTATTGTTTGCATTGTGTTAGGAATTTTATTTAGAGCTCATAAAACAAGCAAATTTTTGTATGGCATAGGGATTGTGTTTGGTCTTATTTTTGTCATCGGGACGGTCACTCATTCTCCATCTAATACAGAAACTTCATCAGTTACAGCTGAGAAAGTAGAAGCAAATCAAAAAGACAGTAAAGACACGTCAGAACTTAAAGCTCTCGTTACTAAGGGAATGACAGATAAGGAATTTCAAAAAGAAAAAGAGAAAGCCGCTTTTCAACAGTCAGACTTAATTGCGTTAGGTAACGGAGAAGTCGGATATGTGATCAAAGCTGAAGACGGTTACGTTGTAGCTGATACGAATGGCGAAACCATTTCAAGCGTTGAAACGTTTAAAACGGCTGATGAAGTAGAACAGTATGAATTAAATGAAGTTAAAAAAGTACATAAAGATGTAAGAGCAGTTGATGCTCATTATACGGCTTCAGATTTAGAAAGCTTAGAAGATTTTGATCAAAAAATTAATGAAGTGCTGAAGCGCGTTAATCTTACAAAAAAGGAGTTTAATGAACTAAAATTAAAGGATGTTAAAACATTAACTTCTCATGAAATAGAAGTAATGAAGGCTATACGTGACTCTGTTTCTCCCCTTACAAAAGATACGCTGCTGCAAAAAACGATCCCTGCTAAAGATATTGAAAAGTATGTAGATGGATCTTATACAGCAGTGGGAGGATATGTAGCTAAAGCTGAAGATGTTCATGATATTACTTCGTACAAAGATTTTGTTGAAAGCTTACGTTTAGATTACACCGATGGTTCAGGCAAAAGGCCGTTTCCTGAAGAAGGATCGACGTACGGTGTAATCAAATTTAAATCGCAAGCGATAAGCCACGTTGATATTCCCTACGGAACTGTGTTCGGAGGAAAAACAACAGACGGACCTCCATGTACGCTTAATGGGTTTACAGGATCTCGAAACGGGGAAACCGTTCCAGAGTTCAAATTTGATAACTATTATCCACCAGCAAACGGAGCGGAACTATACCAAGTGGTAAATGGGGAAGAAGTACTTTTAGCTACCTATGTGGCAGAAGAGAAACGATTTGTACCAGCGGTTGCTAACCCAATGTAAAGGACTGGTTTTTTGTGATTCGAAAAGGTTTGTATGCAGCATATAATGAACGAGATTATGAATGTTATGAAACGGAAAACGGGTGTGTAAAGCTAATTAGCTATGATGAAGGCGATGTAGCAAATGGATTCATTCCATACAATGACACGACTTTTACAAAAGAAGTTCCTCGTGATGCTGTTGAAGAAGTGTTTTTTGTAGCTCCGTATGCTACTTATCAAAATGAAACGTTTGGTGTGTCAGATGCTTCTAATCATCGAGTGCTTTTGACCACATCTGAAAAAGAAAAAGCTGATAAATATCATTTTCAACGTACGGATAAATATCTATACGAAAAACATGTGTTAAGAGAAGAAGTGAAGTTAATGGAGAAAAAAACTCCTTATTCATAAGACGCCATAATAAAAAGAGGATGCACTCGCATCCTCTTTTTATTTAATCAATTTTCTTGAAGTGTTTCTGTTCGTATTATCATTTGTACGAAGGAAGGTAATGCCAAGACCGATTAATCCTCCTACAATAGCAGGAACTACCCAGCCGAGACCCACTCCATACATAGGTAGAATCGATGTAAACAGATCGTTTACTGCCGCAATTTTGAATCCAGCAGCATTTAAGCCATCAAATAAACTAACGATAAACGTGAACAGAAGGCTTACTTGGTAAACTTCAGAACGGCCTTTAAATAAAGGATGTAAGAATGTTAAAGCAATTAACACAATAGCTAACGGATAAATAGCTGTTAAGACCGGAACCGAAATAGCGATTAATTCCGTTAAACCAAAGTTCGCTACAACGGCGCTGAATGCTGATAAAATAACAGCAATTAATTTATAAGAAACCCTTGGAAACAGCTTATGGAAAAAAGATGAACAAGATGTTACAAGACCTACACTTGTCGTTAAACAAGCAACGGTAATCATTAGACCTAAAAGAATTCCACCGTAAGAGCCAAAGTAGTAATTTGATACTTCAGCCAAAACCGTACCTCCGTTATCAAGACGTCCAAGCTCTGATACGCTTGAAGCACCCATATAGGACAATGCACTATAAATAAGAGCTAAAATAACGGCAGCGATAGCCGTAGCTTTTGCACAAATTGTGATAATTTGTCGGTTAGTTTTTGCTCCTTTTTCTTTAATTGCATTAATAATAATAATTCCAAAAACAAATGATGCTAGTGTATCCATTGTTAAGTAGCCTTCTTGGAAGCCTTTAAAAAATGCGTGTGTTGTATAAGCTTCGCTTGGTGCTTCAAATTTTCCAATTGGGTTCACGACGGCTACAACTACCAATATTCCAATAAACGTTAATTTAATAGGTGTTAAAACTTTTCCTACTAAATCGACAATTTTCGCAGGGTTTAGCGAAAAAAAGCAGGTAATAGTAAAGAAAATTACCGTGAAAATGATAAGGGGAAGGTGCCCTGAATTTTCTGATAAAAAAGGCTTAACGCCGATTTCGAACGAAACGCTTCCCGTTCTCGGCATCGCAAAAAGCGGTCCGATTGCCAAGTATAAAATTGTAGTAAAGATAATACCGAAAGCTGGATGTACGCGACTAGCTAAAGACTGCAGATCCTCTTTTCCGGAAAAACCAAATGCGAGAACACCTAGAAGAGGTAGACCTACACCCGTTACTAAAAATCCAGCGTTTGCTGACCAAATATTGCTTCCAGCAGACTGACCTAACATTGCAGGGAAGATTAAATTACCTGCGCCGAAGAATAGGGCAAAAAGCATAAAGCCAATAACCACTATAAATGAAAAAGGAACTTTGTTTGACACATTAAAACCTCCAAAATTATAAATGCTTTTTATTATCGTGTTGAATAATTAAAATTTTCAGAATTTTATATTCGAATAATAAAAATAAACATGTATCGTATTATACTAACCTAAAATGCATATTTCAATATAAAATTTTATTTTTTTAATTTATTCGCTGAAATAGCAAAAATAGAAAAATACTTAGCAAAAAAATCTCAATATACAACAATTATTTGATATGATAAAACAGAACCGTGGCTTTTAAAAATTCGCATGTGCGGCCTTACATCCTTTTAGTAAAGAACTGTTTACATAAGGTGCTTTAAGGATGTATATTTATACACGGTTCGCGGAACCGCATATGCTCGATGGATGAAAGTCAACTGTGCGAAAGGAGCAAGAAAGTGAAAAGGTTAGGTCTAGCAACTCAGATTCTAATTGGACTGATTTTAGGCGTAGCTGTAGGTGCTATTTTTTATGGAAGCGATACAGCCATTTCTATTTTACAGCCGGTTGGAGACATATTTATTCATTTAATTAAGATGATTGTCGTACCGATCGTGATTTCAGCATTAATCGTAGCGGTCGCAGGAGTAGGCGATATCAAAAAATTAGGTAAGCTTGGCGGAAAAACAATTCTTTATTTTGAAGTTGTTACAACCATTGCTATTGTAGTGGGGATTATTGCCGCGAACTTATTCCACCCTGGTGCAGGGGTTGATATGGGACATATTGAAAAAAGCGATATTTCTCAATATGAGGCAACGGCAAAAACGTCTGAAAGTACAGGGATTGCTCAAGAGCTTCTTCATATTGTTCCGACAAACGTCTTTCAATCGGTAGCAGAAGGCGATCTTTTACCAATCATTTTATTTTCCGTACTGTTTGGTGTAGGCGTAGCTTCGATTGGAGAGAGAGGAAAACCTGTTTTAGCCTTTTTTGAAGGCGTCTTGGATGCAATGTTTTGGGTAACTAATTTGGTGATGAAATTTGCTCCAGTAGGTGTATTTGCACTTATTGGTGTTAATATTATAAAGTTTGGTGTCGGATCACTTATTCCATTAGGAAAATTAGTGTTCGCCGTTTACTTCACCATGATTTTCTTTGTGCTTGTGGTTCTTGGGATTATTGCTAAAATGGCTGGAACAAGCATGTTTACGCTGATAAAAGTGTTAAAAGACGAGCTGCTTCTTGCTTTTACAACGGCAAGTTCAGAAGCCGTTTTACCATCTCTTATCAAAAAGATGGAAGACTTCGGTTGTTCTAAATCGGTTACATCGTTTGTTATTCCAACGGGCTACACGTTTAACTTAGATGGTTCAACCATTTATCAGGCGCTGGCATCGCTGTTTATTGCTCAAATGTACGGCATCGACCTTTCCATTATGGATCAAATTCAGCTCCTTCTTGTGCTAATGTTAACCTCAAAAGGAATGGCTGGTGTACCAGGGGCATCGTTTGTAGTTGTACTTGCTACACTTGAATCTATGGGCTTCCCTCTTGAAGGCATGGCATTTATTGCAGGAATTGACCGCATTCTTGATATGATGCGTACCACAGTTAACGTAGTAGGAAATGCTTTAGCTGCTATTGTAATGTCCAAGTCTGAAGGCGAGTTTGATAAGCAAAAATCATTAAATTACACAAATGAATTAAAGAAATCAAACATAGCTTAAAACAAAAAAGCCGGGCAGCTGCCCGGCTTTTTTGTTTGGAGCTGCCTGTTATCTTTTTTGAAACATATGGTAAAATAAAAGAAATGAGAGACAAAGGAAGTGTCATAATGACGGAAACTGTTCAGTTAATTAAAAAGCTTGTTTCGATTCCCAGTCCTTCTGGAAATACAGAAAAGGTAATTTCATTTGTCGAAGACTATGTAAAAGAGCTAAATATTCAAACGTATCGCAATCGAAAAGGAGGCTTAGTCGCTACTATTCCCGGTAAAGATACAGATCACCACCGCATGCTGACGGCTCATGTCGATACATTAGGTGCTATGGTAAAAGAAATCAAACCGAGTGGACGTCTGAAAATCGACCTGATTGGAGGGTTTCGCTACAATTCTATTGAAGGAGAATATTGTGAAATTGAAACTTCATCAGGAGAAGTATTTACAGGAACCATCCTTATGCATCAAACATCTGTTCATGTGTATAAAGATGCAGGGAAAGCTGAGCGGAATCAAGAAAATATAGAAATTCGATTGGATGAAAAAGTACATAGCGCAGAAGATATTCGCAGCCTTGGAATTGAAGTCGGCGACTTTGTTTCGTTTGATCCTCGTGTAGAAATAACAAAAAGCGGTTTTATTAAATCTCGTCATCTCGATGATAAAGCAAGCGTAGCTTTATTGCTTCAGCTCATGAAAACAATTCAAGAAGAACAGATCGAACTGCCATACACTACGCACTTTCTCATTTCAAATAATGAAGAAATTGGATACGGAGGAAATTCCAACATTACGCCTCAAACAGTAGAATACTTAGCGGTTGATATGGGTGCTATGGGAGATGGACAATCTACTGATGAATACACCGTGTCTATTTGTGTAAAAGATTCAAGCGGCCCATATCATTACGGTTTGAGAAGGCATTTGGTGGAGCTAGCTAAGCAGCATGATATTCAGTACAAATTAGATATTTATCCGTTTTACGGATCAGATGCTTCTGCTGCTATTCGTGCCGGACACGATATCGTACACGGCTTAATTGGTCCAGGAATTGATTCTTCTCATGCGTTTGAGAGAACGCATCAAGATTCATTGAATCATACGTATAAGCTTCTTTATTACTATGTGCAGTCGAACATGGTTCTGCTTTAAGAAAGGAATATTTAATTAATGTATTTTTATGCAAAATAAAGAACAGGACGGGATTGTGATGTCTGTCCTTTCCTTTCCTAAAAAAGAAGCCGGCTGTCCGGCTTCTTTTTTTAATAAATACTATATATTTTTTTACTGGTGAAGCAACAGTGGGTTAAAAAAGCACCTTTTTTAAAGAGGTACAATACTGCTTAAACCTTTTGTACATTGTGTTCATTTACAGAAGTTAAAATGTTTTTAAATTTTTAAAAGTTTCTTGTGACAAGTTTTGTAGAATGGGTTTTCAAAAGGAAATGGTTTCGGCATAATGTGGATATAGCGATCACTACAATAATCGGAGGCGAATCTTTTCATGTGGGTACTGACGGTATATGCTGGAAAAGAAATGAAAATGTTTGAATTTGAAACTGAAAAGCAGGCGAGAGAAGCTTTTGCCAAAACAAATGGCTGTAAAGTTCTTTCAGAAGTTGTGTATTATAATGATCCTCATTTAACATTAGTAGCTATATAATGAAAAAACAAGAGCTGATTTTATGCTCTTGTTTTTTTATAGATACTTGTATCTTCCGAAAAGAATAGAGTTGAAATAAAAAAAAATGTACGCTATGATATGGTAGTTACTTCTATTATTCTGATAGTTTAAAAGGTTCATATATATCAAACAGCAACAGTAAAGATGCCAAGAAGGCTTAATAGGGAAACTGGTGAAATGCCAGTACTGTCCCCGCAACTGTAAGTGTGGACGAACGAGTATAACCACTGTGAAAAAATCACGGGAAGGTTTTCAAGTAGAATGATACACAAGTCAGGAGACCTGTCTTTATTGTGAAGTTTCTATTTCTCCGGGGAGCGGGAAGGGAAACGTTGGCTTAAAGTGGCATTCGTGTACACTCTTATTCTGACGTTTTACCCGCTCGCATATTAGCGAAGTGGGTTTTTCTCATATCCTAAAACTACATATCGTGCAAAAAAGGTGCGCAATGTTCACATTGCGTTAAATGGGAAGTCTGGTGTAAAGCCAGCGCGGTACCCGCCACTGTGAAGAGGAGCTGATTGCATATGCCACTGTATTCGGGAAGGCGCAATCAAGTGATGAATCGAAGTCAGGAAACCAGCCTTTTTCTAATGCGAAGCTTACCCTACGGGATATAGGTGGAAGTGCAAAAACTTAGTTTGAATTTTCTGCGCCTCTATCATTGATAGAGGCGCTTTTTTTAGTAAAGGAGCGAATGAGTGTGACGACGTGGAACTTAAATGGAACAAAACATCACGTATTGATTTGTAATGGAAGCAGCTGTATGAGAAAAGGTGGAGAAGAAGCCACGCAGGCTATTCGAAATAAAGTGACGGAACTGGATTTGGATGAAACGGTTCATACAACGCGTACGCGCTGTAACGGACGATGCAAAGATGCTCCTGTAGCTATCGTCTATCCTTCAGGAGATTGGTACAAGCAGGTCACTGAAACCGTGGCTCACCGGATTGTCAAAGAGCATTTAGCAGGAGGCTGCAGTATAAAGGAATCGCTTATTTATGAATGTGATCAAAATGGTTTCGTTTCTCCGGAAAACAGTGACTCCATAGAAGGAATTGACAAAGTAAAAAGTAACGCATAAAGGAGGAGCTAGCATGAAAGGTAAACTGTTAGTTATTGGATTTGGGCCAGGAAGCTTTGAACATATTACACAGCGAGCAAGAGAAGCCATTCAAGAAAGTGATATGATCATCGGTTATAAAACCTATGTGGAACTAATTCAAGGACTGTTAACGAATCAGCAAATTATTAGTACGGGAATGACCGAAGAAGTAAGCCGTGCACAAGAAGCTGTAAAGCAAGCTGAAGCGGGCAAAACCGTAGCTGTCATTTCAAGCGGAGATGCAGGAGTATACGGAATGGCAGGCCTTGTGTATGAAGTGTTGATTGAAAAAGGCTGGAAAAAAGAAACGGGCGTAGAGATGGAAGTAATTCCTGGCATTTCGGCTATTAATTCATGCGCATCTCTCCTTGGAGCGCCCGTGATGCACGATGCTTGTACGATTAGTTTAAGTGACCACCTTACGCCTTGGGAGCTAATCGAAAAAAGAATTGAAGCAGCTGCACAAGCAGATTTCGTAGTGGCTTTTTACAACCCAAAAAGCGGAAGACGAACAAGACAAATTGTTGAAGCGCAAAGGATTCTATTAAAGTACCGTTCCCCTGATACGCCTGTTGGTCTTGTTAAAAGCGCTTATCGTGACCGTGAAGAAGTCGTAATGACCAACTTAAAAGACATGTTAAACCATGAAATAGGCATGCTGACTACCGTTGTTGTCGGAAATTCATCTACATTCTTTTACGACGATTTAATGATTACACCGCGAGGATATCAGCGGAAATATACCCTCAACCAAACGGAGCAGCCGCTAAGACCGCATCAGCGACTTCGAAAAGAAGCAGAACCATGGGCTCTCGATCAAGAAGAGACTGTAAAGCAAACAGCTTCAGCTATTGAAGCAGTTCAGAACACAAGAGAAGAAAAAGCAACTTCACGAGCTCTTGCAGAAGAAGCGCTTCAAGCAATTTTAGGTGAATCCACTTCTGCGGTCGTACACCAGCCAATCGAGTCTATCTTTGAAGTAGCAGTTAGTCCAGGACTTGCAAATAAGAAATTCACGCCTGTTCAAATGACAACACTAGCGGAAGTTGTTGGTGAAAAAGGTACGATGGAGTATACACCTGACCATCAAATTAAACTGCAAATTCCAACGGCCCAGCCGGATATAATCATTGAAAAGCTCCAAGCAGCTTCCTTTTTATTATCTCCGGTCGGAGACGTGTTCACAATCAAAGCGTGTGATTTTTGCGATGGAGAAAAAAGCGATGCTATTCCACATACGGAAGAATTACAAAAGCGCCTCGGGGGAATGGACATGCCAAAAGAGCTGAAGCTTGGTATCAATGGATGCGGTATGGCTTGTTACGGCGCTGTTCAAGAAGATATCGGCATTGTCTATAGAAAAGGTGCGTTTGATTTATTTTTAGGAGCTAAAACGGTTGGACGCAATGCGCATTCAGGTCAAATTGTGGCGGAAGGCATAGCACCCGATGACATTGTTGAAATAGTGGAGAACATTATCCATGAATATAAAGAAAAAGGTCATCCTAATGAGCGATTTCATAAATTCTTTAAGCGTGTGAAGAACGTTTATGGATTCGACTATCAAGATATAACACCAAAAATAAAAGTAGAACCAGCTCCGTGTGGAGATTAAAAAATGGGAGGGCATTATATGAAATCAGTTTTATTTGTCGGTCATGGAAGCAGAGATCCTGAAGGGAACGATCAAATTCGCGAATTTATTTCGACTATGAAGCATGATTGGGACGCATCTATTTTAGTAGAAACGTGTTTTCTAGAGTTTGAACGTCCAAATGTAAGTCAAGGTATTGATACATGTGTGGCAAAGGGAGCACAAGATGTAGTTGTAATTCCAATTATGCTTTTGCCTGCTGGCCACTCTAAAATACATATTCCGGCGGCTATAGATGAAGCTAAGGAAAAATATCCACACGTAAACTTCGTATACGGACGTCCCATTGGCGTTCATGAAGAAGCCCTTGAAATTTTAAAAACGAGATTACAAGAATCAGGAGAGAATTTAGAAACTCCAGCTGAAGACACGGCTGTTATTGTCTTAGGGCGAGGAGGAAGTGATCCTGATGCAAACAGTGATTTATATAAAATTACGCGCCTTCTTTGGGAAAAAACAAATTATAAAATCGTCGAAACTTCTTTTATGGGCGTGACCGCACCACTGATTGATGAAGGCGTGGAGCGATGTTTGAAATTGGGCGCTAAAAAAGTGGTTATTCTCCCGTATTTCTTATTTACAGGAGTATTAATTAAGCGATTAGAAGAAATGGTGAAGCAGTATAAAATGCAGCATGAAAACATTGAGTTTAAGCTAGCCGGCTATTTCGGTTTTCACCCAAAACTGCAGACAATTTTAAAAGAACGTGCTGAAGAAGGATTAGAAGGTGAAGTGAAAATGAACTGCGATACGTGTCAATATCGCCTCGGCATTATGGAGCATATTGATCACCACCATCATCACGATCATGACCATCATCACGATCATGACCATGATCACGGACACCATCACCACGATCACCATCACGACCATCAACACCGTGAAGATAAGGTCGGCGAGCTAAAATGATTTTATTGTTAGCCGGAACTAGCGATGCACGTGCATTAGCCGTGCAAGTGAAAAAAGCAGGTCATGAGGTTACGGCAACGGTTGTAACCGAAAACGCAGCTATCGAATTACAGCGTGCAGAAGTGAAAGTGAAAATTGGACGTCTCACAAAAGAAGATATGACGGATTTTGTAAACGAACATCGTGTAAAAGCTATTGTGGATGCAAGTCATCCTTTTGCGGAAGAAGCATCTAAAAATGCTATCGGTGCGGCTGCTGAAACAGCGATTCCTTACATACGCTATGAGCGGGCTTCGCAGGCTTTTACCTATGATAATATGACGATGGTTTCTACGTATGAAGAAGCAGCAGAAGTAGCAGCTGAGAAAAAAGGAGTTATTATGCTGACAACAGGCAGCAAGACGCTGCAGGTTTTTACAGAAAAGCTGCTTCCTCTTTCAGATGTACGGCTTGTTGCTCGTATGCTTCCAAGGCTGGATAATATGGAAAAGTGCCAGCAATTAGGATTTTCGCAAAAAAATATCATTGCTATTCAAGGGCCGTTTACAAAAGAGTTTGATCGAGCGCTGTATAAGCAATACGGAGTGACAGTCATGGTCACAAAAGAAAGCGGAAAAGTTGGATCTGTGGATGAAAAAGTGGAAGCAGCTAAAGAGTTAGGCTTAGATATTATTATGATTGGGCGACCGAAAATTGAGTATGGGACCGTGTATTCCACGTTTGAAGAAGTGGTTCATGCTTTAGTAAACCAAACTAGGAGTTGATTGAGATGGATTTTCGTACAGAATTTAAACCGTTAACTGTTCAGCCTCAGCAAATTGAAGGAAAAAGTTTTGAAATGATTACAGAAGAGCTTGGGCCTCATCCGTTTACAGACGAACAGTACCCAATTGTTCAGCGCGTAATTCATGCGTCTGCAGACTTTGAGCTTGGACGCAGCATGCTGTTTCATCCGGATGCGATTCAAGCAGGAATTAAAGCCATTCGCAGCGGCAAGCAAGTGGTTGCAGATGTACAAATGGTGCAAGTAGGAACAAACAAGCAGCGAATTGAAAAACACGGCGGTGAAATCAAAGTTTATATTTCAGATCCGGACGTAATGGAAGAAGCAAAGCGCTTAAATACAACGCGTGCAATTATTTCTATGCGAAAAGCCATCAAAGAAGCAGACGGAGGAATTTTTGCAATTGGGAACGCACCCACAGCTTTACTTGAATTAATTCGTTTGATTAAAGAAGGAGAAGCGAAGCCTGGGCTTGTTATTGGTCTGCCGGTAGGATTTGTTTCAGCAGCTGAATCTAAAGAAGAACTTGCAAAACTTGACGTGCCGTTTATTACAAACATCGGGCGAAAAGGCGGCAGTACGGTAACGGTTGCTGCATTAAATGCAATTTCAATTCTTGCAGATCAGGTGTAACGCATGAAGGAAGTACCAAAAGAACCTAAGAAACTCAGAGAAGGCTATACGACGGGCGCTTGTGCAACGGCAGCTACGAGAGCAGCTCTGCTTACGCTAATTTCAGGAGAAGTGCAAGATGAGTCAACGATTTACTTACCTGTCGGCCGCTTTGCTACATTTCATCTTGAAGAATGCGAGTACCGCACAAGCAGCGCTGTAGCTAGCATCATTAAAGATGCTGGAGACGATCCCGATGCCACGCACGGAGCGCTGATTATTTCTGAAGTTTCGTGGTGTAATGGTGCAGACATTATCATTGATGGAGGAGTGGGAGTAGGGCGTGTGACAAAGCCCGGCCTCCCAGTTCCTGTCGGTGAGGCAGCCATTAACCCTGTTCCAAGAAAGATGCTGAAAGAAACGGCTGAGCAGCTTCTAGCTGAATACAATATACAAAAAGGCGTTAAGATTGTCATCTCGGTTCCTGAAGGAGAAGAAATGGCGAAAAAGACATTAAATGCGCGTCTAGGTATTTTAGGAGGCATTTCGATACTGGGGACGCGGGGGATTGTCGTTCCGTTCTCAACAGCTGCTTATAAAGCAAGTATCGTGCAGGCCATCAGCGTTGCTAAAGCGAGTAATTGTGAGCACGTTGTCATTACGACAGGGGGCCGAAGCGAAAAGTATGGAATGAAACAGTTCCCTGAACTTCCGGAAGAAGCATTTATCGAAATGGGAGATTTTGTTGGATTTACTTTAAAACAATGTAAAAAGCAAGGAATGAAAAAAGTGTCGCTCGTAGGCATGATGGGAAAGTTTTCAAAAGTCGCGCAAGGCGTTATGATGGTTCATTCAAAAAGTGCACCCATTGATTTTAATTTTTTAGCAAAAGCGGCTTCTGAGTCAGGCGCTTCTGCTGAACTGGTAGAAGAAATAAAAGGTGCAAACACAGCTTCTCAAGTGGGAGATTTAATGACGCAAAGCGGTCATCATCAGTTTTTTGAAAAACTGTGCGAGTACTGCTGTTTATCAGCATTAAAGGAAGTAGGGGACGGAATCGATGTCGATACGTCTCTTTACACATTAAAAGGAGATTTTTTAGGACAGGCGGTGCAACATGGCAATTAAAATTATTGGAATTGGTGACGATGGGAAGTTAAGTTTGCTTCCTATGTATGAACAGTGGGTGTATGAAAGTGATGTGCTAATTGGAGGAAAGCGTCAACTGGATTTTTTTCAAGATTTCGAAGGAGAAAAAGTAGCGATTGAAGGGGGTCTTTCTCCTCTTGTTGAACGTTTAAAAAACGAAGAAGGAAATGCGGTTGTGTTAGCCTCAGGCGACCCGTTATTTTACGGAATTGGGAGCTATCTTTCTACGAAGCTAGACGTTGAAATATATCCTTATTTAAGTTCTATTCAGCTTGCATTCTCACGTCTAAAAGAGCGATGGCAAGACGCTTATTTTACAAGCGTGCACGGCAGAAGCATGAAGGGACTGGCTCAGCGAATTGACGGCTATAAAAAAGTGGCGATTTTAACCGATGAGCAAAATTCTCCTAGTGCTCTGGCAAACTACTTATTATCATTCGGCATGACAGAATACAAGATGTTTGTGGCAGAGAACCTAGGTGGAGAAACGGAGCGCTGTCAGCTGCTTTCGCTGGAAGAGGCGGCGAATCAACTCTTTTCTCCGCTTAATGTCGTGATATTAAAGCAGGTAGAAAAGAGCCCAGTCTGGCCTCTTGGAATAGAGGACGATGAATTTATTCAACGCAAGCCGGACAAAGGACTTATTACCAAAAAAGAAGTTCGTACACTTAGTATTAGCGCCCTGCAGCTAAAGAGAGACAGCGTCGTATGGGATATCGGAACATGTACGGGTTCAGTCGCAATTGAAGCGGCTAAAATTGCGCGTGAAGGACAAATTTTTGCCGTGGAAAAAAATGAAGCAGACTTAGAAAACTGCAGGGAAAATCTAGCGAAATTTCGAGTAGATGCCCACACTGTGCACGGAAAAGCACCGGAAGGACTCAATGAGTTTGCTGATCCTGATGCGGTGTTTATTGGAGGTACAGCAGGAGGCATGGAAACAATTTTAGATGTTTGCTGCAGTCGATTAAATTCAGGAGGGCGCATCGTATTAAATGCCGTAACGATTGAAAATTTAGCAGAAGCGATGAAAGCTTTTAAAGAACGAGGCTTTGAGACTGCTGTTACCCTTGCACAAATTTCGAGAAGCAAGCCCATTTTACATTTAACGCGATTTGACGCTTTAAACCCCATTTATATTATTACAGCCAGAAGAGGAGAATGAATATGATTGGAACATTGTACGGACTTGGAGTTGGACCGGGAGATCCAGAACTTATTACAGTAAAAGCATTTCGTAAATTAAAAGAATCACCTGTTATTGCGTATCCTAAAAAGCAAAAAGGAAGCAAAAGCTATGCCCAAAAAATTATTGATGTCTATTTCAGTGCAAATGAAAAAGATATGCTTGGCCTTGTGTTTCCAATGACAAAAGATCCTGCTATTTTGGAAAGAAAATGGACCGAAACGGTAGAACGAGTATGGGAAAAGCTCGAGGAAGGAAAAGATGTAGCATTTGTCACAGAGGGCGACCCTATGCTTTACAGTACGTTTATTCACATGATGCGCCTGATGCAAGAACGTCACCCTGAAGCTCCGATTCAAGTAATTCCTGGTATTTCATCCATTAATGGAGCTGCATCTCGTTTAGGTATTCCGTTAGCAGACGGTGATGAACACGTAGCAATTGTTCCTGCTCGTGAAGATTATGAAACAATGAAAAAAGTATTAATGGAAAACGACTGCGTCATTTTTATTAAAGTGGCCAAAGTCATCGATTTTATGGTTGGTCTTTTAAAAGAGCTTGATCTGCTTGAAAAAGCGTCAGTGGTGACAAAAGTAACGTCAGATGAAGAAATTATCTGGAAAGCTTCAGAACTAGAAGGAGCCGATTTACAATACTTAACGCTAATGGTGGTGAGAAAATGAAGTTATACATAATCGGAGCTGGACCCGGAGATCCAGATTTAATTACCGTAAAAGGCTTAAAATTACTTCAGCAAGCAGATGTTGTCTTGTACGCTGACTCACTGGTAAGTCAAGAGCTAGTTGCTAAGTCTAAACCAGGAGCTGAAGTGTTAAAAACAGCGGGTATGCATTTAGAAGAAATGGTCGGTACGATGCTTGATCGCATGCGTGAAGGAAAAATGGTTGTAAGAGTTCATACCGGAGATCCTGCTATGTACGGAGCCATTATGGAACAAATGGTACTTTTAAAAAGAGAAGGCGTTGATATTGAAATCGTTCCGGGCGTCAGCTCCGTATTCGCTGCTGCAGCAGCGGCTGAGGCAGAATTAACCATTCCAGATTTGACTCAAACGGTTATTTTAACTCGTGCTGAAGGAAGAACGCCTGTGCCTGAGTTTGAAAAATTAACCGATTTAGCAAAACATAAATGTACGATTGCGTTATTTTTAAGCGCGACGCTCACAAAAAAAGTAATGAAAGAATTTATAAACGCCGGTTGGAGTGAGGATACGCCGATTGTAGTAGTCTATAAAGCAACGTGGCCAGATGAAAAAATTGTTCGCACAACGGTAAAAGACCTCGATGACGCTATGCGAACAAACGGCATTCGCAAGCAGGCGATGATTTTGGCAGGCTGGGCACTTGATCCACACATTCATGACAAAGATTATCGTTCAAAACTTTATGATAAAACATTTACCCATGGCTTTCGAAGAGGAGTGAAGTCGGAATGATTCAACTCCAAGAAGGAAGAAAAGCCCTCATTACACAGCGCGGGGATTATGCTGTCGTGGCCATCACGAAGCACGGCGTAGAAATTGCAAGAAATCTAGGCCGCACTTTTCAGCAGTCTGATGTGTATTACATGAGCAAGTTTGAAAAAGGAGACGAACAAGAGCAGAACATTCAGCTGTTTTCAGGAAGCGTTCGGATGCTTTTGCCTTCTCTTTTTGAATCATATAAAGGACTTATTATTATTATCTCACTGGGAGCAGTTGTACGTATGATTGCACCTATTTTAAAAGATAAGAAAACGGATCCTGCGGTTGTTGTCATTGATGATAAAGGCGAAAATGTCATCAGCGTGCTTTCAGGTCATATCGGAGGAGCAAATGAGCTTACGCGTGAAGTTGCGGCAGCTCTTGAAGCTCATCCTGTTATTACAACAGCATCCGATGTGCAAAAAACAATTCCGGTTGATTTATTTGGTAAGCGCTTTGGATGGGTGTGGGAATCAGCAGAAAAACTAACGCCTGTCAGCGCTTCTGTGGTGAATGAAGAAGAAATAGCAGTGGTTCAAGAATCAGGTGAAAAGAACTGGTGGCATTATGAGCACCCTGTTCCAGCTAACATTAAAACATATTCATCGATTCAGACAGCTCTTGAAGCATCGCCACATGCTGCTTTGGTCGTAACGCATCGCAATTTAAAAAAAGAGGAAGAAGCAATCTTAGAAAACGGTGTTCTTTACCGGCCAAAAGTATTAGCGATTGGGATGGGATGCAATCGAGGGACAAGTACAGCTGAAATTGAAACCGTTATTGAAAAAACGCTTGCTGAACTTCAGTTTTCAATGAAAAGTGTAAAAGCATTATGTACAATAGAGTTAAAGAAAGATGAAGAAGGGCTGTTAGAAGTGGCGTCTAAGTACGGCTGGGAGTTTGTCTATTATTCGCCCCAAGAGCTAAACAGCATAAGTATCCAACAGCCTTCAGATACTGTCTTTAAATATACAGGTGCATATGGCGTTAGTGAACCTGCTGCTATGTTATACAGCGGTGCTGATAAGCTTGAACTTGTGAAGAAAAAGTCAGGGAATGTAACCATTTCAGTGGCACTTATTCCATATGACTAAAGGAGAGAACAACATGTCAAACAGAAGACTCGTCATTGCCGGTACCGGAAGTGGCGTAGGGAAAACAACCCTTACAATCGGGCTGATGGCAGCATTAAGACAAGCCGGTTACAGAGTTCAAGGGTTTAAATGCGGACCCGATTATATTGATCCAACGTATCATACGGCTGTTACAGAACGAACGTCTCGAAATATAGACAGCTGGATGCTTGAACACGATATGGTTAGAGAAATTGTCGCTCGTACTAGTGAAGATGCTGATATTTCCATCATGGAAGGAGTTATGGGATTTTTCGATGGGAAAAATCCGTTAACGAATGAAGGAACAACAGCAGAAATCAGCTTAATCACCAATAGCCCTGTCCTTTTAGTTGTCAACTGTGCTAGTATGGCTAGAAGTGCAGCGGCGATTGTAAAAGGGTTTCAGCAATTTTTACCCGAAGCGAACATCGTCGGGGTGATTGCTAACCGGGTTGGAAGTGAAGGACATTATAAACTTGTTAAGGCAGCGATTGAGCAGGAATGTCATATCCCTGTAGTAGGCTACTTGAAAAGAAACGATGATCTTACGATTCCTGAACGTCACCTCGGGCTCATTCCGTCGATTGAACGAGGAGAGTTAACACCGTTTTTTGAACAGTTAGGAAAGCTTGTTCATGATACAATTGATATCGAAAAAGTATATGAACTGGCTTTAGCTCCTAAAATAGAAATTAATGATCCTATCTTTACAAAGCCGTCCGTACCTCAAGTGAAAATTGCTGTAGCGAGAGATGCGGCTTTTAACTTTTATTATGAAGAAAATTTCGAATTGTTAAAAGCTTACGGAGCAGAGCTTGTAGAATTTTCGCCTTTAAAAGGAGAAACGGTTCCGCAAGATGCTGACGGTCTTTATATAGGAGGCGGATTTCCAGAAGAATTTGCTGAAACGCTGGCTCAGCAAATCGACGTTAAAAATTCTGTTCGAGCAGCCATCCAAAAAGGAATTCCTACGCTTGCTGAGTGCGGAGGCTTTATGTTCTTAACAGATGCTATTGTCACAACAGATGATACATGCCATGAAATGGTGGGGCTTATTCCCGGACAAGTAAGAATGCAGACAAAATTAGCTGCTTTAGGATACCGAGAAGTGACGGGAAAGCCGGGGAATTTTTTATTTAAAGGCGATATACGAGCTAAAGGCCATGAATTTCATTATTCAACCTTTCATTCAGAGAAAGAGTTTTCGCCTGCCTATGATACAAAAGGGATGCGAGGAATGAAAGAAGAAGGCTATATGAACAATAATTTAATTGCCGGCTATACGCACTTTCATTTCGGCTCTTCTACGGAGATGGTAGAAAACTGGGTGGAACAGTGTAAAGCGGTAAAAAAAGAAAGAAGAGATGCCGTGTGACAGTTGGAAAAGTATATTTAGTAGGAGCCGGACCAGGAGATCCGAAGCTAATAACCGTATATGGAATGGAGTGTATTCAAGAAGCAGATGTTATTTTATATGACCGCTTAGCCAACGAACAGTTGTTAAACTATGCTAAAAAAGATGCGGAGCTTATTTTTTGCGGGAAATTACCGGGCAAGCACGGAGTCATCCAAGATCGTATCCACGAACTGCTTGTTGAAAAAGCACTTCAAGGAAAAGTAGTGACGCGCTTAAAAGGAGGCGATCCTTTTGTGTTTGGCCGCGGAGCAGAGGAAGCTGAAGTACTTGCTACTCAAGGAATTCCTTACGAAGTCGTTCCTGGTATCACCTCAGGAATTGCAGCTCCAGCTTATGCAGGAATTCCGGTTACCCATAGAGATCATGCCACTTCTTTTGCGATTGTAACGGGTCATGGAAGAGAAGAAAAAGGAAAAGATTATTTAAACTGGTCAGCGCTTGCTCAAGGAATAGATACAATTGCGTTTTATATGGGTGTTGGAAATTTACCTCATATATGCAAGCAGTTGATGGACCATGGACGAGATAAACATACGCCAGTAGCGCTTGTCCAATGGGGAACGACGAAGTATCAGCGCACCGTAACGGGAACGCTTGCCACAATCGAAGAAATAGCAAAAAAAGCAGAAATTGCTCATCCTGCCATCGTGCTTGTAGGTGAAGTAGTGACAATTAGAGAAAAAATAAAATGGTTCGAAGAAAGAGCGGAAAATATTCTGCTTTAATGTTAAAAGGAGGAGACAATATGACGATTATCTCACAGCTAAAAGAACGAAGAGCGGTACGAGATCATGAAGCACGTGAAGTGGAGCAAGAGAAAATCGAACAGCTGCTTGAAGCAGCGACGTGGGCTCCAAATGACCGAATGAGAGAGCCTTGGAGCTTTTATGTGATTCAAGGAGAAGCAAAAAAGAAGTATGAAGAACTGGCTGAAGCTTATTTAAAGGAGCGCTTTCCTACAAAGCCTCATTTAGTAGAAAGTTCGTTAAAAGCAGTAAAAAATACGCCTGTACATATCGTCGTAACAGCTGACACAGTTGAAGGAGACGAAGAAGCCACTGAAGACAACAAATATGCGGTTTCATGCGCGATTCATTCCATGTGGCTAGCAGCTAAAGAACTAGGTCTTGGATTCGTTTGGAGAACAAGAGGCGTTGGTCTTGTTCGAGACGAGAGGCTGTATGAGTTTATCGGCAAGCCTTCAGGTAAAGTCGTAGTAGGAAACGTATTTCTAGGCTATCCAAATGAAGAGTCTCTTACAAAAATGAAAGAGCCTGCTAGAACACCGTTTACAGAAAAAACAACATGGCTGTAAACTGAAATTCGAAGAAAAAGAGGTTTTTAGATTGAAAGACAAACGGGGTCTTACGTTAATTTATACCGGAGACGGTAAAGGAAAAACAACCGCTGCTTTAGGTCTTGCGTTGCGCGCTACGGGACGCGGACAAAAAGTATTAATGATTCAATTTATTAAATCTCCTCAGCGTACATATGGCGAAAAGCTGATGTTTGACAGAATAGGAATTGAAATGATTCAAACAGGAGTGGGCTTTACGTGGACAAAAACACCGCCTGAACATCGCGAAGCTTTGCAAAAAGCTTGGGCGCTAACGAAGGAAAAAGTCTTCTCGAACGAATATGATGTAGTTATTTTGGACGAGTTAAATAATGCACTGGCTATCGAGAAATTTCCTATTGATGATGTGCTACCGCTACACGAAGTAATTGACCTTATTCAAAAGCGCCCTGAGCATATGCATTTGGTCATTACCGGGCGTTCTGCCAAAAAAGAAGTGATGGATGCAGCAGATCTTGTGACGGAAATGAAGCCTCATAAACATTATTATGATGAAGGAATTCCTGCTGTAAAAGGAATTGAATTTTAAAAAGCCCTCAGTGAAGAGGGCTTTTTTTATTGAGCAGGGGCATCTACTTTTTCAGCTTGCCAGTAAAATTGGCTAATGACATCAGACAGTGCTTTTGCTGTGTTGGTTAATTCGTCAAAGTTATTATCAACTCCGCCCACTTCAATTAAAATCGCATTTTTAGAAACATCTTGGTTATATACACCGTTACCGCTGGATTTGTTTTTGCCAATAACTCCGCGGCTTAACCCAGGATATTTCTTTTCAAGACCTTCATGAAGCGCTTTTGCCATCTTTAAGTTTTGTTCAAAATTTTGATTCGCTTTCCCTAAAACAAACACAACTTTTGCATACGATTTATTGTTAATCTTAATGGTTGTATTATCTTTTCGAAGCGAATCTCGATGCAAATCGATAAAGTAAGTTAAATCTCTATTCTCAGTCATCGCAGTTTCAATGACTGTACGAGACATGGCGTACGATTGATTGGTGTTCCAACCTTTTTCTTTTAATTTCTGTCCAATATTGGTTTGATCTACTTCTGTTCCAATTCCCTGAGCCTCTAAATCTTTTCCTAGCATATTTGCGACTATATTAATATTGGTTTTGCTATCTACAGCTTTATTAGCATCTGGATCACCTTCAAGTCCTAACAGAGGCAAGTAAGATTCCCAGCTGTGCGTATGATAAATATAAAATACCTTTTTTCCGCCAGTTGTATTATTATTTGGAGCATTCGTACCATTGTTTTCTTTAGGTTGCTGAACTTTTGTAGTAGAATTTCTTTCTTTTAGCGTTTCATCTAACGGCGGTGCAGATTCTCTAGGGAAGTTTGTGAAATTTGTGCCTTCACCGGCGATGATAATATTGGAGTCATAAATACTGAATCCAGGAAGTTCTGAACCAAACAAGCTTCTCGCGTCTTCTGCTCGAATACTTGTTGATAACTCTAGCAGTGTAGAAGAAAGACCTGGAGGCGAGTAATTTTTATCAAAAGCCCTTGAAAAGTGGTGGTTTTCTTGGCTCATCAAATAATAAAGGCTCTCCGCTTTATGCTTCGATAACGTTTGATAGACAATAGAAGAATTGAACTGTTCTTTAAATGCTGAGTAACTTACTAGAACAATGATAGATGATGTCATTAAAACAACGGATAAAATAACAAGAACCATCTTATATGTTAACACTACAAAATTGGCGCGATTACTAGATTTCAATGGCGAAATCTCCTCTCTATGTCAGCATCAGGCTAATAGGTATGAAGGACTTTGCTAATCTAGTAATGATTATATGAATGGAGACTTCTAATTATGATAAGCATTTAATAGAGAAAGTAGTCTTCAAAATCAAAAAAGAAGAATCACGCGAGATATAATCTCATATTCTCCGTGATTCTTCTTCAAATAGACGTCGGATGGCTTCGCCTTTTGGAGTGAGGCTGAATCCTTTTTTCTCTTTTTTTAGCAGCTGATAGTTTTGTAATTCTTGTAAATACGTAACGATGCGCTTGCGCTTTACGGAACTTAACAATCCAAATGCGGGTATTTTATCGAGCTCTTTTTGACGAATGCTGTTAGTAGAAACACCTTCTAAAATTTGTACGTAACTCTGCTGAGTTTCCGTGTTCTTTAAGGTATCTATAAGTGTTAGTAACCGTAGCATTTGGTTTGAATCAAAAGTTATTTGACCGATTTTTAGCGGAGTCGAAAGCAGATCCTGACGCTGCTTATGAAGTTCATTTTCTATCTTAGCGCTTATTTCTGTCAGTTTCTTTTCTATTTCGTTTGGATCCATACAACATGTAAATTTGTTTGTTTCCTGCAGCAGGGTGACATCTGGAAAATTCCATTGTGAAAACCATTGAATGGAACCAACTTCGAGCTTTGCATTCGGTGTTTTTACTTGTAATACCTTTTGAATGAAGGAAAGAAAGGGATCGTTTTCCTGTAAAACTTGTCTTTGATTAAGTTGATAAGTGGTTAGGCTGCACAATTTGTCTTGGATTTCTTTGATGTGCACTTCATGATGCTTTAAAAGACTTTTCCATTTAAAAAAGACCAGTAGTTTTTGAATCACTTCTTCATTTTCATCTATAATCTCTTCGAACTGCCGCTGAGTTGTAGCTAAGCGTTTCGCTGCTAGCACTACATTATACTCATCATCGAGTGAAATAGCATCATTTGCAACATCATATGTTACGGCGAGACCTCTGTTTTCTGAAGTTAAGCGAATGATCTCGTTTTCTCCGTGAACAGTTAATACCGTATCTTCCGTATCTGAAAATCCTCTCTCAAAGGCGGTGTAAGGAAGAGATCGAAAAGGTCTCATAATGATTTCAATCCGATTGCGCCAAAAAGCAATTTGCTCAGGGTTTTTCATAATAAAAAGCAAAGGTGATTTTTTTGATTGTTCAATTGCTTCAATCACATCTGCATTTCGATGATAAAGGGAAATGAGCGGATGTTTGAAGAAACACTTATTAATATGTTGAATCCATTCTTCTTTGGAAGAATCATGTATCCTAGCGCAAAACATGTAATCTTTCATAATACTTCCGAGGTAGTTTTCCAACTCGTTTTTAGTTAAAACCGTAAAATCTTGAGAATAAAACTCATCATGATGAATAGGAATGCCGCGATTCTTATTATATTCTTTCCATAGAAATGAAGTTGGTTTCCAAAAGTGAGGATAAACGTCTTCATTTTTATCAATTGCGACAGGAAAACCGCCCCTATGACTTCCATATAAGAACGTTTGAAAAAGGACTATATCTTCTTGAGATAACTCATTCATTGCTCGCTCAAAGTAGTCATTTAAACGTCCAAGTAGCCCTTTAGTATGTTTACTTCCTACGGACCGAATCGATTTATTTTTGCGTCCGAGCGGAAGGAATGTTAAGTGGTTGTAAGCTGTAAAATCAACAGGCAAATTTTCTGGTAAAGTCATTTGTCTAACTCCTTTCATTTATTGAGTATTTTACCTATTAAAGAAGAGAAGAAAAAGTTTTAGTGTGTCTTGAATATAAGAGTTATTTTTTAAAATTTTCTGTTAATTAATCTGTAGAAATCAAGAAAAGGGATTCAAAGTAATTTTGAATGGGTATAGTAATAAAAATTTTGACACATATTATCGAATATATATGAATGTTGTCAAAAAAAACAACAAAAGTGATGATTCATCCAAAGGAGGAAGCTTATGGAGAATAAAGGTCCGTTTAAAAAGACGATATCCCTATTAGATTTAACATTGATTGGATTAGGGGCTATTTTTGGCTCCGCTTGGCTGTTTGCCGTTAGCAATGTCGCTACGCAAGCCGGTCCTGCAGGAAGTTTTTCTTGGGTTATTGGTGGAGTTATTATTTTATTAATAGGCCTTGTATACGCTGAGCTAGGGGCTGCCTTGCCTCGTACAGGAGGAATTATTCGATATCCTGTTTATTCACACGGTCATCTTGTAGGCTATATGATTTCATTTATTACTATTGTAGCGTACACTAGCCTAATCGCTATCGAAGTAACAGCTGTGAGACAGTATGTGGCCTACTGGTTTCCAGGTTTAACAAAATCTGGATCTGATTCACCGACGATATCTGGATGGATTCTACAATTTGTGTTGCTTTGCTTATTCTTTTTACTCAATTACTGGAGTGTAAAAGCATTTGCGAAATCGAATATTATTATTTCTATTTTTAAATATTTTGTGCCGCTTACAGTAATCGTAACGCTGGCATTTTATTTTAAGTCAGGAAACTTTACGATGGGAGAGTTTGCTCCCGGGGGGTTTGATGGTATCCAGGCCGCCATTGCCACAGGCGGGGTTATGTTTGCCTACTTAGGCCTTCATCCAATTGTATCGGTAGCTGGAGAGGTGAAAAATCCTCAGCGTAATATTCCAATTGCTCTTGTGATTTGTATCATTCTAGCAGCTCTCATTTATACTGCTCTACAAGTATTATTTATCGGAGCTATTCCATCTGACATGATTAAAGGCGGTTGGTCCGGCATTCAAGATAAATTCTCACTGCCATTTAAAGACATCGCTGTTGTTCTTGGTCTTGGGTGGCTAGCAACACTTGTTATTTTAGACGCCATTTTATCACCAGGTGGTAACGGTAATATTTTTATGAATACAACATCTAGACTTATCTATGCTTGGTCTCGTAACGGTACGCTATTTAAAACGTTTGCTCATGTGGATAAAAAAACAGGGATTCCTCGATCATCTCTATGGCTTTCATTAGGACTTTCGATTTTTTGGACACTGCCATTTCCTTCATGGAATGCACTCGTAAACGTATGCTCTGTTGCGCTTATTCTTTCTTACGCAATTGCACCAATTTCATCAGCGGCCTTTATGGTGAACGCAAAAGATTTGGAAAAGCCTTTTAAATTAAGAGGAATGAGTATAATTGGTCCATTATCCTTTATTTTTGCTTCCTTTATTGTCTACTGGTCAGGATGGAAGACTATTTCATGGCTGTTAACTTCTCAATTGGTTATGTTTGTTATATATTTGATTTTTGCTAAATATGTGCCTAAAAACGAAGTAAGTCTTCGTCAGCAGATTAAATCAACTTGGTGGTTAGTTGCTTATTATATCATCATGCTCTTTATTTCTTATATTGGTTCGTTCGGCGGAGGAAAGGGTTTGATCGATACGCCTGTAGACTTAATTATCATAGCGGTCGTATCTCTTGGGATTTATTATTGGGCTAAATATACGGGCCTTCCAAAAGCGCTTATTGATTACGATCACCATCCTGAACAGGAAGAAAAAGCACCTGTATAACCTGTAAAGCAGCGATATTCGCTGCTTTTTTCTATGTTATTTGAACATGAATTTCTAAAGTTTGTCGTATAATTTAGTAGGAAAGAAGGAATTAGCACATTATTGTTTAATTAATGTAATGTAACCGTTTTAAATCCAACGCTTGGAGGAAGAGTATGATTGAAAAAATAATAAATTCACTTCGAAAGCGGCTGTGGGAAAACAATAATGTTATAGAAGTGTGTAAAAATGAAGGAGAAGTATACAGAACCACTTGTACTTTTTTTGATGGAGTAAGCAAGAATCAACTGAATGTTTTTGAAGAAGAAATGCATGTATCACTTCCTGAAGACTACAAGCAGTTTTTGCAGCTAACAAATGGGTGTAATTTGTTCATTGATGCTGACAAAAAAATAGCAGGGAATCTTTATAGCTTAGAAGATGTAAGAGAAACAGCTTATAAAAGTCAGAGTCTCTATATGACAATTGGGTCTGTTGGAGAAGAAGAGATTATCATTGACTCCAAAAAATCAGCGCACTCTGCATATATAATAGTAAAAAAGCGGAACGCATCGTTTCAAGATGCACATGTATTACATATGAATTTTCAGAAATGGCTGGATTGTTTTATAGTGAGTCAAGGGAATTGTTTTTGGCACTGGAATGAGCTTTGTAATAAAGTTCATTCAACGGACAAAAAGACGACGGCTCAATAATATTATCTTCTCGAACTTAAAAGCAGAGCGTATAATCGTTCTGCTTTTTGTATAGTCATTATAAGCTAGAACAGCGCAGCGATTCTAAAAGGTTATGAGTATGATTGTATAGAAATTGTCTAATGTCTGAGTTGTTGATAAGTTTGGTCCTAAAGCATTAGTCACTCCAGGTCTTGTGCTCGTTATCCTATCTCTTGTACTTTTTAGTCAACTCGCTGCTTCTACGAGTGTAGCTTATGTTGTTGCGCTACACGTGATGATGTTGATTGGTACTTCTATGGTGACGATGCCTGCACAGACTACCGGGTTAAATCAGCTCCCTAAGCAGCTGTATCCTCATGGCACAGCAATAATGAATACATTACACCAAGTGTCCGGAGCAATTGGAACTGCGCTATTTGTCAGTATTATGTCTTCTGGAAAAGAGAGTTACGTAAAAGGGGTAAATGAACCAAATACAGCTTTAGCAAAAGTGAATGGACTGATTTCCGGATTGCAGCAAGCATTTTTTATTGCTACTATCGTTGGAGTGATTGCCCACGTCTTATCTTTTTTTCTAAAACGAACTCAAGCTCCAGAAAATTCTTCGACAGGAGTTCCTATCACATAAACGAGCACACTAGTGTGCTCGTTTATTTATATAGAAGGAAGACGTTCCCAACCGTATGCTTCGTCTTCAACTTTAGTTTCTCCAAACTGACTTGTGCGATTCAAGATTTTTTTGCCGCCTGATTTTTTATAAAACTGAACGGCTTTCTTATTTTTCTTCATAGCCCAAATAATCATAGACGTATATTGCTGATCAGCAAATTCTTTTACTGAATGAGAAAATAGAAGGTGACCAATTCCTTGGTTTTGCACTTCCTTGCAAACGTATAGCGCGTATATTTCAGCACAGGACAAATGAGGCTTACCTGCTGAAAAGCCGACAATCTTTCCTCGTTCATCGATAGCGAGCAAGATAAAATGAGAAGGCTCGGTAAGAAAAAGGGACCATTTTTCTGTACTTTGTTTATAAGATAAGCTTTTTAAATAAGCATCAGGTACTAATCCTTTGTATGTAATGCGCCAGCTGTCAACGTACAGACGGGCAACAGAAGGGATGTGAGAGGAAGTAGCTTTAATAATTTTCATTAAAAAATCTCCTTTTTAAAAATATTAAGGCATATAGTATACCTTTCAGCCTAAGAATATTATGAAAAATAGATCATAATTTTCCAGTAATTCATAAAATGGTAAAAAAGGTGGTGTTCATTCTCACTCTATCACGGTAAAGTGAGAATATACATTTGTTTTGTTGTTTTAATTTTTGCTATATGTATAATGTCTAACGATCTATTTGTTATTCACCTTTACTAGTCTATCAAATAGTTTTGTTAAAGCCAAAGGGGCATAGGGTAAGTAATGTCAATTCAGCTGCGTTTTATTTTAACGTATATCAGTATTGTGTTTGTCTTTATTATTTTGCTTTTTTTATCGGGCTTTCTCATTTTCTTCTCCATTACTGGAGACGCCGATTTTGTAAGAAAACTGTACAGTCACTCCTATGAGTATAAATTGTTAACGCCAGAAGAAGAAAATGCATTCTTAGATTTAAAGTTATTGAGTGAAGAAAAACCGGAGCAGCTGCTGCGGCCGGAGACGGTTAAAAAATATGAATTTGAAAATATTGATATTGTGATTCAAAAAAATACAGAGGTTGTATATGCTTCAGAATCCATTAAAGGAGAAAACCTCCGTAAATACTTGCCAAAGCATCAAAAAAGTAAAGGAAATCATTCGTATCAGCAGGACATGCTGCGCATAGGCAAGCAGTACTTTACATATATCAACCTTGATTTTCCTTTCTCGAATCAAGAAAAAGGAAGCATTTACGTTTTGCGAAAAATCAGCCCTTATGTAGGCATTATTAATCGAATTTTCCCTTTTTTAATCTTTCTACTATTAATTTTAGTAATTGTGATTATTGGATTTTTAAACTATCTTGTTTCAAGAAGCATTATTAAACCCATTCGTGAATTAAAAGAAGCGGCTGAAAAAATAAAACAAGGTGATCTTCACTTTGAGATCTCTGCTAATTCAAAGGATGAAATAGGCGAATTAACGCAAGCTTTTGAAGAAATGAGGCAAAAACTAAAATCTTCTGTTGAACTGCAAATTCAATATGAAGATAATCGAAAGCAGCTGCTTTCAAGTATTTCACACGATTTACGAACTCCTATTACTTCCATTGTAGGATATGTAGAAGGAATTCAAGATGGAGTAGCTAATACGCCAGATAAGCTTTCTAAATATTTGTTAACGATTTCAACGAAAGCAAAAGACATGAATGCGTTAATCGATGAGCTGTTTTTATTTTCTAAATTGGATTTGCACGAAATTCCATTTGTGTTTAAAAAACTTAATATTTCTGCATTTATGGAAAGTTATGTGCAAGAGCTTCAGTTTGAAATGAGCGAACATGATATTGATGTTTTATTTTCTAATGATTCTCTAACGACGCTGTATGCAAAGGCAGATGCTGAGCAGCTGCGAAGAGTTTTAATAAATTTAACAACCAACAGCATTAAATTTATGGATAAAGAAAGAAGAAGAATCGATATCGTTCTTTCTGCTACCGAAAGTGAACTCATTATTGAAGTGAAAGACAATGGCGCAGGGATTTCATCGGAAGCATTAGCGCATATTTTTGACCGGTTTTATCGAGCAGAACAGTCCCGCAATAGCAATACTGGAGGAAGTGGACTTGGACTGGCCATTGCAAAACAAATTGTTGAACGCCACGGGGGAGACATCTGGGCATTAAGTAAGCTTGGCGAAGGAACAAGTATTTTCTTTTCTTTGCAAAAAATGAATGAAAATGGTGATACACATGAAGAAGATATTGTTAATTGAAGATGAAGTAAGTATTGCTGAATTGCAAAGAGATTATTTAGAAATTAACGATTTTGAAATAGACGTTCAATATAGCGGTGATAAGGGATTAGAAAAAGCGTTAAATGAACATTTTGATCTGGTTATTTTGGATATTATGCTCCCTAAAGTGAGCGGATTTGAAGTGTGTAAGCAAATTCGAGCTGCAAAAGATATTCCAATCATTTTAGTTTCAGCTAAAAAAGAAGAAATCGATAAAATTAGAGGGCTCGGGCTAGGTGCAGATGACTATATTACCAAGCCATTCAGCCCTGGGGAGCTGGTCGCAAGAGTCAAAGCGCATTTAGCGAGATATGAAAGACTCTCTGATAAGCAGGAAAAGCGTATGATTCGTATTCATGGCTTAGCGATTGACAGGCTCGCTAGAAGAGTATTTGTCAATGATAAAGAAGTGTTTTTTACAGCGAAGGAATTCGATTTGCTGAAGTTTATCGTTTCTCATCCAAATCAAGTATTAAGTAAAGAACATCTATTTGAAAAAATTTGGGGATTTGATTCTTCAGGAGACATTTCAACCGTAACAGTTCACATTCGAAAACTAAGAGAAAAGTTAGAAGAAAACCCAGCAGATCCTCAGTACCTAGAAACGGTTTGGGGAGCAGGGTACCGGTTTAATATTTAAAAAAAGAGATCGGAACGATTAATCGTTCCGATCTCTTTTTTATTACGTAGTAACGATTCTATGACGAGCTTTAATCTTACTCACGGGAGGTTCGGAAGAAAATATATTTTTTTCACCGATTTTATCATATAGACCGGTTGACTTTAACATTTCTTTTGGCTGGTGCTGTAAGCCGGAAATAACGACTTGGCTATGCGAATCTTTCAAACGTTCGACCACCTTCGATAGTAAAGCTTCTCCAGATGTATCAATAAAGGATACTTGGCTCATTCGAAGCAATAAAACTTTTGGTTTCGCTTCAGCGATGTTATCAAAGGAATCTTCTAATACTTCAGCCGATCCAAAGAAAAGAGATCCTTGCATGGTATATTCCATCAATTCAGATTTGTGAGCGTTTTCAGATGTTTCCGCTAAAACCTTGGAAATCTTCAGTGATCCGCTCATTCGTTTCACGAACATGACAATAGCTAAAAGTAGACCCACGCCTACGCCTGTTGTTAAATCGATTGAAACTGTTAATAAAAACGTAGCTACAAGTACAAATGAATCAGCCGACTTGGTTTTTAAAATATGCGCAAATTCTTTACGCTCACTCATATTCCAAGCCACAAACATTAAAATAGGTGCCATACTTGCCAGCGGAATGTTTGATGCATAAGGAGCAAGCATCACAAGGACCAATAAAACAACTAAGCCGTGTATGACTCCTGATAATGGAGAAGCTGCGCCGTTTTTGATATTGGTAGCTGTTCTGGCAATGGCACCAGTTGCTGGAATTCCTCCAAATAGCGAGGTAGCGATATTAGCAATTCCTTGGCCCACAAGCTCTTTATTGCTATTATGCTTGGTTTTGGCCATATTATCAGCAACAACAGCCGATAGTAAAGATTCAATACCTCCAAGCATCGCAATTACGCAGGCAGCTGGAAATAGCATCACGATGTTATCCCATGTTAAATCTGGGAAGCTAAAAGATGGTAGTTTACTCGGAATGGCACCGTAAGTAGAGCCAATCGTTGCAACTTTTCCTGGGAACAGTGTAATGGCTACAAGTGTGGAGACAAGAAGACCTAGAAGGGCACCGGGAATTTTAGGTAAAAACTTTGGCGTTGTAATCACGATAGCTAAACAAATAGCGGCTATGATGACGCTGTAAATGTTAATCGTTGCAATTTTTCGTAGGATTTCAATCATATTTAAATGAAATTCCTCATGTTTTGCAATTCCTTTTAATCCTAAAAAATTAGCGATCTGACCTGAGAAAATAATAATCGCAATTCCTGCTGTAAATCCAATCGTCACAGGGCGCGGAATAAACTTTATAAATTTCCCTAGCTTAAATATTCCGAGAAGCGTAATCATAATTCCAGCCATAAAGCCGGCAATAATGAGGTTCTCATAACCATATTGCATGACAACTCCAAGCAGCACCGGAACAAATGCACCTGTTGGACCTGCAATTTGAAATTTCGATCCGCCTAATATTGAAACCATAATCCCTGCGATAATGGTTGTATAAATCCCGTATTCAGGTCTTACACCAGAAGCGATGGCAAAGGCCATTGCTAAAGGAATAGCAACGACCCCAACAACCAAACCGGCGATAATGTCTTTTTGTAAATGCCGTGCTGAATAGCCTTGAAATCGGTTATCTTTTAGCATTCGATAAAATCCTCCTTCATGAGCTTACGGTTTCAGTTCGGTCTTGGGAATAGCCGTTTACAACAACGTCAAGCTTTCCTGTTGAAGGATGAATAACCATTCCAGAAACAAGCACGTCTTTTGGTAATAAAGGGTGATTTCGAATCATATCCACACTGTTTTCGACACTATCTTCTACACACTCAAACCCAGTCAGCCATGATTCTAAATCAATACCAGCATATTTTAGATTACGAATCTGTTCCATGCTAATCCCTCTTTGTTCAGCAGAGGCTAAAATAGCTTCAGCTTTCATGCCCGTCATTCCACATTCATGATGACCGATGACACATACTTCATCAGCTTGCAAAGCGTAGACGGCAACTAATATACTTCTCATGACGCTGCCAAAGGGATGGGAGATAACAGCTCCGGCATTTTTTACTATTTTTGCATCTCCATTTTTTAGCCCCATGGCTTTAGGAAGTAATTCTAACAAACGTGTATCCATACAAGTTAAGATCACTATTTTTTTGTTAGGAAATTTGGATGTTTGAAAAGCCTCAAATTGATTATTTGTTACAAATTTTTCATTAAACTTTAAAACTTCAGATAGACAAGTCATTGTTTTCCTCCTGCGTTATTTATTTTTAACTTATTTTTTAGTCTAAAGATAAGAGTTAAAAACGAACTAAATAAAATATTAAAATTTTCTTAAAATATTCAGAAAAAACTTATAAATAAATCAAATTTATATGCGTGAAATTATGTAAGCGTATTCTTTATTTGTTTTCACGAAAAAATAGGAATTATATGTTAAAATGGTACAAAGTTGGAATTGTCTAAAAGAATGGTAGAGAGGAGGAAGGCAAAAGTGAAGGCTCTTATAGCAATAGGCATTATTTTCTGTTGTTTAGTAGGGTGCAGTTCTAATGCTCAAGTCACCAACGACAAAGAAATGGGGGAGAATATTCAGCAATCATTTGAAAAAAAAGGTGTGAGCTCAGTGGATGTATCGAAGTTAAGTGATTTTAAATGGGAAAAAGGATATTTATTAACAAACAAAAGCAAGAAAGCCGACGTAGAAAAACTTGTAAACGCACCGGTTAGTGAAGAGGTGATGAAAAAAATATCTGCTGCTAATCAAATGCTTGTGTTTGTACACGAAGGAGAAGTTGTCCGCTATGTAGAACTACCCCAAGATTTCATAGCGCATGATAAAAACCAACTTGAATTTTCATCTGCTCATTCTGAACTAAAATTTAATAAAAAAAGGGAGGGAAAGCCTATAAAAGCAGGAGAAAAAACGTTAAGTTCAGAAGATGCTTTAACTGTAGAATCAATTATGAAACAAATTCAATGGAAAAAAGCTGATTACAGCGTCGCTCTTGATCCAGATGTACAGCTTACTTATGAAGGCGTCGTATACAATGTACGATTCACCGCCGAGAGTGCGGAACTTACTTCTAAAAGAAGAGGGGTATACGGCAAAGTAACAGGAGAAACAGCACAGCAGCTATATGACATATTGATGTAACCTATTGATTTATCAATAGGTTTTTTTGTGCACATATTTTTTAAATTTACATAAAATGTCTTTATATTATTGACATTAACGTTAACGTTAATCTATAATAGTAATATAGAATTGACGTTAACGTTAATGTTAAAGGGAGGTGAAGGGGAAAGCATGTATCTAATCGATGACGTGACGAAAATGACCGGTTTGACCAAGCGGGCTCTTCGGTATTATGAAGAGATTGGACTCATTTTGCCCCCGCAGCGCACAAAAGGAAATGCACGGATTTATTCCGAAGAAGAGGTAAAAGAACTAAGAAAAGTAGCAGAAGCAAAAGAAGTTCTCGGTTTTTCTTTACAGGAGCTGCAGCAGTTTATGTCGCTCAAAAGAATGATTGAAGAAAGAAGTGAGCAGCAAGGATTATCAGCGAAAGAGATAACTAAAATAGAAAATTTACTGGAAAATCAAATCAAGATGATTGAATTTAAAGTGGTTAAAATGCAGGCATTTAAAACAGAATTAGAAGAAATGCGAGAATCTGCTATGAAAATACATGAAAAAACAAAAACAAAAGGAGAGATGAAAGAGTGGAAGGACAGCATTCAAATAACCGATTAGGTCAAATTATTACGGTAGTAGCTACTTTTTTAGCATTTATGGGAATCGGGGTAGTAGATCCGATTTTACCGGAGATTGCTAAGCAAATTGGAGCTTCTCATTGGCAAGTAGAAATGTTATTTACTTCCTATTTGTTAATGATGGCTATTATGATGATTCCAGCAGGCATCTTAGCATCACGTGTAGGAGACAAGCGTTTGATGGTAACAGGACTTATCATTGTGACGATTTTTGCAGCCTTATGCGGGTTTTCTAACAATATTCCTCAGCTTTCCATTTTCCGAGCAGGATGGGGACTTGGTAATTCGTTTTTCTTTGCAACAGCTATGACGCTGCTTATTGCATTATCAGGTGAAGTAAAAAAAGCAGTAGGATTATATGAAGCTGCGATTGGTTTGGGAATGGCCGGAGGACCGCTTGTAGGAGGCGTGTTAGGAAATGCTTCTTGGAGATTGCCGTTTTTCGGTACAAGTGCTTTAATTTTTATCGCCTTTATTTTAGTATTAACGATTGTTAAACAGCCTACAAGCACTAAGCCTCGTAAAGCAGCGGGTTTTAAAGACATGGTTAAACTTTATAAATTAAAACCATTTACTCAAGGCGCTGTATCAGGCATGCTTTATTACTACGGATTTTTTACAGTGTTAGCTTATACGCCGCTTATTCTATCGATCGGAGCTCTTCAAATTGGCTTTGTTTTCTTTGGATGGGGATTATGTTTAGCTTATGGCTCAGCGGTTTTAGCACATCAGTTAGAAAAAAGATATCAGCCAAAACAAGTGTTACATGTTAGCTTAATTGTTTTTTCACTTATTTTAATTTGTTTATTTGCTTTTGATGCAACATGGTTGCGCATTGTTTTAATCATGGCAGCGGGTCTTGTATCAGGACTTAATAATGCATTATTTACGAGTCATGTAATGGAAGTATCTCCTTATGAACGAGGACTTACATCTGGAGGATATAATTTCTTAAGATGGTTAGGTGCAGCGTTTGCTCCTTTATTATCAGGAGTTATCGGCAATGCCGTAGCGCCTCAAGCTCCTTTTCTCGTAGCAGCGATTCTTGGGTTGCTAGCTTTTGTTATTATGGTTATAAAAGTAAAAACAACTTCTCAAACGAATGAAGCTGTATCTAAATAAACGTTGAAATAAAAGGCTTTTTCTTGTAAAAAGCCTTTTATTTTGTTTTATGTTATAATAGTAAAAACGTTTTTAATTATAAAAATGAAACTTTATACCAACTTGTACGTATACTTTATATGTACATAAATCTTTTTAGGAGCGTGATGCCCATGGCCACCTGTCAAAATTGTAATCATAAATGGAACTGGAGGACAACCTTTAAACAACTGTTAACATTTAGAAACGTTTTAGAATGCCCACACTGTGACAAACAACAGTATATCTCTGCAAAATCCCAAAAGCGATTATCAATCTACTCATTTGCACCCCTTATTATTTGGCTTATTCTCTCACTATTTGACTTTTCCTTTCCATCCATTGTTGTCGCGGAGCTTATTTTCTTCATAGCAGCGGTTATTATGATGCCACTTTCTTATGAAGTAAGCAGCGAAGAAGAACCCTTGTGGTAATAAAAAAACCTTCCGTTAAAACGGAAGGTTTTTTTATGCGGCTTTACCGTCTAGCTGTTGTCCGTGATGGCGCTGATAATACACCCACCCAGCATTCAATAGTAGAAGAACACTGGTTGTTAAGAATACGTAAGGAATTCCTTTAGCTCCGGCAATTTGTCCGCCAATGACTGGACCGGCCAAATTCCCAAAGTATTGCGCTGTTTGATTATAGCCAAACATTTTACCTGTAATAGAGTCCGGCACAATTTTCTTCAAATAAGAATTAATAGAAGGTAATAATCCTCCCATTGCGAAACCGAGTAAAAAACGAAGTAAGAATAGCTGCCAAGTACTATGCACAAAGGCCTGCAAGCCGCAAATAATCGCTACGATAAGCAAGCATATTTGAAGCACATTTTGAGGACCCACGCGATCGCTGACTTTGCCAAGTTTTGATGCAGCTAAAATATTTGAAATTCCTGTTGCCGCCACGACAAAGCCTGAAATAAGGGCAAGGTGATCGGTATGAGTAGACAGTTGTTTTACATACAGTGTAACGATTGGCTGAATAGCCATAACCGCAAGCTGCAGCAAAAAAGTTGTAACAAATACACCAATCACGGCCTTTGAATTTTTAAGAGACAGTAACCCAATATTAGATTCTTTCGTCGTTTTCGCCGTCTCTTTTTTGTCTTCTTGAATTAAATTTACAATTAAAAAAGACAAAAACATAAATGCACCCGTCACGAAAAAGACGTGGCGTAGCCCGATTGTATCTCCTAAGTATCCGCCTACTAGCGGTCCTAATAAAGATCCTGATACAGCCCCTGTAGACAACGTACCTAATGCTTTACCGCTGTGCTCTTTAGGTGTTTGAGTCGCTACTAACGTAATGGCTGCAGAGATGAAGCCGGAAACGGCCCCCATTAAAAAGCGCAGTCCGACAAGCTGATAGACATTTTGCACAAAACCAATAGAAGTCATAACAATTGCCATACCCAAGCTTGCGCGAAGGAGCATAAGCTTTCGCCCATATTTATCGGCCAAACTCCCCCATAAAGGAGAAACGATAGCCGCCATTAAAAAGGTAGATCCAAATGCAATACCAGCCCATCTGCTGATGGAGCTTGTATCGTGAACTCCCAGCTTTTCAATATAAAGCGGTAAAAACGGAATAACTAAACTCATCCCGGCTGTGGTGCAAAAAGAACCGAACCAGCAAATGTACAAGTTTCGTTTCCATAATTCCATTCTATTTCCTTCTTTCGTTGTGCCGCATGGCGTGAAAACAACAAAAGAGCGAAACCATACGGCCTGCTCTTTTAGCATATATGCAGCATCTTTTTATCAGTTTAAATTATACCATATACCAGAAATATTTAAAAATAAAATGATTCACTTAGTGAACTATTAACGTGAGATGAAAACAGAAAGATGTGCTGTGTGTACGCTCGGCTTAGAACATAAAGTGACCCTTGGTTCACTTATTACCTTATGCTGTGACAGTGGGGATTATGTAAAGAACTTACGCATCACTGAAAAATGCGTCAGATAATCTGTCCAAAATATACGTTATATCCGCAAATGTTGTCTATTTATCAAATAATGTGTAAAACAACCTGGTGAAAAGAGTGAATTTTCTGTTTTTTAACTCTATATTAAAACTATGTTCTCATTATTCATAATGTGCAAAGTGTTTTAAGGGGGAATTCATATTGGAACAAATGATTAGTACAATAAGTGAAATGATTTGGAGTACGCCAATGCTTTATCTATGTATAGGAGTGGGGCTTTTATTTAC
>Ga0102593_1000398_pt1 | contig 84108 bp, 60 predicted proteins | sample AraplaCol_mMS_r2_2_FD_76862 | JGI IMG/M metagenome (GOLD analysis project Ga0102593, IMG submission 76862) | Arabidopsis root microbial communities from North Carolina, USA - plate scrape MF_Col_mMS_r2 (SPADES assembly) (version 2) | ecosystem: Host-associated > Plants > Roots > Endosphere...
AGGCGAAGCGCGATGCTTTCTTCGAACTGGTGCTGTATCCGGTGAAAGCCGGCGCCGTGGTCAATGAGCTGTACGCAACGGCTGGATTAAACCGCTTGTATGCCCGCCAAGGCAGGGCCGCTGCCAATGTATTGGCCGAGCGTGCACGCGAGCTGTTCCGCCACGATGCTGCGCTGTCGGAGCAATACCATGCGCTGCGCGGCGGGAAATGGAACCACATGATGTCGCAGACCAGGCTTGGCTACACCTACTGGAACCAGCCGCCGCTGAACGTAATGCCGGCCGTGAGCGAAGTGCAGTTGCCGGCTGCCGGCGCGCTCGGCGTGGCCGTTGAAGGCAACGCGGCTGCATGGCCTGGCCCGGGAGCGGAAGCGCTCGCCTTGCCGGCGCTGGACGCATACGAAAAGCGGGCGCGCCATGTTGAAGTCTTCAATCGGGGATCGCTGCCGCTGTCGTTCACCATCGTTGCTGACCAGCCCTGGCTCGTCCTGTCGCGTACCGAAGGCAACGTTGCGGTGCAGGATCGGATCAGCGTTGACGTCCGATGGGCCGACGTGCCGCGCGATGCACGCGAGGCGTCGCTGACCATCAGTGGCGGCGATGGCACGCGCACCAAAGTCCGCGTGCCGCTGCGGCAGCGTGACGCGGCCGTGGAAGGGCGCAACGGAACCTTTGTGGAAACTGGCGGCGTGGTGTCCATCGAAGCGGCGCATTATGCGCGGCAGGTTGCGCCTGAAGGGCGCTCCTGGCTGCTGGTGCCAGACCATGGCCGGACCTTGTCGGCAATGACGCCATTGCCGGTCGACGCAACGGCCGGCCTGGCGGATGCGCAAGCGATGCGGCTGGAGTATGACATCGCGTTGACGAAGCCGGGCACGTTCACCCTGCATACCACGCTCGCGCCGACCCAGAAATTCCAGCCGGGCGACGGTTTCAGGTTTGCGGTATCGATCGACAACGAAGCGCCGCAAATCGTCAACATGCACGCCGATGCGTCGCTGGCTGCGTGGGAGCGGTCGGTGAGCGATGGTGCGGTGACCTTCCGCACTACCCATACCGTGCGTGGAGCGGGCGCCCACACCGTCAAGTTCTGGGCGATCTCGCCCGGCGTCGTGCTGCAGAAACTGGTACTCGATGCCGGCGGGCTGAAGCCAAGCTATCTCGGCCCGCCGGAAAGTCCCCGGCTCTAAGCGGCGGAGCGCTGCGGCATCGCTCGCAGCGCCCCAGCAATCGCTTCGCGCAACGGCTTGGCGCGAAGCTGCGCGTCGTAAGGACAGGGCCGCATCGGCAGCTTGTCGGTGCGCGGCGCCTCGTGCCAGGTCTGCAGCCAGCTGATATCGTCCGACATTCCCCATAGCAGGAAGTCGCGGCACTGTGGATAGCTGAACGTCGCGTCAAGGAAGTCGCGCGCCAGTGCCGCTACGCCCGCGTCGCGCGCGGCGATATCCGCCGGCAGCTTGCGGTCGTTGACGTCGAATTCCGTGACCAGCAAGTCCAGTCCCATGCCCGTCACCTCGTCGAGGAAGCGCCGCCATTCCGCCAGGTCATGCGAAGCATTGCGGGAATCGTCCCAGGAGCCGATGTGGCCCTGGATGCCGAGCGCCTGCACCGGCGTGCCGCGCTTCTTCAAGGCGTGCAACATTTTCAGCACGCCGGCGCGGTGCTTCGCGCTGCCCTCATCCCAGCGCATGTAGTCGTTGTACACAAGCTGCGCCGACGGCAACTGCTCGCGTGCGAGGCGGAAGCACAAATCCAACTGCTCGATGGCACCAAGCCGTTCCGTGAACACATTGCTGCGCATGCTGCCGGTATCGGGATCGACCGCCTCGTTCACGACGTCCCAGCTATAGATGCCATCGCCGAAGTGGCGGGTAACGGAGCCGATATGGGCCTGCAGCAGGCGTTCGGCTTCACGCGCCGGCGCAGCGCCGAAATCGTGCTGGTTGACCCAGTCCGGCAGCCATTTGGATGGTTGCCACACCAGCGTGTGTCCGCGAACGTTCATGCCTTTGGCGCGAGCCCATTCGAACATCGCATCGGCGCGGGTGAAGTCGAATTGTCCGGGCCTGGGCTGCACGGCCTGCCATTTCGTTTCGTTCTCGGCAACGATAGTGTTGCATTCACGCGCCATCAGTTCCAGATAAGCGGGCTTGCGGTGGGCGTAGCCGAGGGCGTTCCCAAAACGCATGCCTTTCGCAGCGGCGATTGATTTCAAAGGGGTTTCTGCCCCGATGGCGAGTGCGGGTAGGGAGGCCGCTGCCGCCCCGGCGGCAAGCCATTGCATTACCTGGCGTCGATTTTTATTCATGAAAGTCTCCTGTTGGTTTGAATTTTGAGATAAGCTACCATGAAATGGTTGCGCAAACATAAGAAAAAAACTGGGAGATGAAGGATGGTTATTTGGCAGCGTGTCGTGCTGGCGCTGGCCCTGCTGCTGCCGCTTGCGGCAGTGCACGCGGAGCAGGAAGACGGATATGAGCTTTGGCTGCGCTATCGGCCGCTTGCCGGCATAGCGTTGCCAAAGCAGGTTGCGCTGGCGTCGCCCGGATCGCCGACCGTGCAGGCAGCGGTGCAGGAATTGCAGCGAGGAGTGCGTGCGATGGCCGGCAAGGAGCCATCGCTTGCCGTGCTTCCGGCGGGCGCCCAGCCGGCCAGCGGCGCTATCGTGCTGGCAACCCGCGCGCAACTTGAAGCAAGCGGCGGCCAGGCCGCCGTGGCCGGCGCGCTGGAAGGACTGGGCGACGAAGGATATCTGCTGCGCTCGATGCGCGAGCCGAATGGGCGCAGGTACACGCTGATCGCAGCCAACAAGGATATCGGCCTGCTGTACGGTGCCTTCGCCTGGCTGCAGGCCGCGCAACTAGGCAAACGGCTCGATGCGCTGGATGAACGCAACGCGCCGAAGCTACCGCGGCGCGTCTTGAACCACTGGGACAACCTGGATCGCACCGTGGAGCGCGGATACTCCGGTGAATCGATCTGGAACTGGTGGGAGCTGCCGGATATCCGCGACCAGCGTTACGTCGACTATGCGCGCGCCAATGCTTCTCTGGGCATCAATGGCACGGTGCTGAACAACGTCAACTCCAAGCCGGAGATCCTGACTGCACCCTGGATCGCGAAAGCTGCCGCCCTTGCTGACGTGCTGCGTCCCTACGGCCTCCGCGTCTATCTCTCGGTGCGCTGGTCGACGCCCCTGGAGCTGAAGCAAACCCGCACCGCCGACCCGCTCGATCCGCAAGTCGCGCAGTGGTGGCGTGACAAAGCCGACGAGATCTACCGCGTCATCCCCGACTTCGGCGGCTTCCTCGTCAAGGCAAACTCGGAAGGCCAACCCGGTCCGCAGGATTACCACCGCACGCACGCTGAAGGCGCCAATATGCTGGCCGCCGCGCTGGCTCCGCACAAGGGCATCGTCATGTGGCGCGCTTTTGTATACGCCTCGGAACAGCCGGACGATCGCGCCAAACAGGCCTACAGCGATTTCGCACCGCTGGACGGCAAGTTCGCGCCGAACGTGGTGGTGCAGGTGAAGAATGGCCCGCTGGATTTCCAGCCGCGCGAACCGGTGCATCCCCTGTTCGGCGCGATGCCGAAAACGCCGCTGATGATGGAATTCCAGGTCACCAAGGAGTACCTCGGCTTCGCCACCCACCTGGCCTACCTCGGCACGCTGTACGAGGAAACACTGCGCGATGCGGCGCCTGCGGTCGCCGGCATGGCAGGCGTCGCCAATATCGGCAGCAGCCGCACCTGGAGCGGTTCGCATTTCGACCAGGCCAATTGGTACGCCTTTGGCCGCCTGGCCTGGAACCCGCAGGCCAGGGCGCGCGATATTGCGCTGGAATGGGCCGGCCGTACTTTCTCTGCGAAGGCCGCGCCGGACATCGCCGACCTGATGATGATGTCGCGTGAAGCCGTGGTGGACTACATGACGCCCCTCGGCCTGACACACCTGATGGGCACCGGACACCACTATGGCCCCGCGCCTTGGGTGTCGGACCTGGCGCGCCCCGAATGGAACCCGGCCTATTACCATCGTGCCGACAGCAAGGGCATCGGCTTCGACCGCACGGCGGCCGGCAGCAACGCATTGGCCCAGTATGCGCCGGCGCTGGCTCAGCGCTGGGCGGACGCGCGCAGCACGCCACCCGAATACCTGCTGTGGTTCCACCACTTGCCGTGGGATTACGCCATGCCGTCCGGCCGCACGCTGTGGGCCGAACTGTTGGCGCATTACGACAGTGGCGTCGCCGCTGTGGCGGAAATGCAGCAGCGCTGGCAGCGCCTCAAGCCCCTGGTTGATGCGCGCCGCCATCAGGAGGTAGCGCAGCGGCTGGCCGTGCAGCGGCAGGAGGCGCAGTGGTGGCGCGACGCCAGCATCGCCTACTTCCAGTCGGTATCGAAGCTGCCGCTGCCGGCTGGCGTGCAGGCGCCGCCGCATAGCCTGGAGTACTACAAAGCGCTGCATTTCCCGTTCGCACCGGGACATGGCTGATACAGAACGATACTTTTTTTTGTTTGTGTTGGTAGCGGTAACAATTTATGTTATCAAATGGTAGTAATAACTATAATTTGGAGAAGACAGATGCAAGTAATATGCAGAGAGACCCTGCTGGGACTCACCGTCATGGCCGGCATGATTGCCCAGGCCTATGCGCAGGATACAGTCACCCCCGCCAGCAACGTGGTGCAGGTGACCGGTTACCGCGGCAGCCTGGAAACTTCGGCGCGCGACAAGCGTGATGCGATCGGCTTCCAGGATTCCGTGTTTGCGGAAGACCTGGGCAAGTTCCCGGATACGAATATCGCCGAATCCCTGAACCGCATTCCAGGCATCCAGGTCAGCCGCGAGATCAGCGGCGAAGGCCTGAATATCCAGATTCGCGGCCTCGGCACCAGCTTCACCAAGGTCTTGCTGAACGGCGCTCCGGTGGCGGTGGCATCGACCGGCCGCACCGACAACCAGAACACCAACCGCGAGGTTGACCTCGACATGCTGCCGACGGACCTGTTCCGCAAGCTGACCGTCAACAAGAGCCCGACCGCCGGCCTGCTGGAAGGCGGCGCCGCCGGCGTGGTCGACATGCGCAGCGCCCGACCATTCGACAACAAGGGCCGCTACATTGCAGCCAACGTGACTGCTACCGAAAACTCGGTCGCCAAGAAAGTCGGCAACCGCGGTTCCGTCCTGGCCAGCAACACCTGGGGCAATACCTTCGGTATCCTGGGCGGCATCGCCTGGGGTACCAACAAGGTCCGCACCGAGGGTTTTGAAACCATCGGCTGGACCAATGCCAACCTGAGCGCCGCGCAAAGCAGCTCGCCGACCCGCAACAACACCGGCGGCGGCAACTGGACCATCCCATCGACCGTGCCGGCCGGCGCGGGCAACGGACTCACCACCGGCGCCACCATCGACCAGGCCTTCCTGCTGGCGAATAATCCGGGCCTGAACATCACCCAGATCGACAACGCCATCATCCCGCGCCTGGGACGCCAGATGGTCGAAAGCGGCAAGAAGGACAAGGTCTCCATCGTCGGCAGCCTGGAATACCGTCCGACCGAAAACCTGCAGTTCTACCTCGACACCCTGGGCGGCAAGAAGAAGAACACCCTGCAGCGTATCGACATGAACTGGGTCGGCCGCAACGGCGCCATGATCCCGCTGAACATGAAGGTTGACCGCGACGATTGCACCAATGGCTGCGTGGTCACCAGCGGCACCTTCGCCAATGCCCAGCACTTCCTCGAGTTCCGTCCCTATACCGAAGACGTGACCCTGTGGGGAGCCAACCCGGGCATGGAGTGGAAGATCAACGACAAGTGGAAGATGGATGCGCAAGCCAACATCACCCGCTCCACCTTCCTGCGCGATTCGCCGACCGTAATGCCGATCACCGCGCTGGGCAACGGCAATACCGTCACCTTCGACAATACTTCGGGCGACGTTCCCACCATCAGCTCGAACATTGACCTGAACAACCCGGCCAACTTCCAGTGGAGCGGCGGCCGCGTCAACCTGCAGCAGGAAAAGCGCAACACCGAAACCAAGGGCGCGCGCGCCAACCTGACCTGGGGCGAAAAGTCCTTCAACGTCAAGGCCGGCTTTGCACTGGACGACATTTCGCGCCGCATTACCGCCAAGGATAACTCCGGCGCCTGGCAGGCAGCCGTCTGCGGCAACAACCCGAGCGTCTTCCTGCTTGGCCCGAACGGCGCACCGTCGTGCAACGGCGCCAGCACCCCGGGCGCCAGCGCGGCTGCGCTGTATCCAGGCTTCGGCACCGGCTACACTGCCGGCCGCACCGACACCCTGGTGTACAACGGCTCCCTGATCCCGGCGACCGCGCTGCAAAACTACCTGTCGCCCGGCCCTGGCTTCGTCACGCTGGACTGGAACAAGTTCCGCCAGGATTCGCACTACGACCAGTTCGTGGCGACCGCGCCGGAAACCGGTTCCTCCAACACCAGCGCTTCCGCCGGCTACATCAAGGAAAAGACCAAGGGCTTCTACACCGAGGTCAATGGCGAAGCCGACCTGGCAGGCATGCAGCTGCGCTACAACGCCGGCGTGCGCCGCGTGAAGACCGACCAGACCGTGGGTGCCTTCAACTCGATTCCCGATCCGCGCAACGCAGCGCTGACGCTGAACGGCAGCAAGTACCCGAACATCGACAGCTTCTACTACCTCGACACCAGCTACAGCAACACGCTGCCGTCGGCCAGCGCCGCCCTGAGCCTGCGCAAGGACCTGCTGCTGCGCGCCTCCGCATCGCGCTCGATGACCCGTGCCGATCCGAACGCGCTGCGTCCTGGCATCAACTTCTCCAACCCGTCGGCCGATATCGGCAGCGTCGGCAACGCCTCGCTCAGCCCCTACCTGTCGGATAACATCGACGTCGGCCTCGAGTGGTATACCGGCCGCGAAGGCTATGTCAGCCTGACCCTGTTCCAGAAGAAGATCAACGGCTTCACCGTCAGCGAAAACGTCACCACCCCGTTCCGCGACCTGGCGGCCTACGGCGTGACCTGGGATGCGCTGACCCCGGTGCAGCAGGCCGCCATCAACGCGCGCGGCGGTCCTGACGCTGCAACCGTGGTGCTGACCCGCCAGAAGAACGCCTCCGGCGAACTGAAGATCCAGGGCGTGGAACTGGGCTGGGTGCAACCGCTTGACAAACTGCTGCCGGTGCGCGGCTTCGGCTTCTCCGAGACCATGACCTACACCAGGCAGAAAGCCAGCGGCGAAGGCACCAACGGCTTCGTGGCGCTGGGCGTGCCGCGCCTGACCAACAGCTTCACCGCCTATTACGAGCAGTCCGGCTACAGCATCCGCTTCTCGCACAACTGGACGGAGGGCAGCCAGGTATCGGGCGCCAACCAGAACGGCATTACCAATGCCGCCCTGTTCGTGAACGACTACAAGCAGCTGGACATGTCCTCGAGCGTGGACCTGGCCAAGGTCTTCGACCGCGACAACTGGCCGACGCTGACCTTCGACATCACCAACCTCAGTGATTCGGCGCAGCGTACCTACTTCCAGTACGAGAGCGCAGCCTTTACCAGGTACAAGCCAGGGCGTACTTTCAGCCTGGGCCTGCGTGCAAAGTTCTGATCGCCTGTGGTAGAGTCCCTTTGTTGTCCAACCACAAAGGGTCTTTTAAGCAGATGTCGAGCAAGAAGGTAAAGCCGAAGCCAGAAGCCACGGCGCCGCGCAGCGGGGCGCCGACCATGTCCGACGTGGCCAAGCTGGCCGGCGTCTCGCCGATGACGGTGTCGCGCGTGATGAACGGCGACCCGAACGTGCGCAGCACCACGCGCAAGAAGGTGGACGAAGCCGTCGCTGCACTGAACTACGTACCCAACCAGGCGGCCCGCCGCCTGGCCGGGGTGCGGCCGGTACGCATCGGTTTCCTGTATTCCAATCCATCGGCCGGCTACCTGACCGAGTTCCTGGTCGGCTTGCTGAACCAGGCTTCCCTGAATAACGTGCAACTGGTGGTCGAGAAGTGCGAAGGGGAGCAATGGAAGGACAAGACCCAGCGCCTGCTGGATAACGGCGTCGACGGCATCATCCTGCCGCCGCCGCTGTGCGACACGCCGGGCCTGATCGACCTGGTGGCCAAGGCCCATGTGCCGTCGGTGACGGTCGCCTGCGGCCAGCCGGACAAGCGCGTCAGCGCCGTCAGCATCGACGACTACCAGGCCGCCTACACCATGACCAACCACCTGATTGCCCTGGGCCACCAGCGCATCGGCTTTGTCATTGGCCACCCGAACCAGACCGCCAGCGCGCGCCGCCTGGCAGGCTTCAAGGCCGCCATGTCCGACAAGGGACTGGCCATGCCGAAGGAACTGACGGTGCAGGGCATGTTCACCTACCGTTCCGGCCTCGACGCGGCCGAGCAGTTGCTGGCACTTGAGCACCGCCCGACGGCAGTCTTCGCCAGCAATGACGACATGGCCGCCGCCACGGTGGCAATTGCCCACCGCATGGGACTGGACGTACCGGGCGACCTGACGGTGGCCGGCTTCGACGACACCGCGCTCGCCACCACTATCTGGCCAGAGCTGACCACCGTGCGCCAGCCGATTGCCGACATGGCGGAAACCGCCGTCAAATTCCTGGTGCACCAGATCCGCGCCCAGCGCGACGGCGACCCGCAGCAGCCGGAACACCTGGTCATGGATTCCACCCTGGTGCGCCGCCAGTCGGATGCCGCGCCGCGTATGCGCCCTCCGGCCAGGAGCGCCGCCAAAGCCTAAACCGTTGGCGATCATGCTAATATTTGGCTCATGATCGCTTCGGCCCTGTTTACCCCGGCCCAGCAAAAGCTACTGGGCTTATTGTTCGTGCGCGTGAATGAGGGATTCCACCTCAATGAAATCATGCGCCTGACAGGGCTGGGCAGCGCATCCGCACAGCGCGAACTGAAGCGCCTTCACGAATCAGGGCTGATCGTTTCCGAACGCATTGGCAATGTGCGCCAGTTCCGTCCCAACAAGGAAAACCTGGTCTATCCGGAGCTGGCCAGCCTGGTCAAGAAAACCTTCGGCCTGGTCAGCGTACTGAATTCCGCGCTGGCGCCGATGCGCAAGCAGCTCAGCGTCGCCTTCGTCTACGGCACTACTGTCAAGGAAGCGGAAGATTCCACCGCGCCGGTCGAGCTGCTGCTGATCGGCGAGAACACCACTTACGGCGAACTGCTGAACCGCCTGCCGCTGGCCGAGCGCCTGCTGCGCCGCAAGATCAATCCCAACCTGTATTCCGTCGACGACTTCCAGCGCCGCCTGCGCGAGCAGCAGCCTTTCATCCTCAAGATGCTGGGAGACCGCAAGGTGTTCGTGCTGGGCGACGATACCGACCTCGATAACATCATCAAAGAAGTCTACCCGGAGGATGACCATGGAGACGCGCTACCGGACGTTTAAGGAGTTCTACCCCTTCTACTTGAAGGAGCACTCCAACAGCACCTGCCGCCGCCTGCATTTCGCCGGCTCCACCATTGTCCTGCTGCTGGTAGCGATGGCGATCGTTACCGGGGAGCTGGCGCTGCTGTGGCTATTGCCGGTGGTTGGCTACGGCTTTGCCTGGGTCGGCCACTTCTTTTTTGAACACAACCGGCCGGCTACCTTCCAATACCCGCTGTTCAGCCTAATGGGCGACTGGGTAATGTTCCGCGATATGCTTACGGGCCGCGTTGCGTGGTGAGGCTGTCGTGAGCGGCAGGCTGATGGCCACGCGGGTGTAGCGCCCCGCCTCCGACTCGCAGCCGATCTCGCCGCCGAAAGCGGACACTACGCGCTTGCAGAACGCCAGGCCCATGCCGGTACCGCCGCCGTTGTGGTGGGTGGTGTAGAACGGCTCGAAGACGTGCGGCAGCACATCGGGCGCGATGCCGTGGCCGTTGTCGGTTACCACCAGCCAGTTGTAGGTCCCACGCGAATAACACTCGATGTCCACGGCACCGCTGGCATTCACCTTCACCGCCTGCAGGGCATTCTTCAGCAAGTTATACAGCACGAACATCAGCAGCACATCGGAACCGTGGAAGCTGTACTCATTGCGGATGCTGACGCGCACCTGCGAACGCTCTGCGCCGGAGAAGGGATAGCAGGCCATCGCCTCATCCACGCATACGCTGACGGAATGCACGGCGAAGCTCTCGCGCTGCATGACGCCGTCGCGCGCCGATGCCAGCAGCATGTCCACGATGAAGTTGGAGCGCGATACTTCGGCATCGATGCTGCGGGCGATTTCGCCCAGGTGTTCCAGCTGGCGCGTGCCCAGCGAACCCTGGTGCTCCGGCCTGTAGCCGGCGATTAGTTCGGGCAGGGTGCGCGCCAGGATGCGGGTCTGGCTGCGGATGCTGGCCAGCGGGGTGCGCATTTCATGGGCAATGGTGGCGGCGGCAGCCATCGGGTCGGCCAGCAGGTTGTGCCGCACCATGGCCTGGGCAATCAGGCCCAGCGAAGCCATGATGAAGACCACGCCCGGCGGATAGATCTCGATGCCATAGTTGCACAGGTAATCGCTGGCCGCGCCAAAGTAGATCAGGATGCTGACCAGCACATAGCGCAAGCGTGTGCGTTCGGTGGATACCGCGCGCTGCTGGCGGTGGTACAGCAGCCATACGGCGCGGCCGATCACCAGCACGGTTTGCACCAGGTGCAGGGGATGCAGCCAGCCGGCTTTCGGATAGGAGCCGTAGAAGTAATGCTGCAGGCCGGACAGCACCCAGTCCGTGGTCGGCAGCAGCAGGCCCAGGCCGCAGGCAACCAGGTAGCTGAGGTAAAGGCCGGGGCGCTCGTCCTTGCTGCCGGTCAGCTCGATGATGAAGTGGTACAGCGTGGTGGGCAGGAACAGGATGGGCAGGTAGCCCAGGCGCGCCAGGGCCATCGCCGTGGTGTCGTTATGCGTCAGGAACAGCAGCGCCCAGCTCGCCTGCCAGAAGAAGGTGGTGGCGCACACGGAAAAGAAGGTCAGGCCGACCCGGTTCGGGCCGCGCGAGCGCAACACATACAGCCCATAGCAAATAAATAGGGCTGAGACCAATGCCGGTATTAGCGCATACATTGAGTTTCCTCAGCTGAAAAACGGATTGTTAACAGCTTATTGTCAAGAAATTGGACAAGTATTGAGGAATATCAATAGTTCGGCGCGCCAATCGGAAAAAGTAAGGGCTGGCATTAAGCCGTTTTACTTTTATGGAGAAATAGTCCTATGTACATGCACGTCCCAGCCCCCGACGCCCCTGCCGCAGCCGAAATGACTTTCCACCACAAGATCTCGATTTTCCTCAAGGATTCCAATGCTTACGGCAATACCTATTTCGCACGGTATTTCGAATGGCAAGGTATTTGCCGGGAAAAGTGGTTTTATGAATGCATTTCCCGCGACATGCTGCAGGAGGAGGGAGTATTTATTACGAAACATGCCCAGAATGATTACTTGCAAGAGACTTTCCCATTCCAGGAAGTTTCTTGCGAAGTAAATACCTACGACGTGCGCAAATGCTCGTTCTGGCTCGAGTTCCGCTTCTACGCCGACGGCAATCCGGTATCGGTAGGCCGGCAGCAGATCGTGTTCGCCAACCACGCGAAACAGATCAGCGCGCTGCCCGAGCTAGTCCTCAAGCGCATCAAGCGCTACGCCCTGAAGAAATAGCTGCTGTGCCCGTGTCCCATGGGGCCTGACCCCATGGTGGGACACGGGCTCGACCGTATAGCTTATTTGCTGGCTGCGATCCAGGCGTCGACTTTGGATTCCAGCAGGGCCAGCGGCACGGTGCCGTCGCCCAGCACGATGGCGTGGAACTTGGCCAGCGTGAATTTGCTGCCCAGCGCCTTTTCGGCCTTGGCGCGCAGTTCCTGGATCTTCAGGGCGCCGGTCTTGTAGGCCAGGGCCTGTGCCGGCCACACCATGTAGCGCTCGGTCTGGTTGCGCGCGACGCTTTCATCGCCCAGGGTTTCGGTCATGTACTTGATCGACTGCTCGCGGGTCCAGCCTTTGGCGTGCATGCCGGTGTCGACCACCAGGCGCACCGCGCGCAGCATCTCGTCGTTCAGGTGGCCGAAATATTGGGCCGGGTCTTCGAACAGTCCCATCTCCTTGCCCAGGGTTTCGGCATACAAGGCCCAGCCTTCGGTGAAGGCGGTATTGCCGCCGAATTTGCGGAACTTCGGCATGTCCAGTTCCTGCATCAGGGCGATGTGGAAGTGGTGGCCCGGTTTGCCCTCATGCAGGAACAGGGTGTTCATGCCGGTGCTGCCGTACTTGGTCGGGTCGGTCACCACGGACCAGAATACGCCAGGGCGCGAACCGTCCAGCGCAGGCGCGGTGTAGTGGTCGGAGGCGGTGTCGCGGCTCAGTTCCGGCTCCAGGCGCAGGTCCAGCTTGGCCTTCGGGATCAGCGTGAACATCGACGGCAGCTTGGTGTCCAGCAGGTCGTTCAGCTTGTGGTACACGGCCTGCACTTCATCTTCGGTCTTGAACGGGAAGAATTTCGGCTGCTGCGCCACCCAGGTCGGCAGGCCGGCGGCCGGGCCGTTGTAGCCCAGTTTCGGGCCCAGCTTGGCGTATTCGGCCTGGATGCGCGCTACTTCGCGCAGGCCGGTCTGGTGGATTTCTTCGGCGGTCTTGCTGGTGGTGGTGGAATCGGCGATGCGCACCTTGTACCAGGCGTCGCCGTTCGGCAGGGCATTCCAGCCGGTGCTGGTGCGGCAGGCCGGGATGTAATCCTGTTCCACGAAGGTGGACAGCCTGGCCAGCGCCGGATTCAGCTTGTCGGCCACGGTGGTGCGGAAGGCGGCGGCCAGGCGCTGCTTGTCGGCGTCGCTGAAGCTGGCCGGGAATTTGGTCACCGGCGTGAAGTAGATATTCTTTTCGGGCGTTTCGCTGACCAGCTTCTGGAACTGCGGCAGCGCGGCAACCATGATGGCTTTCGGCTGGGTGATGCCCTTGGCCATGCCTTCTTTCATATTGGCGATGGCCTGGTCGATCCAGGCTGGAAGCTGGTTCAGGCGGCTCAGGTAAGCTTCGTATTCCTTGACCGTGGTCAGTGGCTGCGATGCGTCGCCGCTGGAGAAATTGGCCAGCGTGACCGGCATGCTGTCCATATGGCTGATCGGCAGCAGGTGTTCAGGGTAAGGCTCATACGCCAGGTAGGTCTTCAGCTCGAAGGCCATCACGTCATAGCTGATACGGTCGCCGCGATTGAGCTGCGCGCGCGGGATCGCCTGCAGGCGTTTGCTGAAAGTGCGATACAGGTCGAACTGCTTGCTGCGCGAAGCCGGCCAGATCGCAGTGCCAAGCTGGTCGTCGAAGCGATTGTCGCCGTTTTGCGTCGCACCTACCGGATCGAACCTGGCGATGGCATCGTAGTACTCGTCGGCCAATGCCCAGAACTGCTTCTTTGCCGCCTCATTGCTCTTGGCCGGTGCTTTTTCCACTGCCGCCGGCTTGGCTGCGGCAGCATTGGCGTGGACAGGGGCATAAGCCAGCAAAACGGCGGCCGCCAGCGCGCCGAGGGTAATACGATGTTTCATTTGTCTTGGTCCGGGTAAATGAAGGAGCGATAAGCATAGCCGAGCAAGGCCGCTGCTACAATGTTGCAAGATCGCCAAACAAGAGGGGAGGAGAGGCATGTCGTATCCGCACATCGTTCGGAAGACCGCTGCTCAGGAACGGGAAGACTTCGGGCCGCTATGAAAAAATCGCTGGCAATGCTGGTCGCTGCGGCGGCCATGGCTGGATGCGCAACGGCGCCGCCGGCGCAGCGTGGCTGCGCGGCAGAGAGCTTCGACAGCTTCCTGCCACGCTACATGAGCGATCGCAAGTTCGCCAACGAGCGCACGGTGTTCCCGCTGCAATCGCTGGCGGCGGCGGAAGAACAGAGCACGGTGGTGACGCGCGAGGAATTTGCCGCATCGACCCTGTTGGCCGACATGATCAAATCCGACCACCTGTCGACCAGGCAGATGGCAACGCCGGGCGGGATGGAGTTGAACGTGTTCCGGCCCGACTCCGATTCGCTGGTCTATTTCTACCGTTTCCGCCAGCAGGACGGCTGCTGGTACCTGTGGCAATTCGAAGATTCATCACTGTGAAAAAATGCTGAGCAAGCGCGGTATGTTTTATATGTTGTTGGCGGGCGCCCTGATCGGGGGAATGTGGTACTCGACGCGGCTGCTGCCGTCGCTGACAAAAGGTGTGCAAACGATGCGCAAGGGGTGCGGCCCGAAATCGCCGGAATCATTCGACACCTTCTTGCCGCGCTACCAGTCCGACCGCATGTTTGCCAATGCGCGCACCACCGACCCGCTGCAAAAAGTGCTCAATGGCGCTGAAGGCCCTGCCACGACCATGGTGCCGCGCACAGAATACCGTAGCCAGGAGCTGCTGGGCGATATCGTGAAGCGGCATGGCAGCGCCGTTCGCCGCGATGGCGGCAATGCGGAAGTGGAGGCCGGCCCGGTCACCTACCGTTTCCGCCTGCAGGGCGGTTGCTGGGAGTTATGGCAGGCCGAATCCTGAACCTCAAGCGGCGTCGAGCGACTCCGCACCGGTCATCAGCGATTCTACTGCGCGCTCGAACAGCGGCGAATACTCCACTGGCCGCAGGCTGCCATCGCGCATGGCTGTCAGCAGTGCTGCGCGTGAATACACCAGCGGCGTGGAATGGTCCGGCGCCGTGAACATGAAGCCGGCATTGCGCGCCGCCACTGCGCCAAGGCGCAGCGGCACATAGCTGTCGCCGGACTGCAGCTCAAAGCCATTGCCGGCCTGCGCCCATTGCAGCCATTCTTCTTCATAGCCCGATACCGGCGCTAGCGCCGGATCCGGCTGCACCGTGGCCAGGACGCCGTGCAGTGCAAACTCGGCGCTGAACTGCGCCTGTCCCGGCAGCGCATCGGTATGCGAGGCGGCGACCAGGGCCGGCTGTCCGGCATCGATGGCGGCGAAGCGTTCGCGCAAACCGGCCACGTTCATGCGTGGCGTGGTCGGCATCGGCATATTGTTGGCCAGCACATCCATGTGCAGCGACACCAGCTGGTCCAGTGCCGCTTGCACGGCTGCTTCGTCCATGCCGATCGCAGCCAGGCCGGCGCGCAATTCGCGGCCCAGCGCCGGCAGCATTTTCATCAGCACCGAACGTTCTTCCGGCAGGATCTTCTCCTGCGCACTCCACACCAGTTCCGGCAACAGCCTGCCGTAGTCCGGTTCGCGGCCATAGGTATGTACCATCACCTGCGCCCAGGTGCCGGTGATGAAGTCCATCATGCGCCGGTCGACGTTGACCGATTCAAGCTGGCCGCGCAGGGTATCGGCCAGGGCTGCCACGAACGGCGCTACTTTGACAGCGCGCTCGAAAGCCGGCATCGCACGGCGCATGACCGGGTCGCATTCGCGCAGCAGCCCGGCCAGGAAACCGTCCAGCTCCAGGGTGGCGTCGGCAAACACGGAGGGATCGTGCTCGTACTGCTGCAGCACCTGGTTGACCAGCCTTTCCACTTCGCCCTGCAACGGTTGCATGAGCGGCGAGTCGGCGCCGATGCCGACGGCGGCGCTGCCAATGCGGTCCAGCAGGTGGCGCGCCGGCAGGTGGGCGCCTTGCAGCACCGCGAGGTCTTTCAGCGCTGCGCGCAGGAACGGCGCATGCAGTCGGCTCAGTTGCTCGCGGATGCCTTTCGGAAGCTGCTCGTCATTGGAGATGAACTCGAACAGCAGGCCGACCAGTTCCACCACGATGCGTTCCGAACCATGCGGCAGGTTGGCCATGCGGTCGAGCAGGGCCAGCGGCGGTTGCGGCCCGCTCTCTGCATGTTCGCGTTGCAGCTGGCGCAAGGCATTATCAAGCTGCATGCGCAGCGTGTTTTGCGGCTGCGGAGCGCTGCGCCGGATGCCGGACGGGTTGAACATGCTGAAGACCAGCTCCTGCAGTTCCGGCTTGTGCTGGATGTTTTGCTGGCCTTGCAGGATGCTTGGCGACGAGTCTTGCTGGATTTCCTGCTGCACCGCGCCCAGGCGCGCTACGCGCTGGCGCATGGTGGCGTCGACGTCGGCTTGTCCGGTCGCTGCGCGTTGCCATGCCAGGCGTTCCTGTTCCAGGCGGTTCAGCGCCGAGGGACGTGCCACCAGGCGCGAACGGACGCCGCGCGATTCGAATACTTCGCGCAGGCGGGTATAGAAGTCGCCCAGCTCCGCAGTCATGGCTTGCGACAGGGTGTCAAACAGCAGCTTGCTTTGCGCCTCGTCCGCCACCATCGCGCGCAGCGCGTCGTACAGTGAACGCGCCAGCAGGTAAGGGCGGAACGGGTTTTCACGCTCGCGTACTTCGCTGTCGCCGTGCATCTGGGCGATGATCAGGTTCAGGTGGCCGAGACTGAGTTCGTCGGCGTCGCGCAGCTTCAGCAGCAGGCGCTCGACTTCGATCTGGCGCGTCACGACTTCATCGTCGATCAGGGTCAGGGTGTCGGCGCTGAAGTTGTGCAGGCCGGTGCGCAGGTCGGTATGCATGGTCTGCATGGCGCGCGCCAGCAGGCCGGAATAGGTGCGCTCCATGCGCGCGCGCATGGCGGCGCCCTGCTCGCGCAGGAACACGCGGCATGTTCCTGCCAGGCGCTGTTCCGCCGGCGGCGCAGTGCGCAGGGCTTCGCCCAATACTGCGTCGGCCTGGTCGGTCATCCGTTTGCACAATGTCGCAAAACCGGTTTGCGCTTCTTCGAGGGCGAGTGCAAGCACCCTTTTCAACGTTTGCATATGCCTAGATTCTATCGAAATGTTGCGCCCAAGAGTCAACAATTTAACGGTCAAAAGTGTGTCAAAATGCAATTTTGACCGGAGTTTCCTGCAATGCGTATCGCGCTAGTTGCTGCTTTAATGTTAACCGTAGTGTCGGCCCGGGCCGATGTCAGCCTGGTGGGTACGCTGAAAGAGCGCGCCCTGTTGTCGGTCAACGGTGGCGCGCCACGCACTTTCCCGGTTGGCGCCACGCTGCCCGATGGTAGCAGACTGGTTGGCGTTACGTCGGGCGAAGCCACCATCGAAGACGGCGGCAAGCGCTATACCATCCGCCTGGGCGAATACGCTGCGTCCAGGGCAAATGGTGGCGGCAATTCCATGGTCCTGTCGCCCGATTCGAACGGCCATTATTCAGTGGCCGGTGAGATCAACGGCGTCCCGGTGAGGATGATGCTCGATACCGGCGCCACGCTGGTGTCGATTCCTGCCTCGATGGCGGACAGGATGGGCATCGACTACAGGAACAAGGGGCGCCGCGCCGTCACCAATACGGCGGCCGGAACGGCGCCGGTGTGGATCGTGAAGCTCGATAGGGTGAAGGTCGGCGACATGGAATTCTCGAGCGTGGATGGCTCCATCAATGAAGCCGGCCTGAACGTGATCCTGCTCGGTAACTCGGTCCTCAAGCGGCTTGATATGAAGACGGAGTCGGGGACTCTGACCCTGACAAAGCGTTTCTAGCATACAGCGCCGCCACCACGTCCGATTGCGTCACGATGCCGGCAAAGCGGTCTTCGTGATCGAGCACCGGGATGTGGTGGAAGCCGGAATCGGCCATCAGCGGCACCAGTTCCGTGATCGGCGTATCGACACTGGCCGTGCGCGGGTGCTTCACCATGATCTGGCCGACCACTTCGGGCTTTTCCGAATGCGTGGTGCCGGTCGGGCGCAGGAAGTCCAGCAATTGGCGGCGCATGCCGTGATAATCATCCAGCCCGCCGTGCGCCATGAAGTCGCTGGTGGTGACGATGCCGATCACGCGCCGCACGCGGTTCAGCACAGGCACCGCCGCAATGCGGTGCCGGCGCATTTCGCGCCAGGCATCGGCCAGTGGCGTCGCGAATTCCGCCGTCACCACGTCCTTCGACATGATGTCGCCGCAGGTGATGATGCCGAAGCGGCGCTGGTAGGCGCGCATTTCGGTTTTCAGGAACAGCTCTTCCAGGTCGTCGCGGCTAATGTCCAGCTCCTGGTTGTATTGGCGCAGCACTGCATCCAGGTCTTCCGGCTGGAAGCCGAAGCGCGCCGTCGGCACCTCGTCTTTCGTCGCGTGCGGGTTGGGATGCGCGAGTTGCTGGCTGTGCGGATAGCGGCGGCCGGTCAGGTTGTTATAGGCGATTGCCGCAAGCACGATCAGCACACAGTCCACCAGCACCGGCCCCAAAGGGAGGCGGTAGCCCATGGCGTGCACCGCCGGCCCGCCGATCACCATCATCAGCGCCGTGGCGCCGCCCGGCGGATGCAGGCAGCGCAGTGCGAACATGGCGGCGATCGCCAGCGGCGTGGCCAAAGCCGCCGCCAGCGGGCCGGGGCCGAAGAACTGCACGCAGGCCACGCCCATCAGGCCGGACACCACGTTGCCGCCAATGACCGCCCATGGCTGCGCCATAGGGCTGGCGGGAAGGCAGAACAACAGAACGGAAGACGCGCCGATCGGCGCCACCAACCACATCGCGTTATCGCCCAGCAGGAAATGGGCGGCGAAGCTGGTTATCAAAAGGCCAAGCAGGGCGCCGGCACTGGCGCGCAGGCGCTGGCGCTGGCTGGTATTGCTGCGGGCGGGAAGCAGGGAAAGAAGCAGGGAATTCAGCATCCGGCCATTATCCCACGGTTGGCTGATACTCTCAGCCACCCGCCCCGTGCGACACCAGGTCAAGCGGCAGGCTGGTGGTGTACTTGATCTGCTCCATCGAGAAGGCCGACGATACCCCGGTCAGTTGCGCCGCCTTGATCAGCTTCTTGTAAAAACGGTCATACCCTTCGATATCGGTGGTCACCACCTTCAGCAGATAGTCGATGTCGCCGCTCATGCGGTGGAATTCCTGCACTTCCGGCAGCGCCACCACGGCGGCGGCAAACTTAGCCAGCCACTTCTCGTCGTGCTGGCTGGTACGCACGCTGACGAATACCGTCACCGGCAAGCCCGCCTTGCGGCGGTTGACGATCGCCACGCGGCGGTCGAAATAACCATCCTCCTCCAGCCGCTTCAGGCGCTTCCAGCACGGCGTGGTCGAAAGGCCAACTTTTTCCGCCAGCTCGGCTACGGAAAGCGTGCCATCCACCTGCAGCGCCCCAAGGATCGCGTAATCGTAGCGGTCGAGATCATTCATTTTTATTTATATCGATATTTGGAATGCTTATTCTACATTAAGGCCTGTTTGAGGTAATTTTGGAATGCCTGATTCACCGCTTGTTCGTAAACTATTGAGTATGAGCAAAGAAATCTACCTCGACGGGAATGCCACCACCTGCGTGCTGCCAGCCGCCATCGACGCCGCCGTGCAAGCCATGCGCGATTGTTTCGGCAATCCCAGCAGTACCCACGCCACCGGCCTGAAAGCCAAGGCCATGATGGACACCGTGCGCCTGCGCGCCAGGCGCCTGCTGGGCGTGGGCACCGGCCGCATCATGTTCAATAGCGGCGCCACGGAAGGCATCCAGACCGCCGTGCTGTCGGCGCTGTGCGAATTACGCGAACGCCGCGAACGCGGTGAAGCCATCGGCAGCCTGCTGGTCTACGGCGCCACCGAACACAAAGCCGTGCCGGAAGCGCTGGCACACTGGAACCGCTTGTTGGGCCTCGGCCTGGAACTGAAAAAACTGCCGGTCGACGGCGACGGCCGCCACGACCTGGCCGCGCTGCGCGCCCTGGCGCCACGGGCGGCCTTCGTCTGCACTATGGCCGCCAATAATGAAACCGGCGTGGTCTCCGACCTGGCCGGCATCAGCGCGACGCTGGTGGGCAGCAAGGCGCTGTGGATGGTCGACTGCGTGCAGGGCCTGGGCAAGCTGCCGCTGGACCTTGGCAACACCCGCATCGACTACGCGCCGTTCTCCGGCCACAAGCTGTACGCGCCAAAAGGCATCGGCATGCTGTATGTGCGCGAAGGCGCGCCATACACGCCGCTGGTGATGGGCGGCGGCCAGGAAGCCGGCCTGCGCTCCGGCACTGAAAACATGGCGGGCATCGCGGCGCTGGGCGCGGTGCTGGCCGCGCTGGAAGAGGGCGGCACCTTCCGCTCGCCGGTGGAGCTGCATGGCTTCCGCGAAAAACTGGCCGCCAGCCTGCGCGCAGCGTTTCCCGGCATTGTGTTCAACGCGCCGTTCGACAAGGCGCTGCCAACCACCCTGAATTTCTCCGTGCCCGGCTTGTCAAGCAAGGAGTTGCTGGACGTGTTCGACGCCGCTAATGTGCGCGTCAGCGCCGGCAGTGCATGCTCCGCCGCCAAGGCCGCGCCAAGCTATGTGCTGGACGCGATGGGCCTTCCGGCCTGGCGCAGCAGCAGCGCGGTGCGCATGTCCTTCGGCCCGCTGGCCAGCGAAGAAATCATCAACGAAGCCTGCGCCCGCATCGAACGCTGCGGCAAGGCACTGCGCGACGCGGGCCTGATGGATACGCCGGTGTCCGGCGCCGTCGTGCCGGAAGGCGTGCTGCAACTGAGCCTGGCGGGCAACCACACCTGGCTGCTGCTGGACGAGCCATCACGCCAGTGCATCGCGATTGACGACCAGGCCGAACTGGCCGAACGCATCGACAGCCTGCTACGCAGCCACGGCTACCAGCTCGCCGCCCGCCTCGGCACACGCGACAGCGGCGCAGGAACCGACAGCTTCGCTTTCGGCGCGCAAACCCTGCGCCGAGTGGCACTGGATTCAGGCCGCTCGGCCTACCTGCTGTGCCGCGGCGACAAAGTCGAATACGCCTTTACCGGCCTGGCCGCGTTGTCCGAGCTGGCCGGCAAGGTGCCTGCCGACGCCCTGGTATGCCCCGGCCGCGAAGAAATGAACGCCTGCTGCACCAGCTTGCGCGCAGAAGCGCAAGGGAGTGTGGCGGGAACAGACCTGAACCTGGACAGCATCGCCCTGGCGCGCCTGCTGCAAGCGTATCCGCAAGCCGTGTTGGTGGACGTGCGCGAGTCATACGAACAAGCCGCCTGCATTCCCGGCGGACGCGCAGCGGAGAGCGTGCCATTGAGCCGCCTGGCCGCCTTTGTGCCGGGCTGGCTGGAAGCCGTCGACCAGCAACCGCTGGTGTTCTTCTGTCGCAGCGGAAACCGCAGTGCCAAAGCCGCGCAATGCCTGCGCCGCCTCGGCTACCGCAACGCCTACAGCCTGGCGGGCGGCGTCGCGCTCGCATCGCCTGCATTGGCGCTGGCGGCATGATTTTGTGAGGTTGTATCCTGCTTGCGGCGGCCCTCGGGCCGCCGTTTTTTTCGCGGCTACCGCAGCCTGCTGACGCCACGGCGCGCGTTGATGACACAAAAACATCGCAATACTTCCAAAGCGAAATATTCATCTTTTTTGCCCTTGTGACATTTGGTGAGCAAGATTCAGCTCAATCTACGATAGTATTGAAAATTGCCGTATGGAAAGTTTTGTATTGGGACCGCGACATACGAGGCACCGCCTGGCTGGGCGAGTTGCCGCTGGGGTAGCAGTTACGGCGTTGCTGTCGAAATCATTACTGAAGACGCATCGATCGGGAACGGAAATACCATGTGTTCCAAGACTTCAATTTCATAGCCCAGATTATTGCTATTCACCTTGTAAAGTTAGTCGAAGATGAAATCAAATAGTATCAAATCTGTATTCAATCTAAAGTATGAGAGACTTGCAAGAGATGTCAAGTTTTTGCTCATGCTAGTTCTCACCCTAGCTTTTACAAACGCTAGTAATGCAACGACTTATGTTCGAGCAAAAAAACTATACCTGGGTGGTGGCGAATATCGCGAATCAAGGGACGAAGCAGCGAACGCTGAGGTTCAATCCCACTGCAATGAGTATATGTCTGAATGCACGGTGGTTTCCAGCAGGGAATACTATTATGCCCCATATGCCAATTGGTATTGGAGTGCTGATTTTACCTACAAAAATAAGCCGACAGGCGAAGTCTTCAAATATTCAATCGGTAGCCTAATCGGCTTTGACTGCCCAACCCAGTTTTCCGTTTGGAACATATGGAGTGAGACAGTTTTATGCTCTCGATCCGACCCACCTGAGCCCCCACCGCCACCTCCGCCAGGCTGTGAATGCAAGGAAACTTCTCCCGCTGCAGAATCAATGGCTCCATCGGAAGAAGTTGGAAATCCAATACTTCCGTCCACCGGCGTGAAGCAACAGATAGAAACGGATTACAGGAATGCGTCCGGCAGCTTGGTATTTAGGCGGGTTTACCGCAGCGATACTAAGCGCTGGGAAAATAATTATCAAATGTCCGCGGTCAATCTGCGGGCTCCCTCGCCTTTTACGGAAGATGGTCCAAATTGTGTATGGAGTGCCAGCTTCTATACGTCTAAGACATATTGCTTCCCTTATGCTGCCCAAGGAACGACGAATGACTACAGCGTGCGCCGAGGAGGTGGGCGGGCATTATATTTCAGTAGCGAAAATCAGCTAACTCCAAATAAGGACGTCAATGATCGAATGTCGATCTCGCTGGACGCGAATGGCACGGCAAATGGCCTAAATGTTGTGAACGGATATACTGACGCAACAGAGCATTATGATACGAACGGCTTATTGCTGACGTCAACCGACCGAATGGGCGTGACCACGACGTTTGCCTATAGCGATCTCAATACTCCGCAGACGGTTGCCCCGAGAGCTGGCTTGCTACTTAGCGTTACCGATGGATTCGGCAAGCAACTGCTCTTCACCTACAACGCTTTCGGACTGGTAAATACGATGACCGATCCTAGCGGCGGTGTTTTTGCCTATGGATACGATGCAAATAAGAACCTGACCTCGGTAACCTATCCGGACGGGAAGGTGCGCCAATACATCTATAACGAAAGCGCCAATACATCAAATACCAAACTGCCCTTTGCTTTGACAGGAATCATCGATGAAAATGGCAACCGGTTCGCGACGTACCAATATGATTTCATGATGACTGCATTTTCCACCCAGCACAGTGGAGGCGTTGGGAAATATACGCTGTCATATCCGTCCCGGAATCAGCAGGCAAATGTTACGGACCCACTCGGAACGACTCGAACATATAACTTTTCGAATATTTTGGGCGTCGTTAAGCTGTCAAGTATTGTTCAGCCTGCTGCATCTGGAAATGGTTGGGTATCCAACACGATTACCTATGATTCAAATGGCAATATCTCATCAATAACTAACTTCGATGGCGCGACGACGGCGTTCACCTATGACCTGACCCGCAATCTCGAATTGACCAGGGTGGAAGGCTACGGTACGCCATTGGCGAGAACCACGAGCACCGCGTGGCACCCGAGCTGGCGTCTCCCTTTGAAAGTCGCAGAGCCTTTGCGTTTAACGACTTACGCCTATGATGCCAGTGGCAACGTCTTGTCCAAGACGGTACAGGCGACAACGGACACCACTGGTGCGGCTGGTTTCAACGCAGTATTGAGCGGCACGCCTCAAGTTTGGACTTATACGTACGACAATTTCGGCCACGTATTGACGGCCAAGGGACCACGTAGCAGCGTCAACACGACGTCAACCTCTACATACGATGCCGAGGGCAATCTGTCCACCCAAACCAATGCGGCTGGCCACGTAACGACTTACTCGAACTACGACCCGAATGGCCGGGTAGGCCGCATCACCGATCCTAACGGCCTGGTCACGGACTTGAGCTACACGCCGCGCGGCTGGCTCAACGCCATCACGGTTGGCGGCGAGACCACCAGTTACGTGTACGACGGCGTTGGCCAAGTGACGCAGACCTCTCTGCCTGATGGAAGTGCGGTCTATTACACCTACGACGAGGCCCACCGTCTGACCCGTGTCGCAGATGCACAAGGCAACAGCATTACCTACACCCTCGACAACATGGGCAATCGCATTAGTGAACAGAGTAAAGATCCGACTGGTGCACTGACCCGTCAAATCATACGAGCTTACGATGGCCTGAGCCGCATGAAGCAAATCACGGGAGCGGTGCAATGAAACGACAGAAAATGCTCTTCATTCAGGCTGCATTGACCTTGGCTGGGGCCAGCCAGGCGCAAGTTCAAGACACGACAACGAACTATGCATACGATGACGTCGGTCGCGTAACTCAAGTTACCGATCCGCTGGCACACATTACTAAATACGAATATGATGCGCACGGTCGCAACACCAAAATCACGGACGCTAAGAATGGCATTACGCAATTCGTCTACGATGGACTGGATCGGCTTACCAAGGTAACTGACGCCCGCAATCAATCCACCAGTTACACGATCGACGGACTTGGTAACCTGATCCAGACCAGCAGTCCTGATACCGGCAACACCGTCAACACGTATGATGAAGCCGGCAACATCAAGTCGCGTACCGATGCGAAAAACCAGACCACGACCTATCAGTACGACATGCTGAACCGCGTAACGTCGGCCAGCTTCAGCGACGGTACCAGCGTCACATACGTCTACGACCAGGGAGCTTATGCGCTGGGCCGCCTGAGCCAGATGACCGATGTCAGCGGCAGCATCCAATACGGCTATGATCAGCATGGACGAGTAGTCAGCGAAATCCGCACCATCGGCGGCCAGGCTTACAGCACCACTTATAGCTACGATCAGTATGGCCGCCTCTCCGGCCTTACGTACCCGAGTGGCCGCAGCGTTGATTATGTGCGCGACGACATGGGCCGCATCAAGGAAATCCGCACCACCAAGGACGGCGCTTCGCAGCTTCTGGTCAGCCAAGTTAACTACCAGCCCTTCGGCCCGCTGCAATCGCTGGTGTTCGGCAATGGCCAGACGTACTCGCGCAGCTACGACCTCAATGGCCGCATGACGAGCTACACGCTCAATGGCCAGGTGCAAACGCTGGCCTATGACGCAGCGAGCCGCATCACAGGCGTGACCGACGGTGGCAATGCCGCCAACGACCGCACATACGGCTACGACGAACTCGACCGCCTCACCAGCGAACAGCGCCCCCAGCGGAGCCTGGGCTACAGCTACGACGCCGTCGGCAACCGCACGCAATACGTGAATGGCGCGGCATCCACAGCCTACACCTACGGCACCAGCAGCAACCGCCTGGCACAGATCACAGGCAGCCAGAACGCCAGCATCGCCACCGACGCCAACGGTAGCATTACCAGCAACGGCAGCGCCACCTTCAATTATGACGCCCGCGGCCGCATGGTATCGGCCAACACGGCCATTGGACTGGTGAGCTACAAGATCAATGCCCTCGGCCAGCGTGTGCAGAAAGTCACGCCAACATCGACCACGGTTTATCACTACGACGGCAGCGGCAAGCTGATCGCCGAAAGCACTAACGGCGCGCTGACCGAATACGTCTACCTGGGTGACATGCCGGTCGCGGTACTGAAATAAGACATGGAGAAACACGTGTTCAAGAAACTCTTCACAGCGGCATGGATGGCATTGCTGTTCGCCTTCTGTCAACTTGCAGCTGCCGCAACGAACGTCAGCGTTACAGCAACCCCGACTAATCCAACGGCCCCAGCGACCGTTACGCTGGCAGCCAGCGGAGATTCGGATGGCAATCCGATCACGGTCACCAAAGTGGAATACTTTAATGGCACGACATCGCTTGGTGTCAGCGTGCAGTCGCCATTTACGCTGACGCTCAACAACCTCGCTGCAGGCACTTATCAGATAAGCGTCAAGGTCACCACGACCGAACCTACCAGCCCTGTTCTGCAATCGGCCCCGCTGGCAGTAACAGTCGGAGCCGCGCCAGGTGCGGCGGCGGCCTATTTCATCCACACCGACCAGCTCAACACTCCGCGTGCGATAACGGACGGCAGCGGCAATCTGGTGTGGCAATGGGACAGTGATCCGTTTGGTAAGGACGTGGCCAACGAGCAGCCAGCTGGGCAGCCAACCTTCACGTTCAACCAGCGCTTTCCGGGGCAGCAGTTTGACCGAGAAAGCAATTTGCACTACAACTACTTCAGGGACTACGATCCGCAGACGGGGCGGTATGTTCAGAGTGATCCAATAGGAATACGTGGAGGTCTAAACACCTACACTTACGTCGACAATAATCCCATTCAGTATATTGATCCATTAGGCGAAAGCAAGGTTCAAGGTCAGGCCAGCATTGGTGGAAGCGACTCAGCAATTGCCGGCATCACCAAGAATAGTTCAAAAGTAGAGATTGAAGCAGCGATAAAACGTGCAGAAGAAATAATGCGGGATCCAAAAGTCTCGCCTGCGCGTAGAAACTACTTGAAAGGTTGGGTCAAGGTTGCCAAACGCGGATTTACAAAGGTGATTTGCCCCCCATTTCTTGAGGACTGAATCGGACCGGAAATCTGGGAGGCTCCAACATTTGAGAGAATGGAGCTATGAAACGCAAATCTACCAAGTTTTCCCCAGAGGTGATGGAGCGCGCGGTGCGCATGGTCGAGGAGTCCGCTGGCCAGTATGAGTCGCAATGGGCAGCCATCGAGTCTGTCGCTGCCAAGATCGGCTGCACGTCAGAGACCCTGCGGCGCTGGGTGCGCCAGCAAGAGCGCGATACCGGCAAACGTGAAGGCGCGACTACGTCCGAGCAAGAGCGCATGAAGGCGCTGGAGCGCGAAGTGAAAGAGCTTCGCAAAGCCAATGAAATCTTACGACTTGCGAGTGCTTTTTTCGCCCAGGCGGAGCTCGACCGCCGCTTCAAGTCCTGATGGCCTTCATTGACCAGCATCGCGCGGTCTACGGAGCCGAGCCGATTTGCAGGGTCCTACAGATCGCTCCATCGAATTACTGGCGCCATGCCGCCTTGTGCCGCAATCCTGAATTGCGCTGCGCACGCGCAAAGCGGGACGACTCGTTGAGTGCTCACATTCACCGTGTGTGGCAAGCCAACTTTCAGGTCTACGGCGCCGAAAAGGTTTGGCGTCAGCTGCGCCGGGAACAGATCGAAGTAGCTCGCTGTACTGTGGAGCGCCTGATGCGCCGCGAGGGCCTGCGCGGCGTTATACGTGGCAAAGTTGTGCGAACCACGATTGGCGATGGCGCAGCGCCGTGCCCTTTGGATCGAGTCAATCGCCAGTTTCGTGCTGACCGCCCGAACCAGCTTTGGGTAAGTGACTTCACCTACGTCTCCACCTGGCAAGGATTCGTCTATGTCGCTTTTGTGATCGACGTGTTTGCGCGCCGCATTGTCGGCTGGCGCGTGAGCAGTTCCATGCGGACGGATTTTGTGTTGGACGCCTTGGAGCAAGCGCTGTACGCACGCCAGCCGGAACGTGATGAAGCCTTGATTCACCATAGCGACAGAGGATCGCAATACGTATCGATCAAGTACAGCGAACGTTTGGCCGAGGCGGGCATTGAGCCGTCAGTGGGGAGCAAAGGCGACAGCTACGATAACGCCTTGGCCGAGACCATCAACGGCTTGTACAAGGCAGAATTGATTCACCGTCGTGCTCCTTGGAGGACCCGTGAAGCCGTTGAACTGGCTACGCTGGAGTGGGTATGCTGGTTCAACCACCATCGGCTTCTGGAACCCATCGGCCATATTCCACCAGCTGAGGCGGAAATGAACTACTATCGTCAACTTTCGAGTCAAGCCATCCCGGCGTGACTCAAAACAAGGCGCCTCTCAAATTCCCGGTCCGATGCAGACATTGCAATGGCTGTGGCTCGTCAGCAATGCATGGAAGGTAACATGCAATCCTGCGCGGTTTTCCAATACTTAGGAGGGGAAATTGTTAACCCTAATGAAATCTAAGAGAGGAAAGGATATATGCCTGAAATTGTAGACCAACTGGCTAATGCGCGAATGCTGGCACTCACAGGCGAATTCCAGGAAGCGCTATCGATCATCTCCCAAATATTGGAAATAGATCCATCGAATATTGAAGCCCTTAGACTTCGCGGCAACGCAATCGAACTATCCGCCCTTGGGGAAATGTCCCCGGGCCCAATAGAAGATAGGTCTAGAGATTTGGATTTGGCGTTGGAATCCTATGAAGCGATCTTGAGAATTGTTCCCGAAGACACACTTGCAATGAAGGATTTGGCTGACCACTACAGTAGATTTCGCGATAAGAACCATGCCTTAAAGCTTTATTCTCAACTCATTGGCGTTCTACAAAAACAGGAGACAAGAGGTCTGGATGTACGCGAGGAGTTACGTGAGGCAATTGAGGACTCAGAATCCCTCAAACAAGAAATTTTCTGATGCTGAGGTCCACGCTGCACGTCTTCGCAAAGTCACGCCAAGCCAGCATGTGCGCCTTGAGGCACATGGCTCTGGTCGGAGTCAAGGCGGGGCGCCAGTGCCAGGTCTGTCATTCGGACAGGGGCGCTTTCATTTGATAAATCTCAAGGTGCGAATTCGGTCGAATTCGCGCATTAATATGCATCAAAGAATTGGCTCGCGTGTCTGAATGACGGACATGGCACTGGCACTTTGTCTGAATGACAGACCTGGCACTGGCACTCACAGGATTTTCCCAATGGAATCTCGTGGCCACCGAAGGGCGATCCCAAGAATTGTCGCATCGACCTGCCACCTCCGAAGTCACCGCCACCGAAAAAACCAGACTGCGAAGCGATATTTCAAGTTTGCAGAAGCGCTGAGAAATCCAATGCTCCAATCCCGCTTTAAGAATCGCCGGTGATTTCAGCTGTCTGGCGGCCTATGCCATCTGCAAAAAGGTAAAAGACCATTGAAAACGAAGTATCCAAGCAAAAGTTTCTTTTCCGATGCCGCAAAGGCTATCAACACCCATGAGTTATTGGAAATTCGCATAGAGGGGGGGCGCGGTAGGATTTTGGCGAAGGAGGTTCAATCGTGGCTTCCTTTTGACGAAGCCGAATTACTGAAGAAGGGCTGGAAGGGACCTTCGTTGCTTTGCGGCTTGCTTATGATGAAGCTCCATGGGATTTACTATACTGCTTTGTCAGCGAACTTCGAGTTGCGAGCCGAAGTTAACGAGAGTCTCGTAATTCTGACATTTATTCCCCACTGATTCATTTGATCCGGGCTGACACCTCGGCGTAACTCCTTACGATCAGACGCGGGCCCGTCATTCGGACAGCGTGTGTCCAGGTAGTTGTCGCCAGGTTCAAGCAGCAATTTGCAGAGTATGCCTCACCTTGGCTGCGGTGAAAACGACGTGACTACGCTCTGGGTCCAAGGTAACGGTGTCACAGGGCCCAGTTGCGCGCATTGCCCGACCAGAGCTGGATGACGCGCTTGGGCCGTCTGACAGAGCTGATGGCATGGTCTTGCCACGCATGAATCGGTGAATCGGTGCCACCCATTAGCCAGCCTGAGTCAAGAAAAAATTTCCCAAGGTGTCGCGATCTTGGTTGCGACGCCACTATTTGGCTCGCTAGTGTAGTTGCTTCGTCGCGCCCGTTTTCTCAGTCAATGGTTGCGAGGCAATCGCACCAGCCACCCATCAGGATCAAGCATTTCCATCATGTTCTACGGAATGCCCTGGACTTTTCTCGTCCCCAGAAGAACGTTGGTACCGTCGCGTGTCTCCAGGTCTACTGGTTTATTTCCAACACCGAGACGGGCTCACCCAGTACCGCCATAACTGTTATGCGAAGCAGCGCTTGTCGTTAAGTTCTGTTTGCTCCTCTCGCCAATGCCGGGTATAAACTTGAGCACTGCCTATTCCTGCAGTAGTTTGACTTCCTCGTGCAGACGCTTCTCAAAGCTACTAATAACATTGCCCAAGCCTTGGATCGCGGCAAGGCTGGCCTGGGATGCCAAAGTAGCGTTGACACTCCAACCCAACTCCTTCTAATCGGCGGGCGTCAGGCGTTTGCTGCTACGTAAGATCAACTGGAATTGATTACTTACTGTAATCCCGGCGTTTGCCGGAGGGGCTGGCAGTATGATTTCAGGTCTGTCAATCGGACAAGCGCTCGAGCATTTTGTCCGAATGACAGACCTGGCACTGACTTAGAGTTTCATTTCTAGCATCGCGCGGAACAGGACGCTGGTTGGGGTGATGGTGGTATCGCTGCGCTTGCCGGTCGCCTCGATATAGGACGACTGCGTCAGGTTATCCTGGTGCAGCATGTTCGATGCCGACAGGCGCAGTTGGGCCTTCGGCGTGAACTTCCACAAGCCATACAGGTCCAGCGCGCGCTTCGGCGCGGAGTAGGCGAACTGCCTGTCGGAGATGCGCACTTCACCGCCGCCCTGGTAGCTGTAGGAACCGCCCAGCGTCAATGGCAGCTTGTCCAGCTTCCAGTCCGCGCCCACGGTGCCGCTGACCGGCACCTGCTGGTCCAGGCGGTTGTTCGGGCCTGGCACGGTGTCCAGCTTCGACCAGCTGCGCGTCAGGTTGGCGCGCATCTCAACGCCCGGCGCTTCCTTCATGATCGAGCGCAATGGCAGCTTGGCTTCCAGTTCGATGCCGTAGGTGTTGGCTGTGCCGGCGTTGACCGGGCGCGAGACCCATACGCCATCAATCAGGTCCACGCGGCGGCGCGTGATGTCTTCGATGCGGCGCGCATAGGTGCTGGCGGACAGCAGGCCTCCGCCTTCACCCAGGTAGTGCTCGAACGCCAGGTCCAGGCCCCAGGCCAGTTCGGGCTTCAGGTTCGGGTTGCCCATGGAATCCGGCGACGTCGAGCTGTTGTTGTTGGAGGTGAAGCGGCGCGGGATCAGGTCGCCCACGCCTGGCGCCTTGTAGGTACGGGTCAGGCCGAAGCGTACCTGGTCCTTCTTCTTCTCGCCCAGTTTGTACAGGGTCTGGAACAGTGGACTCAGGACACTGGAATTGTTGTCGATGCTGCCGTAGTCGGTGCCGGTGCTCTTGACGTTCACGCCTTCCCAGCGCAGGCCGAAGTAGACGGACCAGCGGTCGGTGACGTTCCATTCATCCTGTGCGTAGGCGGCCAGGCGGGTCACGTCGGCGGAATAGACTTCGTCGAGATTCTGCGGCACGGTGCCGGCCGGCGCGCGCAGGTATTGCTCGCGCTGGATGCGGTCTTCATCGCGTTTGCTGTAGCCGATATCCCAGCCGGTCGCCAGCGCATGGCCGGGAATCAGCGGGCTGGAATACTTGCCGGTGCTGGTAAAGCCTTTGTCGGTCGATTCGGACGTTACCTCGCGTGTGCGTTCGAACAGGGAGCCGGTCTGCAGGTTCGGCGCTTCCACGTTGCGGTGGTTGTAGTTGAGGCCTGCCTTCATATCCAGCTTGGCGCCGTCGGCCAGCGGACGTGCCCAGCTCAGGTCGGTGCGGAACAGTTCGAAGTCGGCCTTGATGTTCTGGTTCAGGCCACTGAATTGCGGTTCGCTGCCGTACACGGTGGTGACCTGTTCGGTGTTGTGGGCGCGGAAGCGGTTGACGGCGATGAAGCTTTGCGAGGTGATGACGTCGCCCGGCTTGATGGCGTAATTGACGCGCGGCGCCAGGTTGAAATTGCGGAACGAGCCTTCGCTGGTGGCTTCGGCCCGGCGCAGAAGGGGGGCGCTGCCGGTGGCTTCGGTGATGGTGCGGCTTGGGCGATCGAAGTCGCCGTACAGGAAGCCGCCGCCGATGGAGTATGACCACGGCCCCTTGCGGTCCGACATCTGCAGGTTGACGCTGGTGCCGGGCTGGCCGTTGTCCGATTGCAGGCCGGCCTTGATTTCGGTCTGCGCGGTGGAGATGGCTTTCTTCAGCACGATGTTGATGCCGCCGGCGATGGCCTGGGTGCTGAATTCGGCGGTGGCGGCGCGCATGACTTCGATGCGTTCGATCATGTCCGGCGTCAGGGAATCGAGCGAGAAGCCCGGTGGCGCCGGTTCGCCATTCAGCATGATCGAGGTGTAGCCGCTGCCCAGGCCGCGCATGCGGATATTGCCGCCGCGGCCCTGCACGCCGTCCAGGGTAATGCCGGGCAGGCGCTTCAGGACTTCGCCGATGCTGGTGTCGCCATTTTTCAGGATTTCTTCCTGCGTCACCACGATTTTGGTGGCGGTGTCGTTGCGGCGGATATCCATGGCCGCGCTGCCCTTGATTTCAACCTTGGGCGTCACTTTGTCGGCGGGCGCCTGCTCCTGGGCGTAAACACTATTCAGGGCCTGGACGATCAGCAGGAGGGGCAGGGCGATTTTCTTCATGTAAATGGCGGTGGCTTTTTTAGAAACACAGCAGGATACACTGGCCAAGGCGCCTTGGCAGCATATGCCTTGTAACTGCTATGTATCTTTCGATTTTAACTATAACTTCTTTCGCATTGACACTTTTGCTTTCGTTGTGATCTCATATTTCTTTCGAAAACGGAGGCGAAATTGCGATTCACGAGGATCAAGCGCCTGGCGCTGCTGGGCATGATGATGGCGGCGCTCGGCGCCCAGGCGGCTGCGCCGCATTTCGCGGTCGTGGGCGACCGTTTTGAGCTGGACGGCAAGCCTTATGTGATCCGCGCTGGCGAAATGCATTACGCCCGCATTCCGCGCGCGTTCTGGCGCGAGCGGCTGCAGCAGGTGCGGGCCATGGGCCTCAACACCGTGACGACTTACGTTTTCTGGAACCTGCATGAGCCGGAGCCGGGCCGCTTTGATTTCAGCGGCAACCTGGACCTGGCTGCCTTTATCCGCACGGCGCAGGAAGTGGGCTTGAACGTGGTGCTGCGGCCAGGCCCTTACGTCTGCGCGGAACTGGACTTCGGCGGCTTCCCGGCCTGGCTGCTGCGCACTCCCGGCCTGCGCGTACGCAGCATGGACCCGCGCTTCCTCGATGCGACGGCGCGTTACTTCAAACGCGTGGCGCAGGAAGTGGCGCCGCTGCTGTCTTCACGCGGCGGTCCGATCCTGATGACACAGGTGGAAAATGAATACGGTTCTTATGGCGATGACCATGACTACATGGCCGCTATCCAGAAGCAGGTACGCGATGCGGGCTTCGATACGCCGCTATTCACTTCGGACGGACCCGATCCGACCTTGCTGGATCGCGGCACGCTGCCCGGTGTAACCGCCGTGGTCAACTTCAACGGCAGCGTGGCTGACGTCAAGGAGGCCTTTGCGCAGCTGGCCTCCTTCCGCCAGAACGTACCGCGCATGGCCGGCGAGTACTGGGCCGGCTGGTTCGACCACTGGGGCGAGCGGCGCCACCAGACCAGTCCCAAGCTGGCCGCCGATGCGGTGGACTGGATGCTGGGACAGGGAATTTCCTTCAACCTGTACATGGCCCATGGCGGCACCAGCTTTGGGTGGCAGCCCGGCGCCAACAGCCACGGCACCACCTACCAGCCGGATACAACCAGCTACGACTACGATGCGGCTATCGATGAAGCAGGGCGTCCTACGCCGAAGTTCTATGCCATCCGCGATGCCATCGCGCGCCATTTGCCGTCCGGCGAGCGCCTGCCCGAACTGCCCAAGGCGGCGGCCACTATCGCAGTGCCGCGCTTCTCGCTGGACGAGTCGGTAGCCCTGGTGGATTCCTTGCCCAAGCCGATCAACTCTCGCCTGGCGCGCAATATGGAGGCATACGGACAGGGTTATGGCTTCATCGTTTATCGCAAGCGTTTTGCCGATGGCGCGAGCGGCAAGCTGGATCTCGGCGCGGTGCGCGATTACGCCCATGTGCTTTCCGATGGCACCACCATCGCAACGCTTGACCGGCGGCGCAACGAAAACGCGACGGAGGTCGAACTCAAAGCCGGCAGCACGCTGGACGTGGTGGTGGAGAATATGGGCCGTGTCAATTTCGGCCCGCTGCTGGCGGATGAACGCAAGGGACTCACGCGCGCTGTAACGTTGGCCGGGAAGCCGCTGCTCGATTGGGAAGTCTTCACGATGCCGCTGGCCGACCTGACGTCCTTGCGCTTCAAGCGCGGTGCGCCTGCGCGGCAAGGGCCCACTTTCTGGCGCGGCCATTTCCGCACCGAAGCACCTGGCAGCACCTTCATCGACACGCGCGCGCTTGGCAAAGGACATGTATGGGTCAATGGCCACCACCTCGGACGCTACTGGCGCGTCGGCCCGCAACAAAGCCTGTTCCTGCCTGCACCATGGCTGCGCAAAGGCGACAACGAAATCATCATCCTCGACCTTGATGGCGCAGCGGAAGCGCCAAGTGTGCAGGGCTTGCGCGATCCGGTTTTCGGCACGCCAGGTTAGCAAAAAAATTCCTTCTCTTGCCGAGGTGAAATTGGGGTGCATGAAATGCGCTGATCTGTAACGGAGCCATATGTACGCTAGCGAACAGTCGCCTGTCGTGCGCCCGCCTAACATTGCTTGGAACATACTGCCGGTCTGCACGGCGGTTCCAAGAATAAGTGTGAGGCCCACCCTTGAAAGAGAATCCTTTTTTATGGCCGGCCCCAAGTGCCGGTTTCAAGGAGTCTGAATCGGGGTCCCTGCAAAAGGGGACCGGTGAGGAAGATGATTTGCCGTTGCGCGGTGAGCTGTTCAGCGCGCAACAGATGGAGCAGCATGGCCGCGCGCTGGCTGCGGGCCATGAGCTCAGCAAGCGCGGCGGCGGCGACCGCCTGCTGGCGAGGCTGAGCGAGAACGAGGCGCTGATCGGCTCGACCTGCGAAGGTTTGACGGAAGCGGTCAAGGAAGGCCGACAAATCACGCCCGCTTCCGAATGGCTGCTCGACAACTTCTACCTGATCGAAGACCAGATCCGCACCGCGCGGCGCCACCTGCCTAAGGACTACAGCAAGGAGTTGCCGCGCCTCGCCAAGGGCGCGCTGGAAGGCACGCCGCGCGTCTACCAGATCGCGCTGGAAATCATCGCGCACGGCGACGGCCGGGTCGATCCGGAAAGCCTGAGCCGCTTCGTTGAAGCCTATCAGGAAGTCGCGACGTTGAAACTGGGCGAGCTGTGGGCCATCCCCATCATGCTGCGCCTGGCCCTGATTGAAAACCTGCGCCGAGTGGCGGCGCGCGTGGCGGAAAACCGTTTCCAGCGCGACCTGGCCAACAGCTGGGCCGACCAGATGGTGGAGATCGCCGACAAGAACCCGAGCGGCTTGATCCTGTTGGTGGCCGACATGGCGCGCTCCGACCCGCCGATCAGCAGCGCCTTCGTGGCGGAACTGGCGCGCCGCCTGCAGGGGCAAAGTCCGGTCCTGACGCTGGCGCTCAACTGGATTACTTACCGCCTGGCGGAATCCGGCCAGACCATCGAGCAGCAGATCCAGGCCGAAATCCACTTGCAGGCTGCGGAACAGGTATCGATCGCCAACAGTATCGGCAGCCTGCGCTTCCTCGGCACCATGGACTGGCAAGAATTTGTCGAGACCATGAGTGTGGTCGAACAGACCCTGCGCGAGGATCCGGCCGGCACCTATCCGGACATGGACTTTTCCACGCGCGACCAGTACCGCCATAGTGTGGAACGCATGGCGCGCTATTCGCGCGCGACGGAAGCGGAAGTAGCACAGCAGGCGCTCGAGCTGGCACGCGCGCGCGCTGCCGACCACGACACTCGCTTGCACCACGTCGGCTATTACCTGGTGGGCGATGGCATGCTGCTGCTGGAGCGCCAGGTCGGCGTGCGCCTGCCGCCACTGCGTTCGCTGAAGCGCACCATGCGCACCGCGCCGCTGCTGTCTTACCTCGGGGCGATCGGTGCGTTGTCGGTGATTGCCACCGCCTTGATGCTGGAGCGCGCCTGGCGCGATGGCGTGCAGCCGTGGGCCCTGGTCGTCATGGGCATCCTCGGCCTGATGGGCAGCAGCCAGCTGGCGCTGGCACTGGTCAATTGGGTTGCCACGCTTTTCGTCGAGCCGCGGCCGCTGCCGCGCATGGACTTCCGCAACGGCATTCCGCCGGATGCGCGCACCATGGTGGTGGTGCCGAGCTTGCTGTTCAGCCGTGAAAATGTCGATGAACTGTGCGAGCAGCTTGAAGTGCGCTTCCTCGCCAATCGCGATCCCAACTTGCGCTTTTGCCTGCTGACCGACTTTGCCGATGCGCAGGAAGAGACGATGCCGATCGATGCTGCGCTCACCGAACGCGCGGCCGCCAACATTGCGCGCCTGAACCTGAAATACACGGAAGAAGGCGCACCGGCGCCGTTCCTGCTGCTGCACCGTCCGCGCCGCTGGAATGCGGCACAGCGCGCCTGGATGGGGGAGGAGCGCAAGCGCGGCAAGCTCTCCGACCTGAACCGCTTCATGCGCGGCGGCGCCCAGGATGCGTTCTCGCTGATCGTCGGCGATATCGAAGACCTGCCTGCCTTTAAATATGTGATTACGCTGGACAGCGACACGCAACTGCCGCGCGATGCCGCCCGCCAGTTTGTCGCCACCATGCGCCACACGCTCAACATGCCGCGCATCGACCAGCGCCTGCGGCGCGTAGTCGCCGGCTACGGCATCCTGCAGCCGCGAGTGGCGGTCAGCCTGCCGAGCGAAGATGCCTCGCGCTATGAAAAGCTGTGCGGCGGCGAGCCGGGCATCGATCCCTACACCCGCACCGTCAGCGACGTGTACCAGGACGTGTTTGCCGAAGGCTCTTTCATCGGCAAAGGGATTTACGATGTCGACGTGTTCGAGGAAGTCCTGGGCCGCCGCTTCCCGGACAACCGCATCCTGAGCCACGACCTGCTGGAAGGCTGCTACCTGCGTGCCGGCTTGCTGAGCGATGCGCAGCTTTACGAACACTATCCGGCGCGCTACCGCGATGACGTGAGCCGGCGCCAGCGCTGGATGCGCGGCGACTGGCAACTGCTGCCGTGGCTGATGGGCCGCGTGCCGCTGGCAGGCGGCAAGCGCGAAAGCAATCCGCTGTCGGCCCTGTCGCGCTGGAAGCTGTTCGACAACCTGCGCCGCAGCCTGGTGGCGCCCGTGCTCACCCTGTCGCTGCTGATGGCTTTCGCAGCCCTGCCGCATCCGTGGTTCTGGGCTTGCGCGGTGCTGGCGATTATCTTCCTGCCGCCGCTGGTCAGCGCGGTCTACGACTTGCTGCACAAGCCGGACGACACGCTGTGGAGCCAGCACGCGCCGGCTTCGCTGCGCCGCAGCGGCATGCAGTTCTCCCACGCCTTGCTGACGCTGGTGTTCCTGCCTTATGAAGCCTACGTCAGCCTGGACGCCATCGTGCGCACCGGCTGGCGCCTGCTGGTATCGCGGCGCCGCCTGCTGGAATGGCGCGCCTCGGGCCTGTCGCGCTCCGGCACCAGCCTGGCCAGCAACTGGCGCACCATGTGGATTGCGCCGCTGCTGGCGCTGGGCGCCGGCGCCGGCCTTGCCGTGCTGCGCCCACGGGCGTTTGAAGCGGCCTTGATTTTCGTGGCCGCCTGGTTCGCGTCGCCGCTGGTGGCCTGGTGGATCAGCCTTCCGATTGCACGCGTGCAAAGGGCGCTGAAGGAAGACCAGAACCTGTTCCTGCACAAGCTGTCGCGCAAAACCTGGCTGTGGTTCGAGACCTTCGTCGGCCCGGAAGACAACTGGCTGCCACCGGACAATATGCAGGAGCATCCAACCCAGGTGGTGGCGCATCGCACGTCGCCCACCAATATGGGCATGGCGCTGCTGGCCAACCTGACCGCTTACGACTTTGGCTACATCACTGGCGGCCAGCTTGCGGCCCGCACCGCCAGCACGCTGGACAGCATGGCGCAGCTTGAGCGCCACCAGGGCCACTTCTACAACTGGTACGACACCCAGTCGATGAAGCCGCTGCACCCGATCTATATTTCCACCGTCGATAGCGGCAACCTGGCAGGACACCTGCTTACGCTGCAGGCCGGCCTGGTCGGCATCGCCGAGCTGCCGATCGTGCACCCGAACCTCGCACAAGGCCTGGCCACCACCTGCGCCCTGGTGCGCGAAGCCGCAGTTGCAGCCGGCAACCTGGCGCCCGAGACCCTGGCGGCGCTGGAAGCGGCAATCGCAGCGCCGCCACCGGCCTTCCCGCCAAGCCTGCGCCAGCAGCGCGCCTGGCTGGTGCGGGCTTGCGAGGGCTCCGAACAATTCCTGCGCCAGGCTTCGGTGCCGCTCGATCCGCAGGTTGCGGCCTGGGCGGGCGCACTGCACGCGCAATGCCGCGGCATGCTGGACGAGCTGGACGCCTTCGCGCCGTGGATTACGGCGCAGACGGAGGCGCAATACGACACCACCCTCGACCGCGTGCCGACCTTGCGCGAACTGGCCAGCTGGCCTTTGCCTGGTGCTGCCCTGAGCGACCTGGCACCGGACGAGCGCGAACGCCAGCAGCAGCTGGCTGCACTGGTGGAGCAGGGCGCGGCACACGCGCGTGAACGGCTCGACACGCTGAACCGCCTGTCGCACCAGGCCAACGAGTTTGCCCAGTGCGAGTACGGCTTCCTGTTCAACCCGACTACCAAGCTGCTGGCCATCGGCTACAACCTGAGCGAGCGCCGCCTCGATGCGAGCTGCTACGACTTGCTGGCCTCCGAGGTGCGGCTGGCCAGCTTTGTCGCCATCGCGCAGGGTCAGCTGCCGCAGGAGCACTGGTTCGCCATGGGGCGCCAGCTTTGCATCGTCCACGGCCAGCCAGTGCTGCTGTCGTGGAGCGGCTCGATGTTCGAATACCTGATGCCGCTGCTGGTGATGCCGACCTACCCGAGCACGCTGCTGGACCAGACTTACCAGTCGGTGGTGGCGGCGCAGGTGGAATACGCGAAACAGCGCAACGTGCCGTGGGGCATTTCCGAATCGGGCTACAACACCACCGACGCGGCGCTGAACTACCAGTACCGCGCCTTCGGCGTGCCGGGCATCGGACTGAAACGCGGCCTGGCGGAAGACCTGGTGGTGGCGCCCTATGCCACCATGCTGGGCCTGATGGTCGATCCGGACACTTCCTGCCAGAACCTGCAGAAGATGGCAGCCATGGGCTTCATGGGCCGCTACGGCTTCTACGAGGCGATCGATTACACGGCGGCGCGCCTGCCGCGCGGCCAGCAGTACGCGATCATCAAGTCCTTCATGGTGCACCACCAGGGCATGGGTTTCCTTGCCTTGAGCTATGTGCTGAACGACCGGCCGATGCAGCGCCGCTTCGAATCCGACCCGCTGCTGCAATCCACACTGCTGGTGCTGCAGGAACGCAGCCCGCGCATTGGCGCCTTCCACTCGGCCAGCGCGGAGCAGGCCTCGGTGCGCAGCACGGTGCCGGAACAGGCCGCGCCGATGCGGATCATGAGCCAGCATACGCCGCCGGTGCCCGAAACCCAGCTCCTGTCGAATGGCCGCTACCACGTGATGGTGAGCAGCGCCGGCGGCAGCTACAGCCGCTGGAACAACCTGGCCGTGACGCGCTGGCGCGAAGACAGCACGCGCGACAACTGGGGCCAGTTCTGCTACGTGCAGGACGTGGAGGACGGCACCGTCTGGTCCACCACATACCAGCCGACCCAGGCCGAGCCGAAGCGGCTGGAAGTGATTTTCTCCGAAGGCAGGGCCGAGTTCCGCCGCAGCGACAATGAGATCGAGCTGTACACCGAAATCGTGGTGTCGCCGGAAGACGATATCGAGATGCGCCGCACGCGCATCACCAACCATTCCGACCGTCGCCGCATCATCGAGCTCACCAGCTTTGCCGAGGTGGTGATGGCGCCGGCGCCGGCCGATAATGCACACCAGGCGTTCAGCAAGCTGTTCGTGCAGACCGAGATCGTGGAAGACGAAAGCGCCATCCTGTGCACGCGCCGTCCGCGCGGCAAGGACGAGAAGACGCCGTACCTGCTGCATGTGATGACGGTGCACGACGCGCAGGTGCAGCAGGTTTCGTATGAAACCGACCGCGCGCGCTTCATTGGCCGCGGCAACACGGCGCAGTCGCCGCTGGCGGTGCAGGAGCCGGGTCCGCTGTCCGGCAGCGAGGGCTCGGTGCTCGATCCGGTGGTGGCGATCCGCTACCGCATCGCCCTGGAACCGGGCCAGGTGTCGGTGATCGACGTGGTGACCGGCATGACCGAAACGCGCGATGCCGCGCAATACCTGATCGACAAATACCAGGACCGCCACATGGCGGACCGCGTGTTCGAACTGGCATGGACGCACAGCCAGGTGGTGCTGCGGCAGTTGAACGCCAGCGAAGCCGAAGCGCAGTTGTACGCCCGGCTGGCCAACCATGTGATTTATCCGAACGCGGCCCTGCGCGCCGATGCCGGCATCCTGATCCGCAACCAGCGCGGCCAGTCCGGCCTGTGGGCCTATGCGATCTCCGGCGACTTGCCGATCGTGCTGATGGAAATCCGCGACGCCGCCAATATCGAGCTGGCACGGCAGCTGGTGCAGGCCCACGCCTACTGGCGCCTGAAGGGGCTGGTGGTGGACCTGGTGATCTGGTACGAGGACCGCTCCGGGTACCGCCAGGCGCTGCACGACCAGATCATGGGGCTGATCGCCTCCGGCCTTGATGCGCAGGCCATCGACCGGCCGGGCGGCATTTTCGTGCGGCCGACCGAAGGCATTGCGCCGGAAGACCGTGTGCTGCTGCAGACCGTGGCGCGCGCCGTCCTGAGCGACGAGCGCGGCACCCTGGCCGAGCAGCTGAAGCGCGGCGTTGCGCCGACGCTGCGCATGCCGCCATTGCTGGCGGAGCCGCGCAGCGAAGCGTTTGAGCGGGATGCGGCAGCGGGCGTGCCTTTGCCGGACGACCTGATCCTGGTGAATGGCCTGGGTGGCTTCACACCGGACGGCAAGGAATATGTGATTGCCACCGGCGCCGGCCAGCGCACGCCGCTGCCATGGTCGAACGTCATCGCCAACGCGCAGTTCGGCAGCGTGGTGTCGGAAAGCGGCCAGGCTTATACCTGGCAAGAGAACGCCCATGAATTCCGCCTGACGCCATGGCATAACGATCCGGTGTCGGACCTGAGCGGCGAAGCGTTCTACCTGCGCGACGAGCAGAGCGGCCGCTTTTGGTCGCCATGCGCCTTGCCGGCGCCGGGCGGCGGCAGCTACCTGACCCGCCATGGCTTTGGCTATTCCTCGTTCGAGTACGCGGAAGTGGGCATCAGCAGCCGCATGACCACTTTCGTGGCGCTGGATGCGCCGGTGCGCTACACCGTGATCCGCGTGCGCAACGATTCAGACGTGGCGCGCAAGCTGTCGGTCACCGGGTATGTGGAATGGGTGCTGGGCGATATGCGCTCCAAATCGGGCATGCATATCGTGACCGAAATTGATCCGGTGACCGGCGCGCTGTTTGCCCGCAACGCCTACAACACCGAATTCTCCGGCCGCGTGGCCTTTTTCAATGCCGACGCCTCGGTACGCACCGTTACTTGCGACCGCACGGAGTTCATCGGCCGCAACGGCAGCCTGGCGCGGCCGGCAGCGCTGCGGCGCGTGCGCATGTCGGGCAAGGCCGGCGCGGGACTGGACGCCTGCGCGGCGATCCAGGCGCCGTTTGAGTTGCAGCCGGGGCAGGAGCGCGAGATCGTGTTCGTGCTCGGCATGGGCGGCCGCCGCAATGCCGACGCCACCAACGTGGTGCAGCGGCACGGCGGGCGCGGAGCTGCGCTGCAGGCGCTGGGCGAAGTGCATGCCCATTGGGACAAAGTGCTGGGCGCGGTGCAGGTGCAGACGCCGGAGCCCGAGCTCGACGTGCTGGCCAACGGCTGGTTGATGTACCAGACCATTGCCTGCCGCATGTGGGCGCGCAGCGGCTATTACCAGAGCGGCGGAGCGTTCGGCTTCCGCGACCAGTTGCAGGACGCGATGGCGATGGTGCACACGCGGCCCGACATCCTGCGCGAGCACCTGGTCCTGTGCGCGGCCCACCAGTTCGTGGAAGGCGACGTGCAGCACTGGTGGCACCCGCCGTCCGACCGCGGCGTGCGCACGCACTGCTCGGACGACTACCTGTGGCTGCCGCTGGCCGCGTGGCGCTATGTTTCCAGCACAGGCGACATGTCGGTGCTTGACGAGCAGGCGCATTACCTGGAAGGCCGGCCGGTGCAGCCGGAAGAGGACTCCTACTACGACATGCCGAGCCGCTCGGCCCATGCCGGCGATTTGTACGAGCACTGCGTGCGGGCCATCCGCAACGGCTTGCGCTTCGGCGAGCATGGCTTGCCGCTGATCGGCTCCTGCGACTGGAACGACGGCATGGACAAGGTGGGCGAGCATGGCAAAGGCGAGAGCGTGTGGCTGGCCTGGTTCCTGATCGAGGTGCTGCAGCGCTTTGCCGAGGTGGCCGAGAAGCGCGACGATGCGTCGTTCGCCGGCGAATGCCGTGAGCAAGCCAGACAGCTGGCCGCCAACATCGAAGCCAATGCCTGGGACGGCCAGTGGTACCGCCGCGCCTACTTCGACGACGGCACCCCGCTCGGCTCCGCGCAGAACGAGGAATGCCAGATCGACTCGATCTCGCAAAGCTGGGGCGTGCTGACCGGCGCCGCCGACAAGGAACGCGTGGAAGGGGCCATGGAGCAGGTGGAAGCGCGCCTGGTGCGGCGCGACTTCGGCCTGATCCAGCTGCTGGACCCGCCGTTCGACAAATCTTCGCTCAATCCCGGCTATATCCGCGGCTACGTGCCGGGCGTGCGCGAAAACGGCGGGCAGTACACGCACGCCGCCATCTGGACCGTGATGGCCTTCGCCCGCCTGGGAGACATCGAACGGGCCTGGGACCTGATGCGCATGATCAATCCGGTGCGGCATGGCTCCGATGCCGAGTCCTGCAAGCGCTACAAGGTGGAACCATATGTGGTGACGGCCGACGTCTACGCCGTCGAACCGCACGTCGGCCGAGGCGGCTGGAGCTGGTACACCGGCTCCTCCGGCTGGATGTACCGCCTGCTGCTGGAATCCCTGCTCGGCCTGACGCGCCAGGCCGACAAGCTGCTGTTGGCGCCGCGCCTGCCGGCATCGTGGCCAGGCTTCACGCTGCAATACCGCCATGGCAGCAGCACCTACATCCTGCGCGTCAGCCGCGGCGACGCTTCCACCTCGCCAACGGAGATCGCCCTGGTCGACGACGGTACAACGTATGAAATAGACATCAAAGTGTAATTTGAAAGTCGGGGTCAGGTCTGGCAATCGGACATTTGGCTACGCCAGATGTCCGATTGCCAGACCTGACCCCGACTTTAGGTGTGCTATCCTCTGCGCGCTTGTAACAACAGAGAGATGCCATGTTCCGACTGTCTTTGACTGCTGCTGCGCTGGCGGCTGCGTTTGCGCTACCCGCGCAAGCGCAGGATCCGCTGAGCTATGCGCGCTACGACCAGGTGCGCACCACCAACCTGCACCTGGACCTGAAAGCCGATTTCGCGCGCAAGACGCTCGACGGTTATGCGGAACTGTCGCTGAACTGGATCGACAAGTCGGCGCGCACCCTGGTGCTCGACACTCGCCAGCTCAAGATCGCGCGCGTGCAAGTGCAAGGCCACGACGGCAACTGGGCGCCCGCCTCCTTCATGCTCGACAAGCAGGATGCGAAGAAGGGCCGCGCCCTGCGCATCGCCCTGCAATCGCAGCCTGAGAAGGTCCGTATCTATTACCGCACCGCGCCAACCGCCAATGCGCTGCAGTGGATGACGCCGGAGCAAACGCTGTCCGGCAAGCGCCCATTCATGTTCAGCCAGTCGGAGACGATCGAGGCGCGCTCGTGGGCGCCGGTGCAGGACACGCCAGCCGTGCGCTTCACTTACAGCGCCCACATCGACGCACCCGCCGGCATGCGCGTGGTGATGAGTGCGGAAGGCGACCAGCATGCTACCGGCAAGGGCGGCTGGAACTTCAAGATGCCGCAGCCGATCCCATCCTACCTGCTGGCTATCGCGATCGGCGAAATCGAGCTGCGCAATCTCGGCCCGCGCACCGCCGTGTATGCGGAGCCTGGCCGCATCGATGCCGCCGCCTATGAACTGGGCGACACCGAGAAGATGGTCAACGCGGCAGAAGCGCTCTATGGCCCCTACCGCTGGGGGCGTTACGACATGCTGGTGCTGCCGCCATCGTTCCCGATCGGCGGCATGGAAAATCCGCGCATGACCTTCCTGACCCCGACCATGATTGCGGGCGACCGCAGCCTGAACGACCTGATCGCACACGAGCTGGCGCACAGCTGGTCCGGCAACCTGGTCACCAATGCATCGTGGAAGCACTGGTGGCTGAACGAAGGCTTCACCACCTACGTCACCACCCGCATCGTCGAAAGCCTGTACGGCAAGGACGTGGCGGACATGAACCTGCAAGTCGAGCAGGCCGAGGCTGTCGCGTCGCTGAAAGACATCCCGCCCGCCAAGCAAGCCTTGCTGACCAAGGATGCCGACACCAACCCGGACACCTATACCGATGAAGGCCTGGCCTATCCGAAAGGCGCCTGGCTGCTGCATACGCTGGAGCAGCGTGCCGGCCGCGAAGTGTTCGATCCCTTCCTGCGCGGCTGGTTCGACCAGCACGCTTTCCAGTCGGCGACGACCGAGGAATTCGTCGATTACCTGCGCAAGAACCTGTTGGCGAAAAATCCCGCCATCATGGGCGACGCCGAGCTGGATGAATGGCTGCACGGCAGCGGCATCCCGGCCAGCGCGCAGTACGTCAATTCGGCGCGCTTGGCCGCGCTGGATGCGAAGCGCGAAGCCTGGCTGAAGGGCGAGCTGGCGACCAATATGCTGGAGACGCAGCAGTGGGTCGCGCTGGAGTGGATGCACTTCCTGAACGGCATCGACAGCAAGGCCAATGCGGCGCAGATGAAGGAGCTGGATGAGGCCTTCAAGCTGCGCGACACGAAGAACAATGAAATCGGCTTCCGCTTCCTGCTGGCGTCGGTGCATGCCGGCTATGGCGTGCGCGAGCCGCTGAATGCCTTCCTCATGAGCGTGGGGCGCCAGAAATTCGTGGTCCCGCTGTACAAGGCACTGCTGGCCAATCCGAACGAAGCCTCTTGGGCCAAAGGCGTCTATGCCAAAGCCCGTCCGCGCTACCACCCCGAAACCCAGGGCTCCGTCGATAAACTGCTGAAGAAATGATCATGCTGCTCAAGAAACCTCTCGCCACCCTGCTCATGCTGGCCTTCGCGGCCGGCGCCGCCGTCAGTGCGCCAGCCGTCGCCGCGCCGGAAGGCTCGGTCGCCGCTGCTGCCGCCAATGCGCCGGCTTTCGACCTTGAGCGCGACGTCAACCTGGCGCTGAAGACTTTCGACGTGCCGGGCATGGCCATTGCCATCGTCAAGGACGGCAAGGTGGTCGCCACCAAGGGTTTCGGCGTGCGCAAGCTGGGTAATCCGGCGCCGGTGACCGGCAAGACCTTGTTCGAGATCGCCTCGAACTCGAAGGCTTTCACCGCTGCCGAACTGGCGCAACTGGTGGACGAAGGCAAGCTTGGCTGGGACGATCCCGTTACCAAGCACCTGCCTGGCTTCCAGATGGCCGATGCCTACGTCACGCACACCATGACCGTGCGCGACCTGCTGGTGCACCGCAGCGGCCTGGGCCTCGGGGCAGGAGACCTGTTGTGGTGGCCGACCACGACCTTCAGCACCGATGAAATCATCGACCGCCTGCGCAACGTGAAGCTGGCCACCAGCTTCCGCGGCAACTACGCCTACGACAACCTGCTGTACATCGTGGCCGGCAAGATCATTGCGCAGAAGTCCGGCAAGAGCTGGGAAGAGGCGACGCGCGAACGCATCCTGGCGCCGCTGGGCATGAGTGGCACCACCACCAACGTGGACGACATGCTGAAGACGGCCGATTACTCGGCGCCGCACAGCAAGATCAATGGCAAGGCCGCCGTGGTCAAGCCGATGCCGGTGCAGAACGCGGTTGGCGCGGTCGGCATCCAGACCAATGCGGAAGATATCGCCAAGTGGATGCAGGTGCTGCTCAACGAAGGCAAGATGGAAAACGGCAAGCAGCTTTTCAGCGCCAAGCAGGCGCGCGAAATGTGGACCCAGCAAACGCCGATGAAGATCAGCGAGCCTAAGCCTGCACTGGCGGCCACCAAGCCTAACTTCGCAGCGTATGGACTGGGGTTCCAGCTGCGCGACTATCGCGGGCGCAAGATTGCCATGCATGGCGGCGCGCTGCAGGGCTTTTATTCGCGCATCGTGATGGTGCCCGAGGAAAAACTGGGCGTGGCCATCTTTACCAATGCGGAAAACGGCCCGGCCATGACGGCGCTGCAATGGCGCATCCTGGACAACTATATGGGCGTGGCGCCTACCGACTGGATCAAGGTCTACGCCGAGCAGGAAGCCGAGATGCACAAGGAGGAGATGGCGCGCCAGGGCAAGCTGACCGCGGCCCGCGCGGCAGCGTCCAAGCCTTCGCTGCCGCTTGCGTCCTATAACGGCGACTATAGCGACGTCTGGTATGGCACGGTGAGCATCAGGCAGGAAGGCGGCAAGCAAACGATGTCGTTCAGCCGCACGCCGGACCTGACCGGAACGCTGGAGCACTTCCAGCACGACACCTTCATCGTGCGCTGGAAAGAGCGCAATTTCAACGCGGATGCCTACGTGACGTTCTCGTTGAATCCGGACGGCTCGATTGATCGCATGAAGATGGCGCCGGTATCGACCGAGACCGATTTCAGCTATGACTTCGCCGATTTGTCCTTTACTCCGGTGAAAAAATGACAAAAATCGGACAATATTGAAACGAAGTGTGAGAATCTTTCATGTGCGTATGCAGCATAATATCGCTTGTTTGCGCACATGGGAGAATGAATGACTAGCCTGATCGTATCAATTGCCGTCGTCCTGGGCGGTCTTTTCGTTGCCGGCTATGGCTTTGTCACCTTGATGAGCCGCCTGCAATCCCGCTAGGAAGTTTCAGCTCAAATACCTTGCGCTTGCGCGCCGCAATTTCCCCCAGGGCGCGCTGGAAAGCCGGGTAACCATTCAAAAGCTTGTCGAAACTGCCATCGGCTTGCGCCAGTTTCAAGCCCCTCTCCACTCTTTCCGCCATTGCCTTGTTGTCCTTGCTGACAAAGAAATAGAAAGGCACGCGGTAATGCAGGAAGATGGTGGGCTCCACCATCAAGCCATCCTTTCCATATACCTGTTCTTCCGCCCAGGCTTCGTGCACGCCGCGCGGCATGTAGTCGAAGCGCTTTGCTTTCAGCATCGGGAACAGGGAACTGTAATTGACCGTTGTTTCGACCGGCAGGCCGTTATGGCGCAGCACGTCCACGGAAGGCCAGTTGACGCCCGCGCCGGCCGTAAGCCTGCGCAGTTCTTCCAGGGAATGCACGTTGCGGAAGCGAGCTTCATCTTCCTTGCGGATCATGAACACGCGGTAGTCGTTCAAGTCGCGCACCAGCGAAATGCGGATCGGCAGCAGCTCGCGTTCGCGCTGGGCGTTCGTGCCGTCCCACATGATATTGATCACGCCATTGCGTTTCAGTTCCAGAGCGCGGCGTGGGCTGGTCAGCTCGTGCGGATAGAACTCGATCGAGAACGGGCCTTCCGTCTTTTCCAGCGCCAGGCGCAGCAAGAGATGGAAGTAGGTGACCTGTACTTCGGAACCCGACGTAACCGAGGGCAGGACGAAGCGCATCAGCGGCGCATTGGCCGCATCGCCCGCATTGGCCAGGGTGGATGCCGCCGCCAGCAGCAGGCCGGCGGCAGCGCGTTGCAGCTTTTTCAGCACCGATTACTGCGGTTTGACGAACTTCAGCGTCATGCGGTCGCTCTCGCCGATGGCGGCGTACTTGGCGCGGTCCTTGTCCTTGTTGGTGAAGGTTGGAGGCAGGGCCCACACGCCGTTTTCATGGTTGGCATCGTCCTTGGCATTGGCGTTGACCTCCGACTTGGCCACCAGCTTGAAGCCGGCCTGTTCGGCCATCTTGATGACGTAGGCTTCGTGCATATAGCCGGTGCTGGCTTTGGCGTCCTGGGTCATGGCGGACGGCAGGCGGTGTTCTTCCACGCCGAAGATGCCGCCTGGTTTCAGGGTGTCGTAGATGCTGGCCATCAGCTTCTTCATGTTCTCGTCGCCGGTGCCGATCCAGTTATGGATGTTGCGGAACGTGAGCACCATGTCGGCACTGCCCTTCGGCGCGTAGGTATAGACGCCGTTGCCCGGTTCGAAGGCGCCCAGCACCACCTTGTCGCGGCCCGGCTGCTTGGCCAGGAACTCCTGGAAGCGTTCAGCCGACTTGCGTACCCGTTCGTCGGCCGATTGCGGGCTGGAGCCGGCGGTAATCAGCTTGCCCTGGTCGCGCAGGTACGGGGCCAGGATTTCGGTGTACCAGCCGCCGCCTGGCGACAGTTCGACCACCGTCATGTTTGGCTTGATGCCGAAGAAGGTCAGGGTCTCGTAAGGATGGCGGTACTGGTCGCGTTTGATGTTGTCCGCGTTGCGGGTAGGGCTGGCGATTGCGGCTTTTAGGGCAGGATCTGCCAGTGCAACGCCGGAAAAACTGGTAAAGCCAACGGCCAGCAGGCCGGCCAGGACGTACTGTTTCATTCAGGAGTCTCCTTTTTTCGTTGGGCAGGCGACGCAGCGGCTCCGGTCGCCCGGGACTTGATGATCGTGCAAGCTGGCCGCCCGGTCAAGTGTCCGCGCGGACGGTGTGCGGACACTGTCCGGACACTGGAAAATTAAAAGGGGACGTACCCCTTTTTAAAAGAAATTTCCTTTTAAATGGGGTACGTCCCCATTTACGTCCCCATTTAATTTTCCAATTGTTTCAGCTTTGTACAAGCTTTACACAATGGCATAAAAATTGCGTACGATTTGATCCCTGCAAGCTGTCTTAGGTAAAAACGATAACCCTGGAGAGACTATGGAACGACGTGCATTCCTCAACATGAGCGGCGGTGCAATGGCTGCCATGATGATGCCATTTGGCCGCGCCATTGCGGCCGACGAGCTGGTAAAGCCCGTGGAAGTGAAGTTCAAGAAGATGCTGGCAGATACCGCGCTGACCGCGGCCACCCAGGCTGGCGCCAGCTACTGCGACGTGCGCATCGGCCGCTACCTGAACCAGTTCATCACAACCCGTGACCTGAACATCGAAAACGTCACCAATACCGAATCGGCCGGCGTCGGCGTGCGCGTGATCGCCAACGGCGCTTACGGCTTTGCCGCTACCAGCGACATGTCGCCGGACGGCGTGGCCGGCGCGGCACGCCAGGCGGTCGCCATCGCCAAGGCCAATGCCAAGCTGCAGGCAGCCGGCGTGCAGCTGGCACCGACGCCGGGCGTGGGCGAGGTGTCTTGGGCGACGCCGATCAGGAAAGACTGGCGCACGGTGCCGATCAAGGAGAAGGCTGACCTGCTGATCACCGCCAACAAGGGCGCGCTGGAAGCCGGCGCTTCCTTCATCCAGTCCTTGCTGTTCCAGGTCAACCAGCAAAAGTACTTCGCTTCCACCGATGGTTCCTACATCGACCAGGACCTGCATCGCCTGTGGGTGCCGTTCTTCGCGACCGCCGTCGACAAGTCGACCGGCAAGTTCCGCAGCCGTTCCGACCTGGGCACCCCGGTTGGCATGGGCTATGAATACCTGGACGGCCGCAAGGAAGACAAGATCAAGGCAGCGGGCGGCGTCGCCACGCTGTACAACCGTACCTACGACCTGGTCGAGGATGCGAAGGCCGCCGGCCGCCAGGCCAAGGAAAAGCTGACCGCCAAGTCGGTCGAGCCGGGCAAGTACGACCTGGTGCTGTCGCCGGAACACATGTGGCTGACCATCCACGAATCCGTCGGCCACCCGACCGAACTCGATCGCGTGCTGGGCTACGAGGCCAACTTCGCCGGCACTTCCTTTGCCACGCTGGACAAGCAGCAGTCGAAGAAATTCAAGTACGGTTCGGACCTGGTCAACATCGAGGCCGACAAGACCATCAAGGGCTCTCTGGGCGCGGTCGGCTACGACGACGAAGGCGTCAAGTGCAAGAAGTGGGACATCATCAAGGACGGCATCCTGGTCAACTACCAGGCCACGCGCGACCAGGCGGCGGTGATCGGCGAAAAAGAATCGCACGGCTGCTCCTACGCGGATTCCTGGAGCAATGTGCAGTTCCAGCGCATGCCTAACGTTTCGCTCAAGGCGGGCAAGAAGAAGCTGACCCCGGACGAACTGGTGAAAGACGTGAAGAAGGGCATCTACATCGTGGGCGCCGGTTCCTTCTCGATCGACCAGCAGCGCTACAACTTCCAGTTCGGCGGCCAGATGTTCTACGAGATCAAGGACGGCAAGATCGGCCAGATGCTGGAGGACGTGGCTTACCAGTCGAATACCCAGGAATTCTGGAACGCCTGCACCGCCATGTGCGATGAGCGTGACTGGCGCATGGGCGGTTCCTTCTTCGACGGCAAAGGCCAGCCGATGCAGGTGAGCGCGGTGTCGCACGGTTCGTCAACTTCGCGATTCAACGGCATCAACGTGATCAACACTGCCCGCAAGATCGGCTAAGGCGAAAGGACTACGAATGAAGATCCTGAATCAGGAAGAGACCAAGCGCATCTCCGACAAGGTCATGTCGCTGAGCAAAGCCGATGAGTGCATCGTCACCATCAACGGCAGCCGCACCGGCAATATCCGCTATGCGCGCAATGCCGTGTCGACTGCCGGCCTGGTGGAAAATACCCAGCTGTCCGTGGCGGTCGCCTTCGGCAAGAAGCAGGGCACGGCAGTCATCAACGAGTTCGACGACAAGTCGCTGGCGAAGGCCGTACAGCGCGCGGAAGAACTGGCGAAACTGGCGCCGGAAAATCCGGAGTTCATGCCGACGCCGGACAAGCAGGCGTTCAAGGGCTCCGACACTTTCAGCAAGTCGACCGACGCGATCAATCCTGAGTACCGCGCGCAGGTGGCGGCTTACAGCATCGAGGCCTGCAAGAAGAAGGGCCTGGTCGCTGCGGGCTTCTTTACCGACCAGTCCTCGTTTGAGACCGTCGCCAACTCGCGCGGCGTGTTCGGCCACCAGTCGCAGACCGGCATCGACTTCACCTGCACCGTGCGTACTGAAGATGGCCGCGGTTCGGGCTGGGTGCGCCGCGATGCGCAGGACGTCAATCGCTTCGATCCGCGCGCAGCGGCTGAAGTGGCAATGGAAAAGGCGATCCGTTCGGCTGAAGCCAAGGCCCTGGAGCCTGGCCGCTATACGGTGATCCTGGAGCCAGCCGCCACTTCCGACCTGCTGGCATTCATGTTCAACAGTTTCGACGCGCGTTCGGCCGACGAGGGCCGCAGCTTCCTGGCCAAGAAGGGCGGCGGCAACCGCATGGGCGAAAAACTGTTCGACGAGCAGGTGAACGTGTGGGCTGACCCGTGGGACAAGGATATTCCCGTACTGCCATGGGATAACCAGACCTTGCTGGCGCGCGAGCGCATGGACATCATCAAGAACGGCAAGATCGCTTCGATGAACTACTCGCCGTTCTGGGGCAAGAAACAGGGCCAGCGCGCCGTGGGCCAGCCGGGCAATATCATCATGTCCGGCGGTTCCAAGTCGACCGAGGAGCTGATTGCTTCGACCAAGAAGGGCATCCTGGTGACCCGCACCTGGTATATCCGCATGGTCGACCCGCAAACCGTGCTGCTGACCGGCCTGACCCGCGATGGCACTTTCTACATCGAGAACGGCAAGATCAAGCATCCGGTGAAGAACTTCCGCTTCAATGAGAGCCCGGTAACGATGTTGAACAATATCGAGGAACTGGGCCGCCCGGAAGTGCTGGCGGGCGACGAGTCGCAATTCCAGTTGCTGATTCCGGCCATGAAGGTGCGGGACTTCAACTTCACCTCTTTGTCTGACGCTGTTTGAAATCGCGCCACAAAGTGTCAGACCCTGTGGGTCTGACACTGCTTTACCGGTTTAAAAATGGAGCAACACACTTGGAACGTAGATCCTTCCTGAAAGTCGCCGCAGCCGCCGGCGGCACCATGCTGGTCCCCGTCTTCGGCAACGCCATCGCCGCCGAAGACCTGATGAACCCGATGGCCCGCAAGTTCAAGAAAGAACTTGCCGACGCCGCGCTGAACGCCGCCACCCAGGCCGGCGCCAGCTACTGTGACGTGCGCATCGGCCGCTACCTGAACCAGTTCATCACCACCCGCGACACACGCGTCGAAAACATCGTCAACACCGAATCGACCGGTGTCGGCGTGCGCGTCATCGCCAATGGTGCCTACGGCTTCGCCGCCACCAACGCGCTGACTGTGGACGCCGTCGCCGACGCCGCGCGCCAGGCAGTGGCCATCGCCCGTGCCAACGCGCGCCTGCAGGCCTCGCCGGTGCAACTGGCGCCAGTCAAAGGCGTGGGCGAAGTCACATGGCAGACGCCTTTCAAGAAGGATTGGCGCGAAGTGCCGATCAAGGAAAAGTCCGACATGCTGCTGGCCGCGAACAAGGCAGGCCTGGATGCCGGTGCGTCCTTCATGACCGCCAACCTGTTCCAGGTCAACCAGCAGAAGTACTTTGCTTCGACCGACGGTTCCTACATCGACCAGGACGTGCATCGCCTGTGGGCGCCGTTCACTGCGACCGCAGTGGACAAGGCAACCGGCAAGTTCCGCACCCGCGACGGCCTGTCGTCGCCGGCCGGCATGGGCTATGAATTCTTCGACGCCAAGCCGGAGCACAAAGTACGCGCGGCGGGCGGCGTGACGCAGTTGTACAACGGCGGCTACGACATCATCGAAGACGCCAAGGCCGCCGGCAAGCAGGCGCGCGAAAAGCTGTCGGCCAAGTCGGTCGAGCCAGGCAAGTACGACCTGGTGCTGAGCCCTGAACACCTGTTCCTGACCATTCACGAGAACGTCGGCCACGCAACGGAACTGGACCGCGTGCTGGGATATGAAGCCAACTACGCCGGCACTTCCTTTGCCACGCTGGACAAGTGGAAGGGCAGGAATTTCAAGTACGGTTCCGACATCGTCAACATCGTGGCCGACAAGACCACGCCCGGTTCGCTGGGCTTTGTGGGCTACGACGACGAAGGCGTGCCTTCGAAGAAATGGGACCTGATCCGCAATGGCATCCTGGTGAACTACCAGGCCACGCGCGACCAGGCTCACATCATTGGCGAAAAGGAGTCGCACGGCTGCTCTTATGCGGATTCCTGGAGCAGCGTGCAGTTCCAGCGCATGCCCAACGTCTCGCTGGAAGCAGGCAAGAAGCCGCTGTCGGTGGACGACATGGTCAAGGACGTGAAGAAAGGTATCTACATCCTGGGCCGCGGTTCCTATTCGATCGACCAGCAACGCTACAACTTCCAGTTCGGCGGCCAGTTGTTCTACGAGATCAAGGACGGCAAGGTCGGCCAGATGCTGAACGACGTGGCATACCAGTCGAACACCCAGGAGTTCTGGAACTCATGTTCGGCCACCTGCGACCAGCGCGACTGGCGCATGCGCGGTTCGTTCTTCGACGGTAAGGGCCAGCCAAGCCAGGTCAGCGCCGTGTCGCATGGTTCCTCGACCACGCGCTTCAACGGCATCAATGTGATCAACACTGCCCGCAAGATTGACTAAGGACGCGATAGATGAAACTCCTGAGCAAAGACGAAGCAAAAAGCATTTGCGACAAAGTGATGGCCATGTCCAAGGCCGACGAGTGCCGCGTCAACCTGAGCGGAAGCCGCAAGGGCAATGTGCGTTACGCGAACAACAGCGTTTCCACTGCCGGCCTGATTGAAGACACGACCCTGGTGGTCAGCGTCGCTTTCGGCAAGAAGCAAGGTTCCGCTACCTGCAACCAGTTCGACGCCAAGTCGCTGGAAGCGGCCGTGCGCCGCGCCGAGGAAATCGCGCGCCTGGCGCCGGAGAATCCGGAATTCATGCCGGCCGTGGGCAAGCAGGACTTCAAGGCCAGCAATACCTTCAACCGCAATGCCGAGGCATTCAATCCCGAATACCGCGCGGATGTGGCCTTCGCCAGTATCGCCGCCGCCAAGAAGGCCGGCTTGCAGGCGGCGGGCTTCTTCAACGACAGCATTGGCTTCGACTGCATCGCCAACTCGAACGGCGTGTTCGGCTTCCAGGAACTGGGCGGCCTGAATTTCACCGTGACCACCCGTACCGACGATGGCCGGGGCTCGGGCTGGGTCAATCGTGCCGCCTACGATCCGAAGGCATTCGATCCGCGCGCGGCATCCGAAATCGCGATCGAGAAGGCCTTGCGCTCGGTGGACGCCAAGGCCTTGGAACCGGGCCGCTATACCGTGGTGATGGAACCTGCCGCCACCAACGACCTGCTGAATTTCATGTTCAGCGCCTTCGATGCGCGTTCGGCCGACGAAGGGCGCAGCTTCCTGTCCAAGAAGGGCGGCGCCAATCGCCTGGGCGACAAGCTGTTCGACGAGCAGGTGAATGTGTGGACCGACCCGTGGGATGCCAATGCGCCGGTTCTGCCATGGGACCAGGGCACGATGCAGGCACGCGCGCGCCGTGACCTGATCAAAGGCGGCGTGATTACCTCGCTCGACTACAACCGCTACTGGGCACAAAAGCAGAAGAAAGAAGCGACTCCGCCGGCGGGCAACATCATCATGGCGGGCGGATCGAAGTCGACCGAGGAGCTGATTGCTTCGACCAAGAAGGGCATCCTGGTGACCCGCACCTGGTATATCCGCATGGTGGACCCGCAATCGGTGGCGCTGACCGGCCTGACCCGCGACGGCACCTTCTACATCGAGAACGGCAAGATCAAGCACCCGATCAAGAACTTCCGCTTCAACGACAGCCCTGTGTCCATGTTGAACAACATCGATGAACTGGGGCGTCCGGTGCTGATCGGCGATACCGATGCGCGCAAGCTGATGATCCCCGCCATGAAGGTGCGGGACTTCAACTTCACGTCGCTGTCCGACGCGGTCTGAGGAATGCCGGCCTACGATTTCTACTTCACCCGGCTGACTTACGAGTCGGGCGACTGGGATGTCGATATCCGCATGCCGAGCAACGTGCTCAACTCGCTGGTCGAATACACGACCCTGAAAGTCGATCCCGTTGAACGCATCGTCGCGCTGTCCGATCCGAAGATGCTGGAGGCGCCGTTCTGCTACCTGGCCGGCCATAAGCTGGTGCAGTTCACGCCCGCCGAGCGCAAGAACTTTGAGCGCTACGTGCGCGGCGGAGGCTTCGTTTTCGTGGACGACTGCAACCACGACATCGACGGACTGTTTGCGAAATCGTTCGAAGCGGAAGTGGCCCGCATCTTCGGCCCGAAAGCACTGCACAAGATTTCCAACAGCCACCCGCTGTATTCCGCGTTCTTCAAATTCGACGGACCGCCGAATACCGGGATGGAGTTGAATGGCTGGGGCGACGACCTGGTGCACGACTACCTGAAGGCCGTGGAATTCGGCGGCCGCATCAGGCTTTTGTATAGCAATAAGGACTATGGCTGCGAGTGGGATTACGACTTCCGCAACAAGCGCTGGCTGGCAATCGACAACACGCGCTTCGCAGTCAACATCATTCAATACGCGTTGGGAGCATGACCGTGGCTGAAAGCGGCTGGAGCGAAAACGAGATCGGCGTGCTGCACGCCAAGGTGAAGGCACTGAAGGCTAGCATGGGCCGCGTCATCATCGGCCAGGAGGAAGTGATCGACTCGCTGGTCATTTGCCTGCTGGCCGGCGGCCATGCGCTGGTGGAAGGCGTGCCGGGCCTGGGCAAGACGCTACTGGTGAAGTCGCTGGCGCAAGCCACCGACATGGAATTCCGCCGCGTGCAATTCACGCCGGACCTGATGCCGTCCGATATCGTCGGTACCGAGATCCTGGAAGAGGACCATGCGACGCGCAAGCGCGAGTTCCGTTTCCAGCAAGGACCGGTGTTCACGCAAGTGCTGCTGGCGGACGAGATTAACCGCGCGCCGCCGAAGACGCAGTCGGCGCTGCTGGAAGCGATGCAGGAACGTTCGGTGACCTTCGCCGGCCAGACCCACAAGCTGCCGCGTCCATTCTTTGTGCTGGCAACGCAGAACCCGATCGAGCAGGCCGGCACCTATCCGCTGCCGGAGGCGCAACTTGATCGCTTCCTGCTGCACATCGACGTTGGCTATCCGACTGAGGACGAGGAAATTGCGATGGTGTCGGCAACCACCCATGCCGGCTTGAAGGATGCCGAGCCGGCGATGGATGTGGAGACCTTGCTGCGCCTGCAGGCCCTGGTGCGCGATATCGAAATCGGCGACCACTTGCTGCGTTACGCGACGCGCCTGGTGCGAGCCACCCGTCCGCGCGAAACGAGCGTCGAAGCGGTGAAGAAGCACGTCGGCTGGGGCGCGGGGCCGCGCGCGGGCCAGGCCCTGGTGCTCGCCTCCAAGGCGCGTGCGTTGATGCAGGGCCGCCTGGCTGTTACGCGCGAGGACATCGGCCACATGCTGCTGCCGGTCCTGGCGCATCGCGTGCTGCGCAATTTCGAAGCGGAGGCGGATGGCATTGCCATTGCCGACATCCTGGCCGCACTGCGCGACGCAATCAAGCCCGAATAAGCGATGCTGGAAACACCCGCGCTGCTGGCGCATTCCGCCGACCTTGAGCTGGTGATCCGCCATGTGCTGGCGGGCCTCGGCCATGGCATTCATGCGGGCCGCGAACGCGGCGCCGGTGTGGAGTTCTCCGAGTACCGTGCGTATGCGCCCGGTGACGAATGGCGGCGTGTCGACTGGAAGCTGCTGGCGCGCGCCGACCGCTATTACGTGCGCGAGGCGGAGCGCGACAGCCATGTCGCGACCTGGCTGGTGCTGGATGCGACCGCCTCGATGGCAGAGCCAAGCCGGCGTATCGATGGCTTGAGCAAGCACTGGTATGCGCGCACGGCGCTGGCCTGCGTGGCGGCCATTGCGCAGCGCCAGGGCGATGCCTTCGGGCTGCTGGTGCTCTCCAACGGCAAGGTCGAATTCACGCAAGCTTCGCGCGGCCCGCGCCATCTGCAGCGTGTGCTGGCGGCCCTGCAACGCGCCACGCCGTCCGGCGGGCTGCCGGATACCGAAGCCCTGCGCGCAAGCCTGCATTTCGCGCGTTCGCAAAGCATGGTGTTCGCTGCAACGGACGCTTTGGACTGGCCGTCGCCGCTAAGCGAAGCGCTGGTGCGCCTGCGCCATATGCGGCACGACGTGCGCCTGCTGGCCTTGCGCACCGAAGCCGAGGTCGAAGCGGACTTTGCTACCGGCCACGCTTATCGCGATCCGGAGGAGGGCGCTCGCCTGCATAGCTTTACCCGCGCCGATCGCGACAATTACCGCACGGCGCTTGACTCGCACTTCGGTGCCGTGCGCACCGCGTGTCGCCAGCATGACGTGCCGTTATGCGAAGCGCAGGTTGAACAACCTTTGGGCGAAGTCCTGCGGGCGTGGTTGAGGAATCCGGAGGCGCGCAGGCCATGACCAGCATGCAGCCTTTGTGGTGGTTTGCCCTGCCGGTGCTTTTGCTGCCGGTGTGGTGGCATATGCGCAAGCGTGAGCGCACGCGCACCGACATTCTCGCCACGGCGCGCTTTCTGCCGGCAGCAGCGCCGCAACAGCAACGCGTGCTGCGCTGGTCGGACGTGCTGCTCCTGCTGGTGCGGATGGCATTGCTGTTTATGCTGCTTGCCTGGCTGGCGGTGCTTGTCATGCCGTGGAAGGGCGACACTGTGTTTGTCGACCCGTCGCTCGAATCCTCGCCGTGGGCTGCGCAGCAGGTGCAATCGGCTGGCATGGGCGCCGCTGCCCGCGAGCCGCTGCCCGCCGACCTGTGGAACTGGCTGGCCCGTAACGAACACGAATGGCGCCCGGAGGCGCGCTTCCTCATCCTTGCTCCCCGTGCCGCCATGCCCGCGCTTCCCCCGCGCCTGGCCCACACAGCAGAACTCCGCCTCGCTCCTTCCGCCATCGCCGCCCGGCCGCCCGTCGCTGCCGCCGCGATGCCTGCGACGCCCCGCAAGCGCCAGATCGTCGTATCCGCGCCAGCCGAGCGCCTGCCTCGCTGGCAAGCGTTGTTTGCTGCCTTCAGCACCGCTGCCGACGGCGCCAATCTCTACGTTCTCTCCGACACGCCAACCACGGACACTGAGCTGATAGTCTGGGACCGTCCAGGCAACGAACCCCCGGCCTCATGGAAGGCCCCTCTCTGGTGGCGTACCGGCGTCACTAACGGGCAAACGCAAACCCCGCAGGGCCTCGCCTGGACGGCCCCGCAATGGCCATTGCATGACGTCGATGCAGCCCGCGCACTTTACGAGCGCTGGCAAGCAGCAACTGCGCACATGTCGCCTTACCCAATGCCCGCGCAAACCCTGAAGGCCGGACGCAAGGAACCGCTAGCCGCATCGCTGGCCCGTTCACCAGAATGGCTGGCGCTCGCCTTGCTGGCGCTGTTCGCAATCGAAAGGATCCTCACCCATGCCCGCCGCCGCTGACCATCTGGCCAGTGTGCGCCAACGCATGCTGCAAGCCCTGATCCGCCGCCGCATCGCGAGCTGGCTTGTGCCGCTGCTGCCAGCAGGCGCATTGGCTGCAATAGCGCTCGCAGGTACCTTTGCTGCAAAGCCGCTGACGCTGACCGTTTCGCTTGCACTGGCAGGAGCCGCCATGCTATGGGCAGCGATTGACTTCGCGCTCTGGCGCAGGCGGGTGGACGGCCAATTGTCGTCCTGGCTGAACGACGCGGTTCCGGAACTGGAGGACAGTAGTGCCACGCTGGCCGCTGCCCCGGACACACCACTTGGCCGCCTACAACACAAACGCCTGATCGCGCGGGTCGGCCAGGTACTTGACGATGAGCGCTTGCGCAGTATCGCAATGCAGAAAGCCCGCTTCAACGCGATTCCGCTTGCATTGGCAGTAGTGGCGGCCGCCGCTGCATGGGCCTATGCAGCAGCGCATAGCCCGCAGTACGCGCCGCCCACAGGCGCCGGCCCGGCAGCGCAGGCCGCCATCGCCGCAGCCGGCATAAGCCTGCACGCCGAGCCTCCGCCGTACACCGGCGCGAAGCCAAGTGAAGGCGCCCCGCGCGACCTGCAGATTCCCCAGCACAGCAAAGTGCGCTGGTGCGCGGTCAACGCCGATGCCATCATTGAGCTTGGCGACGGCCAGAATTTGCAGGCATTGGCGGGCCGCTGCGCTGAATGGACCGCAAGCGATTCCATTTTCTGGCGCAGCCGCCATAACGCGAGCCAACGCTACACAATCCGCGTTACGCCTGACCAGGCCCCGCAAGTCGCCATTGCCGCGCCGAATGAATCGGTCAGCGTCCTGAAGCCCGACGCCCAAAGCGCACAGGTCAACGTCAGCGTCAGCGACGACTACGCGGTCGTCAAAGCAACCCTGCATATGACCCTCGCGCGCGGAAGCGGCGAGAACATCCGCTTTACCGACAAGGAAGCCCCGCTTCCCGCCTCGTCAGATCCGCGCAAGCGCAATTGGAACAAGCAATGGATGTTGAAAGAGCTCGGCATGGAGCCCGGTGACGAACTGTATTTCTTCGTGCGCGCCAGCGACAACGCCCCGATCCCGCATATTTCACAATCGCCAACCTACACGCTGCGCTTGCCGGGACAGCAAGGTGAAGCACTCGAGTCGACTGCCCTGCCATCGATGGTGAAACCGGAAAACCTGCGCAGCCAGCGCCAGATCATCATCGACACCGAACAACTGGTGGCCGACTCGCCGCGCCTTGGCACCGCAGAACTGCGCGCCCGCAGCGAGAAGATCGCCGGCGACCAGGCCAAGCTGCGCTTGCGTTACGGCCAATTCCTTGGCGAGGAGTCATCCTTGTTCGGCGACGAAGAACACGGCGACGGCGATGGTCATGAGCACGGCGGCGCCGGCACCCAGGGCCCGGGTGGTTTCGGCACCGGCAATATCGCCGCCCAGTTCGGCCACGCCCATGACCAGGAAGGCAACGCCACCATCTTCGATCCGGCCACCAAGGAGGTCCTGCGCCGCGCATTGCGGGCGATGTGGGACGCCGAAAAGCAGCTTCGCGCCATTGCACCCAAACCGGCGTTGCCGCCGGAGTACAAAGCGCTTGGGGCCATCAAGGAACTGCAGCAGGCAGAACGCGTCTACCTGCACCGCACAGCCTTCGTGCCGCCGGCCATCAAGGAAGAAAAGCGCATGAGCGGTGAGATGACTGGCGTGGCCAGCTACCGCCGTGCGCAAGGCACGGCCAACGAATTCGTGCCAGCCGATGTGCGCGAACTGGTGCAGGCCCTGGGAGGAGATGGCGCGCTGCCCTCACTGTGGAGCAAGGCTGCGCGCGAAGCAGTTGCCCGCATCAAGGATGAAGAACAACGCCTGTCGGCGCAAGCCGCCGTGCAGGATGTGGCTGATGGTTGCCAGCCATGCCGTGCCCAGTTGCGTGCCTGGCTGCGTGCGACCGTGCAGCAGCCGGCAGTGCTGTTGCAGGCGCGCCCGCAAGCCCAGACAAGATTTGGCCAGGTATTGCAAGGGAAGGGCGCGCCGTGAACGTGGATATCAACTTCCTGTACGGTGGTGCGATTCTGGCCGGCACGGCAAGCGCCTTGCTATACGCGCGCAAGCAGCGCTGGGTAGACGCGGCCTTGGCCCTGGCGGCCGGCGCGTCGCTGGCGACGCTGCTTGCCGCCCCCACCGCTCCTGCCGGTAGTGCGCAGCCAATACTCCTGGCGACAGCTGGCACTTCGCCTGCTGCACCGGACGACCGGTTGGCGGCAGCGCTGGCACATCTGCCAGCGGCGCGTCGCGATACTCCTGTGGAAGTGCAGGGCCAGGGCCTGTACGACGCGCAATGGCGTGACATGCCCGTACGCCCTATCCAGTGGAAACCGGCACAGGATGGCCTGCTTTGGCTGGACTTTCCACGCTCCCTGCCGCTCGGCCGCAGTTTCGCGCTGACCGTGCGGCGCGGTGCCCCGCAGGCGGGCTGGCGCCTGCAGCTGCTGGCTGAAAACGGCCAGGTGCTGGCCGAATCGCGCGCCGCTGCCGCTGCCGATACCCTTACCGTGCAATGGCAACCGCCCTTGGCTGAATCGATGGTCTTGCAGGCGCGCCTGCTCGACAAGGATGGAAAGACCGCTGGGCAAGGTCCGGTGCCCCTGCGGGTTCTGGACGCCGTTCCCTTGCAGGTGCAGGGGCGCTTCGGCACCCCGTCCTTTGACGCACGCGTTCTGAACCAGTTGTTGACGGACTCCAACGCCATCGTTGATTGGCAAACCACGCTCGGAAAATCGCTGATGCGCAATGAAGAAGCACGAGCACCGCTGACGCATCCCAACATGCTGGTAGCCGATGCCGCCTGGCTTGAACGCGGCGGACTGCGTGGTGCGCTGGCGCAGGTCGCTCAAGGCTTGCCGCTGCTGGTCCTTGGCGGCAATGCAGACGATGCAGCGTTGTGGCAGCGCGAGACTGGATTGAAGCTGTCGGCGCAATCGGCCACCACGGAGCAGGAAGATACGCGCCACCTTCCATTCGCAGGCGCCACCCTGGCGTTCGCTCCCGGCGCACAAATGCCGATGGCCAGCGGCGCCTGGCAGCCTGTCGCGCGCGACAAGGACGGCAAACCCTGGCTGTGGCAGCGAGACTGGCAAAAGGGCCGCATCCTGTGGCTGGGCGTTCGCGACTGGCACCGGCACGCCATCAGCGAGCCGACTGCTCTCGGCCAGTGGTGGCAGCAAGTGATCGACTTTGCCGCGTTGGGCAGCGAACAGAAATTGCGCTGGCTTGATGCCGATCCAATGCCGCTGCCAGGCTTGCGCACTGAAATTTGCGCGCAAGGCGTTGCAACGGGTGGCGCGGTCACGGTGGGGCAGGAGGCCCTGCACTGGCAGGCCCGCAGTGAGCGTGCGGATTCGGCGTGCGCTGCGTTGTGGCCGCGTGCACCGGGCTGGCTTCCAGTACGCAGCGGCCAGGCGGAAAGCGCTGTCTATGTGTACGCTGCACAAGACTGGCCGGCGTGGCAGGCCGCGCTGCGGCATGACGCGACTGCCCGCTACGCCAGCCGTAGTGCGCAGCCAGTGGCTGGCGCGATTGAAGCCGATCCCGCCACCCGCGCGGCGCCGCGTGCCGGCGAACCGCAACCGTGGGCCACTGCAGTACCGCGCTGGATGCTTGGCCTTGCATTCGCCCTCAGCATGTTGCTCCTGTGGTGGCGTGAACGCCGCTGAGCCGCAAGCTGTGCTAATGTCATCGCATGAAAGCGATCGACGAATTCCGTGCCAGGCCGGGCCTGCGCCTACGCGACAAGGACGCGAAATCGGACAGCAAGCCCGATCGGGAATTGCTGGACAAGATGCTGGACGACATCTCCGACTTGCAGGAGATGTTGTACGCCGAGCGCAAACGCAAGCTGCTGATTGTGTTGCAGGGCACGGATACGTCGGGCAAGGATGGCACTGTGCGCCATCTGTTCAGCAAAATCAATCCGATGGGTTTGCGCGCCGTGGGTTTCCGCGCGCCGACCGAGATCGAAGCCGCGCACGACTTCCTGTGGCGCATTCACCGCGAAGTGCCCAAAGCCGGCGAGATCGCCGTTTTCAACCGCAGCCATTACGAGGACGTGCTGATCACGCGCGTCCTCGGCAAGATCACGCCGCAGGAATGCAAGCGCCGCTATGCGCAGATTCGCGACTTCGAACGCATGCTGGCCGAAAGCGGCACCACCATCGTCAAGCTGTTCCTGCACATTTCAAAAGACGAACAGAAAGAACGCCTGCAGGAGCGCGTGGACGATCCGCACAAGCACTGGAAGTTCGACCCGGAAGACCTGAAGCAGCGCGAACTCTGGAAGAATTACCAGAAAGCCTACGAGGATGCGATCACGGAGACCGACGCCGGCCATGCGCCGTGGTATGTGGTCCCCGCGGATTCAAAACGTTATCGCAACGAAGTCGTCGCCCGACTGCTGCTGGAAACCCTGCGCGGCATGCGGCTCGACTGGCCGCCGCCGGACAAGCGGCTGTTGAAACTCAAGGTTCGCTAGCCCACTCGCGCACATAAGCCGGTGCCGCGACCTCGCACGCCGCATCGGTGACCGGCGCGGTGCGCAATTGCACGAACGGCAGTTCGCCCACCCAGGCAGCGATGCCCATGTCTTCCTCGTCGTCATTCGGCCCGCCGCTGCGCACCTTGCACGCGGCTTCCGCCAGCGGAATCCGCAGCACCGTGGTGGCAGCATGTTCTTTGTCGTTGCCTCCGCGGACTTCGAGGCGGCGGCCCGGCGCCAGGTGATCCATGAAGGCGTCCAGCGTGCGGCGCTGCTCCGTCTCGTCGACCGCTTCGAAGCGGCCGTAAATCATCACCGAGCGATAGTTCATCGTATGGTTGAAGGCCGATCGCGCCAGCACCAGGCCGTCCAGGTGGGTGATGGTGACGCAGGCATCCTGCGCCATCAATTGCTTCAGCATGCGGCTGCCGTTGGAGCCATGGATGTACAGGTGGTCGCCTTCGCGCCAGCAGGCGGTCGGGATGCAATGCGTGCCTTGCCCGTCGCTGAAGGCGATGTGGCAGATATAGGCGGCATCGACGATGCTGCGCACCAGTTCGGGTTCATAGGCGGCGTTGACGGCGCCACGTCGCACGCGGGTGCGGTCGGATGGGGGATGTGTTGTATTCATGGCATCGGACTATAATGTCCTGCTGGCCCCTGCAACAGGTCCAGGGGCACGTAAAACCATGGAGCCACGATTGGACTACTCGCTGCTGATCTCGAACTTCACCGCCAGCCATGGCCACCACGGCTGGCCGCGCCAGCGCCTGCTGCACGAATGCCTGCGCGCCGCCATCCGCGAGGGCACGCTGGCTCCGGGCACGCGCCTGGTTGCCACGCGCGCGCTGGCAGCGGAACTTGGTGTGGCGCGCAACACCGTGCTGTACGCCTACGAGCAGCTCACCAGCGAAGGCTATGTGGTGACGGACCGCAGCGGCACCATCGTCGCCGCCGTGGCGCCTGCCCGGCAGCAGCAAGCCAGCGTGGTGGTACCGCACAGGGGCCTGTCGCAACGGGCGCAGAACCTGCGCCACAGCACCGCTTCTGCCGCCAGCGGCACGCCTTTCGTGCCGGGCGTTCCCGACTTGGCCAGCTTCCCCATCGGGCTGTGGCGCCGCCTGCTGGAACGCGCCTGGCGTTCGCTGCCCACCGAAAAGCTGAACTACGGCGACCCGTGCGGCGAACCGCTGCTGCGCGAAGCCATCGCCGACTACCTGCGCGCCTCGCGCGGGGTGATTTGCGAAGCGGCGCAGGTGTTCATCACCGACGGCAGCCAGAGCAGCCTTGACCTGTGCGGCCGCGCCTGCGCCGACGCAGGCGAAACGCTGTGGATGGAAAACCCCGGCTACGGCGGCGCCATGGCCGCCTTCCGTGCCGCCAGCCTGAAGCTGGAGCCGATCGACGTCGACGACGAGGGCATCGCCCCGCGCCCGGAAGACTGGAAGGAGCGTCCGCCGCGCCTGATCTACACCACCCCTTCGCACCAGTACCCGACCGGCACCGTGCTGTCGCTGGCGCGCCGCATGGCCCTGATCGACGGCGCGCGCGCCTGCGGCGCACTGATCATCGAAGACGATTACGACAGCGAATTCCGCCATGACGGACCGCCGCTGGCGTCAATGCAGGGCCTGCAGCCGGACGCCCCGGTGCTGTACTGCGGCACCTTCAGCAAGACCATGTTCCCCGGCTTGCGCATCGGCTACCTGGTCGTTCCGCCCTGGCTGGTGCAACCGCTGGCCACCATGCGCCAGCAATCCGCCTCGCGCGGCCGCGCCGCCGACCAGCTGGCGCTGGCCGAATTCCTGCGCAGCGGCCAGTTCGCCCTGCACCTGCGCCGCATGCGGCGCGTCTATCGCGAACGGCGCGACGCACTGGTGGATGCGCTGGACAAGCACCTGGGCAGCATCGCCAGCGTGCAGGGCGCTTCGGCCGGCATGCACCTGGCCCTGCGCTGGGAAGACCCGCGCCTGTCCGATGTGGAGATCAGCCGCCGCGCCCTCGAGCAGGAAGGCATGATCGCCAACGCCCTCAGCGTGCATGCCGTTGCAGGCCAATGCGACTGGCAAGGCCTGGCCCTGGGCTACGGCCAGGTGGCCCCCGGCAAGGTGGACGCCCTGGTCAAGCGCCTGGCCGGTGTCATTCATATAACGGCTTATGAAAATTTTTACCGAAAGTTCAAATAGTTGATCGAAATCCCGCGCCGCTTGTTTTTAGAATGAAGTAAATCTGGCCTGACCAGATGTAGTCAAAACAAAAAACGAATACTGGGGCGCAATGAATCAACATTTCCTGAAGCTACGGCAGAATTTCAAGGCCGACATGATGGCGCGCTACGCCGTCAATGAACAACTGTTTGACGAAGCCAGCCAGTGCATCGCGTCGCTGGCCGTGCCGTTCGCGGCCCGCCGCGGCGAACTGCTGCAACGCGTGGGACAGAGTTCGCGCGACGTGTTCTGGCTCACCGGCGGCGTGGCCCGCGTCGGCTATGTCAGCGAAAGCGGCAACGAAGTCACGATGCGCTTCGCCACCGAAAGCCATATCGCGAATGCTTATGAAGACCTGCTGGAGTTCCGCGGCGAAAAGCCGTCGCGCTCCTTCATCGTGGCAGAGACCTCGGTGCAGGGCTTCCGCTTCGACTGGGAGCAAATGAGCGTTGCGCGCAGCCAGCACCCGGTGCTGACCGCCTACATCACGCGCCTGCTGGAATTTGCAATCTGCAGCCAGGCGCGCCGCTTCATCACGCACACCGCCTCGAGCGCCGAAGAGCGCCTGGCCAATTTCAGGGAAGAGTATCCGAACCTGGAACGCCGGATTTCGCAAAAGGTGCTGGCGTCCTACCTTCAAATCACGCCGGCCTACCTGTCGCAGCTCATGCGCCGCGAACAGGAAGCCGCCTAGCGTTCCTGCTCCTGCCGCAGCAGCGTCGACATGTACTGCGGCGTGATGCCCAGGAAGGAGGCCAGCGATTTCTGCGAAATGCGCTGCTCCAGGCCTGGGTATTGCTCGCGGAATGCCGCCAGCCGGCAATTGGCCGACGTCATGCTGCGCACCAGGCAGCTCTGGGAATAGCGGCGAATCGAGTGCTCCGACACCTTCAGGTAGTACTCGCGCATGATGCTGTGCTCTTCGCGCAGGCGCGCCATGGTGGCCCACTCCACGCGGATCGCCGTCACCGGGGTTTCCGCAACGATGAATTCCTGCGCAGGGAGGCCATCCTGCGCCGCCAGCAAGTCATGGTGCGAACCGCAGGAATCTCCTTCCGACGAAAACGCCATGGTCACGTCGGCGCCGTCCTTGGTGATCATGCCGCGCCGCGCCACGCCGCGGTACAGCCAGTACGCCACGCTGGCCGGCACGCCCGCGCGCTGCAGGTAGTCGCCCTTGCGGAAATGTACCTCGACCACGTGCGGCGCGAGGATGCGGTTGAATTCATCGAACATGGCACGCGACACGCCAATGCGGCTCATCGAGTATTCGCTGAACTCTTCTCGCTGTTTTAGGAATGCTTCGGACATTGCGGTAACTCTTGGTCTTTCTGACAATATTGTTTCTTGCCTGAAACCACAGGCCCCGCAATATAAACTACTGAAAGGAGCGGGGCAATGCCGCCGTAAGGACTGTTGCGCGCTATCGCTTAATTTTAGTAACTACTTGATAATCTTCAACTATTTAAACAAGAAGCAGTCGTCAATGTAGCTATACTACGCGTTGGCCATCCAGTCCCGCATGCCGTCCACCCAAGGGCGGGCATTCAGGTTAAGCGATTTCCTGATCTGGTTGGCGCGGTCGTACAGGACCGAAAAATCGATCGACGGCGAACGCTTGAAGGCGATCACCACGATGTTGGCGTCGTGGACTTCAGGCAGCCAGACCACGGCATCGAACACCAGTTCCATGTGCTGCAGGTTCTTGCCGTAATTGTCGAAATCGCCAAATACATTGGTGGTCATGATGCCGTCCGGGCCCAGGCAGTCGAAGCAAGCCTGGTAAAACTCCGGCGTGTCGAGCACGGGGCCGCGCGCTTCTTCGTCGTACAAGTCGACTTGCAGCACGTCCACCGTGCCGTGGTTGCGCGGATCGAGCACGAAATCCATCGCATTCATCTGGCGCACGTCGAGCCGTTCGTCATTCGGCGGCAGGCCGAATTTTTCTTCGCAGATCGCAATCACGTTGGGATTGAGCTCGATTGCGGTCACGCGCGCCTTGGGGAACTGGCGGTAGCTGAATTTGGTCAAGGCTGCGCTGCCCAGGCCAAGCTGGACGATGTGGCGAGGCGAAGGCAGGAAGAGCGTCCACATCATCATCATGCGCACATATTCCAGCTCGATCATGTCGGGCTTGGACAGGCGCATGGCGCCCTGCACCCAGGAGGTGCCCAGGTGCAGGGAACGGACGCCCTGGAACTCGGTGATGGTGGCGGGAGGAAAACCAGGCTGGTCAAATCTGCGGGAAGTCATGGCCGACAGTTTACCAGCCCGGCGCTCATGTCCCCTGCCGGCGCCGCCCGAGGCCCGCCGCGCCGACCACGCCAAGACCCGCCAGCAGCAGGGCATAGCCGCCCGGCTCGGGCACCGCGCTGACGTTCAGGGTGCCCGAATAGCTGGCCGAGGCGGGGGTGAAGCTGGTATCTTCAAAATCGACGTAGCCGAAGACGGTCAATACCAGCGGCCCCGTGATGGCAGTCGGCAGCAGATAGCCGTATTCGAGGAGGCCCGAGCCGCTCAGTGTCAGCTCATGGCCATTGACGTAGGCGGCGCTGAAGGTCACATCGGTCCGCGGGCTGAAGCCCAGGGTGACCAGGCTGGCATCGACGAAATAGGTGCCGGCGCTGGGCGAGAAATTGAAGGTATCGGCAAAGGCCCCCTTCTCCAGGTGGGTCACGCCGAAAGCGGCAGATTGTTCGGTGGCGCTGCCGCCGAGGTTGACATTGATGATGACGTCGTCGGCCTGCACCGCCGTGGCGGCGGCTGCAAGCAACAAACCCATGGCTGTCTTCATGGTGTTCTCCTGAAAGCGCAGGCGAGGCGCCTGCACATTCCAAGGTATGCCGCACGATTGAGCGCCTGTTTGATCTGGATCAAAGGGGCAAGATGATTGCCACGGAAAGTCCGCCGCCTTCGCGGTTGGCAAGCGCGATACGGCCGCCATGGGCTTCGGCGATTTCGCGCGCAAGGGCCAAGCCGAGGCCGGTTCCGCTGCGCTTGGTGGAATAGAACGGCACCAGTGCATTGGCCAGCACCGCCTCGCTCATGCCGGGACCGCGGTCCTGCACCTCGATACGCAGCATGCCCTGCTGGCGGCGCAGCTCCAGGCCGACTTCCTCCGGCGGCGAACCGGACTCATGAGCGTTCTTGAGCAGGTTGAGCAAGGCTTGCTCCATCTGCGCGGCATCGAAGGCATGGGCTTCGGCAGGCACCTCGCCATGCAGCTTGAACTGCACCTGGTCCGACAGGGCGGCCAGGAAAGCGCCCCAGTGTTGCTGGTCAAGCCGCGGCGTGGGCAGCTTGGCAAAGCGGGCGTAGCCGAGGATGAAGCTTTCCAGATGGCGCGTGCGCTCCTCGATGGTGGCCAGGATCTGCGGCAAGCGTTCGGTTTGGCCGCGCCGCACCAGCTCGGTGCCGGAGTGGGCCAGCGAAGTCAATGGCGCCAGCGAGTTGTTCAATTCATGGCTGATCACGCGGATCACTTTTTTCCAGGTCTGCACTTCCTGGCGGCGCAATTCCTGCGTGAGCTGGCGCAGCAGCAGCAGTTCATGCGGACGGCCATTCAGGCTGAAGCTGCGGCGCGCCAGGTGGAACACTTCCTCCTCCTCGCTGTCGCCGATCGTGAACAGGCCATCGCCGCCGCGGCCTATGGCCTCGCGCAGGGCAGGCTGGACGCGTTCCAGCAGGTCGGGCAGGCGCAGGCCTTCCAGCTTGCGGCCATCGTTGACCAGCTGGCGCGCGGCCAGGTTGCCGAACACGATGGCATCGTTGTCCGTAACCAGCAGCATGGCAACTGGCGTGTGCTGCACCATGGTGTCAAGCAAGAGCTCACGCTGGACCAGGCCAAGGCGCTGTTCGCGCAGCACCTGGCCCAGTTCATTGTGAGCCGCGACCAGGTCGCTCAATTCATCGTTCTGCGGCCAATGCAGGCTGAAGGAAAAATCGCCATCGCGGTAGCTGGTCACGGTCCCGGTCAGGGCGCGATACAGAGAAAGCTGGCGCTGCAACTGGGCGCGGATGGTGATGACCGCCAGCGGTACCAGGCACAGCAGCGAAATGCCGACCACGATCGTCGGATGGTTCGGCAACAGCTGATCCAGCCCGAGCGCAATCAGGATGCCGGTGGCCGTCAGCGTCCCCACCAGCGCCGACCACAATGTAAGGAGCGAAAGCCGCATCGCCCGCCTACACAGCCGAGCCCGTGTCAACCTTGGGGTCAGGCGCCCAGGTTGACACGGACTCGGCCGTTTCAATGGATGTGTGCGTGTCAACCAAAGAGCCTGACCCCAAGGTTGACACGAGCTGGACGGTGGCGCTCATGGGCGGGCGATGCCGAGGCGTTCCATGCGGCGGTAGAGGGCTTGGCGGGAGAGGCCGAGCTCGGCGGCGGCTTGGGCGACCACGCCGCTGGCGCGCTGCAGGGCGCTGACGATGGCGTCGCGGTCGGGCTCCTGGTCGGGGCCGGCGGCGTTGGCGCTGTGGCCGTTCATGCTCGCCGGCAGGCCGAGGTCGGGAACGGTGATGGCGTCGCCTTGGGCCAGCAGGCTGGCGCGCGCCATCACGTTCTTCAGTTCGCGCACGTTGCCGGGCCAGCCGTGCGCCAGCAGGGCGGCTTCGGCGTCGGCGCGCAACTGGCGTTCCTTGCCGAGGAAGTGGCGCGCCAGCGGCAGGATGTCGCCGGGGCGTTCGGCCAGCGGCGGCAGGCGCAGTTCGATCACGTTCAGCCGGTAGTACAGGTCTTCGCGGAAAGTGCCGGCGCGGATCATGGCGGGCAAGTCGGCATTCGTGGCGCTGACCACGCGCACTTGCACCTGGCGTTCGCGGTTGGAGCCGAGGCGTTCGAAGCGGCCGGTTTCCAGTACGCGCAACAGCTTCATCTGCCCGGCCAGCGGCAGGTTGCCGATTTCGTCGAGGAACAGGGTGCCGCCGTCGGCGGCTTCGAACTTGCCTTCGCGCGCCTTGGAGGCGCCGGTGTAGGCGCCGGCGTCGGCGCCGAACAGTTCGGCTTCAATCAGTTCGGCGGGCAGGGCGCCGCAGTTCAGCACGACGAAAGGGCCTTCGCGCACGGCGGAATTGGCCTGGATGATTTCGGCGATGCGCTCCTTGCCGGTGCCGTTCGGGCCGGTGATCAGCACCGGTACGTCGGCGCGGGCGACCTGGCAGGCCAGCGAGATGACACGCTCGGTGGCGGGGTCGTTCCACACCATATTGCGCAGGTTGTAGCGTTCCAGCTCGCGGCGCTGGCGCAGTTCGTCGCTGCGGTGCTGGCTGAGCGCGCGGTTGGCCTGGCCCAGTTCCAGCAGGTTGCGTACGGTGGCGATCAGGCGCTTGTCGTCCCAGGGCTTGGACAGGTAATCGGCGGCGCCGGCCTTGATCAGGTCGACGGCGGCGTCGAGGTGGGTCCAGGCGGTCAGGAGGATCACCGGCAGGTCGGGGTGGCGCTTGCGGATGGCGCGGAACAGTTCCACGCCTTCTTCGCCGGAGGTGGTGTCGGCGGTGAAGTTCATGTCCTGCACCACCAGGTCGATGCTGGCGCTGCGCTGGTCGAGCAGGGCGAGGCCTTCTTCGGGGGAGGCGGCGTGCAGCGCTTCGATGTCGTGTAGCGAGAACAGGACTTCGAGGGCGACTGCGACTGCGGCGTTGTCGTCGATGATCAGTACGGTTGGCATTTTGGCAGGATACATGAAAACCGGTAAACCTGTGTCTGACCCGCAGGGTCAGACACAGGACGGTTTTGAGGTCGGCGGTTGGGCTGGAGGATCTTGATTTTCGACGAAGATCAAAGGCGTACAACCCAAACCCGCGGCAGGTTTACCGGTTCAGGCCGAGCGGGTCGCCAGCGCCGGCGAAAGGGAAGCGGCGCGCCATGCCGGCCCGTACACGGCGGCGATACCGAGCGCCCAGGAAGCCAGCGCGCCAACCACCATATACTCGGCGGGCAAGCGCGCCAGCTCCAGCTTCGATACCAGCAACTGGTTCAAGGCCAGCGCGCCAAGCAGGCCGCCGACAATCCCGGTGGTGGTGATCATCAGGTTCTCAGTTACAAAGTAACGCAGGATGTCGAGCTTGCGCGCTCCCAATGCCCGCCGTACGCCGATCTGCTTGCGGCGCTGCGTCACCCACAGGCTGGCCATGCCGACGATGCCGCTGGCCGTCACCATCATCAGCAGCACGCTGACGGTGATCAGCATCCAGCACAGCGCGTTGTCGGCGCGGTAGCGCTTGACGCGCTCTTCGGACTGGGTGGTGGTGCGCACCACTACCTGGCCGTTATGCAGTTTGCGGATCGCTTCCTCGGCATCCTTCATGGCGCGGTCGCGCTGGCCCGGCTCGGCGCGCAGGGTGTACAGGGAGCGCGAACTGCCCGTGATGCGGGCCGGCACCATGGTCGACATCTCGCCATCCTGGCCCATGGCGGCGGACGGGGTCTGCAGCGTGTCGATCACGCCCACCACCGTCACTTCACGCGCGTCGGCGCCGGTGCCGTAATACAGCTTCTTGCCGACAAAGCTGGGTGCGTCCGGCCATACCTTCTGGCCGGTGGCCTTGGTGATCAGGGCCACGGTGGGGAAGGCCTTGCTGGTGTTCTGGTCAATTTCCGGCGCGTCCTGCGGCGTGAAATCGCGGCCGTCGATGATCTTCAGGCCCCAGGTCTTGACCAGCGAGTCCGGTGTGACATACATCGACGGGCTGGCGTTGCTGCGTTCCTGCTCGCGGCTGGCGGCCACGCTGTTGTAGTTGCCGGAATTGGACAGCGTGATCTGGTTGGTGTCCGCCACCGATACGATGCCCGGCACGGCGCGCAAGGCCGCCGCCTGCGCTTTCTGGTTCGCCAGTTGCTCCTCGTGGCCGCCCGGCTTGAGCGGCTTCACGCGCAGGTTGAACACTTCTTCTTCATTGGCGATGCCGGTCGGGCGCGCTGCGACAGCCTGGCGCACGCTGACGATGTGCATGGCGTTGGCCAGGATGGCGAGGCTGAGCGCTACTTGCACGGCCACCAGGATCGGGCCGGTCTTGGAGCGCATCAGCGCGGAAAAGATTGGTTTGATTTCCATGGTTATCCTCACTGCGATTTCAGTTGCAGGGCCGGGGTGACCTGGCAGGCGCGCCAGGTCGGCAGCAGCCCGGCCAGCATGGCGGCGCTGACGGACATGACGAAGGTCACCAGCAGCATCATCCAGTCCATATGGGTGGTGACAGCGATCTGCTCCGAGATGCTGCCGATCAGGGCCAGCGCGCCCAGTGCCAGCACCAGGCCGAGAATGCCGCCGGCCAGGCCTACAACCGCGCTCTCGATCAGGAACTGGGTGAAGATCTCCTTGCGCGAGGCGCCCAGGGCGCGCCGCACGCCGACTTCCGGTGCGCGCACCGAGAACTTGGCCAGCAGCAGGCCGATGGTGTTGACCAGGCAAAGCAACAGGAAGCCGAAGGCCAGCATGGCCGACAGGCGGCTGTCCTTGCCGACCACTTTCTGTTCTTCCAGCCATTCCATCACGTTGAACAGTTTGTTCGGCGCGTTGCGCTGCAGACGGCCCAGCTTGCGCTGCTCGGCGGCGTAGGCGTCCAGCCAGGCTTGCAGTTGCGGGCGGTCGGAGGCCGAATGCAGCTCGAACCAGAACTGGATCCAGATGCATTCGGAATCGAGCAGGGCCTGGTAGCCGGGACCGCGGTCGCTGCTGCAGTTCATATTGCCGTTCTGGCCCATTTCGTGGCGGATCGCGTTGTGGAACGGAATGTAGAACTCGTCCTCGTCGCCGAAGGCGCCGGGGCCGCCGATGATGCGGTGGTAGCGAGGAATGGGTTTCCAGTTGCCGTACACGCCGACCACGGCGTAGTCGAAGCCGCGGAAGCGCACGCGCTGGCCGACCGGGTTGGCGTTGCCGAACAGGCGCTCGGCCAGCTTGCCGCCCAGGACCATCACGTCGGCTCCGGACTTGTCGTCCGCTTCGCTCCAAGGGCCGCCGTGCACGAAGGGCACTTCGAACATGGCGAAGAAGTCGCGTGTCGGCGACAGGCCCTCGGCGGTGAATACCGGCAGGTCCTTGCGCGCCGGTTCGATGGTGCCGTCCACGCCGCGGATGGCAGTGCGGCGGTCGCCCTGGCCGGAAGCGAGCAGGTTGACGGCGTCGCGGTAAGACATCTCGTCGCCTTCGCGCTCACCGGGCGTATAGCCTTTGATCGGTCCGTTGTCGACCAGCGGCACGATCAGGCGCTCGCTTTTGTGCGGGATCGGATCGCCCGACATCACGTGCAGGATGGTCAGGGTGGACACGCTGGCCGCCACGCCGACCGCCAGGATCAGCACCATCAGCGCGGTCAGGATCGGGTTGCGGCGCAGGCTGCGCACGCCCAGCAGGAAATAGTACTGGATCATCTCAAGCCTCCTTGGCGACCACCAGCGAGGGCGACTTGCGCACCAGGTCCGACACCTGGCCGTCGATGATGTGGACGTTGCGCTGGGTGCGCTGGGCCAGTTCCGGGTCGTGGGTCACCATCAGGATGGTGGTGCCTTCGGCGTTGATTTCTTCCAGCAGTTCCATCACGCCACGCGCCATCTGGGTATCCAGGTTGCCGGTCGGTTCGTCGGCCAGCAGCAGCTTGGGCGATCCGGCCAGGGCGCGCGCGATGGCCACGCGCTGCTGCTGGCCGCCCGACAATTCGGCCGGGTAGTGGCGCATGCGCGAAGCCAGGCCGACCTTGGCCAGCGCATCCTCAATGCGCTCCTTGCGTTCGGCGGCGTTGAAGCCGCGGTAGCGCAGCGGCACGTCGACGTTGTCGAACAGGCTCAGGTCGGGAATCAGGTTGAAGCCCTGGAAGATGAAGCCCAGTTTTTCGTTGCGCAGGCGCGAGCGGGCGTTGTCGTCCATCCCTTTGACGTTGATGCCGTCCAGGACGTAGTCGCCGCTGGTGAAGTCTTCCAGCAGGCCGGCGATGTTCAGGAAGCTAGTCTTGCCGGAGCCGGATGGGCCGGTGACGGTGACGAATTCGCCTTGCTTGACTTCGATCTCGAAGCCGCGCAGCGCGTGGGTTTCGATCATGTGGGTGCGATAGACTTTGCTCAGGTTATTCATGCGCAGCATGGTTTGCCTCTCCGTAGGGGGTTATTTGTTGATCGAAACGCGCTTGGCGTTTTCGAAGTTTTCGGTACCGGCGATCACGATCTTGTCGCCTTGTTTCAATCCATTGACGATTTCCACGGCTGCCACGCTGGTGGCGCCCAGCTGCACCGGGGTGCGCACGGCGATGCCGTCCTGCAGCAGGTAGACATAGCGGCCGCCTTCCGATTCGACGAACGGGCCGCGCTGCACCATCAGCACGTTCGGCTTCTCGTCGATCAGCAGGCGCGCCGACACGCGCTGGCTCTGGCGCAGGCCTTCCGGCTGCTTGTCGAAGCGCACGCGCGCCAGCACCTGGTTCTTCACCACTTCCGGCGACAGCGCCGACAGCTTGCCCTTGGTCTTCACGCCGGCCACTTCGATTTCGGCGGTCATGCCCAGGCCCAGGTCGTTGACGTAGGATTCCGGTACTTCCAGTTCCACTTCGAGCTGGGACAGGTCGACCAGCGTCATGAGCGGCGTATTGGCCTGCACCACGCTGCGGTTGGCCACTGACAGGGTGCCGATGAAGCCGTCCACCGGCGCCCGCACCGTGAGCTCGTCGACGCGGCGCTGGGCGTTGGCCAGCGACAGTTTCTGGCGCTCCATCTGCGCAGTCTTGGTTTTCAGTTCCAGAGAGACGTTGTCGCCTTCCAGTTCGGCGGCCTGCTTGGTGTGCCGAGCGCGGATGTCGGCGGCGGCCACGGCGTCCTTGGCTTTCTGCATGTCGATCTTGGCGATGATGCCTTCGGTCGACACGCTTTCGTAGCGCTGCAGGGTGCGCATGGCGGACACGCGCTCGATTTCCGCAGTGTCGGCTTCGCGCTGGGCGGCCAGCTTCTGCTTGCGGGCCAGGATCTGCTGGCGCGCCACTTCGGCTTGCAGCTCGTTGAACAGCGTCTGTTCCTTTTTCAGTTCGTCGGTCAGGTCGGGCGATTCCAGTACGGCCAGGACCTGGCCTTTCTTGACGGTGTCGCCGGCGTGCACCTTCAGTTCCACCGTGGAGGTGGAAGTCGAATACAGGGTTGGGCTGACGGCAGCCACGATGCGGCCGTTGACGGCGGCGTCGCGGATCAGGGTGCCGCGCGTGACTTCGCCGATGCGCAGCCGTGCGGCGCTGATCGATTGCTCGCTGCCGCTCCAGCTTTTCAGCAGGCCGTAGCCGGCGCCGGCCAGCGCCAGGCCGATGACCAGCAGCAGCACTTTGCGGCGCGGGAAGCGGCTGGCGGGGGCGGCGATCACTTGGTCCTGGTGTGAGGTGTCGCGAATCATGTTCTTGTTTCCTGGTGTTGGTGATTTGGTCAATCTTGCTAATGCATGAAGTGTGCCAACACCTAAGTCATTGATTCATATGACGTCCGCCTTGCCGTGGCCGCTGTCCGCGAGCGTCCACCGTGTCCACCGTGTCCGCGTTGGACAGGCATGCGGACTACTTGATTTTTTTGTAAGCGGCTATACTTGTCGACTTATCTTTGTGGCAAGGGGTGGTTCTGTGGAGTATTCGTTCTCCGACAGCGCGGTGGCGCGTTACGATGAACTGGCCGGCGCCAGCGGCAACGGCGCGGTGGATGGACAGACCTGGCAGGATCTGCTGCTCGCGCCCTACCTGCAGTGGGCCGGCGAGGGGGCCAGCATTTTCGGCCGTCAAATGCTTTATCGGCGCTTGCGGCGCGGTGCAGGCGCTGGCTCGGCGGACCATGTGCGCGCCTTGCTGGCGGACAGCGGCGCGCGCGATCGTCTTGCCACCCAACTCGCCCCTTTATGCAAGGCCGGCGCTGAAGTCAGCGAAGCCTTGTTCGTCCCCGCAAAGGAAGCTGTAGCGCAAACCGGAGCATCGCCATTGCCGCCCGGGCCTCGCTGGGCGGCCTGGCTCTGGCTGGTGCCTTTCGCTTTCCTCGCCGGTGTTGTCGCCAGCTTTTTCTGGCTGCAGGCCCTGGTTCCTGCGGTCCTGCTGTCGCTGTGGCTGATGGCGATCCAGATCTCTTTCCATTCGCGTGTCCAGCAATGGTCTGGCATTGCGGAGGCGCTGCAGTTGCAGCTCTACGCGCATAGCCGGCAAACAGACGCACCCGGCGCGGCGCTCGCCGCCCAACTGCGCGGCAAGCTTGCGCGCAACGCCATCTCCACTTCGCCCGGCGCGGCCGAGTACGCCGACTGGGTCATGCTGGCCAACCTGAAACACTATTTCGCCACCCGCCGCCTGGTGCGCGAACACGCTGCCTTCCTGCGCGAGAGCTTTGAACTGGTGGCCGGCCTCGATGCCGATCTGGCGCTGGCGCGCCATCTGTCCTCGCAAACGCAGTGGTGCTGGGCGGAAGAGGGCTGGGAGCAGGAGATTCACCTGCAAGCGGTTCGGCATCCGCTGCTGCCCGATGCGCAGGCGCTGGACCTGGCGCTGGATGGCAAGAGCGCCTTTATCACGGGCCAGAACGGCATTGGCAAAAGCACCTTGCTGCGCACGGTGGGCCTGAACCTGCTGGCCGCGCGTGCATTCGGTTTCTGTTACGCCGATGCCGCGCGCGTGCCGAACCTGCCGGTATATGCCAGCATGCAGAATGAGGACGCGCTCGATGGCGGCGAGAGCCTCTACCAGTCGGAGCTGCGCCGTGCGCATGAATTGCTGGCGCTGGCCAAGGAGCCGCAACGCGCGGTCTTCATCATCGACGAGATTTTCCGCGGCACCAACCACCTCGAGTCGGTGTCCGCAGCGGCTGCCGTACTGGAGCGACTGGCCGGCCGCGGCACCGTGCTGGTGTCCTCGCACAACGTGGTGCTGGCTCAGCTGCTCGAGCAATGTTGCGTGCCATTGCTGGTGCAAAAGCGCGCCGACCGCTTGGTGCTGACTCCCGGCGTGCTGGCCGAAACCAACGGTCTGACTTTGCTGGCACAGTCAGGCTTCGACGCCTCCATCGAACAACGCGCGCGCGACGTTTACAAACGCCTCAGTGGCCGGCTACTGCCAGCGTAGGAACGGGGATCTCGTTTTTGCGATTTGTCTTAAGCCGCCTAAAACAGTCATTTTTCGCCTTAACGGAACCATTTTTTCTATTTCTTGTCGAAGGTAGGGAGCGATAACCAAAGCCTGGAGGCCATCATGAGTGACGCACTATTTGCGTTACCTGCTTCGTTCGCGACTTACGTTACTCACTCAATTCCTGACTAAACATAAGATAAAGAAAGAGATGTTCGAAGTGGTGGAGAAGGCACCGAACTGAGGACTATTTGCGAAGGGGCGCATCTTATCGCCCATGTTCAAGGCTGCAGGCTCATGTATGAAGGACGAATTTGTTCGCCCTCGCAGTTTGTGAATGGAGTTCACGAAAGCTGCCGCAATGCCTGGAAAACTATCTGGGTGTTATTGCCAGCCGAAACAGAATGGAAGCTCGCAAACGAATTTCGATGCGCCCACTCTCCAATTCGGGAACGAAAAAGCACGAATAAGAATAAAAAAGCACGATTTAGAACGGTTAAGACAAATCGCCAAAACGAGATAGGTCCACCGGCGCCGCTGCAGAAAATTGCGGAGCAGTATGATTACCTGCGATGCGACGAAAGTTGCTCCCCCATTGATCCCCTATCCTTTGTTGACAGAAATGGGGATACGTTGCTGCACATTGCTGCCCAGCTCAACGATCTCGTAACGATGGAGGCGCTCTTGCAAGCGGGGCTGAGCGCAAACTGTACTGGCGATATGGGTACGACGCCGCTGCATTGTGCCTGGAGCCACGAGGCTAGCAAACTCCTGCTTTCCTTTGGCGCATCGAACGCTATCCGGGATGAGTTTGGACGGCTGCCGGGCCAGGAGTCTTACGGCGAAGCCAAAGCCTGGTCAAGCCGTACATGATCGCGATGACGCCGATCCAGGCGGCGTAGACCACGGCCAAGGAAGGCTCGTAGCCTTTCGGCAGGGTGAATCCACCCAGACCGCCTTGCGGCGTCGCGCCGTAGCGCAGCATGAAGTACGGTCCGGAGAGGAAATGGATCATGGCGATGTGGATCACGTAGAAGAACATCGGCGTGCCGCCGAACAGCATCAGCATCGGCACCGGCCGCAGGCGTTCGAACCATGCCAGTACAGGCAGCGCAATGCCGACGGTCACGCACAGGTAGAGTAGCGATGGCGGGTACTTGTGCACGCGGATGAAGGAAATGAAGTCCCACACGAAGCCGCGTCCCTGCGGCGACCATGGATCGGGATCCCCGTAGAAATTCCCGCTGCGCAGAACCACGAAGACCAGCAGCAGCACGGCGCCGGCAAGCAGCAGGAAGCGCTGCCGGCGTGCCGCTTCCCACTGGAACACGGGCCCCAAGGCATAGCCGGCTGCGATCAGCCCAAGCCATGGCATCAATGGGTAAGCGAGAAACACGCCGTAATTGCCGGCCACCGGCCAGAAGCCTTGCTGATGCCAGGCCAGCCATAGTGGATGGTTGGAGTGGATCGCATCGAGCAGGTTATGCGGCAGGATCAGCAATGCAGCAATGACCGCGATGGCGGGCAAGGGCAGCCACGCCAGCCCGGCAAGGAAAATCATGCCCATGCCCAGCGCCCACAGCACCTGCAGGATGGTGACGTTATAGCCGAACTGCCAGCTGAAACTGATCCAGGTCGCTTCCAGCACCAGCAAGAGCAAGCCGCGCGTCACGAGGTAGCGCGACAGCGAAGGAATGCCGCTTTTGGTCCCGCGCAGGTAGGCGGACGTGCCGGCCAGCAGCACGAAAGTCGACGCGCACAGGTGCGTGATCCAGCGCGTGGCGAACCATAGGGGCGTAGTCTTGGCCAGGTCTTCCGGATCGAACAGTGCGGCGCCGAAAAAGTCGCGCGTGTGGTCCAGCGCCATCAAGACAATCACCAGGCCGCGCAGCATGTCGATGCTGGCGAGCCGCTTCGTAGTCTGCATTGCCGTCCCCAATGATTATTTGCCATGCATTGTGGGCGTGAATTGCCATCCATGCAAATTTATGATTTCTGTCTTGACAGAAATTAGTGTAAGCATAGAATGACAGGCATGGAACTGAAACCGATAGCCGAACGATTTGTATTGCACTGGGGCGAGATGGGCTCGCGCTGGGGCGTCAACCGCACCGTGGCGCAAATCCATGCGTTGCTGTACCTGGCCGCGCGTCCCATGGATGCCGAAGAAATCCAGAACACGCTAGGGGTGGCGCGCTCCAACGTCAGCAACAGCCTGAAAGAGCTGCAGTCCTGGAACCTGGTGAAAGTGGTGCACCTGAAAGGCGACCGCCGCGACCATTTCGAAACCTCGACCGACGTGTGGGAATTGTTCAAGCTGATCGTTGCCGGGCGCCGCCAGCGCGAGATCGATCCTACGGCCGCCGCACTGTCGGAATGCCTCGCCAACCCTGCGATGGCCGATGAAGACGAGGGCACGCGTGAACGGATCGAAGAAACACTGAAGTTCATCGAAGTGATGGCGACGCTGTCCGATGAACTGTTGCGCTACAAGCCGGAAACGCTGATGAAGACCCTGGGTGTCAGCGCAAAAATCAGCCGGGCCATCCGCGGCAAGCAATGACCCCGGCAAGATAGGGAGCGGGCAGCAATGCCCGTTTTTTTGGAATCAAAATTTCTGTTTTTACAGAAATTACTGTTTAAGGAGATTTATCAATGTTGATCACATACGAAATCGCCGTACCGCTGCTGGCTGGCCTGGCAGTAAGTCGTTATTTGCGCGACGTGTTGCGCCGGCTGCTGGTCGACCTGTGCGGCACGGCCGAGCGCTCCGACTTCTGGGTGCGGGTAACCACGGTCCTGATTACTGCCTTCCCGGTGCTGCTGGCCCTGTGGTTTGGCCACAGCGACGCGCGCGACGCCAACCTTGCCAGCGTACTCCGGACTACATTGATCATGACCACGGCGGGCATCGTGGCTGCTGTCGCTGTGATGGCATGGAGCATCGCAAAGTCGATTCCCAAGGCCGCAAAATGAAAGTCCTTGTTTGCGGTGCTTCAGGCTTTATCGGCCGCGCCATCTGCGTGCGGCTGGCGGCGGCCGGGCACGAAGTCCTGCGCGGCGTGCGCCATCCGGAGCGGGCCAGCGATGTGGCAATCGACTACTGCACCGAGCTGCAGCCGTCCGGCTGGCTGGCGAGGCTGCGCGGCGTGGATGCCGTGGTGAACGCAGTTGGCATCATTCGTGAAAGCCGCGAGGCAAGCTTCGAGGCGCTGCACGCCCGCGCTCCGGCGGCCTTGTTTTCGGCCTGCGCCGAAGCCGGCGTACGACGCGTCGTACAAATCTCTGCGCTCGGCGCGGACGGCGGCAACGCCGTCTATTTCACCAGCAAGCGCGCGGCCGACGAAGCGCTGATGGCGCTCCCGCTGGAGTGGATCATCCTGCGCCCATCGCTGGTGTTCGGCCCCGGCGGCGGGTCGGCAGCGATGTTCTGCCGCGCCGCCAGCTTGCCGGTGATTGCCGCACCGTCCCTCGGCAAGGCGCGCTTCCAGCCCATCCACATCAACGACCTGGCGGAAGCCGCTGCGGCCTGCCTCGAACCCGCAACGCCGGCGCGCCGCGTGCTCGATATCGCGGGACGCGATGTTGTCAGCTACGACGGCATGCTGGCAGCCTACCGCAGCGCCATGGACATTCCCCTGGCGCCAATGCTGCATATTCCCACAGCGATCATGGCTTGCGCGGCCTGGGCCGGACAATTCTGCGGCACGCTCCTGACGCCGGAAACTTGGCGCATGCTGCGTGCCGGCAGCGCACTGCCGGAAAGCTGCACGGCCAGCGTGGCCGCGGTACGCACGTTATTGGGCCATGCGCCGCGCGGCATCGCCGATTTCATCGCGCCTGCCGAACGCGAATTGTTTCGCCTGCGCGCGCTTGCCGGTTGGCGCAGCGCCTTGCTGCGCTGGACCCTGGCCGCGGTCTGGCTGGCGACTGCCATCGTGAGCGCCTTCATCTACCCGCGCGCGGACAGCCTGGCGCTGCTGGCCCGCGTCGGCCTTGAAGGCGTGCCGGCCTTCGCTGCGCTGTACGGTGCAGCAGCGCTGGACACCTTGCTCGGCATCGCCTGCATCGTCCGTCCGCGCCGCATGCTCTGGCTGGCAGAGGGCGTGCTGATACTCGGCTACAGCGCGGTGATTGCGGCCTGCCTGCCGGAATACCTGTGGCATCCTTTCGGCCCGTTGCTGAAGAACCTGCCCATCCTGGCCATCCTGTTCATCTTGTCTGCAGAGGAAAAAACGTGGACTACCTGACCATCAAGACCATTCACATCCTGTCCTCGGTGCTGCTGGTCGGCACCGGCTTCGGCACGGCGTTCTATCTGTTCTTCGCCAACCGATCGCGATCGGTGGAAGCGATTGCCGTGGTCTCGCGGCTGGTGGTGCGCGCCGACTGGTGGTTCACCACGCCGGCCGTCATCGTGCAGCCCTTGTCCGGCGCATGGATGATCCATCTCGCAGGCTATCCGCTGGACGCGTTCTGGATCAGGGCTTCGCTGGCGCTGTACGCCTTGGCAGGCGCCTGCTGGCTGCCGGTGGTGTGGTACCAGGTCAGGATGGCCAAACTGGCGCTGGCGGCGTATACCGCCAACACGGCGCTGCCCGCACAATATTGGCGCTATGCGCGCCGCTGGGAATTGCTTGGCTATCCGGCCTTTATCGCCATGCTTACCGTGTACTGGCTGATGGTGCACAAGCCGGCATAGGCCTACTTGTCCTGCGTCTGAGGCTTGCCCTTGTCGATGACTTCGCGGCAGTCGCCCTTGAATTTCGCGTTGTCGTAGTTGGTCCAGCCGTAGCTGTCCACCACCCGCTTGTGCACCTGGAAGTCCTTGTTGACGAAACTCCAGGCCGGCTTGTCGTCCGGGTAGCGGATGTTCGCCACGTCCAGCATGGTGTGGAAGATGTTTTCCGTGGCCAGCTTGGCCTTGCGGTTGCGCAGCAAGGCGCTCACCTTGTCCGGGTAGCGATCGAGGTACTGGTCCGAGAACCACATGAAGGCCGGCACATGGAATTCATAGTCCGTGTTGTGTCCATGGAAGGCCAGGCGGCAGGTGCCGTCGTACAGCGTCTGGCCATGGTCGGCGACGTACAGCATCGACGCCAATTGGCCCGTGCCTTTCAGGTCGCCGATCACCTGCGCCAGGAACCAGTCGGTGTAAAGGATCGAGTTGTCGTAGCTGTTATTCAGTTGCTGCTTGATCTTCAGGTCGGTGTAGGCCGGCTTGTCGACGCCGAACAGCGACGGCTGCCATTTGTCGAATTCCTTCGGGTGGCGCTGGCTGTAGTTCCAGTGGCTGCCCAGCGAATGCAGCACGATCAGCTTTTTCGGCGCCGGGTCGGCCAGCGCGCGCTTGAGCGGCTCGAACAGCACGTCGTCGTAGTTGGAATGGTTGGTGAAGCCGCCCAGGTTGAGGAACTGGATCACGTCCGCTTCCCTGGCAAACACCGACACCGGGGTGTCGTACTGGCCGAACGAGATCTGGTTCGACAGCCACCAGGTCTTGAAGCCAGCTTCCTTGTAAGCCGTCAGGAAGGACTTTTCGCTGAAACCATCTTTCAGGCTTTGCGTGGCCGGCTTGCGGGAAATGATCACCGGCACCGACAGGCGCGTCGCCGATACCGACGTGATCACGTCCGACAGCGGCACCAGGTTGCTTTCCTTGGCCAGCAAAGGATTGGTTTCGCGCTTGTAGCCGTTCAGGCTCCAGCGGTCGTAGCGCGAAGATTCGCCCAGCACCATCACCACGATTTCCGGCTGCGTGCCGCCGTCGACCTGGCGCGCGCCGAACTCGAAGCTGGCGCTGCGTTCATTCAGCTCGGACAGGTAGCGCCGCTCCTTGTAGAAATCATAGCCGCGCGCGCCCAGGCCGAAGGGCCAGGATTCGATAAAGGCGTCCGGATCGAACGGCAGGCGCGCCCAGTAGGGCAGGGCCGGGCCGGGCAGGCGCAGCGTGTGCGCGCCGGCGACTGCGGCACGGGCCGAGGCGCTCGCGGACGAACTATCGTCGCCGGATGTGCTGTCACTATCGTTGTCGCTACCGCTATCGCCGGCCGCTACCGCACTGGCCGCCGGGCGCGCCGCAGGCGCCGCCTCGATGCCGAATTCATAGCCCCAGGCGGCCACGGCGGCCAGCATCACCAGCGTGAACAGCGCCAGCCAGCGCGATCCGCCATGCCAGTCCATTCCGCGCGTCTGGCGCGCGGCACGGAAGGTCAGTACCCACCACGCCGCCACCCCCACCATCACCGCCAGCATGGTCCACACTTTGCGGCCGAGGAATTCCAGTGCCTCCTGCGGGCTGGTTTCGGCCAGGATGCCAAGATGGTGGGTGGAGATGCCCTGGCCGTAGAATACGAACAGGTAAATCTCGGTAGGCAGCGCCAGGAAGGCCGGGATCAGTAGCCAGTGGAAATACGCCGGACGCTTGAACAGCGCCCACACCGTCACCCAGGCGACGCACTCGATCCCCAGCAGTTGCCAGGGCTGCTCGACCGGTTTTCCCAGCAGCAATGGCAGGAAAGGCACCGCGGAGAGCGCCAGGTAGCTAAACAGGATGAACAGGTGTGAAGGGCGCGGCAGCATTGCTTACAGGAAAGTACAAAATGATCGCTATTATGCTGCCAATAGCGGGCCGTGGGGCGTCCAAATACTGCCACTTTATTCAGCATTCCGGTTGACTGAGCTGTTAACCAGGTATATACTCGCGAGTTCTCAATTTAGTCTGCGCATCGTATACGCGTTTGTTTGAGCGACGTTCAGCGCACGCTAAGAGATACCGTTTTAGCCCCCGGGCAAGGCTGCCCGGGTTGTCAATGCTGTAATTTTGTTGGATTTAAAACGATGCCAACCATCAACCAATTGATTCGCCAACCACGTACCAAGCTGGTCGTGAAGAGCAAATCGCCGGCACTTGAAAACTGCCCGCAAAAGCGTGGCGTGTGCACCCGTGTGTACACCACCACTCCTAAGAAGCCTAACTCGGCACTGCGTAAAGTTGCAAAAGTGCGTCTGACCAACGGTTTCGAAGTGATTTCGTACATCGGCGGTGAAGGCCACAACCTGCAGGAACACTCGGTTGTCCTGCTGCGCGGCGGTCGTGTAAAAGACTTGCCAGGTGT
>Ga0102593_1000399_pt1 | contig 83951 bp, 75 predicted proteins | sample AraplaCol_mMS_r2_2_FD_76862 | JGI IMG/M metagenome (GOLD analysis project Ga0102593, IMG submission 76862) | Arabidopsis root microbial communities from North Carolina, USA - plate scrape MF_Col_mMS_r2 (SPADES assembly) (version 2) | ecosystem: Host-associated > Plants > Roots > Endosphere...
TTTACAGAGGTCCAATTCTACTTCTTCTCCGACATCGCGGTCAGGTTCCTGGACTGCGCGGTAAATCATCCGATGATCAGCCCGTCCCCCATCTCGAACCTTACTGGTGATGGATCGATCCTACGAGAGATATAGGGCACAGACCGCGATGCGTCAAGAAGAGGTGAGCGGCTGTGGAGCTTGCCATGTGCGCATCTTTGGGCTCTGTCGGTGTAACTTCGCGTGAGAGGCTCGCAGCAGAGATCTCGTAACGTTCTCGGATAAACCAATGTACTGTAGATGCGAATCGAGAACCTTGCGCACCTGGATGGAATGAGGATATCGCTCATTAAAATTTCTTCTGTCTCGGTTTCTCGAAGAATCCAACCTTAATGCATCACCCCAAACTCCATTTTGACTAATATCGTCATCAGTTGATCACTCAGGTGACAGCTTCCGTCATTAGAATGACAAGAGGAATGTAAGAAAAGATAATTCCGCACTTTTTGATGGGAGACGCGGGCCTGAATGAAAGCTCTCGCTGTGACAGCCTGGCGTCCGCCTTGCTGAACCACGTTCGAGACCGCATTCCCCAGGGCTCTTGATCGGGAAATTGCAGGTGAATTTGTTCAAAATGAATAAAAAATTGTAATTATGTATTTTCCTTCTGGAAAGGGAAGACATAACCTTGCAGACTTAGCGTGGCTTTCAATATTTTCATTTTGATATTTCATTTTCTTGAGGTCCTGATATCATTCGTCTGGACGAATCTCGGAGTACTTTGTTTATACTCCCCTTTCGGTCAATTCGCCATCCATTGACTCGACTATACTCGAATGGTTTAGTAGCAACTTCTCTAAACCGGTTAGGGTCTCCCTAGGGGATAAGGACAAGTGCCGTCGTGTCTGACTCGGTTCCACAGGGGAAAAAGACGACCGATCCACCCGGAAGCGCATTGGCCGTGGCGTCTCCAACCCTTTACTCATCTAGATCCGAACTCCATGCAAGGAAGATACATGGGGGATCCTGAATTTTTGAAATCGCCAGAAACAATACTGACCCCCACAGTGCCATTGGTGGTCCGGGATGTATTACTGTATTTCCCGCACAAAATGAGGGTGTTGGGGAACGAGCTGGAGCATGGCCATGCAGGCTTCTAGTCCCGATGACCGATGGCGTAACTATTTTGGTAGCTTAGGCTGAGAAAAATAATACTACCTGCTCTTTTAAAATAACTTGAGTCCATCCGATCTCGCGCGAGATTCTTCCTAAGATAACCTTCCCTTTGGATCTAGTATTGTCCAAACTAATTGAGGGCTCTCACCATCCACTCGCTTCATCGACTGCGGCCAGAACATAACATCAACGACTTATTTTCTCTGCAACTAAAAAGTATCCTAATATCTTATTACTTTCTTGCTTTTCCCCGTTATTCCGCAGATCCCTACTACCCTCTCACCGGCCGAATTCGAGATTTACTCCGAAATCATGGCCCAATCTTCGCATTGCTATCTACCTCGCTTCGCACCCGCTGTCGATGGGCCCAAACGGCCAGTTTCTATGAAGACGAGACCGACCTCTTCGCAATGTGCGCAGTTATTAACCGCCTGGCACGAAGGACGTCTGGAATCCATCTTGCAGGCCACCTGGGCCCTGGTACTGCATTACTATATTCGATCGGAGGATATTAGTTTTGGATATCAACACATCGATGGCGACTGTATCTCTTCTCGACAACCTGTACAGCGGTCGAATCCCGCCACCCACGATCACGAACTGTCGGCTATTCGACTAGCCATTGATGAAAACGACTCCATCCAGGCAATTGTAGATAAAGTGCAGAGTGGCGATGGAATCAAGCAGCTTGATGGTGCTGGAAGCCTGGAGGGCGCTTCCGAGGGTCCCTTGCCCTTTAACACCATCTTGATGCTGCGCACATATCGCAAGACGGATGATCCGTCACCAACCTCCAAGGTCATGCTGGCAAATGCCTTGCCGGATCAGGTTTGTCTCAACCCGCCTCATCAATCATAGAATTTTCATCAGTAGTAAGCTAACATCAAATTAGTGCCAAGTTCGTCTCCATGTGAAGGTGTTGCGCCGGGACATCAACATCTTCCTCGAGTGGCGAAACGGTGATATGTCCGGAGACCAAATGAAGAGTGTGGCACATATCTTCGAGCAGTTCCTCGCCAAAGTCCTTTCCCCCGAGAACCCCGCTGTTAGCAAGCTTAATTTGTTCTCGGAGAATGACTGGCAACGAATTCGCAAGTGGACCTCCAACACTCCCCAACTACACGATCGATGCATTCACGAGGCTATCCATGACCAGGCCCTTTCAGGACCTGACAGAGAAGCAGTTTGTGCCTGGGATGGCAGCTTCACCTATGGCGAGCTCGATACATTGGCGTCGAAACTGGCTTGTCACCTGCGTATGCAGGGTGTTGGGCCCGAAGTGCGGGTAGCTCTGCTCTTCGATAAATCGGTAAGTGATTGTCCCCCTTTTTGTTTTTCAATTCAATCATCTTAGTCTGCCGCTTGCAGTAGTTTGCAGATCTGAGAGATTTGGAGAGTGAAAGATGGGAAGTGGCTGACATCTGGTGCAAGAAATGGAACGTAGTGGCAATGCTTGGCGTGATGAAGGCGGGCGGTGCGTTTGTCCCATTGGACCCAGCGCATCCCCCTTCACGCCTTCAACGGTTAATCGAATCGGTCAAGGCTGAGGTCGCTCTGTGTTCGCAGCATCGTGCAGACGCCCTGAGCCCTATTGTAAAGACACTCATTCCTCTTTGCAGCGATACCCTGGATTGTCTGCCGGAGCCCGTCGATGGCGTTGATCTTGCATCCGGTGTCACTGGTCAAAATGCTGCTTATGTGCTATTTACGTCTGGATCCACAGGTGAACCGAAGGTGAGTGACGAAGAGATTTAGTTTCTGAAGAGGATATCATACAAATGGGGTCAATGCTGACTTTTGTACTAAATCAGGGTACCTTGTTGGAGCACCGGGCCTTCCTATCAAGTGCCATGAGCCATGGTGCTGGACTCTGTGTTTTCCGTGAAACTCGCGCTTTGCAATTCGCAGCGCATACTTTTGACGCCAGTTTGGCAGAGTCGCTTACTCCTCTGATCCATGGTGCTTGTGTGTGTATTCCCAGCGAGGAGGACCGGTTGAATGACATTGTCACCTTCATTAATGAAAAGCGGGTCGACCAGGCCTGCTTTACCCCATCATTCATTGGCTTCATTGAAATTGACAGCGTGCCGGGCCTGAAGAGTCTTGTTCTGGCTGGCGAGGCTATGTCGCAGTCACAACTGGCGACTTGGTCCAGAATCAAACTGGTCAATGGATACGGCCCTACAGAGGCGAGTGTTGCATCCGTGCTGAACACGAATGTTGCACCGGACGCCGATTGTAAAGATATCGGTCTCCCTGTTGGAGTCCGCGCTTGGCTGGTAGATCCTGAAAACCATGACGAGCTCGTCCCTGTCGGCTGCCCTGGTGAGTTACTTCTCGAGGGACCGACCCTCGCTCGATGCTACGTCAACAACCCTCAAAAGACAAACGAATCTTTCATCTACGATCCAGCTTGGACGAAATTCGACGCTGGAGGGGGATCAAATCGCAGATTCTACAAGACTGGTGACCTGGTCAGGTACAATTCCGATACCGGTGCTCTCAACTACATTGGTCGTAAAGATACCCAGGTCAAGGTTCATGGTCAACGAGTCGAGTTGGGTGAAGTTGAGAACCAGCTGAACAAGGAGTCTCACGTCACCCACTGCGCTGTTCTGTTTCCTAAGTCTGGATTCTGCAAGGGTCGGCTGGCCGCCGTTATATCATCTACTGGCCTTCTCGCGGAACAATCCGATGCAGACCTAGAACCACTGCGACTGCTTCCTTCGACGGAAAAAGCAAAGATTGTACCTGGAATTCGCGAAAGTCTGTCGGCACGGCTTCCGACATACATGGTACCTGCAGTGTGGCTTTGTGTCGAAGCATTGCCTCTCCTCCCGTCTGGGAAACTAGATCGAAAGGGTATCGCAGGGTGGGTTTCCGCGATGGAGAACGACCCGGATGTTGCAAAGAGCCAACAGGACGAAGTGCCAGAGGCAGGAGTGTCTCAGCCTGCCAACGAGATTGAAGAGGCTCTTGCTGCTGTTTTCAGCCGTGTATTGAACATCCCTCAGAGCCACATCAGCCTTAATGAAAGCTTCTTGGCTCTCGGAGGTGATTCTATTGCCGCTATGACTTGCATTGGCCTGTGTAAGAAGCGTGGAATTGGCCTTTCTGTGCAAGATGTGCTCCGCAGCAAATCAATCCGAGATCTGGCGCCCCGTTCCAAAGCTATTGATCATGCTAAAACCTACCAGGAGGCCGTGGATGTGCCTTTCGACCTTTCACCAATTCAGATTTTGCACTTTGGTGTCCGCAAGGAAGGACAGGGTCACTTCAATCAAGGAATCCTCACTCGTCTCAACAAGCCCATTGATGAGCGAGTCCTCCGCAAGGCAATTGAAACGCTCGTCTCTCGCCATTCTATGCTCCGTGCCAGATTCGAGAATACCGGCTGGTCGACGGCTTCCAACCAGCGCATTACCAAGGAAGTCAAAGGATCCTATAGGTGGCGAAGTAGCACCGTGCGCACGATGGACGAAATCAAACCTCATGTAGCTGATAGCCAGTCGTCCATCAATTGCTTCTCTGGTCCCTTGCTGGCAGTTGACTACTTTCGATTCAAGGATAAGCAACAGCAACCTGTGTTGTCTATGACCGCTCATCATCTGGTTGTTGACATTGTCTCGTGGAGGATTATTCTGGAGGATTTGGAGGATATCATCCACAACCCAGGAAAGACTGCAAGCGAGGATGCCTCTCTCCCATTCCAAACATGGTGCAAATTGCAAGCCGAGCACACAAAGAACATGGTAGCTGAGGGCAAATTTTCCAAGGACCCTCTTCCTGCTCCAGACTTTGGTTACTGGGGCCTGAAGACCCACCAGACGACATATGGGGATGTTGATTGTGCCGCCTTTGAGATTGATGCAGCTCATTCTAACGCTATCCTGCTCGAGTGCCACAAGTCCTTGCAGACTGAACCCATCGACCTCTTCCTGGCCTCTATGCTTCATTCCTTTGGTCATTCCTTCACAGATCGATCCCTTCCCACGATCTTCAATGAAGGCCACGGCCGTGAAGTTTGGGATTCTTCCATTGATATTTCTCATACTGTTGGTTGGTTTACTATTGTTCACCCGATTTTCGTGAATGGGTATCAACCGGAAAATGCGATTGACACCCTCATCAAGGTCAAAGATCTGCGACGCCGCGTATCTGACAATGGCCGCGCGGACTTTGCTAGTCGTGTGTTGCCAATTTCAGGGAAGCAAGCAGGCACTCATCCTCATCCATTCGAAATTTCGTTCAACTATGTTGGCCAGCACCGCGATCTCCAGCGTGATGACGGTCTCTTCCAACTGGTTGATCAGATGGCCGGTGAGACTGGCCAAGGTAGTGGTGATGCAGACTTTGGCCGTGATACCCCAAGATTCGGTCTTTTCGAAATTTCCGCCATGGTCGTCGGTGGGAAGATCCGATTCACATTCTCTTTCAACAAGTTTATGCAACATCAGGATCGCATCCACGCTTGGGTTTCCAACTGCCAGAAACAGCTCGTCTCATTCTCTGAACAGCTCTCTTCCATGTCACCGCGTCTCACACTAAGCTCTTTCCCGATGCTTTCTCTCAGCTATGACAGCCTCGATAAGATGCTTACACAAAAGCTCCCGGCAATCGGCGTCAACTCTCCAGATATGATCGAAGATATCTACCCATGCTCTCGTATGCAACAGGGTATCTTACTGGGACAGACCCGAGACCCCTCATATTATGCTGTGCATGATACCTTTGAAGTCCGGGGAACAGGCTCGACATCACCAAATCTCGACCGGTTGGTGGAAGCCTGGAAGCGAGTCGTTGATCATCATGCCATGTTCCGCACCATCTTTGTTGAAAACTTGACTCCGCGTGATGCTTTCTGCCAAGTGGTACTGAAAACCTTTGATGCTAGTCCTGTCTTCCTCCAGTCCTCCGGCGACAGTGATATTTTCGCTACCTTCGATGCTCAAGATCCTAAGGACTATCGCGAGCGTACCCCTGCATATCGGTTCAGTATCTGCCACACCTCAACCGGACGAATCTTCTGTCGCATCGAGTTGAGCCATGCTGCTATGGATGGAAACTCTATCTCCATCATCCTGCGTGATTTGCAATTAGCATACGTTGGAAGGCTTGCAGAGAGCCCTCGACCCTTGTTCAAAGACTATATGAGATACCTCTCGGATGCTCCAAGGGATGCCAGTATCAACTATTGGCGCTCTTATCTCTCCGACGCCAAGCCTTGTCTTTTCCCAGTTCTGACTGACGGCCAGGCTCCTGCAAGCAAGACCTTGCGCTCCATTCCAGTCAACTTTGGGACGTTGTTGGATCTCCAGAGTGCCTGCGAGAAGAAAGGAATCACACTCTCCAATGTATTCAATGCAGCTTGGGGCCTCGTCCTGAGGTATTTCACTGGCTCTGATGATGTTAGCTTCAGCTACATGGCTTCTCTTCGTGATGTTCCTGCGGATGGTATCCTTTCCGTCGTCGGCCCAGTCATCAACCTGATGGTTTGCCGCATGAAGTTCTCCGGAGATTCAGTCCTTCGCAGTGTCTTGGAGAAGGTTCAAGATGATTACATGGAGAGCCTCCCGTATCGACACACATCGCTTATTGATATTCAACATGCGCTGAAGCTTTCTGATACCAACCTGTTCAATTCGGGTGTTTCATATCGCCGTCTCCCCGGAGATAAGGACGCTGTCAGCAGCGATATCGAGTGTGTCGAAGTCGGCTCCATCCACGATCCAGCTGAGTTTCCCGTTTTCATCAACATTGAGGCCATGGATACGAAGGCTCGAATTGATCTGAACTACTGGACCACTCATCTTTCCGATGGCCAGGCTGCTAATGTTGCCAATACGTATGTCCGTTGCCTCGAAAGTATCTTAGCCAACGCAGAGAGTGAGATCCGCAACCTTGACAATCTCAGTGAAAGCAACACGGCCGACATTCTCTCCTGGAACCACAAGAATCCCCAGCCAATCGAGATTTGCGCCCACCAGGTTGTCTGTGATATGGCCAAGAAGCAACCTGATTCACTTGCGATTACCGCTTGGGATGGAAGTCTGACTTATTCAAAGCTTGATCAGTTCTCTTCTAGGCTGGCCAGCTATCTGGTGACTTTCGGGGTTGGACCTGGTAGTTTGATCCCGGTCTCCTATGATAAATCTGTATGGCATACTGTGTCGATGCTTGCCATCATGAAGGCTGGTGGAGGTTGTATTCCTGTCGACTCGAGTAACCTCGGTCTCATCGAGAAGCACGTCCAGGAAAGTGTTATCCAAGTTGCCCTCGCATCTCCGGAGAAGGCTCAGATCTTGGAGGAAGTAATCCCTTACGTGGTTCCCGTGAGCGAGTCTCTCCTTGAGTACCTCGGAGATGAGCCTTTCAGAAGCACGGCATCTCCCTCCGACCCAGCTTATGTATCTTTCACCGGTGGCTCTTCCAGTGCCTCTAAGGCTGTGGTACTTGAACATTCTACCATAATTACCCGCTCGAAAGCTTTCGCTGCGTCCCTTAAGCTCAGCAATACATCTCGCACTCTCCAGTTTGCGCCTCACTCCTCAGATCTCTCACTACTGGAGACTTTCGGTACCTTCCTGCGTGGAGGCTGTGTCTGCATCCCGGCAGATATCGATCCATCAAATTTGGCGGCGTCCATCAATGCTTTACACGCCAATGTCTCTTGTTTCACCCCTACCATCGCGGATTACGTATCACCTAAAGATATCCCCGGAGTAAAGACCGCAGCTTTTGTTGGGGAGACTCCGCGAGCCACAACTGTAGAAGATTGGCTCTCGGATGATCTTCAGCTGTGCGTTCTCTTTGGAACCGTCGAGACGTCATCTGCCGCCTGCTTCGCTTCAATCACAGAGACGTCTATGGAGGATGTCATTGGATCCTCTGCTTCGTGTACTTCATGGATTGTTGATCCAATCAACCATAATGCCCTTGTTCCCGTTGGTGCTATTGGTGAATTGGTGATAGAAGGCCCACTGCTTGCTTCTAAATATCTGGTCAGTGAGAAGGATGGCAGCGATGCGTTCTTCAGCGATCCTGCTTGGCTGGCGACCCTCGGCCTCAATGACGCTGAACGGCCCCGAGAGAGACGTTTCTTCAAAACAGGCGACCTCGTTCGCTACAATAGTACTGGATCTCTGGTTCACATCGGGCGGATGGTTTCCACTCAAGATATCGGGTCTTCTCATGAATTGCGTCGTGTTCAAGAATCCCTCCTGGGCTACTTGGGCTCGAAGAGGAAGGCCGTTTTGGATATTCTGACTTTGCCTGGCGAAACTACCAGCGTCGTGGCATTCATTGGATCCATTGCTCCAACTGCAGTATCTTTCGATGAGCGAGTCATCCAGAACTCCTCCGCTGACCTGACGACAACTATCTGCGCAGTACACGCCCACTTGACTAGCAAATTCACAACTAATAAGGTTCCGAGTCATTATGTCCCCATATCATCTCTCCCCCTGACTTCATGTGGAAAACTAAATATGCAGGGCCTCCGAGCTGAAATTAACAGCCTTCCGGCCCATATTTTGCGATCGTTCGACGCCGAACGTTGGACTGGTGTTAAATCAACTAATCGCCAATCCCGCCAATCCTCCCTTTCAGGAACCAATCTGACCTTCTGGAAAGAGTATCTGGCAGATGTTGAGCCTTGCAATTTCCCCCCTATATCTCTCGAGACAACCACAGGTGGTCGTTCGACTCGCACTCTCAACAAGCAGACCCAAAAACTGCACGCCTTCAGCAAGATGTCGGGAGTATCTGTCGAGACTCTGTTCCAATTTGCCTGGGGTCTTGTACTCCGTTGCTACACTGGCAGCGAAGATGTCTGCTTCGGATTCTCATCATCAAACTCAGACGATCTTGCAGTCTCTATTTGCCGACTGATGTTGACGAACGACCGCAAGCTGGAAGAATCCTTGCAACACCTCAAGTCCCAGTTTGACAAAGGGATTCAAAATTTTGCTGATCTTTCTACCGTCAAGCATCACCTCGGCCTCGACGACACAACCCTTTTCAACACTCTTCTCAACTTCCGCACCTCATCCTCCCTTCCCCAAGGCAATGTCCAGGAACTGACCGCTGCAAATGACTACAAGCTTACAGTGGCGGCCGAGGTCAGTAGTGCTGTCGCCGAGATTCATTTCAGCTACTCCTCGGATATCCTTTCCTCCAACCAAGTCACACATGTCATCGACGCCTTCGATCATTTCCTCAACGATGTCATGTCATCCAACCCCCGTTACCGTCTAATCGGTGACCTGGATCTCTTCCCTCAACGTTCATGCCGACAAATTCGTGATTGGAATGCCGTCCTTCCTCCCCGCGTTGAAAAGTGTGCCGATGAACTCATCCAGCAGCAGGCTCTCCTCCACCCTCGCGCAGAAGCCATTTGCTCCTGGGACAAGAACTTCACCTATGGCCAGCTCGAGATTGTATCCAGTCGCCTTGCGCGTTATCTTTCTGTGCTGGGCGTGAAGCCAGAGACATTTGTTGTTCTATGTTTCGAAAAGTCTGCCTGGGCTGTCGTGTCTCAGCTGGCTATCTCGAAGGCAGGTGGTGCTTTCGTCTCTATCGATCCAACCCACCCAGAGTCTCGACTACAGACTTTGATCGATGAAATTGGCGCGACCTTAGTATTATGTTCGGCAAATCTCCAGTCGAAAATGGCAAGACTGTGCAAAAAGGCTTTTGCTGTCTCCCAAACATCGATCTCTCAGCTGCCAGAGTCCCCTCTTGCTTTGCCTGGCACTCGCCCTGCCCCGAGTAACGCTGCATATGCCATTTTCACCTCCGGCACTACTGGAAAGCCGAAAGCCACGGTTGTCGAACATACTGCACTGAGTACAACCGCCATTGCTATGACCGATGCTTTGCACATGAACTCCGGCACCCGCTCATTGCAATTTTCCAACTATACTTTTGATGTTAGTGTCCTCGAAATCATGATGACTCTGATGACCGGTGGTTGTGTTTGTGTGCCCAGTGAAGAAGAGCGAATGAACAACCTTGGCGGAGCTATTCGTCGCATGGAGGCCAACTATATGGCGGCGCCTCCCGCTATCGTCAACACTCTCGAGCCCAAGACTGTTCCCACCCTGAAGACTATCATCACTGGCGGCGAGAAAATGCCTGCCAACCACATCGATCGTTGGCATGATCGATTCGTTATCAACGCATATGGTCCCTCCGAAGCCACCGTCGTTGCAACCGTCGGCGTCAAGGTTGACTGGGAGGGCAACCGTGTTAACAATGATCCAACCTCTATCGGAACTGCCGCAAACTGCAGAGTTTGGATTGTGGACCCTAACAACTATAACCGACTCCTGCCAGTTGGAGCAGTTGGAGAGATGCTGCTCGAAGGAAGCAACATTGCCCGAGAGTACCTTGGCAATCCTGAAAAAACCAAAGCTGCGTTCGTTGATGACCCAACCTGGAGCCACCATCCAGGTCTTCTAGGTCTCTTCAAGCGTAAAGACCGCATGTACCGTACTGGCGATCTTGTTCGCTATAACACTGACGGTACGCTGGCTTTTATCTCACGCAAGGATACCCAGATCAAGTTCAATGGCCAGCGCATCGAGCTCGAGGAGATTGAGCACCAATGTCTCCTAGCTCTGCCAGAGGGTGCCCAAGTTGCAGTCGATGTTGTTGTTCCACAGGAGCGTACCGTCGCCAAGGGCCTGGCAGCCTTCTTCACAGTTCACGACGCGGACTCAGTCGAGGGTGGTACTAATGACCACTTCGTACCGACAATCCCAGGTGTTGACCCTCTACTGTTGCCGATCTCAGTATCCAATATGGATGCCATTCAGAAACTGAAGAGTTCCCTCCCTGACCTTTTGCCACAAAGTATGATGCCTCGTCTCTTCTTCCCTCTGCACAATCTGCCCTTTACTTCATCTGCCAAGATTGATCGTCGACGTCTTCGTGCAATGGTGCAGACACTGTCAAAGGATGTTCTGAAGTCGTATATCACTTTCAACTCTGGTGCAAAGAAGGAAGAAACCTCACCTGACGGCATTGAGGCTAAGCTCTGCTCCCTCTGGGAGAAGACTCTGGACCTCGAGCCAGGATCTGTGACCAACGACGATAGTTTCTTCGCTCTTGGCGGCGACTCTTTCTCTGCCATGAACCTTGTTGGTGCTGCTCAAGCCCTTGGAATTTCCCTCAATGTTGCCACTATATTCAACTCCCCTGTTCTCATTGATATGGCCCAGACCTGCTCCGAAACCCAAGAGCCCCCAGCCCCGAAGAAGGCGACTCTCAAGCCGTTTACCCTCTTGCCACCGTCTGTTAATGTCGATGAGATTCTGGATGAGATTGTCGAAAATTGTGCTGTACCAAAAGCATCCATTTGTGATGTTTACCCTTGCTCTGCCGTTCAGGAAGGTCTCCTGACTTTGTCGTTGAAGCACCAAGGTGCTTATGTCGCGCAGCCTGTTTTCCGTCTGGCCAGTGGGATTGATTTGGACCGTTTCAAGTCTGCGTGGCAGCAAACTGTCTCTGATCTTGAGATTCTTCGAACTCGGGTAGTGCACACTGAGGCTATGAACTTTGCACAGGCTGTTCTGGATGATCAACCAATCTCTTGGATTCACGCACCATCATTTGAGGAACTACCTAGCGATACCATCGAGCTTCCCAAGCACAACGGTGCACCGCTCACTGGATATGCGATCGTCCAACCCCGTGGTTCTTCGACTCGCTACTTTGTCTGGTCTGTCCACCATGCCCTCTACGATGGATGGAGTATTCCTCTGGTCTGGAGTAAGGTCGAGGAAAACTACCGTGCCTCCCAGAACAAGGCATCAGCAACACCTTATGGATTATTCATTGAGTATCTAACCAAGAAAGACATGGATGAGTGTGATAATTTCTGGAAGGCCTATTTGAAGGATCTTTCTAGTACACCTTTCCCTCAAAACAAAAACGCCATGGCCGATGCCATCCGCGCTGGTAATACCCAGCACCACACTGTCGAGGTATCCCGACCAGCTGACACCGTCGAATTCACTTTACCTGTTCTTCTTCGCGCCGCGTGGGCTATCGTCGTTGCTAATCACACCGGATCTGGAGACGTCTGCTTTGGCGAGACTCTTTCCGGTCGCAACATTGACCTGCCTGGCGTCGCAGATATCGCCGGTCCGGTCCTGTCGACTGTGCCTACGCGTGTTCAAGTTGACAATGAAATGACTATCATCCAGTACCTTGACCAGATCAACAAGTCTACTACTGAAATGATCCCTCATCTCCATGCTGGTTTGCAGCGTATTCGTCAGCTCAACAGTGACACCTCCACTGGCTGCAACTTCCAGAACTTGCTCGTCATTCAGTCCGGTGAGGGTGAACTGGATAGCTCCATTTGGATCGACGAGAAGCGTGAGACTAGCGAGGACTTCTTCACACACCCGCTTGTCTTGGAATGCTCGTTCTCTAAATCCCATATTTCCTTCACTGTACACCACGATGAGTTGGTCATCAACGCATGGCAGACCAAGCACATCACAGAGCAACTTGGCCATGTTTTGGAACAGTTGATGAGAATCCCCAAATATACTACCGCAAAGTTGGTAGACTTGGAGGTTGTCAGTCCTCAAGACAAGGCTGAGATTGCGCAGTGGAATAGCCGCGACATCTCCCCTGTCGAGCGATGCGTTCAAGAGTTTATCTTGGAGAAGACCATCGAGACTCCCAATGCCCCTGCCGTGTGCGCTTGGGACGGGGAGCTTACCTACCGTGAGTTCTGGGACCTGGCTTCGGGCTTCGCCAATTACCTGATTGGTCGCGGTGTTGGCCCTGAGGTCTTCGTCCCCGTTTGCCTCGATAAGTCCGCTTGGGCGATGGTCACCCTGATCAGTATTCTTATTGCTGGCGGTGCTTACGTCCCCCTTGACCCTCATCACCCTGTATCTCGACACGAAGAGATCTTGGCCGACGTTGGAGCTAACATGATCTTGTGTACTCCCAACTACACCAAGCGATATACTCGTGTTGTCAAGACTGTCATTCCAATCAGCAAAGAGACTATCAAGGCCTACGGCTCCCTTAACTCCTCCTCCACTCGTCCTCGTGGCAAGTTGACTGCCTCCAATATGGCCTACGCTCTGTTTACCTCTGGCAGTACTGGCCGAGCCAAGGGAATTGTGGTTGAGCATCGCAATGTGGTCAGCAGCATCATGGCATTCGGCCCAATGACTCTCATGGGCCCGAAGGCAAGGGTTTTCCAATTTGCCTCTTTGACCTTTGACGCCGCAATCATGGAAACTCTTGCAATTCTAATGCTTGGTGGATGTATCTGTGTTCCTAGTGAAGATGAGCGTCTCAATGATGTTGCTGGTGCCATCCGCCGCCTCAATGTCACCTGGACCTTCTTAACTCCCTCCATCGCTAGTATCATTGAGCCATCATCTGTGCCATCTTTGGAGATTCTGGTCTGTGGTGGAGAAAAGATGTCTCAAGAGGTCATTACGAAGTGGGCCAATGTTCTGAAGTTAATGAACGGATATGGCCCTACTGAGACCTGCGTTTTCGCAGTTATTGATACTGCTGTCGCAGTTAATCGTGACCCTGCACGCATCGGATACGGCATCCCAAGTACCTTGACTTGGATCGTGGATCCAGAAAATCCTAGCCGTTTGGCACCTCTCGGAGCTGTCGGAGAGCTTGCCCTTGAAGGACCTGCGCTCGCTAGAGAGTATCTCAAGAACCCCGAGAAAAATGCGGAGGCTTTCATCAACAATCCTGCCTGGACCCAATATTTCAAGTCTTCTACCCCGTCTTCGCGCCGAATTTACCTGACTGGTGACCTTTGCTATTACAATCCCGATGGATCCATCGAATACATCAGCCGCAAGGATCACCAGGTCAAACTCCACGGGCAGCGCATGGAGCTTGGAGAGATCGAGCACCGACTGCACGAAGACCCACTTGTTCGCCACGCTGTTGTGATTCTGCCTAAGAATGGGCCTCTCAAGCAGCGTCTTGTTACTGTGATGTCCTTGAATAGCATTACCGCGGACAACAAGCTGATATCCGACAAACCCTGTGAGCTTGTCGACGAAGATGAGTTAAACAGCCAGGGTCTCACAGGCCTCGTGGAGGTCCAGAAGAAGCTTGAAACCCAGCTCCCGATTTACATGGTTCCACAGACCTGGGCACTCATCAAGAAGCTCCCCATGCTTGTCTCTGGCAAACTTGATCGCAAGAAGATTACTGCTTGGTTGGAGGACATTGACGATGACTCTTACGAGAGGATCATGCAGGACTACGACCGTATGAAGCGTGGTGCTCCAGAAAAAGCCGAAGAAAAGGAGCAGGATGGATCTTTGAAGATTGTCCGCGAGATCTTCTCGCAGGTCTTGAACATTTCCTTGCAGAAGGTAAACGTGGACCGCTCTTTTGTCAGCCTAGGTAAGTTTTCAACCCAGCTAAGTTCTAGTTCCAAATTGTCCGTTGTATTAACAACATTATCCAGGCGGCGACAGTATCACCGGCATGGCGGTAATCTCCAAAGCGCGTAAACAGGGCTTGACTATAACGCTGAATGACATCTTGCAGAGTCGATCAGTGAAGGAGTTGGCTCAGACTGCGAAGGCAAAGGCACCAGTCACTTCTCACCGTGAAGAGAAAGCTGGCGAAGGCTTCGATCTGTCACCTGTCCAGAAGCTGTATATGCAGTCTACAAACTCCTATAAGGGTGCAGCCAGGTTCAACCAAAGCATCACCGTAAGAGTCTCTCGTCGTGTCGAGGGCGAGGTCCTCCGACGAGCTATCAGGGCTGTTACCAGTCAGCATTCTATGTTCCGCGCTCGCTTCAGCAAGACCCATTCTGGAAACTGGCAGCAAAAGGCTGACACTGTGAGTCCTTAAAAAAGCTACATTACATGTCATGATACTAACGCTACGCGCAGGATGTCGATACATCTTTCCGTTTCCGAATGCACTCTGTGAGCGATACTCGGGCCATGGTTCCCAAGATTGCCGACAGCCAGTCCTGTTTGGATCCCCTAAACGGACCAATCTTTGCAGCTGATCTGTTCAATCTTCGTAACGGCGGCCAAGTCCTCTTCCTCGTGGCTCACCATCTTTGTGTTGATATGGTGTCTTGGCGCATTATTCTACAAGACCTTGAGGAGCTTGTTGTGTCTGGCTCCCTGTCTGATGAGAAAGCGCTGTCTTTCCAGAGTTGGTGCGCAATGCAGCTTGAAAGAACCAAGACCCACGACACGGAGTTGGTGCTGCCTTTCACTCCCGAGAAGCCCAATCTCGAGTATTGGGGAATGGAAGGCTCTTCAAACGTGTACGGAGATCTGAAGATGGAGTCTTTCACACTAAGCGAAGAGAGTACCAGATTCATTCTTGAAGGTTGCCACGAAACCTTTGGAACTGATACTGTTGATGTGCTCATGGCAGCTATTGCCCATTCCTTTGGCCACACTTTTACTGATAGAAAGATTCCCACCATCTATAACGAGGGCCATGGCCGTGAGCCTTGGGATTCTAACATCGACCTTTCCCGAACAGTTGGCTGGTTTACCACGATGGCTCCGCTGCTTATTGAAGGCCAAGATGGTGAGTGAAATGACTACTCTCTCTGGATCTTTGCTAATTTTGTTAAAGGTACTATCATGGATGCTATCAAGCGTGTCAAGGATACCCGCCGCAAGATTGTTGACAATGGTCGACCCTTCTTCGCGAAGAGTCTCTTGGCTTCCGACCAACAATCCTCCGAAGACGCATTCCAGGTTCCTCTGGAGATACTTTTCAACTACCTCGGAAAGCTTCAGCAGCTTGAACGTGCCGATTCCCTTTTCCGCCACCAGGGAAGCGTATTTGACAGCTCCGACTTTGCGGTTGCTGGTGATATGGGCCCTGAAACTACTCGCTTCGCCCTATTTGAGCTGTCTGCAATCGTTGTGAAGGAGCGTCTAAATGTTTCCTTCGCTTACAACCGTCGCACTCAGCGTGAGAGCCAAATCCGACGATGGATTCTGCAGTGCAAGCAAACGCTTGAGAAGGACCTCCTTATTTTGAAGGAAACCCCTGCTGCCCCAACTCTCAGCGATTATCCCCTCCTCCCACTTAACTACCAAGGATTGCAGATCCTCTGCAATAACACCTTCCGCAAGCTTGGTATCCGCAGTAAGACCGAGGTTGAGGACATCTATCCTTGCTCTCCTATGCAGGAGGGCTTACTACTGAGCCAGCTTCGCGACTCAAGTGCCTATATGTTCCACACGATCTTCGAGATCAAAGACGCTCGAGCTGGCAAAGTAGACCCGGAGAGGCTTGCTCGATCTTGGAATCTACTCGTCGATCGCCATCCTGTTCTCCGGACCGTCTTCATCGACAGTAACTACAGTGGTGGATCTTTCGACCAACTTGTTCTCAAGAAGCTCAACGACATGGTCCTTCGCGTCGAGTGCCCTGATTCTGAGGTAGAAGAGAAGCTAGCTGCCATCTCTCTCCGTGATGCTAATATGATGCGTCCGGCCAAGCTTTCCCATCAACTTACCGTGTGCAAGGCCAAGAGTGGACGTGTTCTCGTCAAGCTGGAAATTAACCACGCGATCATTGATGGCGGAGGTGTCGATGTCCTTCTGCGTGATCTCACTATGGCCTATGACCGCAAGCTGGCGGAGGGCCCTGGTCCCTGCTTCAGCAATTATATCAAATACATCCGAACTCAGAGCCAGGGCGAAGCCCTTAACCACTGGAAGAGATATCTTCAAGGTGTTCGCCCATGCCACCTGGCACCATCTGCCGGTTCCCAAGCCCAGCGAAAGCTGAAGGGAATCCTGATGGATTTCAACCGCTACCCTGAATTGCTCAAATTCTGTGAAAATGCATCTGTAACCTTGGCCAATCTCACATTGACTGCCTGGGCTCTAGTACTTAGGCAATTCACTTCTTCCGATGACGTGTGCTTCGGTTACCTGTCAGCTGGAAGAGATGCACCTGTCAACGGTATTCAGGACATGGTCGGCATCTTCATCAACATGCTCTGCTGCCGTGTCAAGTTTTCGTCCAACCAGTCGCTTTCTGATATCTCAAAGAAGGTGAATGGTGATTACATCGCTAGCATTCCCCATCAGAGCTGTTCTCTTGCAAGTATCCAGCACGATCTGGGATGGCAGGGACAGTCTCTTTTCAACACAACCCTCTCCATCCAGAACCATACAGTCGCTGGTGGTTCTAAGGAGAAGGGCCTTTCTTTCGATCTTCAGCATGCCCACGATCCTAGTGAAGTAAGTTTTTCGCCATATCTCAAATCTTACCTTATGCCAAAGCTAACAACCCCAAAGTATGCCGTCACAGTCAACGTCGACATCTCTCGGGGTGCCGAGGGTATAATGCTGCGATACTGGAATGATGTTGTCTCGGACGATCAAGCGCAATCTCTTGTCGATTCTATCGCCAAAGTGTTTACTGGCTTCATTGAGGCGCCGTCGGCGACACTCTCGGCTGCCAAACTCGACGAGAAGTCTTTGGCTTCGCAGCCCTCCGAGTGGAGCAGTTCCCAGGCATCTGTCAGTGACCGCGTGCAAACAAATAGAAAGAGTCTTGATGGAACTGCCATCCAGAAAATCATCGATGATCGCGTTCATGAGATTATTGGTCAAATGCTGCGGGATGGTAAGCTGATGGTGCCTGGATTGGCGACTGACAGCCTTTCTGGCTACGGCCATCCCGATTCTGTCGGCTCGCCCGCTTTCCAGATTGAAGGCATTCAAGGAGGTGCCGATGATTCCGGCGTTTGCTCTGCAACCTCTCGATCCAGTGAGGATGGGATGTCTGCAGATGTCGAAAGAAAACTTTGGAGTCTTTGGAGCACTGCCCTGGGCTTGTCACCTAATGTTGTTCGGCATCAAGATAGTTTTTTCAAGCTTGGAGGTGACAGTATCACGGCCATGAAGATGGTCAGCGCCGCCCGTGAAGAAGGCCTGGTTCTCACGGTTGCTGATGTCTTCAACAACCCGGTCTTTGAAGATATGCTCACCACTGTCCGCGCTGCTAATGTTACGCAGCAAATGCTCAATGCCGATTTGAAGCCTGTCTACAAAGAGGCTGACGCATTCCCAGATAGCAAACCCGCCACTCTGGCACAAAACTCTTCCTCTGAAAGCATCTCAGTCCTGCGCCCCTCAAAGGCTGTCGATGATGCTTCAGTCCAGAGTGGTATTTGCCCCAAAATTGGCGTCTTCAAGGGTGGCATCGCAGATGTTCTCCCTGTAACCGATTTCCAAGCGATGTCCCTGACCGCGACCTTGTTCAAGTCACGTTGGATGTTGAACTATTTCTTCTTGGAAGGAAACGGTCCACTTGATCTACGCCGACTACGTGAGAGCTGCCTTAAGGTTGTCGACGCATTCGACATCTTGCGAACCGTCTTCGTCTGCTTCCACGACCAATTTTTCCAAGTCGTCTTACGCAAGATTCGACCCAGTATTTTTGTATATGAGACAGATCGTGGCCTCGATGAATTCACCGCCACCCTCCAGCAGCGTGACCGTGAATACGGCCCGCGAGAAGGTGAACAATACGTCCAGTTCTACGTTGTCAAGAAGAAGGAAAGTGATCAGCATCGTATCATGATCCGTCTGTCTCACACCCAGTACGACGGCGTCTGCTTGTCCAAGATTATGTCCGCCATCAAGTTTGGCTACGAAGGTAGCCCTCTGCCACCAGTCACGCCTTACGCTAGCTATCTCCGCCAGCTCCCTGGAACTATTACGCCTGATCACTACAACCACTGGTCGAGACTTCTCAAGGGATCTCAGATGACCCAAGTAGTTCGCCGCAAGGGGACTTCCATGTTTCAAAATATTGGAGCTTTCACTGAGATCCGCAAGACCATCGAGGTTCCCCCAACTGCCCTCGGCAACGTCACTGTTGCTACTGTTATGCAGGCTGCCTGGGCTCTGACCCTCGCAAAGCTCTCCGCTCAATCCGATGTTGTCTTTGGTCTTACCATCAGCGGTCGCAATGCAACCGTACCTGGAATTGAGAACACTGTCGGCCCTTGCGTCAATGTGGTCCCCGTTCGCGTCAAGTTTGACGAGAAGTGGACTGGTGTTGACCTTTTCCGATTCCTTCAAGACCAGCAGGTGTCCAACATGCCCTTTGAGTCTCTTGGATTTCGCGAGATCATCAAGCAATGCACCGAATGGCCTGCCTGGACCTACTTCACTACTTCGGTGTTCCACCAAAACGTGGATTATGAGGGCTCTTTGGAGCTTGATAACAACAAGTACCGCATGGGAGGTGCTGGCGTAAATGACAACTTCGCTGATCTCACTATGGTCTCACGTCCTGCCGACGACCGTAACCTTAATGTGACCCTTGGGTTCTCGGAGAAGGGTCCTATCTTGCTCTCATTTGCTGAGAAGGTCCTCGATATGGTTTGCGAGACTGCCCAATCACTCGTCGCCAACCCGTCGACTTCTCTTCCCTCTCCCAACATGCTGCGTTCACTCCCATCGCAAGTGGTTGACGATCTTCCTCGTCCATCAGATGAGCACTTCCTTAGTGCTCATTTGAAATCTCGATCTATCGCCGAGCTTCTGGTTCATTCAGACATCCTATCCAGGTCTTGGCACCAATGCCTACCAAACCGCACCCCTGCCGTTCCAGAGGACGACGTCGATGAAAAGCCCAAGAACCAAACCCCATTCCAGCTCGACTCTTCCTTCTTCGATCTCGGTGGAGATATCTTCAACATGGCCCAGCTTACTTGGCTCTTGGAGCAAGAAGGCCTGAAGGTTCGCCTGGAAGATCTTCTAGAGCACCCATCTTTCCTTGGCCAAATGGCCGTCCTGGCCCTGCACAATGCTAAGCATCAAGAAGACTTTGGTCCCGAATATGCCACTGGTGCAGTGTCTCCAAAGGAATCTGCACCCCCTCAGGTTGAGAGGAAGAAGACCTGGGAGAAGGCTATGACTCTTGCGAGGAAGTTGACTCGGCGTAACAATAACATGGTTTCCAGCCGGGCCTAGTTATGACTCTCTTTTGTCCATTGTCTCGCATTCTTACTAAAGGGAAAGAAAATGCAAAAAAATTCATATCAAAAAAGAAACAAAATGAAGAAAACCCCAAACGAAAAGAATGACCTGGCGTTGTGGACCCCGAAGACTCGATCAGCCAAAAAAAAAAAAAAATTGTTCATGGAAAACTAAAGCAGCTCTTGATGAACTCTCGTGTTTCCATTTCTTTTATCTTGTGTTTTGACTGTTTTATGTTGTTTATTAAAGCTCGGTGATTCCACAACATACTATCTCATTTCCTATGTCTCATTTTCTATGTCTTGGAGGGTAGATGGATGCCATATTGTTTGGGGGTTTGCCTCTTGTCCAGTTTGCTTTTGTATCGTACGTTTCGCTCCTCATTAATTGTCACGCAATGGACCTGTCTCTACCAAAATATCGTTTTTACTATCGTATCCACTTGTCATACTGTCTCCAAAATTGGTATTAACTCCACTCATAGAGTTTCTTCTGTAAACAGACACTGGTGGCTTTGAGACCACTCCTAGTAAATCTGTATTTGGGAGAAGGCAGACCTCAAAATTCAAAATAAAATTTATGTCGGTATTTTCTCGCGAGAAATCTTTATTTTTCATGAGGCGATCGTCCCGGCTTGTCTTCCGACAATCATCGGTTTGTCTCCCGGTTAGTCAATATCGAGTAACATTGGGGCGGGGACAATTATTTTTTTGAAATTTGAATCAATGTTTGAATTTATTCATATTGAATCTCACTAACTAGTGTTTCTATCCTTTCTCTATCCTCAAAATGGCTGAAAATGGAGTTGTCACTCTACTGAAACAACTGATGCAAATTCCTTCCTGCAGCAATGAAGAGGAGGCCATCGGAACATTTCTCGAGAAGCATCTACTGAGCCTGGGCTACAAAGTCGAGCGAATTCCCATAAGCCCTGATAGCCCTCGCTGTAATGTATACGCATATTTTGGTCTATCTCGAAAAACACGTGTCTGCCTAACTTCGCATATGGATACTGTTCCCCCTCATATACCTCTTCGCGAGACACCGGATGTAATTTATGGACGTGGTTCCTGCGACGACAAAGGACCATTGGCATCGCAAATTACTGCAATAGAAGAGCTTCGGAAGGAAGGACTTCTCGAGCCGCACGATATCTCTTTGCTATTTGTGGTGGGAGAAGAGAAAGGTGGAGTTGGCATGCTCGCCGCCAACGATATGAATTTATCTTGGGAGGCAGTTATATTTGGAGAGCCAACAGATAATTTACTAGCAGTCGGTCACAAGGGCCATTATGTTTTCGATCTCGTAAGCGAGGGAATCCCTTCTCATTCTGGATATCCCGAGCGCGGTCGAAGTGCAATTTCTGCGATGACAGCTCTGCTTTCGGAGCTCGAACAGATTGAATTCCCTTCGTCGGAGGTTATTGGGCCTTCTACATTCCATTGTGGCCAAATATCTGGCGGAGTTGGATACAATATTCTGGCACCACAATGCACTGCTACTTGCTCTGTGCGGGTAGCAGAGGACTTGCCAAAGATCGAGCAGTTGATAGATGATGCCGTATCTCGATATGAGAACATCCATTTAAAGAGGAGGATCGCGTATCCGGAGCTTTATTTGGATCATGATATTTCCGGGATGGGCACGATTTCAGTCTCCTTCGGGACTGATGCACCGCGGCTGAAGGGGAATCACAAAAGATACCTCTACGGCCCGGGAACTATACAGGTAGCGCATGGAGCAAACGAGCAAATTGGGATTTCAGAGCTCATTGAGAGCGTTCAAGTTTACAAAAGAATAGTGGCTTTTTGTCTACGAGGCTCAAGCCACTGAGCTTTTCTTTTCTTTTCTTTTTTTTTGTTGCGAGGCTTTGCAGAAACTTCAAGCGTCAGAGGATGCCAATATTACATATTCAACCCTCCAAGATTACATAAATTGGAATGCTTGCAATACTTCTTATGTATGACTTAACAAAATGCTTCGATAGCCGTAGGAATAATAAGCGTTATCCCCTGGTTTGCCCGAACAAAAATACTTTTTACTAATTGAAGTTGGAAGCTGGGAACGAAGCACGCTTTCCGGGACCCACTTATTCGTATATAGTAAATTAATAGTCGCAGAGAATAATTGGAGAATGAACAAAACCTGTGTCGGGAAATTTTGGATTGAGATCCCTGATATGTTTGATCGGGTGAAGTGTTGAGATGTGTACAGGAATGTGCAGGAAATATGTGAAGGGATGAGACAAAATCATCAGGGAGGTCAATAAAAATAATTTGCAAGATAGGTCAAGTAGTCCGCCGAAGAAGTGCTCGTTTCTGATCATTTATCAGATTCTCTCTGATTTCATCATGCGATAAACCCTCTTGTGCTGCTCGAGAAGTACCAAGGTGGCAATAGTCTGGGGGCCCAAGCGAACAAAGCTAGGTGTCCAGCCGCGGAAAAGCCATCTTGACCCTTCTGAAGATATCAAATTTCGCACAATACCAATCACCGAAGTCCTGTCTGACGAGCTCATTAACTGAGTTCTGATGACATCCATTGGGCTTGATATCGACGTTGCAACCAAGCTTGCCATGAGTGACGCGGTGAAATGAATCGAAGGCCTTTCCTCGTTTGTATTGCATAGATTCTGAATGAGCCTTTTGAAAGAATCATACGATGCCAGTTGACTCGCCGTCATGATTCCAGATCGAAAGCAATTAGGCCACAGCCCCTGCCGGAAAGATCGCCAACCTTCAGTTCGTTTCATTTGGGCCCAAGCATCGAAGACATTCCGATAGTTACGACGTTGCTGTAGCGGTAATGACCTGTCATTTTGCATTCTAACATTTGCAATATCTGCCGGGGTACCAAAAATAGCGCCAACAAATCCCGATGTTGCGGCCATCATCCCTAGGGCCGGCGTTGAGAGGGGTTGGTTGTATTTCTTCGCTTGTTGCTTGAGTTCTTCGTAGAGGGCAATGCGAGAAGTACCATAGGTTACTTGGTAAATCAGGATATTGAAAAAAATACAAACTAGTAAGGGGAAACGTACATGCTCGCATGAATCCCGCCGTAAGCTATTCCGGATGAATCAATATCATGTATAGTCAGCATCCATCCAGATTGTCAACGAGTCGTTCTCAATAGCAATTTCACAAATCATTCATGATTGGATATTATCCGTAAATAGTAGGTGTGCCAAAATATGCCAGGGAACTTACGCCATGATATAAACCTTTGACTCCCTCTAGGTGGACTATTTTAATCCCTGTCGCAATTGTACTCTGCCTGGCACAGTCCGGAACGGTCTGCATTCGCACTTTCACTAATTCATCATAGATTTAGAACTTGGATGATGAACAGTGAGTTATCGTGGAATGCCTACCAAGGTCGAAAGGGTGGGAGAACAATACGGCCACGCAGGAAGCGGAGCCACCGAACCATCTCGGGTAAATGAAGTTATCTGTCATGGTTGATGCCAGATGTAGCTGCGATCGAAGGACCTCAGGTTGTTGGCAAGATATCACAAAGGAAAGCTTTGAGATAACCTACTTAATGCAAACCATTGATAATTTAGTCGCCGACTCTGGCACATTTCCCCATTGATTAAATGTTTCGGTCTTCCCCCCCTAACTTTGGGGCCTCGGTAACCCTAAGACGCCTATATGCCCTCCCTGTTCTTGTTCCCCGCCTCATTACGCTGGCCTCGTCCAACCGAAGCGCTCAGCTGTGATATAGTTTCTGGCGGTTTTCGAAGGACCGAGAATATCTTCCATTAAATAAAAGATAGAAAGACTGATGCCTTATTTGGCTCATGTTGACAGCGCAATGAGGTCTATAAAGAGAACATTTGCAGCAAAGTAAAAGCGAATATTACAAAGCTGCAGCTATAGTCGGAGCATGTTTGAGCATAATGCACCAATATATGCTATATATTATAGTACTTTATAGCTAGGTACATAGCTATCAGGGTCAGCCGTACCTGGGAAATTCATAAGTAGGTACTTATGAATTCCCTGGGTCCGCACCTGCGCAGATAAAGCCCTAAATGTGATTATTAAGTCGCTTCGTCAACTATCGCGGTTGTATAAAGAAGGTTCTTTATACGACCGGAATATTAATGGGAACTAACGTGCTTGTCGGCATATAATTAATTATGGCGCGATGTCCATTGCGTGCTACCCAGGAAATATTATTTGAATACGCCCATTCCCCGAAAGATAATCCTCCGAGATTATACAACATTTCTGCTACATCCAAGGCCAGCATTGAGAATGGGCAGTATCGCAGCACATCCGTTTCAAAATGTTCCTGCAGGCCGGACAGGTGAATAACTACACAATCGGATTTCAAGTTTGGTATAATAACCAGGGAATCTAGAGAGCCTAGAAAAACTGGTCAAACAGTTCACTGAGGATAAACATCCGAACAAAACCAATCTACTGGTCGGGGTTTACAAAACAGAGGAAGGGAAAGCGTATAACCAGCCAACTGTCAAAGAGGTCAGAGATGAGAATCGAATGACTCGAACGTGACAAAGATCCATTCTAAAATGCGGTACAGGCAAAAGCGAGGATTTTCGCTGATGATGACTGGCATCACGAATACCGTCCTTCAGCATTAGGATCTAATAATTATCGAGATTTGAGTACAAAGCTGCTCTTTGGACATAATCATCGTCTCCTGCGAGAGAAACGGTATAAATTCTCCAATTTTTTGGACAAAAAACGATTAAGGGCTAAGCTTCACAGGATTGTTACAACGCAGACCCTGGGTGCAAGTGGTGGATGCCATGTTGGCGCAGTCTTCTTGAGGGATCATTATGGACCATGGAAAAACACAGAAGTTCCAGAGATCTTCCTTCCGAGCGATTCCTGGCGTAAGTTGCTACGCAAATCTTCCCTCGAAAGAGCGACGAACTAATAATCTCAGTAAACCACCCTTTCGTCTTTGAATCCGCCGGAATCAAGCCAAAATTTCTCCCTTATTTTTCCAGAGACAGGAATGAATTTGATTTCGAGCGATTTTCCGATGCCGTGGAGTCCTTGCCAGCTCAATCTGTTGTTCTTTTACAGTCGGGAGCACATAATCCAACTGGATGTGATCCTTCCCCAAGTCAGTGGCGAGAGCTCGCTTCCATCTTCCTTCGACGTGGGCATTTAGCTTTCGTCGACGCCGCATACCCCGGCTTTGCCTCCGGTGATATCGATGCAGATCTTGAAGGTGTTCGGCTATTTGCCGAACTCGAAGTTCCGCTCATCTTAGTATCAACATATGGGAAGTGCTTCGGACTCTACAGCGAACGTGTTGGAGTTCTTTCAATTCTTGTGCCTGATGAAGACGTAGGAAAAAGAATAGAAACGCAATTACGACTTCTGGCCCGAGCAGAGAGTGGAGCACCCCCTGACTTTGGCTCTAGAATCGTTGAAACGGTCTTATCAGATCAAAAATTGGAGCACCAATGGCGACAAGAAGTACGCGGTATGGCAGATGGACTCAAAAGCCGTCGTCATGCACTAAGAAAAGCCCTGGAGGAGCTGAAGACTCCAGGGGATTGGCAGCACATCACTAACCAGAACGGGATGTTTTCGTAAGAGATTCGTTGTGACCGCCGATCCAAAGTGGATTATCTTGCTGACTATTTTTAGATATCTGGGATTATCAGAGCAACAAGTGAACATTCTACAGACAAAGTATCATGTCTATGTCCAAGATTCTGGAAGAATATCCATTGCGTCAGTTTGAATTGACCCTTAAACCTGCCTAGATCCTATCTAACATCTTATAACTCGCAGAGGTCTGAACCGCTTCAATATCGAATATACTGCTTCTAGTATTAGCGCCGCTATCAAAATAACAACGTCGGATTGAGCCTCGGTTCCGAGACAGCTCATGAGGGAAGATATAATCTCTCGCTATGAATTATACGCATTGAAGTTGGCATTCCAGCCATAAACTCTCATAGTTACTACAATGTAATATATAGAGTAGAGGACAAAGCGAGATCTAACAGATCTGTACTGTAGCCCACATTCCAGTCAATTTGTAGTATATCTAAGCCAGACCGTATTCCTTGATTAGCTTCTCAGCACAGGTTACACCGGTCACATAGGCCACTGCTTGAACATGGGCATTGACCAGTACAGGAACAACACCCATATCAGCAATCCGGAGATTTTCAATTCCGATGACCTTGAAATCAGGATCAACAACAGCATCAGAGTCTTCTTTCTTGCCCATTTTGACAGTGCCTGTCATGTGCCAGCTGGACGAAATGTTCTGGCGCCAGTATTCAAGCAAATCCTCATCGGACTCTCCCTTAGGCATAGCCAATTCGGCCACATTATCCTTTGTGTAAGACTCATGTTTCGCAACGCGGAAGGAGTCTCGCAGTGCTTCGATTGCAAGTCTACGGTCGAATGGATGAGCGAGGAACTTCGGGTTGAAAAGAAGCGGAGCATCGGGGTCGGACGACTGTAAAGTGACTTCTCCACGAGTCTGAGCATTAAAAAGGAAAACCAACAAGCAAGAATAATTCAAGGCCTCGTTGGGGAAGTCCGGAATAAACCAATGAATGGGGAAATGGGTAATAACTTCATAATGTGGAACGGTCTCTTGAAGGAGGTATTTTTGCTCATCCTCGGGGAGCGCTTTGAATTCTGGCGTGGAAATGAGCTGCTCGGTCAATTTGAACCAACCAATTCCCAATTCACAAGCGAATTTCGCCCAGGGACCAGTTCCACTTTCTTCCCATTCTTTTTTGGCGGCATCCATGGCAGCTTGGGAGCCATAGAAAGCCTTTCGATCCGTACTGGTATCAGTACGAGTGTTAACCATGGGCACGAAGCAGTGATCGCGAAGTCCTTGGCCCACGGCAGGGACATCCTGAACGACATCGATGTTATATTGTTTGAGTTGAGCCGCGGGGCCGATTCCTGAATGCATCAGGATACGAGGGTCGTTCAGGGAGCCAGCAGAAAGAATGACTTCCTTGGTGCCGTAGTCTATATACAAAGCCTTGTGAGCACATTGCGAGGTCCTTGAAGTAAGCAACATTAGAGCTGGACAGAAAATACTCACACTTCTTGCCAGTTGCCTCAACACCGACGGCCTTCTTTCCTTCCAAGAGGATGCGCTGCACTGGCGAGTTCGTAACGATGGTCAAATTATTCTTTTCGCCGCCAACGACCAAGTCGCCTGCCGTGGATCGCAGTCCTTGGTGAGCGGAGTTGATAAGGACGGACATGCCGATGGGGTTGCCAGAATTGTGGTCAGGGTTTAATGGAAAGCCAGCTTTCTCATAGACGTCTAACAGCTCCGGTAAGTCTCTTTCCCATTCGCGGGCAAAACCAACGTGCAATGGACCATCGCTGCCGTGATCATTTGTGTTCGGATTGGCATATTTCTTGTCCATTCCCTCAGGGATCTCTCCGTGGAAAGTTTCAAGATCCTTCAGTCTTCTCTGAATGTTTGGCCACGCAAAATCCTCGTCGTCAACAATCCGCGCCCACTCCTGATAGTCATCACGCGCACCGACACTGTAGACGCCGAAATTAATGGCACTTGATCCTCCCATGCAGCGACCGCGACTGTAGTCGATCTCACGGTTGTTGCAATCCTCCTGCGGGGTTGTCTTGTAACCCCAGTTCATAGACTGATTCTGGAAGGTAATCCATCGCTGTCCATCCACACGAAGATTACGATCCGTCTTCTCCTCACCAGCTTCTAAAAGAAGCACACTTGGCTTCCCCTTCGAGTTGGCGAGTTTGGCGGCGAGTGCACTGCCAGCAGGGCCACCTAGTGGTAACGTGTCAGTTTCGAAACAACGGGATTGTATTCCGAACAATAGTAGGCTCTGCGCTCGATCCCCGAAGGATCGTACCTAAATTTTAGGAAAAGAAAAACCTTATGAAAATTAGTTCTGATACTCACTTCCGACAACAATAAACTCAAAGGTCGACATGTTGAGGACTTCACGTTGAGGAATGGATCTGACCCAAACAAAAAGGTGTCAAGAATAGATTTCAGGGACAAGTCAAGTGGGGATTAATTATAACTGCTTTTTTTTATTCGGGGCAACCAGAAATATATACTTTAAACTCACTTTTTTAGCGACGATCTAACGGAAATGAACCGAGCTGCCCTAATGTTGGGAGATTTTCGTTGGTGGGCTGAGCCCCTTGAACTGCAGCCTCGTGGATTAGAGTGTCGATCAACTATCCGTACAGAAGAGAACTGGCAGTTTATGGTGAGAAGTTCTCCACCAAGTAACCTTTGATGGCTGCCATGGTGGCGCTTGGCGGGCCGACACGAGTCTGCTTCCCCTGTTAATGTGGATATGGTGGAGATTCATGCGCGAAGCAACGATGATCTTCCTGCTTATGGATTGCCTAGTCTGTAGACAGCAAGATTCTGACAGCAAAAATCTCTTTATGTGTGGTTCCTGAATGGTTTCAATAGGATTAGTTGATTCACTAGCCCGATGATCTTCAAACGGACGGGAGAAGAAATAACAATCCCGAAGATCAGGTTGGATCCTTCTAGGGGTTCGGCTTTCTTATTGTTCCTTTAATTTTTTTTTTCTTAATGTAATTCCCTCCTGGTCTTTCACATTCCACGTCCCTTGAGTAAATTGATCGAGAACGTTCGGGTATGGCGAGTAATGTCGAGGCGTGGGTATTGCTATCTCTAGCATTATTCACAATCATCGTCCGTGCCGGTGTACGGTGGAATCTCGTTGGCCCGGCTAATTTTCAACTCGATGATTATCTTATGCCATTGGCAGGAGTACGTCCACCTCAAATGCTTGCTCTGTTTACTATTCGCTAAGCCGACGCCGTACAGATAGTTTTTATATTGGAAACAGTAGCGGCTTATCTCGTGGGTGCCAAATATGAAGGCTTGACCAACAGTTATATGACCGATGAACAACGAAAGACTCTCGATTCAAGCTCCAAAGAATGGGCAAACAGAGAAGCCGGAGCAAAGATTCAGATTATTGGCTGGTCGCTATACGTGGCGATCCTCTGGCTGGTCAAGTTTAGTCTGGCGGTCTTCTATTCCCGATTAACGTTCGTTTCATACATAACCCATTATAAGATCGAGTTGAACTGCATATTAATGAAACTATAGGACTGGTCTCCAAAGTCTTCCCACGCGTGTTCGCGTCGCATATGGCATCCTTGGGGTTACATGGATTGCCACGCAACTCTCTCTTCTCTTGTCGTGTCAGCCATTCCATGCATTTTGGCAGATAAACCCAAACCCCGGAGGTAATTATTACGCCCTTTGCCAAATAAAAAGAAACCCATGGGAACGCTCACCTTTTATGCGCAGCATTTTGTCAGCCTACAAATTCTCCGGTATACGTTTTCGTTGTGGTGATACTCAATATCGTCACTGATCTTTATCTTCTCTCAATCCCACTTCCTCTTCTTTGGACGGTAAATATCAGCTTGAAGCGCAAAATTCCTTTAATGGCACTATTCTCTGGAGCTGCATTCGTCATCACGGCATCGATTATTCGTGGTGTCACTATTGTGAGCGTAAGTTATCTCTGGCTACCATCTATACAAAACAATGTTTAACAATGATATCCAGTCTGGCCCGGACGGTGCTTCGGCTGGCTCCAAATGGGCATGCCGGGAGACATTTGTTTCAATTGTGGTCTCAAACCTACCCATTATCCAACCACTGCTTCGTCGAGGTTTCAAGAAGATTGGCCTTGCTTCCTTCTTTAGCTCTTCTGCCAAGCCATCGGGCCATTCCTATCCGCTCTCGGGCTTGAAGACTTTGACAAATCGCGGTGATCGTGACACAAAAAAGAGCAAAGTCAACACTGCTGCACCATCGCATATGCAAGCATCCGCTTGGGGTAGTGACGAGCATATCTTGACAGAGCCTGAGCATACCTCGAAGGATATCACTGTTGTTTCGGAAACAGTTGTTCAAAGTGAGCCATGGAGTTGGGAGGAAGCAAGCGCCAGTCACTCAACGACTCCACCGAAAGAATGGAAAAGCCATATGTCTGAACGTTGAAAGCTGGGCAACAACTATGGTGGTTTAATCTGAAAATATACACCATATCAGAAACTCAAATTTACCAAATATACCCGAAGATAGGCACACAATAATAGTGATAAGATCACCCGGATATACTGGAAGATCACAATTAATATTGAAACACCCGGAGTTTACCATGATTCTTATTCTCTCTTCTCTTATCCAAAATTTCCCGAACTTCGTCCATCGAAGCTTTATGATTCGACTGGCATTCTAGCTAAGCTGAATCTATCGCGAGCTCCCTAATTTGTCTTCCTGAGGTTATTCAAAAATTCTACGAGAAAACCAGTTCGGCAAAATCCCTAACTCGAGGGACGAAAAGGACGATATCCTACAACACTTATGAACAATCCGAGGCTTCTACCTGAGTAGGATTTACTACTTAATCTTGCTTATTATTAGAGGTGCGGGGACGCAATGCTATTTCATTTCCAAAAACATGGTCTAATTTGGGTTATTAAGGTACCTCGATTAATGTAAACAGCGATTCCTAGGCAAAGTTAGTAACATGTTGATGGAGGTGATTGGCCTTGCTCCCCTGCCAGTATAGTATCAGTATAGTACTTGTGATTGGGTAGTTTAGAATAAATAAGATGCCTTCATGCTAATAAATCTGAGTACCTACTCAAATATATCGCCTACTCCCGAATACGAGATCGTATGCTAGTACCATACGAATAGGTGATACACTTAAATTGTTCTTGAAACCAACTTGAGCCCATGCTGAAACCATTCAGCATAAATACTATTTATACATATAGTATATGTATTTCACTAACTAGCACCGGGCAGCGGAGGCTGGGATGAATTCCCGACCGCACAAAATTTTCACACTTGCGATTGAGTGGCACGAAGATAATTACATAGTAAAATTCCTGCCTAGGTGACTTCACCTCTAATAATTTTCAAGTTACATAGTGTCTAAGCGTTGAGTGTAGGCCAAAAGCATGAATGAGTAGAATGCATTGTCTTCAAATGTGGCTCTCGTTCACAGGTCCTTCTGTCCTGTGCTCCAGTTAGATCTGGTCGAAATGATATACAGTATCAATGGCCACTATTTACTGTACAAATTGAAAAAAAAACGCAAATGAATACAGAAAACGGAGAGTTCTGGCTGGGTACTCTACTAATAATTGTTATTGATTTTCTCCAAAGACAGATAGAATTTGGTGTGATCTCATCGCACCATTCGAGAGGGTCCACCTGCGCGTGAGCGTGCGCTCGCATGCATTCAACGCATTCGTAAAGAATGGGACTCGCATACCGTAATTATCCACCGGGAATTTGTTCTGCTCACATCTGATAAAATCACCGTGGTATGGATAATCATTTTACATTTGATTTACAAATTGATCCTCAAATTAGATAGTATGCGCGGGTAATTCTTGAAAGGCTCAGTACTATCACAGTATACCTCCGCCAATTAATATGATTTTTTTTTGGCTTCCAGTACACCAATGTGATAGTATTAACTGGACAAAATACATAAAGTGTGATCTTTTCAACAAATTACCCTATGTTCTTTCGGCAATAAAATGAAGTATCGGGAGAATATCGGAGAGCTGTACATACAAATTGCGTCAAGTGCGAAAGTAGACCGGTTACGCATCCGACAGTCGGATATCACCGCCAGAACAAGACTGTCAACCCATCGTCTGTTCAAATCTCGCTTACTTGTCTGTGCTGTGGTCATTTCGGCTTAGAACGGACCTTAAATGTGGACCCTTTTCGATTGACCTGCCAAATAGGAACATATATAGTGGGTCTACTGGGTCTCCCGTGAAGTCTGTGGTAATGGCTTGATGCTGGCTTGCTTAAGACTGATCCATAGCGCCACATGGGTGAGGCTCATGGTTGGCCAACACGCAAGTTTGGCCCTATGGGTCTTTCTTTCATTATCTAATTCATAATGTGATACTGTGAAAAGATTTTCCTTATATTTGCCCATGCATCTCATCCCCTAGGAAGTTTTCTTTTCTGTTCGTGCTTCCCTTTTACCCCAGAGTCAACCCGAAACAGTTGCATACCTCCACTTTTCTTTTTAACGGTGGCAACATATTCATATATTCCCCATTGCATTCTTAGAGCATTGTGCTTCTGGGCTTTGCGTTCGACACTTCATCACCTCCAGCATTCTGGCTACACCTTTTGACCCCTTCCCGATTGTATAGTTTCACATCATCAAAGAAACTTGATACTCAGCAATCTCGCAAAGAAAAAAAAAATCACGAATTTTCGAAAGTAGCTACTAATAGGCGTCTTTCAAAACCCGTTGCGACATTCGACATATACGAAAATCCCATTGCGCATCTATTTATTGACAGTAGCGCCTTGTGACCCGGATCTTCGACAGCCATTGCACCAGCATCGTTTGATTATTTCCATTAGCGCCAATAGCAGCATTCATCCATCACCATTGCGCCAAAAAAGAGACCATTGACTTTTTCCACGCGCCTCGATTAATCAGTTATCCAATCGCGACAAATCCGGCCGTTCAAGATGTTAGATTTTAACTTCAAAGACCTCGTCAAGAACCGAGAGCGTCGTCAATTCCCCGAAGTTGTGGTGCCCCTCGAACGTACCCCTGCGCCTACCAAGGACGAAGGATCCATCACCAGCCTTGACCGGGCTTCTAGCCAAGAAAATGGCTCTGGAGCTGGTCCTCAGAAGCGTAGCACACTGACTTTGGAATCTCTCCGTGAGGAAATTGACTCATCAATCTCTGCCTCAGGTCACAACACTGTCTATGATCGTATGTTACAACATGATATCCAATCTGGTTGCTCTCTCCGGACTTAGATCGGCTTCGCATTCGCCAGCCTTGCTGAACTTATCAAAGAAATTCCCCGAGCGCCATTCCTTATCAATTGAGATCTAGATTTCTGACCCCACATCACAGGGAAAGCAAAGATCATCAACAGAGCCATCCAGGATATCGGCATGGGCCGTTATCAATGGGGCCTGTTCGTTCTCTGCGGTATGGGCTGGGTTGCCGATAACCTTTGGTTGCAGGTACATCAAGAAGTTCTTCTTTTGGTACAATTTCTGAACCTAGTGGGCTAATTATTCATAGGGTGTTGCCCTCACTTTGACCCCTGTCGCGATGGAGTTTGGTGTCTCTGACAACTACTCTCGTTTCGCTACCTGCTCGCTCTTCGTTGGTCTGATTGTTGGTGCCTCATTCTGGGGTATTGCCTCTGATGCCATTGGCCGTCGTCCGGCTTTCAATTGTACACTGTTTCTGTGCGGTACCTTCGGTCTTGCCGCGGGTGGTGGTAACAGCTGGGTTGCGTGAGTTCTCCAGCTATACATTCTGCAAGAAAGTGCTGAGACTGACATCAAAAATAGCGTTTGTGCTTTGTACGCCTGCCTTGGCCTCGGTGTTGGTGGTAATTTACCCGTTGATGCAGCTGTTTTCCTTGAGTGCTTGCCTCCAAACTCCGCCAACATCCTAAGTGGTCTCGCTACCTGGTGGTCTGTCGGTACTTTGATTGCCAGTATGCTTGCGTGGGCTTTCATTCCCAACTTCTCATGCTCCGACTACGCCACTTGTACCAAGGCCAACAACTGGGGCTGGAGATATCTGGTTCTGTCTCTCGGTGCCATTACCTTCTGCATGTTCCTCTGCCGATTCTTCCTGTTCACTCTCTACGAGTCCCCGAAATTCCTGGTTTCTCGCGGTCGCCAGGATGAGGCTGTTGCTGCAGTTCAAGGCATTGCGCATAAGAACAAGACTACAACTTGGCTCACTGAGGAAATTCTCAACGAGATTGGCGGGTACCCGGAGGAGACTGAGAAGCAGTCCTTGAGCACCATTGAAATCATTCAGAGATCTCTTGAGAGATTCTCCGTTCAGCAGATCAAGCCCCTTTTCCAGACCAAGAAGCTTGGTATCTCCAGTATGTGTCACGCAAACCTTTATTGATGGATTCTAGGATACTAACGTACGGGATAGCTATCCTGATCTGGTTCTGCTGGACTACCATTGGTATGGGTTACACCCTCTTCAACGCCTTTTTGCCCCAGTACCTGAGCGCCAACTCCTCGGAATACATCACCTACCGTAACTATGCCATCACCGCTGTGTGTGGCATTCCGGGTCCTCTTGTCGCCTGGTTCATGGTTGATATTCCTTACATCGGCCGAAAGGGCACAATGGCTTTCTCAACTATGGTCACTGGCGTCCTGCTCTTCTGCTTCACAGCTTCTAAAGATCCCAACGTCCAACTTGTCTGCTCGTCTCTGGAGGCTTTCTTCCAGATGATCATGTACGGTGTGTTGTACGCTTACACTCCTGAGGTCTTCCCTGCTCCCAACCGAGGTACTGGTTCCGGTATCGCCAGCTGCTTGAACCGTATTGCTGGTTTGATGGCCCCCATCATCGGAATTTATGCCAGTACCGAACCCACCGCCCCCATCTACGCGGCCGGTGCTCTCATGCTGGCTGCCTTCGTCGCGATGCTCTTCCTACCCATTGAGACTCGCGGCAAGCAGACCATGTAAATTGGAATATATATACCCCCACAGGCACCACGTTGCCGTGCCTTTCTTCCCATGTCCAGCATAGCGATGCCCATATTATCTGCATACAAGCATGTTCTAATCTATCCGATAGAACATATCGGTGATAGGTTCAAAATTTCTAGTGGAAGGAAAGGCCATAGAAATCAAATAAATCATTTCTTATTCAATATTCACATATCACCGCTTCTACGCCCCGGAGGCCCCGAGTTATAAATCGAAGTTTTAAGCGAAGATAATTGTCTCTGCGCGGTTTGATCATCATACTAACTCACTGGTTGAGCTATGCAGTTGAGCTATGCCGTCGAGCCATTTGATCGTTCTTGAAGGACTTTGCGTACGCCCGGCAAGATGTACCGACCATAGTCAATGGCATCGTTGAGATTATCATATCCACGGATAGAAATCAATTCAGCTCCAAGATCAACATAATCGAGAATGGAATCGACGATAGTTTGATGTGAGCCAACTAAAGCTGTTGATGCTCCCCTTGCATTTGTCGCCGTCACTGTTGGATACCACAGGGCGCGATCTTGCACTTCGCCCCGCGAAGCAATGTCAAGCAGTCGCTGGGATCCGACGTTCTGTGGAGGTGGTGCATTTGGAGGTGCCTTTCCTTGCCCCAAGGCTCTGTTTGTAGTCAACGCGTCCAGAGTCGCGTGTGCCTTCGCCCAAGCCAGCTCATCTGTCTCAGCGATGATAGGTCGGAAAGTGACCCAAATCCTCGGACGGTTCTTCTCACTTCTGCCAGCTTTGTCGGACTCCGCGTAAATTCGATCAATTTGCTCCTTCGTCTCCTTCAACGGTTCTCCCCAGAGACCAAAGATGTCTGCCAGTGAGCCACCAATTCGATAAGCTTCATCTGAAGATCCACCGACGGAGACCGGAATAGTTCCATTCACAGGTCGCACTTTGTTACTGAATTGTTTGAACTGGTAATATTTCCCATCCCAGTCGAAGGGGTCTGGTGATTCCCAGGCACGGCGGAGAATTCGAATATATTCCTCCAACCGGGCATAACGCTCTTCTTTATTCAAGAAGTCACCTTCCTTGGCCTGTTCAGCGTCACTCCCGCCAGCAATAAAATGGACTACAGCTCTTCCAGAGCTGAGCTGATCAAGCGTTGCGAGTGCCTTTGCGGCGACTGTCGGATACAACGTGTTGGGACGAAGTGCTATGATGACCTTGAGGTTCTTGGTCACGGAGGCAATTGTGGCGCCGACTGTAAAGGGATCAAAGTAGGATGAATCATATGGAACAAGGGTGTAGTTGAATTCATGATCATCTAATGTTCGAGCATAGCGGACCAAATAATTTGGATCAATAGTGGGATTCGGGATTGGCTTCAATTCCGTGGATGCATTGGGAAACGTCAGGCTGATAAATTCAGTAGGCATAGTGATTGTCCACAATGTTGTTTGCTAGTAAACTTTGATACTCTCGCAACTTCTATGAATTTACTGAAAACGGAATTTTAGGTTAAATAAGAATCATCTGGAGTATGCCGGATAGTATGACGCCAACTTTCCTTGAATCGCGTCTTATCACGCAAAATTACATTTATAATCAACCACTCGCAGTTATCAAACCATTCTTCATTGAATGCTTACACTAATTGTATTTGAAGCTTCGCAGTGGAAGGAGAAACTGTTCATTATGGCGTCAAATATTCTGAAATTGCGCAACCATCAAACGGATACTTTTTGCGTAGGAGGGTATCGGATGGTTTTGAGCAGAATCGGATAATTTTGAGGCTTGATTAGAATGCAGCACGTCCCAGTCCTCTTCCACAGCATGTCCACTAATGAGCACTGCTAATATTATTGTTACCAGTCAACTTGGTGTGATTCATTGTTCATTTTCAGTCTTTATAGTCTCAAGGGTGTGGTCAATGTTGAATTAATGTTCCACTAATGTTGTATAACATCCATTATAAGCCACCTATAACTCGATAATCTCCTCACTCACTCGCCTTGTACAATAACTATCATCCCGAAGGCTCGAGAGTGGTAGAAAGCGACGTAGAAAGAACGGCAGAAAGAAGAGTAGCTTCAAATTAATGTTACAGCACTGCGGAAACGTAGAATCTGGAAACAATAGAGAAACCCATGTGACAGCAATATCCAATGCATATTCAAATTTCCCCGTGATATAGCAAAGCCTGATGGGATTTTTGGGTCTCTCAAAAGGGCAAATGCTATATATACACAGTTTCTCATGAACACTGAAATACTGTATCAAACCAAATTTAATGTTACCACAGATGACACTGACACAAGATTGTAGGTACACTCTAACTTCATATGATGCCACATGATGACCTAGGCTATCACGGGGCTAATCCAGACAAGGCTGAGTAGGCTATTTTCCGACCCAAATATGATTTCCCTGTTCAACTTCCTGGCCGGGGGTGGTCTGCATAAACATCCTTTTCTGCATGGATGATTCAGCTATCTTCTACAACAATGGGACTTTTGTTTTGGACAAACGGCCTCATCTAGCACTATATTTGAACGCATAACTTTGCTTATTTACCAGTTTCAAAGTTCTCTGGCTTTTATTCTCAAACATAGGAAACCAAACATCATAACGCGGACCAAACCATCAGCGAATGTTGCCCCGAGAAGAGGCACGATCTGGCTCGACTCCAATAAACCCACGCGGCCCAATAGACAGCCGTCTTCAGGTCTGGCAATCATCAGGTCCGGAGATATTTTTGTCATGGTGAGATCGTCGAAGCGACCAATGTGGCTTCAGCGGAAATCGAGTTTTGGGCTGGGATCCATGAATATCCCGCTCAGTTACGACAACCAACAAGCAGAAGATGACTTCCGTAAGCGCCTCTTGCTCCTCGGAGCCGGGTGGTATGATAGTGAAGAGCGACATGAACTCCTTGCTGATTTTGCCAAGAGCGATGAAGAGGCTTCACTGCAACTACGAAATGGAGAGGTTCCCATCGCCGCTAAGAAGGAAAGGCTTTGGGTTGGAGTTGGATGGCCGGGTGGGAGCACAGGGCTCTGGGTTACGCGACTATACAGTTTTCGGTCCTCCTCTCCATACACCCCGGCTCCTTCAAGAATATGGCCAAGTGAGTCTGGCAAGAAAAATCGACGAAAAATGTCATTGCATTGAAAGTCTCAGGTGAAGCTTTTATTCAAGCATACAGGACTATGATGGCAGAGGATTTCTGAGGGCGTGGGAACGCAAGTATCATGGCGAAATCGGGCCTCTTGTTGTGATGTAATAGCGATGGGAGGATAGTTTTTATTTCCACTGCAATCGACATCTGTGCTCCAGCTAAAGTGGTTTTTGGCGCCTGATATGTTGGTGCTTATAACTTGGTACTGCATCCCTAAATCTGAAATGGACAAGTCATAGCGAAATCGACCTCGTTGAAACGATATCTCGAACAAAGCTTCAGGGGTGTGAAACTAATTGAATGAGGACAAGCATGTTTTTAATGTTTTCTTTGTGTATTGCAGATTGTCCCTTACGGGATTCATTCCAAAATCGGAATTGTTGTGCCGAGGGCTTGTCATGATGTGCCGATATTCCATTTCTCCACCCATAACACTGTCGGATACGGGAAACCGGCACTGTACCAGACAAAGCAGTCATGGAGCAGGAATTCGAACTAGAATTTGTGTCTGCAAAGTCAAAACGCCCATATAACATTCAAAGTGCCATGACGAATCCATCACGAATCTACTAGTTCGCCCGCACCTCGTCTTGATCCTACTCTCTATAATATTCAACGCCACAGGCCCAGCATCTGATTCATGACCCGATAGTGACTTTGGCCACATTTTAGATATATTGTCGCCGGGAACTGCAACTCTTATCTCATCGTCCAAACATCGGAGCAGTTTTCACAATGCCCGATCATCCATACCATGAAGGGGCTCGGAAACGCGTCTGCAAGGCATGTGACCGTTGTCGTCAAAAAAAGTCCAAGGTATATCAAATGCAGCTCTTCTGGCCTCAATATAAACTCTGACAACAACAAGTGCGATGGCCTTGACCCTTGTTTGCGGTGCCAAGAAGATGATGCCCTATGTGTGTTCGGGCAACGAAAGAAGAGTCATGATAAAGCTCATCCTAAAGGGTAAGCTGAATGCCGTCAGAGTTCAAGAAAGCCCTTATAATAACAGCATGGATCGTAAATCCAGATACGCCGAGATGTTAGAGCAGCAACAGGTTTGGCTTATCAATGCCCTTCAGGAGCTCTATCGTCGTAACATTGAAGGCGAAGGATGGCCCGGGGACGTGCTGGAGACAGAGACGAATGGTTTTCCTCTCACACACAACCTTCTCACTCACCTTGGCGTCCTTGGCCGTGAAGAATACGGATATCCTGGGATAAATACCGAACCTAGGCGCAGAAGAAAGCTAGTGGATGACAGTCCCGCACAATATTCGCCTGCGGCTCCATCTGTCCCCTCGCCTGTGGAATCTCACCAGCAAATAATCCCTCCAACACCTACTATTTCAGCTGAGAAACCGTCGAATACGAAGAATCCGAGTCTCGGTTATGCTTACGGAAATTTACAATATGAGCCTCCAGAGCCATGCCTTCCTAGTCCGTGGAGCTATCATGACACAGAACAATGGCTCTCTCAAAATCCCTCTTTCTTCGATGAGACAGACATTATGCTGGCCAACAATCCCTCTGAACTCATATTGACTGATCCGCTTCTATATGAAGATTTTGATCCTTTCATCGGTCATGATCAGGTTTTCTCGATTTGATATCAAGGGGTCGAGGCGACATTTACTAGCTTTTAATGACATGATGTTTATGACCCAATAGCCGCTAGATCCACTTGTAAGCTAACCTTTAAATGGGATACTGTTATATATTTGTTCAAATTGCAGATCCATGGCAATTTTGAGACATTAAGTGAGTAGTAAGAAAACGATTACGCGCCTCATGAGGTTCATCAAGTTCAGGCTACCCTTTCGATCTTGTTCGTATAAAAGAAAAGCTAAAGGCCATTCTTGTAGCCCTTTGATATTTAGGAAATTTTCAGAAATTAATGTCCTTGTTTAAATGTAAGGTATATTCGCGAGTATATTTCTCTCTTACCATCTATTGCATAGAACAAATCCGGGTGTGTTTAGAATATGAAATACTGGAAACTCATCAATCAAGACGTACCAAGCCATTGGTAAAGCAGGAGGTCAGAAATCAGCGTGATCCACATCGGATATATAGCATTCTGTCAATCATAATTGCCGCAGCTTTTAGGCAGTACTATAATTATCTCAAATGCCCGATACGGTAATATGCTACGTCGGCGTGGCTGACAGCTCGGTAAGTGGCGGGTAGATCGGGATTGATCATCATCTTCGATAACTTTACCTTGGAACCAGCCCTTCGGCGCGGATTCCGTGCCGTTCTTTCCGCGGGTGGTCCCTGAAGATCCATGGATAGGATCTTGACTACCAGTACTGTACACACAATTAGAGAAATAACTCGTGTAAAGAAAACAATATATTCATCAGCCAAGAATTCACAACTGTAGATCTTCATAGGTCTTTTATGCTCATTAAGACAAGGATCTTATGAGGCGGTTAATGCGTATAATGTTTAGTTTGGTTAGAGATTCTACGGTACCAAATGTACCAAGCATACCTTGAAAGTTCATTTGATAGAGAGACTGACGGAATCTTGATAATGATTGATAATGCCGAGTATGCAACCCGTCAATGCATAAATGAAGAATAACAAAGGGGATCCCTTATCGTGGTTCCAATTTACTCCACTCAACATGGGTTCTAGAAGGAGAACGCGCCATTCAATTCGGCTGCCGGCAAAAGTCTACATTTTATAAATAATGCAACATATACGCTACTCTCACGTACTAAGCCCTTCAGATCTTTCAACCCTTGATTTGTTGTGAAGCCTTTTTTTTACTACGTCGAAGAAGGAGTTCACGATGGCACCCGAGGCAGATTCCCATCCAGATGGATGGGAAGACCGTGACACTCTTCCCGTGCCTCAAATAAACCTCCACGAAGCTAGCAGTTCCGAAACACTGCATGCAACTCAGCCTTCCCCTGCCATATCTACCGACGAAGCACCTCAACAAGAATATTGGAAGAGCCACGAGACTCTTGCATTGCCACCACCATCCTCCAGTCCCTCCCCAATCAAAAACAAGGAATGGCATATGACACCACAAGTGATTCGAAATGCACAACGAAGCGAAGCGGCCGGGTTCAAGCGTCGGGAGCTTGGAGTCACTTGGCAGAATCTGTCTGTTGAGGTTTTAGCAGCCGAGGCAGCTGTCAAAGAGAACATGATCTCTCAATTCAATGTCCCTCAACTCATTAAAGACTTCCGCCGAAAACCACCGCTCAAATCCATTCTCTCGGACAGTCATGGCTGTGTTAAGCCGGGTGAAATGTTACTTGTCCTGGGTAGACCAGGCTCAGGATGTACCACACTACTGAATATTCTCGCCAACCGCCGCGAAGGATACCATAGCATCACCGGTGACGTGCGATTTGGAAGTATGTCTTCCGAAGAAGCACTCAACTACCATGGCCAAATTGTGATGAATACCGAAGAAGAGCTATTTTATCCTCGTTTAACTGTCGGCCAAACTATGGACTTTGCAACCCGGCTGAAGGTGCCTTTTCATCTACCTGATGGCGCCAAGAAGGAGGATTATACTTCGGAGTCTATGCAATTCCTCCTCGAATCTATGGGAATATCACATACTGCCGACACAAAAGTCGGCAATGAGTTCGTCAGAGGTGTATCCGGAGGCGAAAGGAAAAGAGTTTCCATCATTGAGTGCCTGGCAACAAACGCTTCAGTTTACTCATGGGACAATAGCACTCGTGGTCTAGATGCTAGTACAGCCCTGGAGTGGGCAAAAGCCCTTCGCGCCATGACCGACGTGCTAGGTCTCTCTACTATTGTGACTCTTTATCAAGCGGGAAATGCAATTTATAACCTTTTCGACAAAGTGCTCGTCCTTGATGAAGGAAAGCAGATATACTATGGTCCTGCGGCTGAAGCAAAGCCTTTCATGGAGAATCTTGGTCTTATGTATAGTGACGGGGCTAACATTGGTGAGATAGCAATCATGAAGCTCCTACAGTACTTGTTCTAATCCGCTATATAGGCGATTACCTTACCGGCGTTACGGTCCCAACAGAGCGCAAAGTCAAGCCAGGCTGGGAAAACAAGTTCCCAAGAACCGCAGATGCCATTCTGAGCGAGTACAAGAGCTCAGACATATATAAAAACGAGATATCACGATACGACTACCCTGACAGCAACGATGCATTGGAGCGCACAGAAGCATTCAAGGAGTCTGTCGCTTGGGAAAAGTCTCATCATCTTCCAAAGGGCAGCAGGCTTACAACCAGCTTTTGGGCCCAGCTGATTCATTGCACTCGTCGACAGTATCAAATTCTTTGGGGTGAAAAGTCGACATTCCTTATCAAACAAATTCTGTCCTGCATTATGGCACTGATTGCTGGATCTTGCTTTTACAACTCCCCAAGCACTTCTGCTGGTCTATTCACTAAAGGCGGCGCCGTATTCTTCTCCTTGTTATACAACTGCATCGTTGCAATGTCCGAAGTGACCGAGTCCTTCAAGGGTCGACCGATTCTTATAAAGCACAAAGGATTTGCAATGCATCACCCGGCTGCATTCTGTTTAGCTCAGATAACAGCTGACTTCCCTGTGCTACTATTCCAGTGTACGATCTTCTCGGTCGTGATCTACTGGATGGTTGGGCTCAAACACACCGCGGCCGCATTCTTCACTTTCTGGGCAATTCTATTCACCACAACCCTAGTAAGTTAAAATGATCCATCCTCGACACCAGGTACAATGATAGTACCAGACCACTGACCGTGAAATCCAAGTGCATCACTGCATTATTCAGATGTATCGGCGCCGCATTCAGCACATTCGAAGCAGCTTCAAAGATTTCCGGAACCGCCGTCAAAGGTATCGTGATGTATGCTGGCTACATGATCCCCAAGCCTAAAATCAAGAATTGGTTTGTCGAATTGTACTACACCAATCCGTTTGCCTATGCATTCCAAGCCGCAATGTCCAATGAATTCCACGACCAGCACATTGAATGCGTTGGTAATAATCTCGTTCCAAGTGGCCCGGGATATGAAAATGTCGGATCTGACAATAGAGCCTGCACGGGCGTTGGTGGTGCTCTAAGAGGTGCTGACTATGTAACCGGTGATCAATACTTGGGATCCTTGCATTATCATGCATCTCAGATGTGGCGAAACTATGGAATTCTGTGGGCCTGGTGGGGATTTTTCGCAGTGCTAACAGTCTTGTTTACGTGCCTGTGGAAAGGAGGTGCTGGCTCTGGATCTTCTCTTCTCATTCCTCGTGAAAGCCTGAAAAGACATCAAGCACACAACGATGAAGAAGCTCAAAGCCACGAAAAGACAAATCCCCGTACCACTACCGATGAGCCCGTTCAGGTTGATGAGGATAACCTTGTCCGAAACACGTCAATATTCACCTGGAGAAACCTGACCTATACCGTCAAAACCCCTACTGGAGATCGCGTTCTTTTGGATAACATCCATGGATGGGTTAAGCCTGGCATGCTCGGCGCCCTGATGGGGTCTTCAGGAGCAGGAAAGACAACTCTTCTAGACGTGCTTGCTCAGCGAAAAACGGAGGGTACGATCAATGGATCAGTTCTTGTTGATGGAAGACCGCTGCCGATATCATTTCAGAGAATGGCAGGCTACTGCGAGCAACTAGATGTTCATGAGCCCTATGCGACCGTGAGAGAGGCCTTGCAATTTTCAGCATTACTCCGGCAATCGCGTGATACTCCAAAAGAAGAAAAACTTCGATACGTGGAAACAATCATCGATCTTCTCGAGCTTCACGATCTTGCAGATACCCTGATTGGAAGCGTGGGCAATGGACTTAGTGTGGAACAGAGGAAACGAGTCACAATTGGAGTGGAATTGGTCTCAAAGCCCAGTATCTTGATATTTTTGGATGAGCCTACGTCTGGATTGGACGGCCAGTCAGCTTATAATACAGTCCGTTTTCTCCGAAAGCTTGCCGATGTTGGTCAGGCTGTCCTGGTTACAATCCATCAACCTTCCGCGCAGCTATTTGCCCAGTTCGACACTCTTCTTCTTCTCGCGCGAGGCGGAAAAACCGTTTATTTTGGCGATATAGGCGACAATGGAGCCACTATCAAACAGTATTTCGGAAAATATGGTGCTGAATGCCCAGTGGATGCCAATCCAGCTGAATTCATGATCGACGTTGTTACCGGTGGTATTGAAGCTGTCAAAGACAAGGACTGGCACCAGATCTGGCTAGAATCACCAGAACAACATGCAATGATCACGGAGCTAGACAGTATGGTGGATGAGGCCGCAAATAAGCCACCCGGAACAGTGTCTGATGGTTATGAATTCTCAATGCCATTGTGGGAACAAACGAAGATTGTCACTCAACGCATGAACGTCGCCTTGTTCCGCAATACTAACTATGTCAACAACAAGTTCTCTCTGCACATTATATCCGCGCTCCTGAATGGATTTTCATTTTGGAGACCTGGTCCAAGTGTGACTGCTTTGAACCTGAAGATGTTCACGATATTCAACTTCGTTTTCGTCGCTCCGGGTGTCATCAACCAGCTTCAGCCACTATTCATCCAGCGTCGTGATATTTATGATGCCCGCGAAAAGAAATCTAAGATGTACTCATGGGTGGCATTCGTGACAGGACTTATTGTGTCGGAATTCCCATATCTCTGCATTTGTGCCGTCCTTTACTTCGCTTGCTGGTATTATCCAGTCTGGAGACTTCCTCATGATTCTGATCGATCTGGCGCGACATTCTTCATCATGTTGATCTATGAGTTCATCTATACTGGCATAGGACAATTCGTTGCTGCATACGCTCCCAATCCGACCTTTGCGGCCCTTGTGAATCCCTTAATCATCAGTGTGCTGGTTCTATTCTGCGGTATATTCGTCCCGTACACCCAACTCAATATTTTCTGGAAGTACTGGATGTATTATCTGAATCCGTTCAACTATGTGGTTTCCGGAATGTTGACATTTGGTCTCTGGGGTGCTAAAGTCACTTGCAATGAAGAAGAATTCGCGGTGTTCAATCCAACAAATGGGACTTGTGCTCAGTATTTGTCCGATTACTTGGCCGGGGATGGCTGGAGGACCAATTTGATCAACCCAGATGCCACCTCCGGTTGCAAAGTCTGCGAATATACCGATGGCAGTGACTTCTTGACTACTTTGAACATCAACCAGTACTACTACGGCTGGAGGGATGCTGGAATCTCGGTGATTTTCGCCATCAGTGGCTATGCACTTGTCTTCGGCCTGATGAAATTGAGAACAAAGGCGTCTAAGAAAGCCGAGTGAGGGGATAGCACTATATTTATTTCCTTTGAATGCACAAGCAACGGGATACGAAGGTGATGGGGAATGGGGTAGGAGTAGAACAGACCGCACTAGCCCCAGTGGCTTCAGAGTCTGCGGGAGGAGTGGGCGGGGCGGGGCGGAGCGGAAGTATTTGCAGTCGGTACTTGCAGTCCAGATTGACTATAATAGTTTACTGAATATCATCATGTATTCTAGTCCTTTTTTTTAAAGGAAAAAAATAAATGCATTTATACCATGTCGAAAGCTGATGGACTATGGGTTTTACTTCACTGGATTAGCTGGGTTTGCCTCGGAAGTACGAAAAATCAAATAAGATCGGCAACCCGAAACTCTCCAAAGCCTCGATTGAGCCGAATAACTTGATGCTTCTTATAACCCAAACTGCATCGCGAAACTAGAAGTGACCACAGTGCTTCTGCGAGCCTATTTCTATGGGAGATTGAATCGGCGAAGAATTTAGAGTGGACCGTCGGTTTCGGATGAATGTACACGCCCGACTCTGAGTCATCCAGGAAATCAATGATCGTTCCGCTTGAAAGTCTGTCCGAGGTACGGACGACCTTGCAGTTTTAGGCATTCGCCGGGGGTTCCACAGTTTGGATTGGAAATTATTGGCTCTTATGAATCAATGGAACCGGATTATAAATCTTCTCTTCGAATGTTTAAATTATGTTAATTATGCAGAACGATACTTTATTTAATCAACTGGAGTTGGAAATTCTCAAGTTAAAGATCATATCTCCATCCATCTGCTCTCTTGTTGCTTTTCTTGAACTCCGATCCACTTTTATTTAGATATATCGGAAAATCCAAGATGTCTTCTTCTGCTGCAACAAGATTCGAGTGTGCCGATGTTGATCCTAGTGTCCTGGGTCAGCCTCTGCAGTTTACATTTTCTGGGCGTTCGGCGCCGAATCGCTTCCTCAAGGGTGCTATGAGCGAGCGCCTGGCATCCTTCTCTTACAATGATATTTCTGCCCGCGGAATCCCGTCCTCAACATTGATTCAAGCATACAAGGGCTGGGGCGAGAGTCAAATCGGCATTAATTTGACCGGAAATGTTATGATTGACCCTGGTCATTTGGAAGCCGCTGGAAACCCAGTCATTCCACGCGACGCGGAATTCTCTGGCAAGCGATTCGAGAGCTTCAAAGAACTAGCAACTGCTGGGAAAGAGAACGGAATGCTCATTATTGCCCAGGTTGGACACCCTGGTCGTCAAACTCCACAGTATCTTCAACCAAACCCAATCAGCGCCAGTGATGTACAAGTGCAGGGTGAACCTATGGGCATGAAATTTGCTAAGCCCAGGGCCGCCACTCATGAAGACATCGCCAATATCATTGATGGTTTTGCCCATGCTGCAGAATATCTCGACAAGGCTGGTTTCGACGGCATTGAGCTTCATGGTGCCCACGGCTATCTTCTTAGCCAGTTTTTGTCCTCGACTACCAACTTACGAACCGATCAGTACGGTGGCGAACTGAAAAACCGTATGAGGTTGATCTTGGAAGTCAGAGATGAGATAGCGAAGAGAGTCCGCAAAGACTTCGTCGTCGGTATTAAGATCAATAGTGTTGAGTTTCAGGAGAAGGGCTTCCAGCCTGATGATGCGAAGGAACTTTGCAGAGCCCTTGAAGAGCATGCTTTCGACTTTGTTGAACTCTCTGGCGGCACATATGAGAAGTCGCCTTTTGCCGAGCAAAAGCGGCCATCAACCATCGAACGTGAATCTGTAAGTTTTAAGTTATCAAGGACCATTTTTTTCTTAGTCCTTTTTTCTCCCGATCGAATTCGCACACTATTCCACATGAATTTAACTGATTATGAGCAGCTCTTCCTCGACTTTGCCCGACTTATTGTTCCTGGCCTGACGAAGACGAAGACCTATGTCACTGGTGGCTTTAAGACTGTGGAGGCCATGGTTAAAGCACTGGAGACAGTGGATGGTATTGGTCTCGGCCGTCCTCTTTGCCAGGAACCAAATCTCTGTGCTCATATTCTATCCGGTAAGGTCAAGGGGGCCATCGATCAGAAGATCGACATGTATAACTTCGGTGCTACAGCTGGTGCAGCTGGTGTCCAAATCCAGCAAATGGGCAATCATCTGCAGCCTATTGATTTGTCCCAGGAAGAAAATGTGGGAAAGCTATTTGCTGCGTTAGGTCCTTGGCTTGCTGCGCGACAAAAAGATGTCGAGCTATATCAGTCTCCAGCTATCGCAGACTACGTTGTTCCTTATTCCAAGACTACCATGCTCTGAGGTAATTAGCCAATATAGAAAGCGAATCAAACTGATAAGGTCTTGAATTTTGACAAGGCCAGGCACGATGAAAGTTTTAAAAAGCTATAAGAAATCACTAAATGTCATGCCTTGATATCTTCCACCTGCTCGGCAAAGGGACAGTCATCTGCCTTCAATTCTCGAGTTCTTGGCACATCAGCTAAACGAGACGGTGTAAACTTATGCATTGCATTGCTTTGCTCGAACAGGTCATTCATATCCTCTAGTGATAATCCTAAATCGAAATTATTAAGAAAAATATAAGTCAAGGATTTGGGCTTCGAATTTACCTTTTGTTTCCGGTACTAGGAACCATAAATGAAGTATGTTCCGAATCCATTTACACCCAAAGTTGCGAACATGCTTGGTGTGGCCTTGGCTACAACAAAATTGAAAAGCCATTGACTGGCCGTGGCCATTCCCATCTGAAGAGGTCGCAGACGAGCAGCAGGTATTTCCTATGAAACTTTTCAGTAAATCCATCTGCCAAAATTCATTCTAACGATAATACCGAGCAGTATGTCCACACGACCGGACCCCATCCGAATTGATAGACAGCCGCAAATATGTATATGGCGACTAATGCAACATAACCTGCAGAAGAAGGCCCCGAGCCCCCGGTTGGCGGGTCAAAGCGAATGTAAAATCCAATATAGAAAAGCATGATTCCCTAGCAAATGAATGAATATCGGAAAAAAGAATCGCGGCATGGTATGGAAGACCTACCTGCACGGTACCAGTCCAGATGAGACTTTTTCTTCGGCCAAGAGTATCAGTCACGAATACGATGAAAATAAAACATGCCACGAGTTTGACAATCCCGTATATCCTAGTAGCGAAAAGTCCCACGGCAGACCCTGAAAGTCCCATACTACTGAAGATTTCGGGGCTGTAGTATTCATGGCATTAGTTCCCGTCAAGTTACTCCACATCATTAAAGTGATGCAAAGAAAAGTTCGACGTCGATTCGGGCCGACAGCAAATAGCTTCTTTGATCAGCGAGATACTAGATCCATGTGCACCAGAGGCCCGCTCTTCCTCAAGCTGTAAAATTATACCCTCCATCTCATCTCGTACGTACGGATGGTCCGAAGGCAAACCACGCAATTTTGATAGGACCGCAAGGGCCTTGTCTGGTGATTTCATTGCCAGAAATCTAGGTGACTCGTTTGCTAACAGCATTCCAATGAAAACCACAACGGCAGGGATTGCTTGCAATGACAGCGGGATGATATACTGCGCCGGACCTTTGATGTGAAGTATGCAGCCATAATTGATCCAGAAAGCAAGCTAAGAAAATGTCAGCCACAGCTTATCTCTGGTCATCCCTAGGATTCAATTCTGATGATTCATACAGTAAGACCAGTAACAATACTTAGTTGATAGAATCCTGTAAGTAACCCACGAATACCTCTCGGCGCATTCTCTGAAACATAGAGAGGGTCAAACTCGATGCTATTCCAATTGTCACGCCTGCAATAAATCTTCCAACATAAAGAGGGGCAATATACCCAGAAGCCCCAGCCTGTAGTGCGTCTCCAATAAAAACCAGAATCGAGGCTACAATCAGTGACATACGACGACCGATACTATTAGCCAGCCACATTGAAAAGAAACACCCTACAAAAGCCCCTGCTTGGATGACCGACACGATATTAGACGAAAGATTGGCACCCTCGGTTGCAGATTTCGTATTTAGGCCATAGTTCCTAGGTAATAATGGGTCATACTATCAATGCTTCGGCAGATTGAATGGAAAATTACTCTTTAAACGGCTCCATGGTCAGAACAGCCCTAATCACGCCAATGTCCATTCCGAAAGCAGAGCACCCCCACATGCCTATCTCTTTCAGCTTTCCACTGCGTGAATGGTGTTTACATGTTGCTTACCACTAAGCTGATGAGAATCGTCCTTGGTGAGAACTAACTTGCCCTGATCAATACAAGCAAAAATGACCAGAAGTGCCGGGCTGCGACAATATCGAGCTTGCGTGAGATGTCGCTCACGGAAGACGCGGTGTGATTTGTAAGTTCGAAAGAACCATTTCCCTAAATTTCCCTCCAATTAGGAACTGAACACTTCATTCCAGACAGACTATCGAAGATCCTGGGAAACCACCTTGTTTGAGATGCGAGCGCGAGGGCGCAGCCTGTGTCCTCGCGGATTCCCGACGCGGGGGCGATTACTCTCGTTTTCGACAGCCAAGGAAGACCCATAATCCTGATTCACAATATCAGAAACAACCGGAGAGGGTGCATCACTCAGTAAAGAGCGTGTCTACTATATCACCGGGCAATGTTTCAATACCGTCTACCCATTACAGTGACTGTCCTTTACATAAAAACCTACAGAACCCATCCGATGCACTTCTGATTCTGGCTCACGCAGCGGGGGAGCCCCGGGAAAAAGCACAATGCGATGGGCACGTCGAATCTCAGGAAAGAAGAGAGCTGAGAGGTGCAATTGAAAGATATGAGCAAGATGTGTCTTCGGGAAGAGAGCATCGAAGTGGTACAACATACCTCGGTTCCTAGTTGAACATTCTTGCACAATTCGATTACCGAGATACATATCCCCCACTTCAGTACGGAATTATGAGCATCGAGATTATAACCGCATTATTACAACTGTAAGATACATTCTTGAGTTTGAATCACTTTATCCAGACACTCAGTGCTCATGTCTAAACAGATACCATGAAAACTACCATCAATTCTTCCCGATTGTCCGTCAAGACCTTCTAGAAAGCACCAGTATCAAGAAGAATATTCAAAATGAACCACTCCTCATCACCTCAATCTTGGTGCTCGCTTGAAAGGACCGGCTAGATCTTGCCAGTACACACAAAGGACTATGGGACTACCTTCGACAAAGAATCCTCGACGTGGTCCTCGGGACAGCAAGCACCCGCCAGGTTGGCTGCGTCGAAGGCCTCCTACTTCTTGGTGAATGGAACCTCATCAATCACGGAGAAATGTGTGATGGCGCTGGTGAGGCAGCATGGTCTATCCTCGGGTTGGCGGTTATACTAGCCTATCGTCTTCGACTTCAAGATTCATTTCGAAGTGATGGCACTCAGCTCGAAAATGGCGCTGAACGAAATCGGTTAGCATGGACATGTAATTCCCCTCCTGGCACAATCCACCACTGCTTTTTATGCCAATCTAATCTCAATAATACTGACTGAAGACAAGTCACCTATCTATCTGATCGTCAAATATCAATTCGTATGGGACAGGCATTCTGGTGTCGTGGACCAGGACTCGCGGTGCCAGTTACAGCAGAGGATTTCCCATCCCTTCGATCTCAAAGTCATGAAGAAGAGGACCTGGCAACCTGGATCCAAGCACAAGTGGAATTAACCACTCTTTTCGGAAATGCTCACGACATCCTCTTCCCGTCTAAAGCCCGTACGGTCGAACTCATCATGAGAGGCGATTATGTCAAATATATCGATGATACGACAAGGGCTTTATCTGCTTGGCAGTATAAATGGAGAGATGTAGCTGCTCCTAAACATTTACGCAGTTGTCTCACTCTAATGCAAGAATATCTCCGTTTATACGTGAGCGCTTTCGCTTTCCAAGCTGTCCTGTATCGCACATCCCAGTTCACCCCGGAGAAAAGCTCGCATGGAGAAGAACATATTCTTGAATTTCCTGATTCAAAAATGGCAAGTCCTGATGCGCGGTATATATATGATGCCCTGGATGCAGCTGAGTCTCTCTTGACTATCTTCATCGAGGATTTCAATCCGGAGAAACATTTGCGATATATACCCGCACGCTTCTACCTGTAAGTTCACTAACATTGACTATCAAAAGTTTTGATCAAATCCAGAGGAGAAAGATAACTAATTCATAAACTATGAATCAAAGATATGAAATCCACTCATCAGTCTTCCTCTTCAAAGCCCACTCCTCCGGCGCAATCCCATCAGTCCGCTACCCTCAAACAACAGCCCTAATAACCCGATTCCTATCACATTTACAATCAATCACACCCGATGAATCTCACATATCAACCCGTTACTCCTGATTACTCCAAAGACTCTGGTTTCGATCGGAGCAATCTGCCCCGGAATTCAGCGAGGCAATTAATGTCCTCCCAAACGCGTCGCAGAATTCCGGTCTTTGTCCAGAGACGGGGGTTTCTGAGAAATTACCAGGTGGTAATTTCAATGTTAATCCTGGCATAAACACTTGGTCCGTATTTGGTGTTGGTGGGGGGAACCTTCTTGATTTCTCTATTGATTCGTTGGATGATTTGACGCTTGATGGGTTTTTGGCTATACCTCCTGTTTTCCCATATGATCTTTCTGCATTTTTAATGGGAAGTGATTCGTTTTGAACTGCTAAGCTGGTTTACGCTGTAGATGATTGGATTCTGGCTTAGACAATACTACTAAAATAGTGTGATACATGCTGAATCTCATCAATCCGTGAAACATATTTCATGTAGAGGTCTCTGATTATATAAAATGCTGAAGAGGAAGACATGCAGCCATCGTATTAAGATTAAATCGCTACCGACAGCCAATAAATTCCCAGGGTTAAAGGGCTTGGATGACAATTTCCACCAAAAGCTATGTGCAAAAAAGAAAAGAAACGGCGAGAAAGGATGATATAAAGATGAAACAATAAACACCAGATTTTATCCCAACGCCGTCGTGCAAGACAAATGACGTCGAATGAACAAGACGCTAAAACAATCCTGCCGACAATATACCCCGTCCTGATCCCCAGAACTGACACCTACATCTCCGGTTCAGCATCCCCCCTCAGCGCAGCGCGACGCAGCGAAATGTTGAAAAGACCCGGTGTGGCCCAGCTGCAAAAAGCCGTGCGCGAGTATCCCGAGTCTTATGCAAGTCATGACGAGCGAGGGAATTGAAGAAGTGGGGGGTGGAACCGAGATGTGGAACCGGTGCAGGACCACGTTCAAGCCTGGCGAATGCAATATGCAAATGGCGACAAAGAAGGCCGAAGTGGCGGGGGTTGAAAGAGGGAAAGATGAGGAGTAGACGAGGCTATTTCTTGCTGCGAGGAAAACAGGTATGCCTTTATGCCTCCAGCGCCCAGCGCTGTTCACGGAGAGGCATTTCTTCACCGGCCTTCTTGCGACTACCGTCCATCTCCCGCTTCCATGCCCAGTACTCGCCTAGTCGAGTTTCGGCGTAGCCAGCGTAGTCGAAGTCGATTTGAGAAATTTGGGCTTGGATGAGGGACCACACACCCCTGTATGAAGTCAGAAAAGGAAATTCATTTTCCAAATAAGTGATGGATGTCAATGAAGATCTTACCAGTAAAGACCAGGGATACCGCGGAAACGATCGACGTCCTGAACCAACCGATCGACGATCTCCGCCTGGGAGGATTCGTCGAGGCCACGGTTCTCGCAGTAACTCTTGGTGTACTCGGTCAGGAACTGACGGCGCACCGATTTGGTGGGGGTCATATTATAATCGCAGTCGTAGCCGATCCACTCCGCCAAGTGATTGGCGATGTCAAAGGCGGCGGGGGCAGGGACAGCGTATTCGTAGTCGATAAAGTTGACATTGGTGACGTCGTCCTCGGATTTGGAGCCATCCTCTGTTGGGAGAACAATCACGTTGGCGCAGAGAAGATCGCAGTGTGAGAAAACGAGCTGTAGAAAACAGTTAGCGGGGTCTGCCAAACAGAGAAGCCTTAAAAAGTTGACGTCGGTGGAGGGGTTATCTTACGCCGTCTTCACCAATGCCCTTGCCATCATCCAACTGGGCCAAGACCCACTGTAACTCCTTCTGCAAGGTTAACCGCCGAGAGCGCTGTTCCGGCGTGGATGTGGGCAAAGCAAGAATCCACTTCTGAAGGACAGCCCACATGGAGGGGCCTGCACGACGCGGTTGGATCACCTCAAATCCCTCTTCTTCCTTTGCGGATTCAGCCTCGGGGTGGGCAATGATGGAGGCTTCCTGGGAGGGAGTCGAACTAGTTCCCTTGCTGGGGAGCATAGCATGCCACTGGGCGAGACGTCGGGCAACACCACGGTAGATGGGGGGAGTAACCAAGTCCAAGTGCCCACAGGGCTTACCACGAATGAAACGGTAGAGTAGACCATTGTTGAAGCGGGCAAGGAGGGGAGGGGCGAGGCCACGGCTGGCTAGAAGAGCATGCGAGGTGGTTTCTCCTGTAGGAACACAAAAAGTATTACTTTAGCATAATATTGGATTTGGGGCCAGATGCCGAGGGACCAATTGACGGTAAATTCCATGCAAAGGTGCAAAGGGGTGCGAGAAGCGGTCTCCTCGAGCAGGGAAGGGAAGGTCGTTCGTACTTTCACGGTCTATGAGGATCTCTGTTCCATTTCCGTATGCGCGCATAAGCACCGCATCGTTGTCTATCTGAGCGTCTGTCAAGCCGTCCTTACGGTTGATGATTTTCAACAACTGTGTAAAGGAACAGGGTTGTCAGTTTACCAGGATCTGGCGACGAGGCTTGCGCGGGGAGGCGGAGGAGGGCAGGGGGAGGGAGCATTCTGCTATTTGCGCTCTGGAGGGTGGGACAAAGGGACGCACAGTGTTGGTGATGCCGTCAGTGAATCGCACGAACTCGATTTTGTTTTCGGGGCCCTCCCAATCCGGGAAAAGCGTCAGAATGAGTCGAAGAGCGGTTGCTTGCGAGTCGGCGGGGCTATAAGAGAGGGGGATGTAGCGGAGGGCGGGTGCGACGCCATTCTCCGAGTCGTAGGAGCCCATGTTGGTTCAGAGAGAATGAGAGGGAGGATAGGAGAGAGAGTCAAAGATAAAAGGAGAAAGAAGAATGCGAGAAAATTAGGGAGAAGAAGAGTTTAAGTGCTTGAACAAAGTTTGGAGGAGACTAGCAAGTGTTAGGCTGGGAAATTTGAGACAGCGTAGGATTGGAGAGAGAAGATAAAATTCCCTGCAGCCTGGGACAAATTGGGACGGGAGATCTGCAGGGTACGAAGAGAGACATACCGAAGAATTGGGCAAGTGATCGCATGTATTTTAGAGAGTGGAATAGTTGGGTTGAATCAAAGAGGAGAAGTTGAGGCGAAGTCGAGGAAGCACGAGGGAAAAAAGAAAGATGAAAGGGTCCAAGCCTCGTCGGTCTCGTGCCTGGTCGCCCCAATGGGAAAATGGAAAACTGGGGTTTCCACATGGCATACAACATTGTGTAGATATTTACAATAGGAATACTTTACTGATAATACAATAAGTATTCTGGAGTATATTATAGAATATAAATTGAGAACATAGTTTATCTATAATACTTAATACTATTCATCTACATAATGACTGCAATAATGTACAAATAAATCATTCTCCCAGACAAGCCTCAACCCGCTCCACTTTGGGAGGGTCTCATCACATGCGACTGAAACAGGGGGGCGGTCACGGGGGTGGGGTCTGCCCTCGTTGATTTGCCCTAACTCCCTATTTTGGTAGTACCGGGACAGACCCTTCCGGAATCCGGCAATTCTATTTCTCCGAATTGCTTCCACGCTAGTGTCCCGCCTAATTTTCTGCCGTATAAATAAGTGCGTCCGCGCCCATCCTTACTCGTTTTTTTTTTCTTCTTCACATCATCAGTAGAGGTTTTACATTACCATGTAATAATCTTTAATCATTGGGGCTGCATCAAATGATGCCTCGCTGAGGGTTATTCTTGTGGCTTTTGCTCTATGGGTTTTCCTCCGTTCCCGGCCCCAAAGACCAACTTGGCGTCTCCCTTTTTCCCAATCAAATTATGGCTATGCTAGGGTTCCCTTCGGGGAGCTCCATGCGCTATAGCTGTGGAGGGGGCGTTACATACTTTTTATACTCTATTCTCTGGGTTTATTTGGCTTTAAAAAGAGATTGCAATTCTGTGATCAACACGTAGTTGAGATCAACAAGATCCGCTTAAAACTGCCACTTGCATAAGCTTTGGCAGAGTTCTCTCTAAGCTATGAGCCTATGTCGAGCTGCAAACTCTGCAGTGGTACGTTCGCCATTGTAAAGCTGCATCGAAAGCATTGGCCCTTAAGTTTTAAGGTCTACTGAGCCCTGCGCTGCGCTGATTTTGCGCTAAGCTTGAGTGGATGATATGAACTGCTGGTAGATGGTGGTGCATCTGAAGGGTATGCCTTGCCTAATTGGTCACAGTCATGGTACTTTATATTGGATATTCAAAGCAATCCATCATCTGCTCACATCGCATCACATCAATCATAAACCATATTCGACATTAAAGTGACCCAATAATCACTTCGTCCTTCTCTATATACTCCTCTCAAGCCCGTCCGGCATTGCCAACTTGAATGCGCTGCCCAGTCCACTTATCATCCTTGCGCAGCATCGGCCAGCTGCTGCCATCTGCCTTAACAAGGGTGAACTCCAATTTAGTACCCAGCACCTTGAAGCTCGACTTCTCCGAATCAATGGGAGCAAACAGCTCGTAGGTGTCTTGATACCGCTTGTTATCCGTGGTGGGCAGGTCAAAAGTGATCTTGTCGGTGGTCATGTTCACAACGGCGCGCTCTTTGTCAATCTTCTTCAAATAGAGGGAAACGTTCACAGAGGAGGGAGTTTGGTAAAAGTCGTTGCTATAGAATAATACCTCTGTGGTTAGCTGGGTTTATTCACACGTTGTAAATTGGGGAGCGTAAATTTGGGATCAATCGAAACGTATTCCAGGAAAGCTCTTACCGGACGCTCTCAACCTTCTCCTCGCCTGCTGGCTTGGCCTTGCCAACGAACATGTGCTTGGTCTTCTCAGTGCAGCCAGGAATCTTCAAGAATTCATCAAACTCCAATACTCGGCGCTTGCAGCAAGACCATCCTTTGCTACCCTCGTGGAAAACCGGTGAGCCGGGGTGATGCACACATTTTTCCTCCTCCCGAGCAATAGACCCATCATAAGATTTTCCGCAGCCCTTGCGGCGGCACGTAGCATTGGCAGGAATTTCCAGGTCGGGGTCATCGGAGTCTGGCTCCTCGACGACAGGCTTAGCGGGGGGTGTTGGAGGGGCAATGGCGGGGGAGATGGGTGGACGTTCAGAGACAGGCTTGACCTCGAGAGAAGGGGAGGGTACGGGAGGTTCCTCGACGACCTTTGGGGTTTCTGGCGCAGGCGTGTCATCGACTTCGGAGTGTTTGCCGGTCGTACATGGTGGGATGGAGAGGAATTCCTCGAATGTCAAGACGCGGGGTTTACAGCATTTCCAGCCTGCGCATTTAAATTAGCTTGTTCTTTACTTCTGCAGCGTAGATTCCATATGCTTAGGAAAATAACCAAGCTCCAGTGGGTACAGATTGAGCATTGGTAGCAGCACCAAGGTACTTTGACTTACCTTTTTGTCCCTCGTGGAACACTGGCGGACCCGGATGATACACGCAGGCTTCCTCCGAGTCGGTGAACTCCTTCCCACAACCCTTGTGAACGCACTTGCCCATGATGTGTAACGGACAATATATATATATATATATATATAAATATATAAAATTGCAGGGATGGTTGGGTAGGAAGAAGAGAAGAAGATGTCGCAGAATAAACTTGGAAAACCGAACGCGGTTTAGCTGGAGAAGCTCGAAGGTTCCACGCGGAGAAGGACGGCCCGCGCGTCAACGTTGTCCTCTTTACTCTCCCTCCACCCTCTCTCCATTTGCCATTATAGCATACAGATATATCAATTGCAGCTATTAAACAACATGTTTCCCTCCCGTGCCCTCTTCGGTCAAGCTCGATTGACCCTTTTCACTCGTGCTGGTTGTGGTCTCTGCGACAACGCCAAAAAGACTGTCGTTCAATTACACCAGCGCCGTCCTTTCGAATTTGTGGAGACCTATATCGATGAACCAGGAAATAAAAAGTGGAAGGATGTTTATGACTTTGATGTGCCTGTGATTCATGTCCAGTCTGTGGAGAATGGATTGCCCAAGGAAGCAAATCTTGACGATGCGCGCAAGCTTTTTCATCGTATGACTGAGCAGGAGGTAGAGCAATTGGTTGCTGATGCAGAGAAATGAATTGGGTTATAGTTTCGTCTGGAGAAGGAGTTATGCCTCACTCATTGATTCTGGAAGACGTGGAAGCTTGAACGCTGGTATTCTCATCGACATGCATTGAATCCAATCATTCCTGCAACCATTGAGGTCGCATGATATTACTTTTGCTACTTTGCAAAATTCCGCACATAGCCGGTGTATGCATGATGGAATGAGTTTCCGGAGTGAACTTGATGACGGCGAAGGTCATCTCATAATGCCACCACCCCTGTACGCACAGTGAAGATATACGAGCCTCATCAAATCCTCTGCCTTGAGGATGGTCAGATGCCATACGGTTCAGAAGCGACCATTGTACTTTTACTGCATACACCTGTCAACTGTACCATATATTTCAGCCAAACGAAAAAAAGCCATCAGTGAAGAAAATGCACCACGACCTACGTGGGAAAGCCATCTTGGTCCAACAAGCCTGGCCTACTCTCCCTTACTCCTGATTTAAAATGAGTTTGCTTCGCTGGTACCGGTTGCCATTTCTACGAGCTTGTCAAAACTCGTTTCTAGCTACCTGCATAGTCGCATACTACCCTGTCAAAGGTGTATGACATATCGTGAACCGGTCTTCTCTATTTCAAGCCAATGATTTCATTGCTCGGGCGGTTTGATCGCAGTGTCTTCGTGATCTCATTACTGTATTTGTACTGCAAAAATTTTGCATGGTTTCAATAACAAACATCGACGTCAGATTACTTCGACATCAGCACCCAAAGCTCGTCATATTCAGGGCCTGCAAAGTCTTTCTCGGGCATATACAATATCAGTACAAGTATACAAGTCGCCAATGCAATTCGCAGGTCATAAATCTGGATTATTGTTTCTTTGCTAGTGTAATTATATCCAGTGGGCAGTCATGTCGAATTTCCAATTACTGTACTCCATGTATAGCCATCCACTCGCCAGTAAGCAAATATACACAGTGGCCCATTCATCAAGTCACAGCATTGTGCTCGCAAAACATTCATAATCGCCCTCAAATCTACAGGCGAACATCTGCTTCACCTAAATCAGTCGTTTTTATGCTTTATACTAATGGTTCAAGGGGGTAACAGGGGTACTGCTTGACCCACGTCTGCAAGTGATTTTCTCGGGGTTTAGCTGTCCTTAAAGCCTTACATGCCGCCGCTTACATTCTCGCCCCACTGATTGATTTACAGCAGCGCTTATTCTCGACAACTTCCCCTTCTCAAGTACCAAGGATTATTCCCGTACGATTACACATCTACAATGACAGATACAAGTTCAACAGAATTAGATGCAGCGTCAAGGCGCAGGCTCCAGAATCGCCTCAACCAACAAGCCAGCCGTTAGTGGCCGAGTCCTTCCGCCACCCGACGTCTTACTTTATACTGACTTGGCATGTATCTCCAGGGAAAAGAAAGGCTATTGAAAAACAGTCAAAGGGACAAACGAGGCGATGGGTCGTTTATACAGATGAAACCCGTACCTTCACTCGAAAAGAGCGCCAAGAGAAGCAGACATTAACAAACCGCAATACACGACTCGATGAACCATCAAAGGACCTAAGCGTGAATCAATATAACGAAGCCCTTTGTTCCTCAAATCAAATATCGCGCGCACAGTATCTGATTGAATTACAACGAAAAGTCTCCAACTACGCTACCAACAACATAAAGGCAACCAACATCCTTCTTTCGGTGACTCAACTCAACATCATACGTGCAATGGTCGCAAACGCCGCTACAATGGGATTATCGATGGAAGTCTTATGCGAGGACATCGCCTCACATTTCAATATCTCCGGCCCATGCCCTGTACCCTTTCAACTACCACCAAGTCTCCAACCAAGTTCTTCCCAAAAAAGCATCATTCACCACCCGTGGATCGACATTATCCCTATCGAATCTCTCCGCAATAGTCTCTTATCTCAAATGGGTGTCTACGACGAAGACGAAATATGCGCTGATTTTTATGGTTTCTGCGGTCCTTCGGCCGAAGTTGGATTACTAGTATGGGGCGAGTCGTGGGATCCATCCGCTTATGAAGTCACTGAGGGATTTTTTAGGAAATGGAATTGGTTACTGAGGGATTGTACCGATCTTATACGGTCGACTAATTATTGGAGGAGGCAACGAGGGGAGGATCCGTTGAAAGTGGAATTTGATCATCCTCGAATTAAAGAGATTAAGGAGTAATCAATGAAATGACTGATAATGCGCCTATGACAACTATTGGTAATTGATGTATGTATGAGAAAAATCAAGACTTTCCGTATTTAACTCTATGGAATGTATCAAATTCAGGAATCAAAATAGCATCAGTGTGCTACCAGCTGCCTGTCAGCCCAGGTTCATAAATTAGTGTAAGTCTAATATTTCACCCCAGTCAATTCTTCGCTCATATCCCAAAGTCGAGTCCAATTGTCCTCATCACGAATGTGAGAGTGCAAGTCGTCATCTGCAATGACGTTTTGACTGATGAATGAACCATTGAAATCTGCATATTACATGTTAACACTTTCAAGTCTCCCTCTAATTTCTGCGATGTAACCAACCTGCAATAGTAGGATCAATCATTCCAGTGATAATGTTTGCAGCCCCTTCCGATCGACTAGTCCAAGGGGGAAAATCAAATTTGGTTCCGTCCATATCAATGAGGTCTATAAATGTTTAGTAAAAGCGAGTAGCCGAATCTCCTGGGTGATCTTACAGCCAGCCTTCATCATTTCGCCCACTTGTGCTTGGAAGTCTTCCGTGAAATGTCTTTGCAATCCAGATTGGACAGCTGCTGCAAGTTAGTACACTAATTAGGTCAAACGTGAAGCGAATAGGGATTTCCATACCACCAGGGTCAATACTGAAGTTTCGGATACCCTTGCCCTTCAACTTTTCCGCTAGCTTCTTGGCAAACATGGTTCTTGCAACATTTGACTGGCCATATGCAGCGTAAGCATCATATGTTTTGCCCTCCTATAAGGTTTCAGGTCAGAAAAACTATACGATAAAGGATGAAGTTCACATACACTAAAACCAATATCGTCAAAGTGAATCTTCCCGGTTCGGACACTAGAGCTAGACACAACGATGATAGATGACGAGGGACCTGCTGCCTCAACTTTTGGCAGAATAAGCTTTATGAGCAGAAAATTGGACAGATAGTTCACGCCAAGCTGGGTCTCGAATCCATCCGCTGTCTTTCCGTAGGGACATATCATGACACCAGCCACACAAACGACGTGGTCGATTTTGGGGACATCAGCTAGGCCATCTTGAGCGGCTTTGCGGACAGAACTTAGGTCTGACAAGTCCATGTTGAGGAAAAGAGTTTGCACATTGGCGTTTCTCTCTTTGATCTGATCGATCACTGGTTTGACCTTTGATTCGGCTCGGGCACTGAGGATGAGTAATTTCGGGGATGCGGATGCAAGTTGAATGGCGAGTTCTCCGGCGATAGACTCATCGGATATTCCAGTGATTAAGACTGTATATAGATAGTAGATAGTGAGACTCAATCCAAATTATCAGAGCTTCAAAGAGAAGTATAATCGTACCCGTCTTTCTAGCAAGAGACTCTCCATATTTCTGCAGGATATTCTCTGAACGAAGGATTTGTTTGGTAGACATTTTGTTCTCAAAGAGATTTGGTGGATTGATCTTGAGAATCTCCGGCTCGAGTTTCTGACATCTTTCAATCCGAAGACTGATGGCCATCTTTATAGATTTCTATTGCTTCATTTCGATGGCTCGGAGAGTAGCTTCAATGAACATCAACCAAAGTCTTGGATACCAAATGAGGTTAAAGCATTGTCATCAGTGCAATATTGGAGATTCTAGCAACGATTTCTCGATTCTCCAAGGCTTGAAAGGGCTAGTCTCTTGTCATCAGGGCCAGCTTTACCCATTAAGCTTCATCAGACTCTACATGGCTGAGCCCGAAGCGGTTAGCCTGATGTCAGCACAGACTGACCAATGATAACTCTCCAATTGCGATTCTTTCCCCACTTCTACTCAAGGCCACTCTCCAGTCTGCTAAATGTTCAAGATGATATTTAGGGGAAGGGAAAATGATATCGGGTTTAGAGCGGATTTATTAGAAGAAGCACTTGTGGGTAAGGTTTTAGAGTTCCATCTCATGAGCTAGATCAAACGACATGCACATTACTGCCCAGTAGACATTGAACAATGATTGCTCTGAATTTAGCACATTCTTGGGCTTGGTCTATCCGAGTTCAATAAAATATACCATCTACCAGTGGGCAGAAGAATTCCCAAGGCGGGATAATGCAATTCTATACTTATCCTAGTACGAATGACATTATTCAGCATATAGATGGAGCCTTTACTGGATAAGTATATGACTGAGCAGACGTTCCTGCTTGCTCGGGTTCTAGAGTAGAAAGTTGACAAATTAAGGTGTAGGCATTTACTTTGAATGAGAAAGCAGACCGGGCGAGGTGGCGTGGATCGGGAAGTGGAGGTGGAGGATATCTCAGAACTATGTACAGTACCACTGCTGCTAGAATAAAATACTTAGTCATGGGGTTTATAATATCGACCGGTCTATTGTTACAAATATATACTATACTAACTATACTCTAAGTGGTAACCAAGTGTCTTATTGTGGTACATTCAACTAATTTAGTTGATGAGAAACCCGCGGTTGCGGTGGATTTCCCGCGGAATCTCGGAAAGAACTTCCTAAAAAGTGTAGGAGACGCGAGATCAACATCAAGTTGTAGTGGAGGAATACTAATTATTAGTCTATTAAATATACTTGATAGGCGAGAGTGGATGGCTAGGGATAAATCCTGAGAGGAAAGACATCGCGATGATTCCAATACATATTTGCATCAATCGTAGAATACTCGAATGTAGGGGGTATAGATTCAAGATCTTGACGTCATACATGGACAACCGTGTCTCACGGCGAATCACCATTGGAGAGAAAGCAGTCAAGGGGATCATATGATACGTACAAACCAGCGGTGACTGATTAGTACCTAGGTATGTCGGAGTGCGGGGTGATATTGAAACCTTTCTGTACGGAGTATGCATGGTAGTACAACATACTGTACTTGACCAGTTAAAGCCGTGCCGATATACTGTACAGTACAGATACCAGACAGCAACAAATCATAACGCAACGAATGTGGGTTTGTCAACTCGAGAGGGGAAATCGGAGGAGAACGGGAAAATAATAGAGAGAATAATAACCAACACAAATTGGAGAATATCCAATACTGTCCGTATTTACACCGTATAGGACGATCAAAAAGACGGGGTTCGCCGTGAAGGTCTCCCCGCATTCTACCTGGTCCACCATAAAACGAACAAATCAACCAATCCCATCGCCAGATTAAAAATCCGTCATGGCCAGACGTGGCCAGCCATTCAAGGCTGACAAAACAGATTCGTCCATTTCCCAAGCTTCTTCTCTTTTATACTGCGGGTTTCCTTTTGTACACTTTTTCATCTTTTTTTTCTTCTCTCCCTTTCTTCATCCTCACCTTTCTTCCTTCCTCCTCTCTAAGCCCCTCTCCCCCTTGAATTGGAATATTAGCAATCATGGGTGAATGCCCTTTTCATAACAAGTCGGCCAATGTCGCCGGCCATGGTACACGAAACAATGATTGGTGGCCAGAGAACCTCAAGCTGAACATCCTGCGTCAGCATACCGAGGCTACCAACCCTCTGACCAAGGACTTTGACTATGCTCAAGCCTTCAAGAGCCTGGATTACTATGCTCTTAAGAAAGATCTTCACAACCTTATGACCGACTCTCAGGATTGGTGGCCCGCCGATTTTGGTCACTACGGTGGCCTGTTCATCCGAATGGCTTGGCACAGTGCCGGTACTTATCGAGTTTTCGATGGTCGTGGTGGTGGTGGCCAGGGACAGCAGAGATTTGCCCCTCTGAACAGTTGGCCCGACAACGTCAGTTTGGATAAGGCCCGCCGCTTATTGTGGCCTATCAAGCAAAAGTATGGCGATAAGATCTCATGGGCCGATCTGCTGCTTCTCACCGGTAACGTGGCTCTGGAGTCAATGGGTCTGAAGACCTTTGGTTTCGCCGGTGGCCGTGCCGATGTTTGGGAAGCTGATGAGTCCGTCTACTGGGGTGGTGAGCGTGAGTGGTTCACCAACAGCGTTCGTTACGCCCCGGAGACTACCGATCAGGAAAAGAAGCAGAGTGATATTCGCACTCGCGACCTCGAGGACCCACTTGCGGCCGTCGTGATGGGCCTCATTTACGTCAACCCGGAGGGCCCCGATGGCAACCCGGATCCTGTCGCGGCTGCCCGCGATATTCGCATCACTTTTGGCCGTATGGCCATGAATGATGAAGAGACCGTCGCTCTCATCGCTGGTGGTCACACTTTCGGTAAGACTCACGGTGCCGCTCCCGCTGATAATGTCGGTAAGGAGCCGGAGGCCGCCGGTCTGGAGTCTCAGGGCCTCGGCTGGGCCAACAGTCACAACTCCGGTAAGGGTCCCGATACCATCACCTCTGGTCTTGAGGTTACTTGGACCAAGACCCCTACCAAGTGGAGCAATAACTTCCTGGAGTACCTGTTCAAGTTCGACTGGGAGTTGACCAAGTCTCCCGCTGGTGCCAACCAATGGACCGCCAAGAATGCCGACGATATCATCCCCGATGCCCACGACTCCAGTAAGAAGCAAAAGCCTAGGATGCTGACCACCGATCTGTCTCTTCGCTTTGACCCCGCCTACGAGAAGATCGCCCGTCGCTTCTTGAACAACCCCGACCAGCTGGCTGATGCCTTCTCGCGTGCCTGGTTCAAGCTGCTTCACCGTGACATGGGTCCTCGCGTTCGCTGGCTCGGCCCTGAGGTTCCCCAGGAGACTCTTCTCTGGGAGGACCCCATCCCCGCCGTCAACCACCCTCTGATCGATGTGGAGGATGTTGCCGACCTGAAGCGTGAGATCCTGGCCTCCGGTCTTGACCACACCAAGTTCATCTCCGCTGCTTGGGCCTCCGCTGCCACCTTCCGTGGTGGTGACAAGCGCGGTGGTGCCAATGGTGCTCGTATCCGCTTGGCCCCCCAGAACAACTGGAAGGTCAACAACCCTGCCCAGCTCCGCGAGGTTCTCGCTGTCCTCGAGGATGTCCAGCGCCGCTACAACAGCTCCCAGACCGGTAACAAGCGGGTGTCGCTGGCCGACCTGATCGTTCTGGCCGGTAACGCTGCCCTGGAGAAGGCCGCTGGTATCCCCGTGCCTTTCACTCCTGGCCGCATGGACGCCACCCAGGAGGAGACCGACGTCGACTCCTTCCAGTGGCTGGAACCCGTCCACGACGGCTTCCGCAACTACGGCCACTCCAGCAACCGTGTGCGCAGTGAGCAGATGCTCGTTGATAAGGCTCAACAGCTGACCCTCACCGCACCCGAGATGACCGTCCTGGTCGGTGGTCTTCGCGTGCTGGGCGCTAACTGGGACCGCTCCAACCTGGGTGTTCTGACCCAGCGTCCTGGCCAATTGACCAACGACTTCTTCGTCAACCTCCTCGACATGAACACCGAGTGGAAGTCCGTCAACGCCAACAACGATACCTTCGAGGGTGTTGACCGCAAGACCGGTGCCAAGAAGTGGTCTGCCACTCGCAACGACCTCATCTTCGGTCACCATGCTGAGCTCCGCGCTCTCTCCGAGTTGTACGGTAGCCACGACGGCCAGTCCAAGTTCGTCCGTGATTTCGTTGCTGCTTGGGATAAGGTTATGAACCTGGACCGCTTTGACGTTGTCTACGGCTCGACTATCTCTGGTCGCCCTGCTCGTCTGTAAATTTTCTCTTCGCTTCGGAATTCGAATTCCCAATATCTATGACGCTATGCTTCTGTATCTCCCCTTATTAACGAAGATTGATGCCTCCAATCCATGTGAAAATTAGCTTCAATAATTCAATTTTTTTCTCAAGTTTCAATTATTCAATTATTTTTTAAACCAGTTGTAGTATTCGTAAAAAGCAGACGGTTCTTTGGATCTTTCATCGAGCCCAGTACAAAAGGCTAGCCTTGATCCCCTGGCGTCTTAAGCACTAAACTTGGAACCCAGCATTAATATTGAGCCCTGGCTACTCATTCCAAGGAATGCAAATAGAACAGTCCCTGGTCAGAATTTCTCTAGTGAATTGACTTTTGATCTATAAAAATTCTATAATAAAAAATACCGAGTGAATCCTAAAAAGCCAATTAGGCCCATCTCCAAGTGGGGCCGTCAGTCCAAAAGCGGCAATTTCTGCGTATTCGCAACAACCTCCTTTCAAACGACCAAAGAATATCTCGATGCCTGGCACGGTCATTACAGCAAAGGAAGAGATATTCAGAGACATGTAGTAGGCTAATACTTTTATCTCTTTCGCTTGAGCTTAAATCTATGCAGCCTGGAGTGGGCGTTTATGTGAATTTGGACGTCATAAAGAGTTGCTGAGAACGAATACGCATCCTGCTTGCGAAAGAAACAAGATGGACCCCTCGGCTGAGAAAAAATCCATCCGACCGCGACGGACGCATCGGAAGTCACGTTTAGGCTGCGCTAATTGTAAGCGAAGGCGCATTAAGGTAAGCCGTTAGTCCTTCATCGGGTTTCAGTCTCTCGTTCTTCCTTGCCTCTGAATTGCATTCCTTCAAGATGATATTATACATGATACGATCTTTACTTTGCTTCCCAAATAGGAAAAAGGAAGCTAGTATCATATCTATATTTGATGAGGATCATACTGATTTACTCCAGTGCGATGAGAAACGGCCCAGCTGCTCTAACTGTTCCAACCACAATATCGAATGCACATTTACGGCCACTTCCACAGCTGACTCGGAATCACCAGCCCCAGATAGTTCAGAGGAGCCTGTTCGCAGGACAGCTCGTCGATTCCGACCTCGTCAACTACCAGCGGGCGGATTGAAGCAGACATTCCGTATATCAACCCCGACGTCAGAACCACAGCTCTCGTCCTCCACAAATAGCCAATCCACAGGGGTGCAATGTGATCTCTTGAAAGATTCATTGCAGAGTACAATATCCATCTCTGATCTTAACCTCTTTCACCACTGGTCTATATCCACATACAAAACTATGGCCATTAGCGACCCCCATGTTCTCTGGCAACATCACCTTGTACAATGGGGCATCGAATTCCCATCAATCCTTCACTTATTGCTTGCTCTATCCGCTCTCCACCTTGCCCATGAAAGACCAGACGAACGAGAAAAATACCTCCAACAAGCAGATGGCCACTTCACATTCGGTGTACGAACGGTCACAAATGTTCTTTCCCTTCAAGATATGAATGAAAATAATTGCCAACTGATATACATGTCAGCTGTGCTGATAATCTTCATTTATTTTGGAAGGGGGCCTAGAAATGGACAATACCTTATTTTCAGCGACGCCGGTCCATCAGAGTGGCTCGTTCTCCTACAGGGTGTCAAGTTGACAGTTGGAAAATATCATGAAAAGGTATTTAGCGGTGTCCTGGAACCAACACCATCCAGTCCATTACCCGAAATAACGCCGTCAATGCGTATCGAACTACACGAACATACCGTCCACACACAGGCTGTGGAGCGATTCGTCGAGCAAGAGGCTCCTGCCGATGATCTTCCGATATACGTCTCCGTTCTGGACAATCTATATGAAATAGTGAACAGTGTCTACGAACGCAGATCTGCGGGACAACTTGGTGTTGCGTTCATGGACCTTTTAATCGGATGGTTATATCGATTACCGGAGAGATTTGTTAGGTTATTAGAAGAGAAAGAACCTCGGGCTTTGGTCGTTCTTGCTTATTGGGCTGTTATGTTTCGATATATGGATGCTGTTTGGTTTATGGAAGGTTGGGCTGAGCATGTTCTTGGGGGCGTTTCTACATTTTTGCAGGAGGAGTATCGGCCGTGGATTGAGTGGCCTTTGCAGAAGGTGAAAGGGTCATGAATATAATTGTGCAATGAATGATATTGTCATTCTATCTTCTTAAATTACTTTAAATCGTGCTATGCTGATAGCTGTCAATAATGCCTCGGGGTAGTGGAATAAAAGTCAAGTTGATCCTATCTAATACAAATCGTGGAGTGGAAATTACTAAATTGACCTTAAAAGAATCAGACCATGAGAACGTAAAGTCTTTTCTATGACATAGGCAAACCCACTCTGTACAACTATTTGATATCAGGGGTATCAAGTGAGAGAGTGTGCCGCTCAATTAAGATTATAGAGTTTTTCAGTACGTGGACCCTTTTATCTTCCATCCGGGAATCAACAGCCTAAAAATAGTCAAATTTCTGCCTAGAAGATAAATATAAGAGATCTAGTGGATAATTCTTATTGTAGAAAAGCATTTCATGCTCCATAGCGCGTTGGCAAAAAAAAAGATCAGCGTCTTTTCAAACACTCCACTTGCGCGTATTCGTTAAAAATATTTCCTAATCCGGTAATATCCTTCACAACGATGAGGAGAACGATCGATTGAATCCTGATCATAAATATGGCCAGTCCTGTCTTTCCATTTGGACATGAATCAATATCTTCTCTCTTTTTCAATCTCATATTTACACTGGTGTAACACATTATGGATATCGTTTATCATCCCGGCGTCAATGGGTCTAAACCCACCGTCGAGTTCTACCCTTATACACCATCTGCTACGGCAGGATACGCTTTCATGGCTATATTCGGCATTGCAACACTCGTACATATCGTTATGACAATCCCATTCCGCGCCGCATACTTCATACCTCTGATTCTAGGAGGAATATGTACGTTTCATCCCACTCAGTTTCCAGCATTATTCCCGCCCATATCTAACACCACATCTACCAAACAGGCGAGACATTCGGCTACTACGGTCGAGCATGGTCTCATGAATCCCGTTTCGATATCAGGTCCTGGGCTCTACAAGAAATGTTGATCCTCTGCGCACCACCCCTCATCGCAGCAACAGTATACATGGTCCTCGGTCGAATAATCCGTTCCTTCGAAGCAGAGCATCTATCCAGTATGCGAACAAAATGGCTCACATTCGTCTTCGTCATGAACGACGTCCTCTGCTTCTGTACTCAACTCGGTGGTGCAGGAGTTCAAGTCACCGGTGATGCCAATATCATGAATATCGGCAAGAAAGTCGTTTTGGCAGGATTAATTTTTTCCTTGGTCGTCTTTGCCTTTTTCATTCTTATTGCGGTTAAATTTCATCGTCGTTTGAATCAGGCGCCTACGCCATTGTTGAGTATGAATCCGGATGTTAAATGGGTGCCGTATATGTGGGCGATGTATGTGGCGTGTACGGCGATGATGATTCGAAATTTAGTTCGAACGATTCAGTTCGGTGCGTCCAGGACGACGGATGTCAATACGAAGGAAGCGTATATCTATGTGTTTGATGCGTTTCTTATGTTCCTCTCGATGCTCGTCTTGATTGTTTACCACCCGGGTAAACTTATCAAGAAGGCTCGTCAATTGGGAAAGGCCGGTGCATTTGATCGCTCTTTACATGCAGATCGTGATTCGACGCAATTTCCATTGACACAGTGGGAACCACGGCCCATGCAGGAAGTATGCTGAGCTCTTCCAAGCCGCCAAGTCGCAACTTTTCTTACTCTCTTTGATTTTCTTTTGTATATATGACAGGGCACGGCGTCTACGGCATTCTTTTTATTTTTCTGTCATTCAAATTTGTGTTGACGTTATAGAATTCGATTATACAAAATACATTTGTTATTAAATCCACTGGAGGCCTACCAGTGCCATCCACGCTAGAACCTATCCAAAAATGGTCATCCAGACGGGAGAAGAAAAGAAACTCATTACAGACATGAGAAGACATAAATGACATCGAGATGCTCGAATGTCCAATTGTTGACAACATGCGCATTGCGGTCTGAAAATACCCGAAAGCTCATTCTAAGCCATCGGTATTCGAAGCAGCGAGCTGTTCAAAACCACATGATCCCCACAACCAACCCGATAACCACTGCCATGCAACTACCTTTTAGTTCAGGCGTGGTTCGAATAGCAGCATCGGTACTTTCGTCGTGGGATAAGTTGGCTGGCTTCGGGACTTGCGCTGGAAGACTTGAAGTCACATTGACATTGGTCCGTGCTTGCGAATCTTGCGATTGGGGGATAACCGCCGTTTGATTTGTTTTCGCCTGATCATCGCGAAGAAAGGATGTGGCATGCTTCCAGGATGATTTGCAATATTTGATGGGGGCTGCGCTTGATAGCCCAGGTGTAATTCCCCAAAGGTCGATTGTAGCGTGACAGGCCTGCTGCCACATGCCGAGCAAAGGCGAGAGCTGCAGTCTCAGCCAATTTGTCGGCTCTTTATATGAGGAGGTCGGCTCATTATTTAGCTGTTGTGTATTTTCGGATGAGGGTTCGTCAAGGGAGGTCGGTCGTGGAGAGGGATTAGAAGGGGGAGAGGTAGGGTTGATGTATGTGGTTTCGGTGGAGGAGCTTCGGTTCGAAAAGGGGGTGAAGAATTGGTAGTCGTCTAATTGCTGAATGAAATAAGTTCGAAAATCACGGGCTCGTCGACTCAACATGAACGATGATTCCGCCGTGCTATATGATAATCGACTTTTATTCACGACTGGGGTGATCTCCCCCGGAATGCTGGGCAGATTGTTTCCGGAGCGCGAAGAACGCGACATTCGACTTCCACGAGGCCTATATTGCGCCGTTGTGATCCATGACGTCCGGTATTCGATCGGGGATGTGTCCGAGGAAAATTCAGCGACAGGTTCGTTGATGAGTGGCATTTCTGAATCCGCGCATTGCCCGTTAGCTCGCGCCCCCGGCATCTCAAAGCCAATGCCTTTGTACGTACGTCGAGCCCCATTGAGATTGTATGTGAAATCGGCCAGTTTTAGGTTGTAGAAATTTGATAATGACGGCGCGAGAGTAAGTAGTGAAAATATCACCACTATCAAGAGTGACAGCGCGCCCGGCTTGTCCAGCCCGGTGCGCATTATTCTCAAGCTTTCGCCGGTTAATACCGGTGGCCGCTGGTGAGGATCAAGCAAGAGCTTTGAATAATCTGAGACAATGCGAATGCCATGAGAGAAAGGTTCAATGTACAATGTACATAAATGGTGTTAATGATGAGACCGGCGATGATATCCGAGGATGTCTCCTTTTTTTTTTTTCCTTCTTCTTCCTTCTCCACCTCTTTCCCACTGCGCCAATGCTTTATAGGTACATCGAGTGGGAAGACAATGAAGAAGTAGAGTCAAAAAACAAGAAGCAAAGAATATATGACAGGCGTCAAAAAAAAAGGATCCGTAAGGTTTTGGGAGGGGGAGATCCAACCAAGAAAAGACGATAAGGCTAACCTGCAAGACCTAACTTGGTCGACAGGCTTGGCTTTTTTCCTTCTGCGGCCCGCATGACGTCGATGATCGGTCGCACAGGTAACGCTGGATGTTGCAGTTACTGCATGCGTAGGTGGAGGAGTATAGAAGGAGTCATTTATACTGGTAATTGCTATGAACAGGTCAATTAGCTATTGGATGGTAGATATACAGAGCAATTGATGAATCTACACTTCTTACTTCTGTCTACTTGGAGGATTCTTAGGGCTTTCCCACGTGGGAGAAAAGAATTTATCAATTGCTGCCTCAGGCATGAAGGTATCATACCCTACATAGTAGATCTACTTTATATTTACAGCGAGTTAAAAATATCAAATTATCCTAGAGCAACGAAAAGCAGGTTTACGAATTCTAAGTGACTCCATACTTCTTGATCCTCTAACGGCTTTACTCCGGAGTACTTTGTTTGTACTAAGCGCTGTGATGTTAGCCAAGGAAGTTTTCTCCAGGCAACTACCGTGCGCGATGCCCTAAAAAGCAATCGATCTGCACGCCTCGTCTCACTTGCACCAGTCACGGCCGTTTCGAATGGTTGGTTTGTAGACGCTATGGCGGTTCAAACCGCTTTAGCATTTAGTCGCAGATTGGCCTCCAATCATTCATAGTTTGAAGGCAAATGCATTGCGTGGCCGATATATTAGAATTTAACCAAATCATTTCTTTTTTACTTATTCGTGGCGTTGTTATGTATTTACTTCTAAGACATCAGCAACTGATTGAGTTGCTCCCTCATGATACTAATCAGTCGCTCATTGCACTTGAATCATGCGATCGTGTATGGAGAAGTATGTATGTACTCCGAATTTAATCTGCAGTGTACCCACACCATGCAAATTCAAAACCCTGTTTCCTCTTGTTTTTGGCCCCTATGCCGGGAAAAAAAAACTAAGCCCTAATTTAACCATATCACTTCAATAAGTCACCAAAAGCCGACTGGTCACGAAAGAGCCAGCATCGACCTGGCGAGTCAAAAAATGTAGTCAGCCATTCAGGTAAAGGGAAAAATACCCGATCGGCAACTTCTCCATTTCCTTGGCTATGCATGGTCATAAGAGCTTGCTCCAGATGAAAGCATACCGCGGCAGGTGTCTCACGCCCTACAGCTGCATTGCGATATTCTTCTATGCGGAAAAGACTTTGACTGGTAGACGAGGAATGCAACACGTCATGAAGGCTTTCCAACATACTCACGCCTCTTTTGGCAATTCCATACTGAGGGGCCTGTCGAGACAAGAGACCAAACGCATCGAAGAAAGTAGCGTAGCTATACCGTAAGTCGGCGTCCGGGCTAAATTGAATTCCTTCATTCGATAGCCGCTGTGTGTCACGTTGAATGGCCAGCAAACAGACACCAAGACAGGCCAGCGTCTCGACAAGAAGGATTGGGAAGAGGAACATTTGTTCGCATGTCCCGCCTTCTTCATCACTTGTTAAAACATATAGTCTGGTGATTGATGATATCACTTTGCAGGAAATATCCATCAATGTACGGCGATGAGATAGAGCTAGTAGATCCGTACCATATCTGCTTTTAGTGTTGCCGCCAAGGTGCAGATTGTTGCAGGGATCCGCAAAGGCCCGATAAAGAGAGGCGTTTGCACTATAAATAAACAAATGGAGGGTCTCTCTCTTTGGTACCAGGGTCGGCTCTGCTGTGTCCCATCTGGTATCTGGGGTTTCAAGCCAATATGCTGGTGGAAGCTGGTCGACAACCACTTCTTTGAATCGCTGCGCGAATTCAGAGACTAATACTGGATCATACTGATCGGTGTTCCAAGATGGAGGACTTGTGAAAGCTGTAAGGTACCGAGCCACCTTGATACAAAATATCCGATCCGTGAATGACGTGAGGATATAAGGTCTTATTGTGATGGTCCGTAAACTGTCGTGTGGAGGATCGATGTCGAAATAACCTTCGGGGATTAGAGGCCAATAGCCGAAAAAATTGCACATGAACCTTAAAAGCTGTTAGAGAAGGGCTTTTGTGATTTACTTGAGATCAAGATCGATTTGACTTACCGATCGACAACATACAAATTCCAAAACGTGCGTCTTCGAAGCTCCATACTCATGTTGCTAAGTGGGACTCCAGGGTCCTTTAGATGTAGGCCCATCTCATGTGCATCCTTTACTGTGACACTCAAAGCTGCCCAACATTCCCGTATCCTGGCGTAATTTCTCAAATAGCATACGTGGTAAAATCGTTGTTGTACGGTCACCAGAGTTGGCTTTCGTTCCGAAGGTTGCGTTTTCTCGATTTCGTTCGCCATGGAGTAGAAGCATTCCTCCAAGTGGTCAAGACTCACTTCCAGAATGCGAGAGGTTGGATATCTTGAGTGAGGTAGACATTGCACACTGAGAAGACACAGTCGTAGGATCAGAAGGCCAAAATCGACATCCTCGTCGCCCATACCACCTTCCAATATGCCTTCCAGATTTTCTTGGAGAGCCCACCATTCGTTGTACCTTGAGTGAAATGAAGGTGGATATATCATCTCGTAGGTTCGATTGATCTCCTGCAGAAACATAGAGACCAGGAAATCAGCTACTGGTCTCTCTGGCCATGAATTGCGTAGCCTCGATCGCGATCGCGAAGATGGCATGCCATTTTTTGCCGCTGTCATCAACGGGAAGTTCCTGTAACGCTTTTTCATCAGTGAATCTGTGCCAAACTCCCATTGACTTATCTCTGAAGATACAACCGAAAGATGAGAATTGGATGATTTCTCTGGCCGACTTACCTCAAAGCTTCTAAGCCATCCATTTCCAGCTCGTCGGAATCAGAATCGGACGACGATATTGTGGTAGAGGTATGTTGCTCTTCTCCAGCACCAGCAAGAGGACTTTTCCTTCTCCTTTTTGGCTGTCCACTGCGTCCTCTACGAACACCTTGGCTAGAGCCTCTCCGTGTTTGAAAGGGAGAATAGACGCAGAGATGCTCTACTCCCCGACCCTGACAGTGATTACATGGCTTTTGTCGATTACACTAGAAAGTGGTCAGCAATGCGTGATGTGTCATTGATGGTTCCACAAAAATGCCGGAAGAAGTATCATGAGCTGATAATACCTTTTGCTTTCTGCGATTACACTCGAGACATGACTTGATGGGTTTGTGTCGGGATTTCTTCTCATGCTGCATATTCCGCAAATATTTAACAGTACATCAAAACTACAACTTCAATGGAACTATAAAGGGCTATTTTGGCGTTTTAACTGAGTGAACCTTGTGCCTTTTGTCCAATGCTCCATAGTAAGCGCCAAGACCTAAATGGCCCCCAGACTATTAAATTACCCCGGTACTATATGGATCTGAGCCACGTGTGGAGGAGGATTTTGACTCGAGAAGTTCAAATATAGGAACACTAAAGCTGTGTTTCTCGACGGTCTCTCTGCTCGATCGGTTTCATGTTACAGATAGACAAATGATATTCGTCAAAATTGCCCTGTGACAGGATTCTCTGTCAAAAGTCCTCAGTGCTCCGTCCGTCATTGCTGTCAACATACTGCTGGATAATTGTACTAGAACAGTAGTTCTGTTTCATGTTGCACATAAGCATGGGCAGTTTCTTCTGTTAGGCCCCATAGTCTCTACGTAAGATCAGAAGATTCTTCAATACCTGCTAAACCATGAGATCAAAGATAGGCCACTGATCTGGTCCCCCAAGCCCAGTTTTACAGAGGTCATGAGGGCCAAATGTCCCGGGAGCTTGGTAACCCTGAAGAGAAATCACTAGTTTAGCGGAATACCCGAGCAAAAGGGAAGCCCGAGGTGCATTGAGGGCCTTGTGGCTTTGATCAAAACAAGAGCACGACATCATTCTATTCCACCGGACGTTGCCCGCAGCCCAAAATTGTGGGTACTGTTGTGGGGGCCCTTCTAGACTATATAGAGTATTGCAGAAGACAATCCGATCTACTATGCACTGTACTTTCTTTGATTATGTAGCTATTATTAGTTATTCGACGTCAGATTATCATCCTCGTTTACTTTTCCCTGATGCAACAGAAAACGCCCTGTTGGTTTCATGATCTATCAAATCGGGCAAGGCATAATTGGCGCATCCTCCCGCACAACTTAGTTTTGACTTTAAGGCCGAGCTAGCACAGATAGGGAAGGTCATGAAGACTGTGAAAAATTTGTCAGGAAACTAAATTATGCAGACGTTGAGGAACCATCGGTGATGAGCATCCGACAGGAGAATGGCAGCGAAATACAACCAAGAGATCTCGTGCTCAATTTTATAGAAATAGTCCCCGAAGTGGTTATCTTGAGCCTCTTCCATAGAGTATTAGTTTCCATCGTGTTTTCCATTTCTTATGATATGATGATTTATAGTACTAATCTCGCCAGTCTGACTGATGGCTTTTATGAGTATCGTCTTGGGTGTATTAATTTCATATTTTAAGGAATCTGAACACGATCGCAACTTAGTCAAATTCCGATCAATGCACTGTATATTTTTTAGGCCTAGATACATCAGAGCTTGAGGATCTCTTTCTGTTCTTTCCGTACTTTGAGAGAGTTGTCTAGTCATCACGTTTAAGTAATACTAACAGGCATATGTCTTGAATGGTGAAATGGATTTCAAAACCCAGCTTGAGAACAGCCCGGGTAATGATCAAGGACATTGGATACACGGCCGTTGGCAGAAATTCTCTAAAAAGAAAAAATAAAAAGATCCATTATACAATTCAGGGCTCGAGATTCACAGGGAAAAATACTGTATAACGTCATAACATTCCAGCGGCCCCTTAGCACCGGACCTTGCAACTCTCGTAGGTCCCTGTATCCCCACGATACTCAAACTCAATATTCCTTTTCTTCCTATAGGATTGCTCGAATGCCCAATAACAAGTGAAAAGGTAAAATTGGTCTTGAACAGGCATTGAGAATAAGAGGGTGATATTGATGATATGGATCATTCCATCTCAGTTACCGACTAAAAGAGCTATCGCATCAACTGCACTTGAGAGACCATATTGATCATCAGTGCAAAATCAGAACTTACCTTAATAACCTTAAGTTTATATTTGAATGACTGTTATTCTCCGAGGAAGACAATCAATAGTGTACAGACCCCGTATATGCCCCTTGTGATTGCAAAACCGTCCACAATCCCTTGTTGTGACCCTCCTCCCGCTGGACATCATCCCTTGGCTCTCAGGAATTTGAGCCTGCACGGACTCCTTTCCAGGCTCGCGGTATCCAAATGCACCCTTCATTGAATCCAGGCTTGCAATAAGTGGACCTCCTTCATGAAGATGCTCAACTCATTAAGTGACCATGATCCTGCGACATCTCCCAGATCACCACCTGTTACTACCGACACACCGGCTATAAAACAACGCACCTACAAATATTTGAGAAGAATAACGGCTATCGAGGTGCTCACTATTGCAAATGGGTAGTCCGGAAATCATTCAGCAATATTTTGACCATGAGCCGAAGGTTGCCTTCGGGCCTCACGCAAGTGTGCAAAGTGTCGACGACGTGAAGTCAGACCCAGCACAAGAAAGTACAATTCATCTCTTCGCAAATGAGATATCGACAGACTCGCAAGAATGGCGACCTAGTGTACGCGACTGGTTAATCTTCATCTGCATCGTCATCTTGGCGATGATGGATGCGTTTGATGCCACTGTGTTGATTCCAATGCTGCCGGTTTGTGAACTCCGAATCAAATCTTTCCTTTGTGAATCATAGCTGATACAAAATTATGCAAAGGATCTGGCAAACGAATTCGATAATACATTTGTCAGTGTACTATGGATAAATACAGCCTACCTGATTCTCAACGCAGCCAGCCAGCTATTTTTCACAATGATGAGCGACATCTTCAGCCATGGTGCAATTTGGATAATAGCTATTGTCCTCTCGACAATCGGTACTGGGATCAGCAGCGGATCGATGAGCCTAGTCGAGTTGATTGTTGGTCGTTTGATACAAGGAATCGGTGGCGGCGGCGCTATAAGCCTATGTTTTGTTGTTATGGCCGAATCAACGCCAGAACACATTCACTCTCGATATTCGTGTTATATCCTACTCACTCGACTAATTGGTACTATGATTGGTCCGACCGTTGGGGGGATTTTCATAGATTACGCGAACTGGACATGGGCTTTTTACTTCAATTTCATATTCTGTGCTTTGGGTATGCTTGTCATTCCATTCGCAATTGATTTACGTGTATCCAAGAGCATACAGCTTCGCAAGCTCCGCACACTCGATTGGTCTGGAGCAACGATGGCTTTCCTGGGTCTGAGCGGTATTGTTGTTGGACTCAGTTGGGCGGGAATTACTTACGAATGGAGTCAATGGCAAACTTGGATGCCTATTGCAGTTGGAGCAGGTATTCTTCTTGCCCTGGCCTTCTATGAATCAAATTGGGCTTTGCATCCGCAATTCGGTACTCGCGTCTTCATCAATCCTGCGATTACCTTGACGTATTTGGGATGTTTCTGTCACGGTTTCGTTGTAAGTATATTTAATATTAATCATCGCTTCTTTAGGACTGGAGCTAACAACCCTCTCAGGTATTTTGCCAGTTGCAATTCTTTGTATTTTTCTTTATCTCAGCGAAGTATCTCTCAACGTCCATATCGGGTGTCACATTGCTCTCCATCACCGGCCTTGCCACCGTACCGGCTGCAGTCGTGGGTGTTGTCCTGGCAAGAGAACCACAGTGCGCGAAGTGGATCATCTCAGGTGGCTGGATACTGACTATTCTTGCCTCTGGAGTCTCCATCTTGCTGGATGTTTCAACGCCAACGGTTGGCTGGGTCTTCTTGTTCTTCTCCATGGGTTTGGGCCACGGTCTTCTCCTTTCAAGTTACAACATCAAAATTCAAAGTATTCCAAAACAGGAGGAAGCGAGTCTGTCTACTCTGCCAGTTATCATTTCGAACTACGTGAGGACATGGGGAATGGCAATGTCAGTACCTATCGGCGGTATGATATTTCTCAACCTTTTTGGCCGAGAGCTTCATCTCGCCGGGTTGAATAGCGAGTTGATTAATACGGCCAAGGGATATATAATTCTGATGGAGCAAGTTCAGATGTCAGATAGTAACCGAGAAGCTATCAAGGGCGCTGCAGCATTGGCTTTACAGGGAGTGTGGGAATTGATCACAGGAGTTGCCGCAGTTGGTGGCATTTCGTCTGCTTTTCTGTGGAGGAATTATTCTTGAAGCGATCAATCTAAGGCGGAGCCATATAAATAAAAAGAACGTGTTCATACTGGTCCAACTTAATTTCCAACTTTAAGAATAGAGGCAAGAACTAGGGAGTGGTAGGTCTATGACTAGGCAATTCCAAGCTAAGAATGGGTCAAGGCTTAGACATCAACATTCGAGTCGCGACGAGGGAACAAAAGCCCTGTATTAATCTCGTATGAAAATCATACCATATCGCATTTGTCAAGCTTTGGGTGCTTTCGACCAGATTTTGGTCGGGCAGGGGCTGACCTGCCTCTCTGTATTCCCTGCTCAATTTCCTCCACTCTAGGTTTCATCCTTTCGGGTGTAGCAGACTCCCGTCGACCTTTGATCTTCCAGCCATGGAGCCTGTCCTTTCCTAGAGACTTCAAGGTAAATCTTTCAACGAGGCTATAGTGGTCTGGGTTTGAGCGATCGAATTTGAAAGGTTCCTTGAGGGAGACAGGTGGGTTTGTAATGATACGCGGCTGTCTTAGACTGTTGATCGATACAGAATGAACCATCAGTGGATGTAGCAGGATCACGTCTCCTGTCTTGCCCGTCATCTCGAAAAACTGATGGCATTTCTGGATCATATCATCGTAAAAATTATCAAAGTCTTGTCTTGATTGTTTGGATCCACGAGGAACCATAAATGGAGATACGCCTTCTGGGTGGTCATACTGAAATTGAAAGAATCAGACTTAGTACTGGGCTGAACAGAACCCGAGAGGCCCAAGGCCGATAAAACTCACCAAGTACCGTGCCATCAGCTTGATGGAATCCGAGCAGACCATGGTGCCTCCGGAACGCTCCTGGATATCGCTAAAGAGAGGAATGACAAACAAGGCCTGCTCTGGCGAGTCCAGGAAATGCACAAAGAAATCTCCATCCACATGCCAATCTGTGAGCTCTTCCGGTCGATACCATTTGCCAGCACTCTTCTCCGTCCCAAGATTGATGATAAAGGCATCATTCCATTTAGCCGAGTGCTCTGCCACCCGCTTTTCGCCTCCAAGAAGCTCACATATCGCGGCCCAGGCTTTTGGGGCAAAGGTTTTCACTGATTCCGTTCTGCGTTCAGGCATATACGTGATCTCAGTCGTCCAGGTTGACTTGTCTGATGGAGAGAAACCAAGCCGATTCCATACATCGGCCGTCCATTCAGCCGCTTTTTCGCGGGAAAAGCATTGGGGTACTCGTACCCATCCATGACGCATGAAATGATTGATCTGAGCCGGAGAGAGTCTGTAATTGGCGTTGGTAGTCATAATTGAAGATGGTTGAAGTTGACAAGCTTGAGTTGATAGAAGAAAGTGAAGAAAAGAAGAAAAAAGGAAAGAACGAGGAAAGAAGAGGAAAGAACAGAATTGAAAGAATCAATCTGAAAAAGGAAGGAACTCTCCAAGAAGTCCATCGCTCCTTCCCGATTTTGTATTCAAACGTGACTTCCTTCTCAACTTCGACTTCGACTTCGACTTCGACTTCGACTTTGACTTCAACTCTTCTTCTCATTCTGCACCTTCATCCAATCCATTGTATTACGCAATTCTTATATATATTCATCCCATTATGCGTCTTCTTGGTCTCGCGTTAGCTCTCTTGAGTACGGCTTCCTTGATATCCGCTGCCCCGGTCAGCAATCATGCATCTGATACTGATCAAGAACTTCCGGACGGGCTACCTTATCCAAGTCCCAGTGAGTTGGCGCTAATCGAACAACATGCTCATGGAACTCTTCCAAATACCTCTCCTCCTCCGGTCATCAGTAACAAGGGTATCGTCAACCTCCAACTGATCGCCTTTAACGAGCTTTTTGAGGTGGCCTTTTTCAATGAGCTTGTAGCCAACATCACCGAGAATGTGGGGGGATATCGATTCTCGGATCCAGATGACAAGAGTCTTGTTGTGGCTTCTTTGGAGGCTATTCTTGCGGTAAGTTTCTCTGTGCTTGTCCTGAATTTCAATATAAATGGTTGTTCTATGCTGACTGGGCTCATCTCGTGCAGCAAGAAGAACTTCATGCAATCCGCGCCAATAATGCCCTCTCTCATTTTCATGTCAACCCTATCGAGCCGTGTCAATACTTCTTCCCGGTCAAGGACTTCGACTCGGCCATCCTACTCGCAAGCAAGTTCACCGACATTGTACTCGGAACTCTGCAGGACACCATCGAGAGATTTTCCCTGGGTAATGATTATGACCTTGCACGTGAAATAGGAGCAGTCATTGCAAATAAGGGAGAACAACAAGGCTGGTTCCGTATGCAACAGGGAAAGATACCCAGTGAACTCCCATTTTTAACTACTGGCGACCTGAATTTTGATTTCACGGCGATTCAAAGTTTCGTCTACCCTGGGAGCTGTCCGAACATCAACGAGATACCACTACGAACCTTCGAGCCCCTCGAGATTCTCACTACTCCAAGCCCCAAGAGCCAAAATATCACCTTTTCTTTCCAGGATTGGACAAACGAGACCAGCAAGCTGTGGATGACCTACATCAATCAGCAGAATTTGCCCATTGTCGAGCATCTTGACGTCATTTCTCACAGTGGGAATACTATCGTGGCCTCGGCATTGTTCCCTTATGATGATCATGAGCTAAACGGCCTGACCATTTCTGCAGTTACGAAGAAAGAAGGCCCATTTGGAGATGCGAACGAAGTCTCAAAGTGGACTTTGGCCGGTCCCGGTTTGATCATTGTGAACTAGTCCGTGCTTTTATCATTGTTCTATTCTTATGGACACCCTTTCATGAAGTTGAAAGTGTGATTGATTAGCGTCCTCAAATCCTTCTTTTGAATAAACATTGTCTAAATGATAAAATAGCTTTACCCTTCAGTGAAAAGTCTGGCTGGTCAATATTAAGATCTGTACTGGCAATCCTGAGACACGAAAAGCCGCAGCAAGTTCCTTTACCTCAATCTTTGAAAACAGTTCCAGTAGTGGGAGGCTTGAGATGTACCAAATACTCCTCAATGGCATCATGAGTCTCGCCTGGGCTATTATAACTAGTGTGACCACTTCCATTTCTAATCGCAAGTCGCGCATTTTCTCCCAATTGCCTCTGCACAGACAACGCAGCCTGGATCGGTGTCTCAGGATCATAAAGTGCATTCGTCAAAAGGATTGGAGTGCTCATATTCCGTCCAGCAAAAACATTTTGCAGCGAGTGAGGCGGGTTTCGCACTGGCGTAGGCCTATCCATACAAATTGCCTGCAGATACCAGAATTCTCCTAACCCACGCGTGTGTGGAGTAGCTACTGAGCCGACAATCGACTTGGTTTGGAATTCTTTCGAAGTCCAATTTGACTGTGGGAAATCCTGGCACAAGATAGAGACGTAGGCCATTTCAGTGACTGAATTGGAGATATATTTTGCTGTGGAAAAAGCACTGCCATCATTCTTAAACATGGCTTGATAGAGAAGTTTTGAGACAGCGGTCCAGCCTCCAATCGAGTCTATGCCAATTCCATACGGGAAACAGATTGCCGGTTGTAAATTGTGTAGAATGTCATCTCCAGTGACATTTTCGAAGCAGGGGTACATTTCAGATGTTTTATCCAAGCAGCCCGGGGCTGAAATCGGATTTTTATTGGCGTAGTCGATGAAGGCATCAAATTTGGGTGGGAGATCTTGGACCTTGGGAAGGGCGCATGTGCTGTTCTTTTCACACCAGTCGAAGAATTGGTTCAACGTGACTTCGTATCCATTTGATTCGGGGCCCCATAGATCAAGACCTGATACAGAATGATCGACAATACCGTCCAAGGCAATAGAACGAATATTATCCGGGAAAAGTTCTGCGTACTCGGCACCCAGTAGGGCTCCATATGAGAATCCAAGATAATTCATTCTTTCATTATTGAGTGCAAGACGTATAGCCTCAAAGTCATTGACCACGCTCTTGGTGCCCATATAGTAAAAGATATCTTTGTCTTTTTCGTTCACACAACTTTGGCCTCGAGCATAAAAAGCTTCGCGCATCTCTTCAAACTCGGCTTCAGTTTGAGGTCTTCGAGGAAATCTTCTATTCCATGGCTCAGGGTCACATTTCACAGGTGTACTCCCGGCTGTGCCACGCGGTCCAGGGCCCAGGATATCAAAGTATTGATGCAACTCGGTCAACTCGAAGAACTCCCGTCCTTCCACCAGGTACTCCGAAGGCGCAGCACCTGGTCCACCATTATTCATGATTAAATACCCGATCCGTTTTTCCTTGTCTGCAGCTGTGATCATGGTCAATGAAATGTTCTAATTTGCTTGCCGTGAGGCTTGGCCCAGTCGAGTGGCACAGAAAGATTGGCGCAACGCATATCTTGATATCATTCTTCCCATGTCACTGAGGAAGGTGGTTCATAAATTTCACGATGAAAGTTTGTGGAAGCTGAGGCAGTTGAGAATGCCGCGAATGCTGTCGGTGTTGAAAGAAATTTCATGGATTTCCCCATCGTTTCGCGACGTAGATTATAGTATGATGGCCGAAGCTGCTTCGAGTATGCCAGTCGAGTATCCCTCGGTAACTTTAAACTAGCAAGCCTATATCATTTCATAAAAGAAATTGGAATATCTTTCATATCTCTATCGCCTGACATTACTGACGTTTAAGTATCATTGCAAATCATTATGTTTCGTGAGAGTGGTAGTCGTACCATGGGAGTCGCCCGCGACCTTGTTCACAGCCTTGTACACGCTCAGACTACGACAACAGGCATCAAGCAAGACTTGATTTTGGTTGGCTTATTCCTGGTATTCGGCTTGCGTTGCAAGAAGTCTGGGGGCTGTTCTGTGGGGAATAACCGTGCGAGCAAGCACTAAATTTAGCGGTCATACGAGTATGTCTCCAGGCTGAATCCTGATGAGCGCAGACGCATTCTATCTTCCTTGACCCTCATTCTACTGCTATTTGGGTTTACAGTCCATATACGCCTCAGCCAGGAAATATTTCCAAGACAAGGCATTATATCTAGTAAAAAGTGTACGTATTTTACTAATATTTCTGTGTAGGCAACCAATATAAATCTAAGACCACGGGCAATAAATTAATGTGGAAGTGCTGAATTGGGTTCGAATAAAATATAGCGTTGATGTTGCCCTTATTTCGTAGTTAAAATAAGTAGTTCTGCGCCAACTGGTTGGCTAATCAGAGAATAGAAGTTCCAAAAACCAGCAATGATTGAACTTAGATTGACTGAATATGTTGGATGACCAGAAAACTAATGTAAAATGAAAGTATCGTATATTCAAAAAAGGATGATGTTCATGCAATAATAATTAATCACGAATCTTCTGCCATAGCTCAAACAATTTGAAGACCAATCCTTGCTTTACAAACTGCCAACAGGATTTACGCTGCTCGACTGTAGTAACGTTCCATCCGAGAAACCAACAAGCTCCAATAACCAAACATAGGAGAGCTTTCTTGATCCAAGAGTCACTGCATGCTGTAAGAACAAGGATAACTCCAACGAGAAATGATGATGAAACCCTTAGATTTGCGGGTGAGATATATAAAAATTCTGTCGTCGACGGCCCCGCGATATGCCACGCAAAGAATATCGTAGTTATCGCGTTTGTGAAAGAAATCATTGCATCCGCTGCCTCCGTGAGAATGTTGGACGGGAGAATGAGAGACAGTGGAGTCCACAACTCCCCAAGCTGGCGGCACACGGTGATCGTGAGAGTCAACGCCACAGCCCGTTTAAAGATGATCGAATTTGAAGAATTTTCCGCCATGATAGCCGGTCGAAGACTTCAAGTTGCAAATATGAGATGATGATTGATGTGACTTAATGCTAATGGATTGAAGGTGAGAAAAAAAAAAAAAAAAAAAAAAAAGAAAATGTAAAAAAAGGAAAGAGGGGGGGAAATGGGGGAAAAAAAAAAAAAAAAAAAGTACGTAAAGC
>Ga0102593_1000400_pt1 | contig 83746 bp, 77 predicted proteins | sample AraplaCol_mMS_r2_2_FD_76862 | JGI IMG/M metagenome (GOLD analysis project Ga0102593, IMG submission 76862) | Arabidopsis root microbial communities from North Carolina, USA - plate scrape MF_Col_mMS_r2 (SPADES assembly) (version 2) | ecosystem: Host-associated > Plants > Roots > Endosphere...
GGCGGCAACGGCGGCGGCGGCGGCGGCGGCGGCGGCGGCGGCGGCGGCCATGGTAACGGCGGGGGTGGCCACGGTAATGGCGGTGGCAACGGCAATGGCAACGGCAGTGGCGGAGCCGGCAACGGCGGCGCCAACGGCGTCGGCAACGGCCATGGCACAGGCAACGGCAATGGCGGCGGTCACGGCAACGGTGGATCGTCCGGCGGCAACCACTGACCCGACGCGTTGCCCGGCCGAAGTCGGTCAGAGCATCTCGAGCGCGCGCTTGCTGCGCGGCGGACGGAAATATGCGTCAAGCTGCGCGCGCTCGTCATCGCTGAACACGACATCGAGCGCGGCGCGGTTGTCACGCACGTGCTCGATCCGCGACGCCTTCGGAATCGCGAATACGCCCGGCTGCGCGAGCACCCACGCCAGCGCGACGCGCATCACCGACACGCCGCGCAGCCGCGCGATCTCGTCGAGCGGCGAGCGTTTCGGCAGCCGCCCGTGATCGACCGGGCTGTACGCCATCGCCGGAATCCGATGATCGGCCAGCCACGGCAGCAGGTCGAATTCCGGACCGCGTCGCGCGATGTTGTAGAGAATCTGGTTGGTTGCGCACGCACCGCCGCCCGCCTCGTCGACGAGTTCGGCCATGTCGGCCGTATCGAAGTTGCTTACGCCCCAGTGGCGAATCTTGCCCGCGCGCTGCAACGCGCCGAAGCTCTCGACCGTTTCCGCGAGCGGCACCGAACCGCGCCAGTGCAGCAGGTACAGGTCGAGGCGATCGGTACGCAGGCGCTTGAGGCTCGCGTCGCACGCGGCGACGACGCCGCGCCGGCTCGCATGGTGCGGATAGACCTTGCTGACGAGGAACACGTCGTCGCGCAAGCCGGCGAGCGCGTCGCCGACGAGTTCCTCGGTCGCACCGTCGCCGTACATCTCGGCGGTATCGACCAGCGTCATCCCGAGTTCGATGCCTTCGCGCAGCGCGGCGATCTCGTCCGCGCGCCGCGCCGGCCGCTCGCCCATTTCCCAGGTACCCAGGCCCAGCTTCGGAATCGTCTCGCCGTTCGGCAAGACGACCGTGGCGATCGTGTCTGTCATGCGTGTCCTCGTCGCGGATTCGTGGCCGCCCATCGCGGCCGAAGCATCGGATACGACGCATCAGTGTAGTCAATCGGTGCGCCCCCGGCCTATTACACGGCAAAAACCGGCTATAACGGCGCGGCATGATGACTTAGAATGGCCGCAACCTGATCGATACCCATTGTATGAAGGCACCCACGGACGACCGCTGGCAGGACCTGCGCCCCGACCCCGACAACGATACGCCGCTCTACCTGCAGCTCGCCCGCAAGCTCGGCGATGCGATCCACGACAACCGCTGGACGGCCGGCGAAGCGCTGCCTTCCGAGCGTGTGTTGTCCGAAGCGCTCGGCGTGTCGCGCATCACCGCGCGCAAGGCGATCGCGCTGCTCGTCGAGCAAGGCCTGATCCGCCGTACGCAAGGCGCGGGCAACTTCATCCAGCCGCGCTACGAAGATCCGCTGTCGCGGCTGTCGAGCTTCAGCGAGATGCTCGAGCGCCGCGGTTTCAAGCCCAGCTCGCAGTGGCTCGCGCGCGAAATCCAGCCCGCCAACCGCGACGAAGTGATCCAGCTCGGCCTGTCGCCGGCCGCGTCGGTTACGCGCCTGAAACGCCTGCGTCTCGCCGACGGCATCGTGATGGCCGTCGAGAACTCGACGTTCCCCGCGACGCTGATTCCCGATCCGCAGGCGATCGCCGGTTCGCTGTACAGCTATCTCGAAGCGCGCGGCACGCCGATCGTGCGCGCGCTGCAGCATTTCCGCGCGGTGAACGCGACCGACGAGATCGCCGAGCAGATGGGCATCGCCCCGCACGACGCCCTGCTGCTGATCACGCGGATCGGTTATACGTCCGACCAGCGCGCGATCGAACTGACCGATACCTACTGCCGCAACGACTACTACGATTTCGTCGTCGAGCTACGCAAGTAACGCGAGCCGCGCCGCCTCCCCTTACAGCCAGCGCGCGTCGTCGGTGCCGAGCGGCACCGGCGGCCGCGCGAACGACGGCGGCGTCGCCGACAACCGCTCGGCCGGCCGCACGGTGTCGAGCGCGCCGAACGGCGACGCGATGCGGTCGATCCGGTCGCGCACGTCGGCCAGCGCGAGATCGGGCGCCTGCAGCCCGTCCGGCACCGCGCCGAACGACTGCAGCCAGCGCCCCGTCTGCGCGAGCGACATCCGCACGTGCCAGCTTCCCCCTTCGCGTGCCCGCCGGGCGAGCGCGATCATCGCGCCGAACGCTGCGAGATACCCCGTTGCATGATCGAGCGCCTGGCACGGCAGATGGCGCGGCACGCTCGCCTGCGCGGCCTGCTGCTCCTGCCATGCGATGCCGCTCGCCGACTGCACGAGGCTGTCGAACCCGCGCCGCTGCGCCCACGGCCCTGCATGCCCGTACGCCGACACCGACACGTAGACGATGCCGGGCCGCCGCGCCGCCAGCGCCTGCGGCGTGAAACCGCGCGCGGCGAGCGCGCCGGGGCGGTACGACTGCAGAAACACGTCCGCCTCGCGCGCCAGGGCGTGCAGCGTATCGACGCCTGCCGCGTCGCGCAGATCGATCCACGTCGAACGCTTGCCGCGCCCGTTGTCGATCACGAGCGGCGCGATGTTCGGCAGGTGCGGACCGTTGACGAGCAGCGTCTGCGCGCCGTGCGACGCCAGCGTGCGGCCCGCGACCGGGCCCGCGATGATGCGCGTGAGATCGAGCACGCGCACGCCGGCCAGCGGCTGGCTAGCGTCGCCGCGGCCGATCGGCTCGGCCGGCGCGTCGCCGATCCGCTCGATCTCGAACAGCGGCAGCGACGCGATCGCGCGCGCCTGCTCGTGCGCCGCCCATTCGTCAGGGGTTCTGATCAACGCCGCGCACAGGCCGGCCTCGGCCAGCGCGGTATCGAGCGCCGCGCCGTCCCAGGTACGGATCGCCGCGGCGACGTCGGCGGGCTGCGGGCCGCAGCCGAGCACGTCGAGAATACCGTGCAGGTGATGCGGGAAATTCGCGTGCAGCTGAATCCAGCGTCCGTCGCCCGTCTCGAAGAAGCCGGTCACCGGATGACGCAATTCCGGCGGCGGGCCGTCGTCCACGCGCAGGTAGCGTTCGCTGCGGAACGCCACGAGCGCGTCGCGCACCGACACGTCGACCGATTGCACCACGCCCGTCCGCAGCCGATGGCACTCGGCTGCCGCGAGCCCGGCTGCGGCGATCGTCGCGGCGGCGAGCGTGCCGACTTGAAACGTCGACGGTAGCGTCGGGTCCTGCCCGGTCACGGTCGTGCGGGCCAGCGCGTCGCGTTCGCCGTGTGCGAGCTGCCAAAGATGCGCCAAGGCGGAATCGGGTGTCATGGTGAAGGAGACGCCGTTGAGGAGACGGAATCGAGTCTAGAATTCGCGACAGGCGCGATCAATCTTGATTGCGCGAATCAATACATAACGAATAGTTGTAGCGGGCCCGCGCATCATGCGCGGCGACAGGAGCAACCGGCATGACGTCTCTCAGCGCGCAGGAAGCCGCCGGCATGCTCGGCGTCAGCGTGAGCACCCTTTACGCGTACGTGAGCCGCGGCCTGCTGCGCTCGCTGCCCGACGGCGCGACCAAGCGCCGCCGCTACGACGCCAACGAAGTGCGCCTGCTCGCGCGCCGCCGCGCCGATGCGAAGCGCGCGGGCGGCGTCGCCGAACGTTCGCTCGACTGGGGCGTGCCGGTCCTGGAATCGCGGATCACGCAGATCGCCGACGGTCGCCTGCGCTACCGCGGCGCCGATGCGATCGCGCTGGCCGACGCGGCGACACTCGAAGAAACGGCCGCGCGGCTGTGGGACTGTGCGCCCGCGCGGCTGGCCGCCGCGTCGCTCGCGTCGACCGGTTTCGACGCGGCGCAGTGGGACGACTGGGCGCGTCGCTGGGCGCACCTCGCGCCGCTCGAACGCACGCTGGTGCTGCTGCCGGCCGCCGCCGCGTCGCTGCCGCGCCTGTGGGCGCAGGGGCGCGACGCACAGCTCGATTCCGCGGCGCTGCTGCTGCGCGTCGCGACGGCCGCGCTCGCCGGCATCGCGCCGGGCGACGCGCCCGTGCACCAACAGCTCGCGGCCGCGTGGCGCGTGCGGCGGCGCAATGAAGCCGACCTGCTGCGGCGCGCGCTCGTGCTGTGCGCCGATCACGAACTGAATCCGTCGACCTTCGCGGTACGCTGCATCGCGTCGACCGGCACCCATCTGTTCGGCGCGATCTCGGGCGGGCTCGCGGCGCTGTCGGGGCCGCGCCACGGCGGCGAGACGTTCCGCGCCGGCACGCTGCTCGACGAAGCGGCCCGCGCCGCCGATCTCGATCGCTACCTCGCGCTGCGGCTGGCGCACGACGAACGCGCGAACGGCGGCCGCACCGCCCTGTCAGGCTTCGCACACCCGCTGTACCCCGACGGCGACCCGCGCGCGCGGGCGTTGCTCGATGCGCTGCACGCGGCGGCGCCCGAGCGGCCGGTGCTGCGCGTCGCGCACGCGCTCGCCGCACGCGTCGAAGCGGCGACGGGCCTGCGGCCGACGATCGATTTCGCGCTCGCGGTGCTGGAGCGCACGCTCGCGCTGCCCGACGGCGCGGCATTCACGCTGTTCGCGGCCGGCCGCACGGCCGGCTGGATCGCGCATGCGCTCGAACAGTACGCGGACGGGAAGCTGATCCGGCCGCGCGCCCGCTACGTCGGCAGCGACGCGGCTGCGTGACGCCGGCCGTCGCGCCACGCGGCGAACGGGCGCCACCATGCAGGCGCGGTGCGCACGGCGGGCGCCGCGAGCGGACCGAACGCGAACGTCGCGCCGCGCGGCCCGGCGCTGACCCACGCGCGCATGCCGGGCAGCAGCGTCAGCGATCCGCCCGCGCCCAGCCAGTGATCGTCGGGCCGGCCCTCGACGGTCACCCACACGTCGCCCTCGGCCACCTCGAGCAGCGTGCGAGCGACGATCCGCCACCGTCCGGCCGGCTCGTCGCCGTCCATCACGTAAAGTCGCAGTTCGCGCATGGCAGCCTCCTGGTCGCACGGGTTCGATGACGCCAGTATTTCGGACAGTGACGGCACACAGACAGATACGGCCGCAGACACTTTTGGCTGAACTGTACTGGCCGGCCGACGGGGACAGGCTTCCCGCAGCCGGTCCGAGCCAGTCCGGTCGGCGGCCACACGACATACCGCGCCGAACCTGCACGGCGCGGCGGCTTTCCCTACAATGTCGGCTGTCCCGCGCCACCGCCCCCGCCGTCATGTTCCAACGCCCGCCCGCCGCCGCTCCCGGCGAAAAGAACCTCACCGTGATGCTCTGGCTCGTTGCAACGGGCTTCTTCATGCAGACGCTCGACGCGACGATCGTCAACACGGCGCTGCCGTCGATGGCCGCGAGCCTCGGCGAATCGCCGCTGCGGATGCAATCGGTCGTGATCGCATACTCGCTGACGATGGCGGTGATGATCCCCGTGTCGGGCTGGCTCGCCGATACGTTCGGCACGCGGCGCGTGTTCTTCAGCGCGATCCTGGTGTTCTCGCTCGGCTCGCTGCTGTGCGCGAACGCGCATACGCTGACGCAGCTCGTCGCGTTCCGCGTCGTGCAGGGGGTCGGCGGCGCGATGCTGCTGCCGGTCGGGCGGCTCGCGGTGCTGCGCACCTTTCCGGCCGAACGCTACCTGCCCGCGCTGTCGTTCGTCGCGATTCCGGGCCTGATCGGCCCGCTGATCGGGCCGACGCTCGGCGGCTGGCTCGTGAAGATCGCGTCGTGGCACTGGATCTTCCTGATCAACGTGCCGGTCGGCGTCGCGGGCTGCATCGCGACCTTCTATTCGATGCCCGACTCGCGCAACCCGGCCGCCGGCCGCTTCGACCTGAAGGGCTATCTGCTGCTGACGATCGGCATGGTCGCGATCTCGCTGTCGCTCGACGGGCTCGCCGATCTCGGCATGCAGCACGCGGCCGTGCTGGTGCTGCTGATCCTGAGCCTCGCGTGCTTCGTCGCGTACGGGCTGTACGCGGTACGCGCGCCGCAGCCGATCTTCTCGCTGGAGTTGTTCAAGATCCACACGTTCAGCGTCGGGCTGCTCGGCAACCTGTTCGCGCGGATCGGCAGCGGCGCGATGCCGTACCTGATCCCGCTGCTGCTGCAGGTGAGCCTCGGCTACTCGGCGTTCGAGGCCGGGCTGATGATGCTGCCGGTCGCGGCGGCCGGCATGTTCTCGAAGCGGATCATCACGCGGCTGATCACGCAGCACGGCTATCGCAAGGTGCTGCTCGCGAACACGATCATGGTCGGCGTGATGATGGCGAGCTTCGCGCTGATGCGCGACACGGTGCCGGTGTGGGTGAAGGTCGTGCATCTCGCGCTGTTCGGCGGCTTCAACTCGATGCAGTTCACCGCGATGAACACGCTGACGCTGAAGGATCTCGGCACCGGCGGCGCGAGCAGCGGCAACAGCCTGTTCTCGCTCGTGCAGATGCTGTCGATGAGCCTCGGCGTCACGGTCGCCGGCGCGCTGCTCGCAACGTTCACCGGCATGCTGCGCACCGTGACGCCGAGCAACACGCTGCCGGCGTTCCATGCGACCTTCATCTGCGTCGGGATCATCACGGCCGCGTCCGCGTGGATCTTCGCGCAGCTCGCGCCCGAGATCCGCAGCACCGCGCGCAAGACCGACCCGTCCGAGCGCGCGTGACGCGCGGCGCGCGCCGAATCGGGCCGGAACGCACCATCGCGGTGCAACGCGGCCCGGCACGCGTGCGCATGTCGGCGGCGGCGGGCGGCCGCACACGGCGCCTGCCGTGCATACTTCTTGCTCGCGTATTCTGTAGGTAAACTGGGAGTCTTCCTTCGGCCGACATCATGAGCATGATCGAAATCGATCCCCCCGGCTTTCAGCCGCCCCGCCCGGTCGCCGGCGACGACGGGAACCGACGCACCGTGCTGTACGGCGGCTACACCGTGTTCAGCGTGTTCCAGCCCGTGTTCTCGGTGTCGCACCGGCGCGCGATCGGCTATCACGCGTCGCTGCGCGCGCACGACGAGGAAAGCCGCCAGGTGGCGTCGCACGAGGTGTTCACGCAGGCGGCGCGGCGCGGCGACCTGCTCGAGCTCGGCCGGCTCGCCGAATCGTTGCATCTCGGTAACTTCCACGCGTTCGACAGCCACGACGAATGGCTCTTCCTGAGCCTGCATCCGGCCGCGCTGATGGACACCATCTACGGCGACGCGCTGCTCGCGAACCTGAAGGCGCTCGGGCTGCCGCCGCACCGCGTGGTGCTCGAGGTACCCGAACAGGCCGGCGGCGAGACGCCACGCTATGCGGCGATCATCGACGGGCTGCGCAAGGCCGGCTTCCTGATCGCGCTCGTCGGGTTCGGCGCGAAGCATTCGAACATCGATCGCGTGTGGCACCTGCATCCGGACATCGTCACGCTCGACCGCGGCATCCTCGCGCAGGCGAGCGAGCATTCGCATCTCGAACGCGTGCTGCCGGGGCTCGTGTCGCTGCTGCACGAATCCGGCCAGCTCGTGCTGATGGGCGGGCTCGCGACCGAACGCGACGCGCTGATCGCGCTCGAATGCGACGTCGATTTCGTGCAGGGCCAGTACTTCGCGGGGCCGAGCGTCGATCCGGTGCAGCCGCAGGCCGCCGCGGGCTGCATGGATACGCTGTCGGCCGCGCTGCGGCTGCGCGTCGCTCAGCGCGAACGCACGCAGGCCGAACGGCTCGCGCCGTACGTGGCCGCGCTCGAGGACGCGAGCCGCAGGCTCGGCGCGGGCGAATCGCTCACCGATGCGGCCGCCGCCGTGCTCGGGCTGCCCGAGACCGCGCGCTGCTTCCTGCTCGATGCGTCGGGCCGCCAGATCGGCGACAACGTGCTCGCGCGCGGCAGCGTGTCGCAACGTGCGAAGCGCTTCCGCCCGCTGCTGCATTCCGAAGGCGCGAGCTGGGAACGCCGCCCGTACTTCATCGACGCGATGCGCGCGCCCGGCGGCGTGCATCTGACGCCGCCCTACCTGTCGATCAACGAGGCGCACCTGTGCGTGACCGCGTCGATCGCCGCACCGGCCGCGACCGGCATGCAGGTGCTCTGCGTCGACATCAACTGGGAAGCGGCACTCAGCCGCGAGTGAGTTCGTCGGCGCGGCGCGCTCACGCGTCGCCGCCCGCCTTGCGCACGATCAGCCGGTGCACGCGCTTGCCGGACGACGCGCTGACGACCTCGTGTTCGTCGATCACGTGCACGCCCGCGCCCAGCGCCGCATGCATCCGCGCCGAGTCGAGCGGCGTATAGAGGCGGCCGCGTTCGTCGCGCAACATGCCGCTTCCGGCCACCCGCCAGCTCAGGTACAACGTGCCGCCCGGCATCAGCAGATCGGCCAGCCGCGCGGCAGCCGCCGCTGCGTCCGCCTGTTCGAGATGCATGACGACCGTTTCGCACAGCACGTTGCGAAACGCGCCGGACGGTACGCCGGCCAGCGCCGGCAGCGCGGCCAGTTCGAACGTCAGATCGCGATGGCGCCGCCGCGCCTCGTCGAGCAGCGCGGCGCTCGCGTCGTAGCCGCGCACGTCGAAGCCGCGCGACGCGAGCCAGGCCGTGTCGCGCCCCGCGCCGCAGCCGACGTCGGCGGTCAGCCCCGGCGAGAAATGCTGTTCGAGCAGCGCGTACATGTCGTCGGGCGCAGCCTGGTCGAGCCAGTCCTGCGCGTATTGCGCGGCATGGGCGTCGTAGGCATCGAGAGTCGGGCGATCCACCATGGCGATTGCTCCGCAAGGGCGTCGGATGACGCACTCCGCATCTTAGTCGTTGCGCCCGGCCCGCGCCGCCGGCAGGCGCTGCGACGCCGGCCTACGCGGCCGGCACGTGGCCCGCACGCGGCGCCTGCGCGGCCAGATCGGCCCACAGCGCGTCGCTGCGCCACGCCGGACGCGCCGCCGCGCTTTCCGCGTCGTGGACAAGCGCGCACAGCCGCGCATTGACCGGCGCCGGCGCGCCGAAGCGCCCGGCCAGCCGCACGATTTCGCCGTTGATCCATTCGACTTCGGTCGCACGATGCGCCGCGAGATCGTCGGACATCGACGAGCGCGCCAACGGATCGATCGCGAGCATCCGGCCGCCGAGCACGCGGAAAGCCGCATCGGGCAGCTCGAGCATCGCCGGAATCCATGCGGCCGGCAACGGCGTCAAGCGTGCAGGCCGGATCGCGGCCCGCGCCAGCCAGGGCAGCGCCTCGCGCTGGGCCAATGCGACACAGCGCCGGTACGTGCGTTGGGCGAGCTCGTCGCGCAGCGGCAGGTTCGCGAGCGCATTGACCGCATTGTTCAGGTTGAGCAGCAGCTTCGCCCACTGCACGGCGCGCATGTCACGATGCAGCACGAGCGGCAGGCCGGCGCGCGCGAACAGGCCGGTGAACGGCTGCAGCGCGGGCGACGCGTCGACCGCCAGCCTCCCGGCCGAGCCCTGGTGAAACGCGCCGGGCCCGCGCTCGATCACGTTGAACGGCACCATGCCGGCCAGCACGGTCGCTTGCGGGAGTGCGTCGCGCAGCACGTCGGCGTGGTGCAGGCCGTTCTGGAAGCTGATCACGATCGTGCCCGGCCGTAGCACGCCGGCCAGTTGCGCGGCGGCCTCGCGCGTGGCGGCCGACTTCACCGCGACCAGCACGAGCCGCGCGTCGGCCGCTGCGGCCGGATCGGTGGTGAATCCGACATCGGCCGGCGCGAGCGCCGCGCGATAGCCGCGCCGGTCGGTCAGCGTGAGTCCGTGCAGATGAATCGCGTCGCCGATCCGCGCGCGACCGACGAGCGTGACGTGCGCGCCGGCTGCCGCGAGGCGGCCGCCGAGGTAGCACCCGACCGCGCCCGCGCCGAATACGCAAACCAGCCCGGCCGGCGCATCAGACATGCGAATGCGCGCCGCCATGCACGGGGCCCGCGCGCCGCTCGACTTCGCGGCGCACGTCGCCGCGCAGCCCCGCGAAGAACGCGACCTCGGCGACGACGAACAGGGGCCCGACGATCAGGCCGACCAGATCGTCGACGAACGCGGGCTTGCGGCCTTCGAACCAGTGCCCGACGAACTGCACGATCCAGCCGACGACGAACGCGCCGATGCCGATCGCGAGCCATTGCACGGTCGGCAGCGGCGCCAGCGACTGCGCGGCCCACAGGCCGAGCGCGAGCAGCACGGTCATCACGATCCCGAACCGCAGGTCGAGACGCAGGTAGAACAGCGCCGACACGACGGCGAGCAGCAGTGCCGGCGACAGCGCGATGCCGGCCAGCATCCCGATCACCGGCCGCGACAGCAGCACCTCGACCGCGAACACGATCATCGGGATGCCGACCAGATGCGTCGCGATGTTGCGCGCGTCGCGATGGTAGGCCGCATACTGGGAAAGATGGTCTTCGAGGGTCTTCATGGCGTCTCCTGATCGGTTATTGAGCGCTATGATGCGCGTCACGCCCGAGAACCTCTGTCAGCTACCCGACATCGCGTGCCCATGCCTTCTTCGCTCGCCCCGTACCTGCCGCAGATCGAAGCGAACCCGTGGTTCGCCGGGCTGCCGCCCGCGCTACGCGCCGACCTGATCGCCCGCGCGACGCTGCGCCGCCTGCCGTCCGGCCACGCGCTGTTCCGGCGCGGCGACCCGCCGTGCGGGCTGTACGCGGTACTGGCCGGTTCACTCACGATAGGGGCGGTCGATCCGCAGGGCAAGGAAGCGCTGCTGACGGTGGCCGAGCCCGTCACGTGGTTCGGCGAGATCGCGTTGTTCGACGGCCAGCCGCGCACGCACGACGCCATCGCGCTCGACGACGCGCTACTGCTGCACGTGCCGCAGGCCGCGCTGCTCGCGATCCTCGATACCACGCCGCAATACTGGCGGCAATTCGCGCTGCTGATGGCGCAAAAGCTGCGCCTGAGCTTCCTGACCGTCGAGTCGATGAGCGTGATGCCGGCCGCGCAGCGGCTCGCCGCGCGGCTGCTGATGATCGCCGAAGGCTACGGCGGCATCAGCGCCGGGCGCACGCATATCCGGCTGTCGCAGGAAACGCTCGCGTCGATGCTGTCGCTGACGCGGCAGACCACCAACCAGTTGCTGAAGGCATTGCAGGCCGACGGCGTGGTGCGGCTGCACGTCGGCGAGATCGAGCTCGTGGACATCGACGCATTGCGCCGCGCGAGCGGGCTCGGCGACGGCGCGTCCTGAACGCCGTGCAACGGCCACGGCAGGCCTTTGTCGACCGCTGCGCGCTGCCCGCGGCCGCCTAGTTGCGCTATCGTGGCGGCTCCTTCCGCCAGCCGCGCGCACCGCCTTGAACACGTCGACCGTCCCCGCTCCCGCCCGTCATCCGTGGCCCGTCTTCATCGCGTTCCTGCGGCTCGGCCTCACGTCGTTCGGCGGGCCGGTCGCGCATCTCGGCTACTTTCGTGCGGAATTCGTCACGCGACGCGGCTGGCTCACCGAGCGCACCTATGCCGATCTGGTCGGGCTGTGCCAGTTCCTGCCGGGGCCGGCGAGCAGCCAGGTCGGGATGGCGATCGGTCTCGCGCGTGCCGGCTATGCCGGCATGTTCGCCGCGTGGCTCGGTTTCACGCTGCCGTCGGCGCTGATGATGATGCTGTTCGCGCTCGGCGTTCACGCGACGGGCGCGCCGATCGAAGCCGGCGCGCTGCACGGGCTGCGCATCGTGTCGGTCGCGGTGATCGCGCAAGCCGTATGGGGCATGGCGCGCACGCTGTGCCCGGATGCGCGGCGCGTCACGCTGATGGCCGCGGCCGCCTGCGTCGCGCTGCTCGCGCCGGCCGCCTGGACGCAGGTCGCGGTGATCGTCGTGGCCGGCGCGGCCGGTCTCGTGCTGCTGCCGCAACCGGCGCGCGACGCGCACGAACCGTTGCCGCTGCACGTGTCGCCCCGCGCGGGCGTGCTGTGGCTTCTGCTGTTCGCGGCGCTGCTCGTCGCGCTGCCGTTCGCAGCCCGCGTGCTGCGCTCCGATACGCTCACCGTCGTCGATGCGTTCTTCCGCACGGGTGCGCTCGTGTTCGGCGGCGGCCACGTGGTGCTGCCGCTGCTGCAGGCGGCCGTGGTCGCGCCCGGCTGGGTCGGCGATTCGGCGTTTCTCGCCGGATATGGCGTCGCGCAGGCCGTGCCGGGGCCGCTGTTCACGTTCTCGGCATTCCTCGGTGCGTCGCTGCGCGATGCGCCGAACGGCTGGCTCGGCGGCACGATCGCACTCGTGTCGATCTTCGCGCCATCGTTTCTGCTCATCGCCGGCACCGCGCCGTTCTGGGAACGCCTGCGCCGCAGCGCGCACATGCAGGCCGCGCTCGCCGGCGTGAACGCGGCCGTCGTCGGGCTGCTGCTCGCCGCGCTCTATCACCCGGTCTGGACCGACACGATCGTCGCGCCGCGCGACCTGGCCGCCGCGCTGGTCGCCTTCGTCGCGCTGGTGTTCTGGCGCGTGCCGCCGTGGGCCGTCGTGATCGCGAGCGCGGCGCTCGGCTGGCTGCTCGGCATCGCCGGCTGATCCGGCGAGCGTGGCACGTTCGGGCCGCGCAAAAACAAAAAGCCCTCGAAACGAGGGCTTTTTTCGATGCCGCGCGCCGTGGCGGCGCGCAGGCGCCGGACTTACGCGAAGTTCTTCGCTGCGAAGTCCCAGTTCACGATGTTCCAGTACGCTTCGACGAACTTCGGACGGGCGTTGCGGTAGTCGATGTAGTACGCGTGTTCCCACACGTCGATCGTCAGCAGCGCCTTGTCGGCGGTCGTCAGCGGCGTGGCTGCGTTGCTCGTCGACACGATGTCGAGCGAACCGTCGGCCTTCTTCACGAGCCATGCCCAGCCCGAACCGAACGTGCCGACCGCGGCCTTCGTGAACGCTTCCTTGAATGCGTCGTACGAACCCCACTTCGCATTGATCGCGTCGCCCAGCGCGCCCGTCGGTGCGCCGCCGCCGTTCGGCGACAGGCTGTTCCAGAAGAACGTGTGGTTCCAGACTTGCGCGGCGTTGTTGAAGATGCCGCCCGACGACTTCTTCACGATCTCTTCCAGCGGCAGGTTTTCGAATTCCGTGCCCGGGATCAGATTGTTCAGGTTCGTCACATATGCCTGATGGTGCTTGCCGTAGTGGTACTGGATCGTCTCGAGCGAGATGGTCGGCGCGAGTGCGTCTTCAGCGTACGGGAGCGGCGGGAGCGTATGAGCCATGGCGATTCCTTCGTTGAGTATGTAGGGAGGCTGTGTTGGATGCTGCCGAGCGTCCGATTGTAGGCGAGGACGAATAACCCCGCAAACTCACGGGCCATTTATCCGCGGTATGCGGAAAAGCGCTGCTGGCGCGACGTCCGGCAGGACGAACCGGACGATGCGCAGCATTCGTGCCCGGCCGCGCCGCATGCGTTGCGACGATCCTCGCGTGTCGCTCGCGCCGCTTCTTGCGTCAGATCGTATCGGTCAGCCGCGGCTGCACGTCGGCGAGCGACACGTCGGCCGAGCCTTCGGCGAGATGCACGGTCAGGCGCCGCTGCGGCTTCAGCGCGTTCGGCGCGCGCACCGCACGGCCCGTCTGCGCATCGATCAGCGCCGCATAGCCGCGCTCGAGCGTACGCTGCGGGCTCAGCACCTCGAGCCGCGCGGCACAGGCCGACACGCGCGCCGTGTCGCGTTCGTGACGGCGCTGCAACGCGCTGGCCAGACGCTGCGACAGCCCCGCGAGCGCGTGGCGCGCCTGTGACGCATCGGGCCGCGCGCGCTGCCAGCGCAACTGCGCGAGCGCGAAACGCGCACGGGCATCGCGCACCGGCCGCGACGCCGCCGACGCCAGCCGCGCCGCGAGCTGCTGGACGTGCGTGCTCTGCCGCTGCAGCCGCTCGGCCGGACTCACGAGCCGGCGCGCGAGCCAGTCGAGCTGCTGCGCGCGCTGTTCGAGCCGGCGCGCCATGCCGCGTGCGAGCGCGCGCTGGCGTTCGTCGACCTCGCGCAGCAGCAGCGCGCGCTGCGGGCTCGCGAGTTCGGCCGCGCCGGTCGGCGTCGGCGCGCGCAGGTCGGCCGCGAAGTCGGCGATCGTGAAATCGGTTTCGTGCCCGACGCCGCTGACGACCGGCAGCTCGCTCGCCGCGATCGCGCGCGCCAGCGCTTCGTCGTTGAACGACCACAGATCCTCGATCGAGCCGCCGCCGCGACAGACCAGCAGCACGTCGACCTCGCGCCGCACATTCGCGGTCGCCACGGCCGCGACGAGCTTTTCGGCGGAACCGGCGCCCTGCACGGGGGCCGGATAGACGATCACCGGAATATGCGGCGCACGCCGGGCGAGCGTGGTCAGCACGTCGCGCAGCGCGGCGGCCTGCAGCGACGTGACGATACCGATCGCGCGCGGGTGCGCCGGCAACGGCCGCTTGCGCTCGGGAGCGAACAGGCCCTCGGCCTCGAGCTGCGCCTTCAGCCGCAGGAATGCCTCGTACAGGCGCCCCTGCCCGGTGCGCCGCACGGCTTCGACGTTGAGCTGCACTTCGCCACGCGGCTCGTACATCGTGACGACCGCGCGCACCTCGATGCGGTCGCCTTCGCGCGGCGTGAATTCCGCGTACTGGGCGCGGCCGCGGAACATCACGCAGCGCATCTGCGCCTGCTGGTCCTTGATCGAGAAATACCAGTGGCCGCTCGCGGCGCGCGTGAAATTCGACACTTCGCCGGAAATCCACAGCAACGGAAACGAGCGCTCGAGCATCGTCGAAATCGCACGATTGAGCGCCGAAACGGGAATCACTTCGTCGCCGCCGCGGGTGGCGCCGGGGGCGGAAAAAGGGGAATCGGAAAGCATGGGCGGTCGGATGAATGCTGGCGGCGTCACGATAGTCCGACACGCGCGCCGCGTCCAGCGCCGCCGTATTCGCCGCCGCACACGGAAGGTGTCCACACTCTGGCATTCGTCCGCGTAAAACGCTCGGAAACCGCTAAAAAAACCAGACGATTCTCGGTAACACATTGATTTTTATAATTTTTTAAACCTTTCAGAATGATTCTCATCCGATTCGAGGCCCGCCGGACGGGCGTTTGAGACAATCGACGGGGGAGTTTTTCACAGAGTTATCCACAGGGCGCCGCGATCCGGCCCCACGCGCTGCGGCGGCCGGTCGCGCTTGCCGCGCCGGCGTGCGGCGCGCTAGAGTGCCGCCTTCCACGGACCCTGCGGCATGCGCCGCCCAACGGAGAATCCGCCTTGACGAATCCGTCCCTCGCCGCGGCGCACGACGCGCCGCGCCCGGCCCGATGAGCGCGCCCGGCGGCCCGCTCGCGCGACTCGAAGCGCGCCTGACACGCGAATGGCAGCGGCGCGGCGCGCTCGCGTGGGCGCTCACGCCGTTCGCCTGCGTGTTCGGCCTGTGCGCGGCGCTGCGACGCACCGCTTACGCGCAGGGCTGGAAGCAGCCGGTGGACGTCGGCGTGCCGGTGGTCGTGGTCGGCAACGTGACCGTCGGCGGCACCGGCAAGACGCCGACCGTGATCGCGCTCGTCGACGCGCTGCGCGCGGCCGGCTTCACGCCCGGCGTCGTGTCGCGCGGCTACGGCGCGAACGTGAAGGCGCCGACCGCCGTCACGCCGGCGTCGCGCGCGGGTGCGGCCGGCGACGAACCGCTGCTGATCGCGCGCCGCACCGGCGCGCCCGTGTGGGTGTGCCCCGACCGCGTCGCGGCCGCGCAGGCGCTGCGCGCCGCGCATCCGGACGTCGACGTGATCGTCAGCGACGACGGCCTGCAGCACTACCGCCTCGCGCGCACCGTCGAGCTGGTCGTATTCGACCACCGGCTCGGCGGCAACGGCTTCCTGCTGCCGGCCGGCCCGCTGCGCGAGCCGCTGTCGCGGCACCGCGACGCGACGCTCGTCAACGATCCGTACAGCGGCGCGCTGCCGCCGTGGCCCGACACCTACGCGCTCGCACTGACGCCGGGCGCCGCATGGCACCTCGACCAGCCCGCGCTGCGCCGCCCGCTGTCGCAATTCGCGCACGAACGCGTGCTCGCCGCGGCCGGCATCGGCGCGCCGGAACGCTTCTTCGCGACGCTACGCGCGGCCGGTCTCGCGCCGGCCACCCGCGCGCTGCCCGACCATTACGCGTTCGCCGACAATCCATTCGTCGACGATGCCGTCGATGCGATCCTGATCACCGAGAAGGATGCAGTAAAATTGGGCGCTTCCTGGCGCGACGCCCGACTGTGGGTGGTCCCCGTCGAAGCCGCGCTCGACCCTCGCCTCATTGCCCTCGTTGTGGAGAAACTCCGTGGACGCTCGCCTGCTTGAAATCATTGTGTGCCCTATCTGCAAAGGCCCGCTCCACTACGACCGTGCCGCGCAGGAACTGATCTGCAACGCGGACAAGCTCGCGTACCCGATCCGCGACGGCATCCCCGTGATGCTGGTCGACGAAGCGCGCCAGACCGTCGAAGGCACGCCGGTCGATCCGGCCGGCCGCTGAACCGCCGCGCCGCTCGCCCGGCGCCCCGTTCGACACCGTGACGGCCCGGCCCCGGCCGGGCTGCCGCACTCGCCGGGCGCCCGGCTTCCGGCGTCGCCCACCCCGTTCTTCCCAGCGCTCCCCCGATGACTCACCCGCCCCCCTTCATCGCCGTCATTCCCGCCCGGCTCGCGTCGACGCGGCTCCCGAACAAGCCGCTCGCCGATCTCGGCGGCAAGCCGATGGTCGTGCGTGTCGCCGAGCGCGCGCGCGAAGCGGGCGCGCAACAGGTGCTCGTCGCGTCCGACGCGCAGAGCGTGCTCGACGCGGCGCGCGATCACGGCTTCGAAGCGGTGCTCACGCGCGCCGATCATCCGTCCGGCACCGACCGGCTCGCGGAAGTCGCGGCGGCCTTCGGCTGGCGCGACGACACCGTCGTCGTCAACGTGCAGGGCGACGAGCCGCTGATCGACCCCGTGCTCGTGCGCGACGTAGCGTCGCACCTGGCCGCGCATCCGGCGTGCGCGATCGCGACCGCCGCTCACCCGATCCACGACGCGGCCGACGTGTTCAATCCGAACGTCGTGAAGGTCGCGCTCGACGCTCAGAGCGTCGCGCTGTACTTCTCGCGCGCGCCGATTCCGTGGAGCCGCGACGCGTACCAGCCGCACTGGCCCGACGTCGCGGCCATGCCTGCACCGGCTTTCCCGGTCTATCGGCACATCGGCCTCTATGCGTATCGCGCGCGTTTCCTGCGCACCTATCCGTCGCTCGCGCAGGCGCCGATCGAACAGGCCGAGCAGCTCGAACAGTTGCGCGCGCTGTGGCACGGCGAGCGCATCGCGGTGCTGATCACCGAATCCGCGCCCGAAGCCGGCATCGATACGCCGGCCGATCTCGCGCGCGTGCAGGCCCTTTTTCAGCCGGGTTCAAAATAACCCGTGGCATAATCAGGCGATTGTGCGAGCCGTCCGCGACCAGCGCGTCCTCGCTTGACCCCGCCCGTGGCCCTGCCGGCAGCCGCGCGTCGCTTCGGCCGACGCGCCGCATCAGACCGGTCTGCCACGCGCCGGGCGAGCCCCGCGCCCGCTGTCGCCGACGCCTTTGTGTCTCGCCACACGAATCTACATACTTGGAGATATCACCATGCGTTTGATCCTGTTGGGCGCGCCCGGCGCGGGAAAGGGCACCCAGGCAAACTTCATCAAGGAAAAATTCGGCATTCCGCAAATCTCGACGGGCGACATGCTGCGCGCGGCCGTCAAGGCCGGCACACCGCTCGGCGTCGAGGCGAAGGGTTACATGGATGCCGGCAAGCTCGTGCCGGACGCGCTGATCATCGGCCTGGTCAAGGAGCGTCTGAAGGAGTCCGACTGCGCGAACGGCTATCTGTTCGACGGCTTCCCGCGCACGATCGCGCAGGCTGACGCAATGAAGGAAGCCGGCGTCGCGATCGACTACGTGCTCGAGATCGACGTCCCGTTCTCGGAAATCATCGAGCGCATGAGCGGCCGCCGCACGCACCCTGCATCGGGCCGCACGTACCACGTCAAGTTCAACCCGCCGAAGGTCGAAGGTCACGACGACGTGACGGGCGAACCGCTGATCCAGCGCGACGACGACAAGGAAGAAACTGTCAAAAAGCGTCTCGAAGTGTACGAAGCGCAGACCAAGCCGCTGATCACGTACTACGGCGACTGGGCGCAGCGCGGCGAGGAAAACGGTCTGAAGGCGCCGCAGTATCGCAAGATCTCGGGCCTGGGCACCGTCGACGAAATCCGCGAGCGCGCGTTCGACGCGCTGAAGTAAGCAGCGCGTCGCGCACCCGCAAGCCGCCCGGTCCGGGCGGCTTTTTTTCGCCTGTCACGCTTTGCACGCCCCTGCGGCACGCGCGCAAGAAAAACGCCCGCGATGCGGGCGTTTTTTCCGTGTCCAAGAAGCAGCGCGCTGGCGGCTCAATCCTCGCCGTCGCGCTGCATCCGTTGCCGCAATTCGCTGACCTGCGACTCGACGACGGTCGCGTCTTCCGCCTCGGGCCGCTCGCCGAGATACTGCTCGAGATCCTCGAGCGCGGGGCGCAGGTAGTCGAGCCGCGCATACGCGAAGCCGCGGTCGCGCACCTCGTCGAGCTGCTCGGGCAGCAGGATCACGAGCCGCTGCTGCACCGCGAGCAGCCGCTGCCAGCGCTCCGTCTGCAGATAGATCGTCTTCAGGTTGCGCAGCATCCGCGCGATGATCTCGCGGCTCGTCGCGGGCTGCAGCAGCGCGCGCAACGCGCTGTCGACCGCCCCCGCCGCCCGCGCGACGTACGGCTCGAGCATCTCGACCATCTCGGCTTCGGACAGCGAATGACCGTTGGTCGGATCGATGATCAGGTCGCCATCCGGCAGCGTTACGCGCAGCAGGAAATGGCCGGGGAACGATACGCCGCGCGCCGGCACGCCGATCTGCTCGGCGAGCTCCAGGTACAGCACCGACAGCGAGATCGGAATCCCGCGCCGCCGCTTCAGCACGGCATTCAGGTGGCTGTTATCGGGGTCGTAGTAATCGTTGTGATTGCACGCGAAGCCGAGCTCGCGAAAGAAGAAGTCGTTCAGCGCGGCGACGCGGCCCTTCAGGTCGGTATCGTCGGCGAGCCGCCGGCGCAGCCGCGCCGCCAGCATGTCGAGTTCGGCCAGCGTGCCCTGCAGGTCGAGGTCGGGATACGCGTCCTGCGCCAGCGACAGCGCGGCTTCCGTGACGGGCAGACTGTCGTCGTCCGCCACGAGCGTGCTGAAGTAGTCGAGGACGCGGGTCATTGCGGTCGTCACTTGGCGCGCCTTCTGAAGTAAGCGTATTTGAAGCCCATCACCCACAACATACCGAAATATAGTGCAGCAAACAGCACGAGGCACGCAGCCATCAGCGCAATGCGATCGAGCGGCTGCGCGCGCATGCCGGTCCAGTCGAAACTGATCGCGCACCAGTGCATCAGGCCCGCGAGCACGAGCGCCGCGCCGACGAGCTGCACGAAAAAGCGCAGCCAGCCCGGCGACGGCTGGTAGATGCCGCGCTTGCGCAGCCCGAGGAACAGCAGCAGCGAATTCAGGCACGCGCCGACGCCGATGCTCAGCGTGAGGCCCGCGTGGCCGATCAGCGGCACGAACACGTAGTTCGACAGCTGCGTGACGATCAGCACGCCGATCGCGATCTTCACGGGCGTCTTGATGTCCTGCTTCGCATAGAAGCCCGGCGCGAGGATCTTGATCAGGATGATGCCGACGAGGCCGATCCCGTAGGTCGCGAGCGCGCGCGCGACCATCGTGACGGTATGCGCGTCGAACCTGCCGTAGTTGAACAGCGTCGCGGTGAGCGGTGTCGCGAAGAAGAACAGCGCGAGCGCGCTCGGCGCCGCGAGCAGGAACGTGACGCGCAGCCCCCAGTCGAGCAGCGCCGAATATTCGTGCGAATCGGCGTCGACGTGCGCCTTCGACAGGCTCGGCAGCAGGATCGTGCCGAGCGCGACGCCGAGCAGCGCCGTCGGGAACTCCATCAGGCGGTCGGCGTAGTTGATCCACGACACGGCGCCCTGCCCGAGCCGCGACGCGATGTTGGTGTTGATGATCAGCGACAGTTGCGCGACGGACACCGCGAACGTGGCAGGCACCATCTTCGCGAGCACGCGCTTCACGCCCGGATGACGCAGCGCGCGCAGCGGGTTCAGGCCGATCAGCGGCACCATGTCGATCTTCTTCAGACCCGGCAGCTGCACGAGAAACTGCAGCACGCCGCCGACGATGACCGCCCACGCGAGTGCGTAGACCGGCACTTTCAGGTGCGGCGCGACGAACACGGCCGCGGCGATGAACGCGACGTTGAGCAGCACCGGCGCGAACGCGGGCAGCGAGAAGCTCTTGTACGTGTTCAGCACGCCCGACGCGAGCGTGGTCAGCGAAATGAACACGATGTACGGGAACATGATCCGCGTCATCGTGACCGCGAGCGGAAACGCCTGGCCGTCGCTGTGCAGGCCGGACGCGACCGCGAACACGACCCACGACGCGCCGGCGATCCCGACGACCGACAGCACGGCCAGCGCCCACGCGAGCACGGTGGACATCGCGTCGACGAGCGCCTTCGTCGCGTCGTGCCCCTGCTGGTTCTTGAACTCGGCGAGGATCGGCACGAACGCCTGCGAGAACGCGCCTTCGGCGGACAGGCGGCGCAGCAGGTTCGGGATACGGAAGGCGACGTAGAACGCGTCGGTGTATTGACTGGCGCCGAACGCACGGGCGATCAGCGTCTCGCGGGCCAGTCCGGTCACGCGCGACAGCAGCGTGAAGCCGCTGACCGTCAGCAGGGCTCGGAATAGATTCATGGGGCGCTTATTATACGGACGTTGCGCGACCCGGCCACCGGCCGATGCCGAAAAGCGCACCGGCCGCCCGCGGCTCCATCCGGCCGGCATCACGTTGAACTTGCCACTCGCTTGATTTTGTTGCTATAATCGCCGGTTTCTGGGCTCGTACATGCACGGCAACTGCCGTTTTCATGTCCCGGCCTCGGTTAAAATCACCGTTTTTTTATGCGCCCCTGGGCAATCGTTCTCAGGGGACGGATCGAAAAGCAGCGCTTGGCCGTCAGGCTCCAAGCTCTGGAAACAGGACAGGATAAGGAACCGTCATGGCTAACTCCGCACAAGCACGCAAGCGCGCCCGCCAGGCCGCGAAGGCAAACTCGCACAACTCGGCGCTGCGCTCGAAATTCCGTACCGCGATCAAGTCGGTTCGCAAGGCTGTTGAAGCCGGCGACCAGGCAAAGGCTGCCGAGCTGTTCAAGGCTGCCGTGAAGACGATCGACACGATCGCCGACAAGAAGATCGTTCACAAGAACAAGGCCGCTCGCAGCAAGAGCCGCCTGGCCGCAGCCGTCAAGGGCCTGCAGGCAGCAGCGTAACTCCGGTGCGCCCGCTCAGGCGGGCGCTCCTGTTTCCTGCGATCACGAAAAAGCCCGCCTAGGCGGGCTTTTTTGTCGCCTGCTGCCCGCGCAGCACGCGCGGCGGCAGTTGCCCGGGTGGGCGCAACCCGCGCCCTCGCCCGTCGGCATCACTCACTTCTTCGTGTTGTAGTCCGGCAATTCGCACGCCTCGGTCACGACGAGGTTGTTGTCCTTCGCGAAATTCAGCACGAAATCGAAAGCCATCGGCTCGATGTCGCGCAACCGCGAATCGAGGATCACGCATTTGAGGTCGCCGAGCATCGTCGGGCGCACGTACAGCGAATACTTGAGTCGCGCATTCGGCCCGCTCGCCCCCGGCCCGAAGCAGGCCATCACACCGGCCAGACGTTCCGACCAGTCGCTCGGGCGAAACTTTTTCCCGTCTTTCGTGATGCCCTGGATGAAAAATTCGGTCGGAGGGGTTTCAGCCATGTGGTTACCCAAGTGACGGCCCGGCGATGTCCAGACAACGGCGCCTGGATACGCGAACACAAAGCTGGAGAGGCGGCGGCACGAGCCGATCGATATCCCGAAAACGGGGCGTCGATGCGCGCCGCCGGTGGACTGCACCGGATGTGTGCAGCGCACGGCTTGTGTCCGGCAGAGCGCGAAAAGCCTTGCCTGCCGGGCTGGAGAAAACTTTCGAATTATACCGCAGCGCGCCATCGCGCGTCGTCCCGACGGCCCTCTTCCCGCACCGCGGATCGGGCGCGGCGATCCTGCCCCGCGTCGTTCCACGGCTCGTCAAAGCACAGAAAATCCTTTATGCTGCTTTGAGTTATCCACACCCGACGGCGGCGCCGTCCGGCCTCGCGGCCGGGTGAGACCGCCGTATTTCGTTTCATGACCGCCAAAACCATTCGTCACTACCTGCAGTTCAAGGATTTCTCGCTGGAAGACTACGAGTACGTGCTCGAACGCACGGGTATCCTGAAACGCAAGTTCAAGAACTACGAAACCTATCACCCGCTGCACGACCGCACGCTCGCGATGATCTTCGAGAAGAGCTCGACGCGCACGCGCCTGTCGTTCGAGGCCGGCATCTTCCAGCTCGGCGGCCACGCCGTGTTCATGAGCACGCGCGACACGCAACTCGGCCGCGGCGAGCCCGTCGAGGATTCCGCGCAAGTCATCTCGCGAATGGTCGACATCATCATGATCCGCACGTTCGAGCAGGACGTGATCACGCGCTTCGCACAGAATTCCCGCGTGCCGGTGATCAACGGGCTGACGAACGAATACCACCCGTGCCAGGTGCTCGCCGACATCTTCACGTACTACGAGCACCGCGGCCCGATCGCCGGCAAGACCGTCGCGTGGGTCGGCGACGCGAACAACATGCTCTACACGTGGATCGAGGCCGCGCAGATCCTCGGCTTCAAGCTGCGCCTGTCGACGCCGCCCGGCTATGCGCTCGACATGAAGCTCGTGTCGCCCGACAGCGCGCCGTTCTACGAGGTGTTCGACGATCCGAACGAAGCGTGCAAGGGCGCCGATCTCGTGACGACCGACGTGTGGACGAGCATGGGTTTCGAGGCCGAGAACGAGGCGCGCAAGCAGGCATTCGCCGACTGGTGCGTCGACGAGGAAATGATGGGCCATGCGAATCCGGATGCCCTCTTCATGCACTGCCTGCCCGCGCACCGCGGCGAGGAAGTGACGGCCGGCGTGATCGACGGGCCGCAGAGCGTCGTGTGGGACGAAGCGGAAAACCGCCTGCACGTGCAGAAGGCGCTGATGGAATTCCTGCTGCTCGGTCGCCTCAAGCACTGACGCGCCGCCCAACGCACACGCGTAAAAAAAGCGCCGGTCGACGATCGGCGCTTTTCGTTTGGGGGCGCCAAAACCGGCGCGCGCTGCGTTAGAGGCAGACCGGTTCCGCCTCCAGCTCGACGCCGAACTGCGCACGCACGTCAGCCTGGATCGCCCGCGCCAGCGCCAGCACGTCGGCGCCCGTCGCGCCGCCGCGATTGACGAGCACGAGCGCCTGGCGGTCGTGCACGGCCGCCGCACCGAGCGCGCGCCCCTTCCAGCCGCAGCGGTCGATCAGCCAGCCGGCCGCGAGCTTCACCTGACCGTCCGGCTGCGGATACGACACGACCTCCGGCGCGCGAGCGCGCAGCGCATCGAATTGCGCGGCGTCGATCACCGGATTCTTGAAGAAACTGCCCGCATTGCCGAGCACCAGCGGATCGGGCAGCTTCGCGCGGCGGATCGCGACGACCGCATCGAACACGTCGCGCGGCGTTGCCGCCTCGGGCGTGATGCCGCGCGCGTCGAGCTCGCGCGTGACGTCCGCATAGCCGAGCCGCGGCGTCCATTGCTTCGGCAGCCGGAACGTCACCGCGACGATCGCGAACCGGCCGCGCCCTTCCCGCTTGAAGAAACTGTCGCGGTAACCGAACGCGCAGCGCGCGGCGTCGAAGCGCTCGCGGCGCCCCGTCGCCAGCTCCACCGCGACCAGCGAATCGAAATACGCCTTCATCTCGAGGCCGTACGCGCCGATGTTCTGGATCGGCGCGGCGCCGACGGTGCCCGGGATCAGCGCGAGATTCTCGAGGCCCGGCATCCCGTGCTCGAGCGTCCACGCGACGAACGCGTGCCAGTTCTCGCCGCCGCCGGCCTCGACGTACCACGCGTCGTCGTCCTCGCGCACGACGCGGCGGCCCGCGATCTCGTCGAGCAGCACGACGCCGTCGAAATCGCGCGTGAACACGATGTTGCTGCCGCCGCCGAGCACGAGCTGCGGCAGGTTCGCGACCCGCGGGTCGCGATGCAGCGCCTCGAACTGCGCGGCCTGCGTGATGCGCGCGGCGAAGCGCGCGCGCGCGGCGATGCCGAACGTGTTGTGCGCGGCGAGCGGATGGTCGGGAAGCAGCGACAGGGCGGAATCGTCAGGGGGCATCGGCATTCGCGGTCACGTCGGCCCGGGCGGCGCATGGCCGGCCTTGGGCAAACGGAGGGGCATCGGTAAAATGGCAAACAGTCCGCAATTATAGCGAGTGCCCGTGCGTGAGCCGCGGGTGCCCGCATCTCAAGGGAGAATGCCATGCCATCGTTCGACGTCGTTTCCGAAGCGAACATGATCGAAGTGAAGAACGCCATCGAGCAGTCGAACAAGGAAATTTCGACGCGCTTCGACTTCAAGGGCTCCGACGCACGCGTCGAGCAGAAGGAACGCGAGCTGACGCTGTTCGCCGACGACGATTTCAAGCTCGGCCAGGTCAAGGACGTGCTGATCGGCAAGCTGGCCAAGCGCAACGTCGACGTGCGCTTCCTCGACTACGGCAAGGTCGAGAAGATCGGCGGCGACAAGGTCAAGCAGGTCGTCACCGTGAAGAAGGGCGTGACGGGCGACCTCGCGAAGAAGATCGTGCGCCTCGTGAAGGACAGCAAGATCAAGGTGCAGGCGAGCATCCAGGGCGACGCGGTGCGCATCTCGGGCACGAAGCGCGACGACCTGCAGAGCACGATCGCGATGCTGCGCAAGGACGTGACCGACACGCCGCTCGACTTCAACAACTTCCGCGACTGATCGGCCGCCGGCCCGTCGCGTCATCCGGCCGGGCCCCGCACACGCGGCGCGCCCGGCGCCGCGCTTTCTCAGGCTTTCCCGCCGTCCTGCGCGCCGCCGTCCGCGGCCGCCTTCTTCTTGTCGCCGATCCGGCTCTCCTGCCCCGCGAGCAGCTTCGAAATGTTGCCGCGGTGACGCCACACGAGCAGCACGCTCATCGCGAGCACGGCCCACGCGACCGGGTTATGGCCCGGCATGCCGAACAGGAACACGTCGAACACCGGCGCAAACACGGCCGCCACCAGCGCCGCGAGCGACGAATAGCGGAAGAAGAACGCGACGATCAGCCAGGTCAGCGCGGTCGCGAGCCCGAGCACCGGATGCACGGCGAGCAGCACGCCGGCCGCGGTCGCGACGCCCTTGCCGCCCTGGAAGCGGAAGAACACCGGGTACAGGTGGCCGAGGAACACGGCGATCGCGACCCACGCGATCGCGACGTCGGGCAGGCCGAAGTGCCGGGCGAGCCAGACGGCGATCCAGCCCTTGAACGCGTCGCCGACGAGCGTCAGGATCGCGGCCTTCTTGTTGCCGCTGCGCAGCACGTTGGTCGCGCCGGGGTTCTTCGACCCGTATGAACGCGGGTCGGCCAGCCCCATCACGGAACTGACGACGACGGCGAACGACACCGAACCGATCAGGTAGGCAACGAGGGCGGCGAGCAGGATCTGCATGCGGAGGACTCTTCTTTCAACGTATCGGGAAAGGGACGGCCGTGCCCGGCAAGCCGGCAGGCCGAAACGGCGCCCATTCTACCGAACGGGCGCGGGGTGCCACGAAGGTGAAACCCTCAGTCGACGCTCGCGCACTGCACCGGCTGCGCGCCGAGCAGCGACGTGAGCACCGCCGGCGCGAGACTGACGAGGTAGCCGCGCCGGCCGCCGTTCAGGTAGATCGTCGGCAATGCGAGGATCGTCGACTCGACGTAGACGGGCATCGTCTTGCGCGTGCCGAACGGCGACGTGCCGCCGACGAGATAGCCCGAATGGCGGTTCGCGACCTCCGGCTTGCACGGCTCGACACGCTTCGCGCCGATCTGCCGCGCGAGATTCTTCGTCGACACGGTGCGGTCGCCGTGCATCAGCACGATCAGCGGCTTCGCGTGCTCGTCTTCCATCACGAGCGTCTTCACGACGCTGTGCTCGTCCACGCCGAGCTGGCGCGCCGATTCGCCGGTGCCGCCGTGCTCGACGTATTCGTACGGATGCTCGCCGAATGCGACGCCATGACGGCGCAGCAGCTGGGTCGCTGGGGTTTCGGACACGTGTCTGGATTTGCTCATGGCGGCATTTTAATGGCGAACGATCGCCGGGCGCGCAGTAGCGAGCCCGCGCCAACGGTATACTCGCGGCCCGTTTTCCGCCGGCCCGCCGCGTCGCCGTCACGATTGCGCCCATCATCATTGCAGACATCGTGAAGCGCTATTGCCCGATTGGCTGATTGTGGCGCGCGTCTCGCCATGGCACGATCGTTCGCAAATATCGTCGGCTGCCGCCGGCCCTTCATCTGGAGACGCCATGTCCTCGCTCATCCGTTCATCCGAATCGCTCGATGTCGATGCATTGCTCGCCGCGCTGCCGCGTCGCATCGCCGACGTGCCCGCGCACCGGGCCGCGGAGTCGCCCGCGCAGCCGGCGCTGATCGAGGATGCGCGCCGGCTGTCGTACGGCGACCTGGCGCAGGCCGTCGATGCGGCGGCCGCGCGGCTGGCGACTCTCGGCGTACAAGGCGGCGACCGCGTGATGATCGTCGCCGAAAACTGCGTCGCGCAGATCGTGCTGCTGTTCGCCGCCGCCCGCCTCGACGCATGGGCGCTCGTGTCGAACGCGCGGCTGTCGGCCGCCGAGCTCGACGCGATCGCCGCGCATGCGCGCCCGAAGCTGATCGCGTTCACGACCGACGTATCGCCCGACGCGCGCGCCCATGCCGAGCGGCTCGGCGCCACGCCGGCCGCGGCGCTGCCGGTCGACATCGGCGCGTGGTCGTATCACGTCGACGCGAGCGCGCCCGCCGAGCCGGTCGCCACCGGCAGCGCCGCACAATGCGCGGCATTGATCTACACCACCGGTACGACCGGCACACCGAAAGGCGTGATGCTGTCGCACCGCAACCTGCTGTTCATCGCGGCGACGTCGAGCATGCTGCGCCGCGTGTCGCCGGACGACGTCGTCTACACGGTGCTGCCCGTGTCGCACGTGTACGGGCTCGCGTCGGTCTGCCTCGGCAGCCTGTATGCGGGCGCGACGCTGCGGCTCGCGCCGCGCTTCTCGCCGGAAGCCGTCCGGGTCGCGCTCGCCGACGAAGGCGTGACGATCTTCCAGGGCGTGCCCGCGATGCACGCGAAGCTGCTCGAACACCTGCACACGCACGGCCACGCGTGGCGCGCGCCGCGGCTGCGCTTCGCGTATTCGGGCGGCTCTCCGCTCGATGCGAACCTGAAGGCCCGCGTCGAGCACGTGTACGGCGTGCCGCTGCACAACGGCTACGGGATGACCGAAAGCAGCCCGACGGTCACGCAGACGCCGCTCGACGCGCCGCGCACGGACAGTTCGGTCGGCGTGCCGATTCCGGGCGTCGACGTACGGATCGTCGCGCCGGACGGCACCGACGTGCCGCCGGGCGAAGTCGGCGAGATCCGCGTGCGCGGGCCGAACGTGATGCTCGGCTACTACCGCAACGCGGACGCGACGCGCGCGGCCGTGTCGGCCGATGGCTGGCTGAGCACCGGCGATCTCGCGCGGCAGGAAGCGGACGGCGCGGTGACGATCGCGGGCCGCAGCAAGGAGCTGATCATCCGCTCGGGCTTCAACGTGTATCCGGTCGAGGTCGAGCAGGTGCTGAACGCGCATCCGGACGTCGTGCAGGCGGCCGTGATCGGCCGCGCGATCGACGGCAACGAGGAAGTGCTCGCGTTCGTCGAGCTGGTGCCGGGCGCGGCGGCGGACGAGGCGGCCTTGCACGCATGGTGCGCGGACCGGCTCACCGCTTACAAGCGCCCTGCGCACATCCGCGTGCTCGATGCGCTGCCGGCCGCGTCGACCGGCAAGGTGCTCAAGCACCGGCTGCGCGAGCTGGTCTGACGCGGCCGCCCTACGCGGGGGAACCCGCATCGGCGCCCCACCACGCCACGCCGCATGCCCGCGTCGCGCGTCAGCCGCGCGGGTGGTGCTGCGCGTGCAGCGTCCTGAGCCGCTCGCGCGCGACGTGCGTATAGATCTGCGTGGTCGAGATGTCGCTGTGGCCGAGCAGCAATTGCACGACGCGCAAGTCGGCGCCGTGGTTCAGCAGGTGCGTCGCGAACGCGTGCCGCAGCGTGTGCGGCGACAGGTGCGCACGCACGTCGGCCTGCTGCGCGTGTCGCTTGATGATGTTCCAGAACTGCTGACGCGTCATCCCGTCGCCGCGCGCGGTCACGAACAGCGCATCGGCCGCGCGTGCGCCGAGCAGCGCCGGCCGCGCGTCGCGCAGGTAGCGTTCGATCCAGCCGTGCGCGACTTCACCGAACGGCACGAGCCGCTCCTTCGAGCCCTTGCCCATCACGCGCACGACGCCTTCGTTGAGGCCGACCTCGACCGTCTTCAGCGTCACGAGCTCGCTCACGCGCAGCCCGCTCGCGTACATCAGCTCGAGCATCGTGCGATCGCGCAGGCCGAGCGGCGTGCCGATGTCGGGTGCGCCGAGCAGCGCCTCGACCTGCGCCTCGGACAGCGTCGACGGGAACCGGGCCCCCTGTTTCGCGGACGTGATCCGCAGCGTCGGGTCGGCGCTCGCGCGATGCTCGCGCACGGCCCAGCCGTAATAGCGGCGGAACACGGACAGCCGCCGGTTCGACGACGTCGCCTTGCCGTCGCTGCGCGCGGCGATATAGCCCGTCACCATCGCCTCGTCGGCCGAGTCGAGCGGCGCGTCGTGCGTCGCGGCCAGCCATTGGGAAAACAGCGCCAGGTCGCGCCGGTACGCATCGAGCGTGTTGCGCGCGAGCCCGTGCTCGAGCCACAGCGCATCGCAGAACACGTCGATCGACGCGCGGCTCGCGAGCAGCGCGGGCGATGCCGCGACGGCGTCGGTGTCGTTGTCGGCGGCGGGGGAAATCATCGGTTCGCTCATCAGTACGGCACGCCCTCGTGCGTCAGCAGCCAGCGCTTCACTTGCTGGTAATAGCCGTTGTCGTCGTGGTTCGCGAATCCGCCGAGACCGCCCGCCGCGACGACGCGATGGCACGGAATCACGAGCGGGAAATAGTTCGCGCCGCACGCCTGGCCGACCGCGCGCGGCGCGCTGCCGATCCGCTTCGCGACCTGGCCGTAGGTCAGCACCGTACCGGGCGGGATATCGCTGATCGCATCCCACACACGATGCTGGAATGCACTGCCGACGTCGGCGAGCGGCAGGTCGAAGCGTGCGGACGCGCGCTCGAAATAACGTTCGATCTGCTTCACGGCGCGCTTCGCGAGCGCCGAATCCGGATCGACCGACTTCATCGATTCGGGCAGATAGACGATCTCGCGCACCACCGCGGCATCCGTGCGGATGCCGACCTTGCCGAACGGCGCGTCGATGACTGCGTTGAACATTGAATTCTCCTGACCGGGGATGCGCGCGGCCCTGCGCGCGCGCCGACGACACTTTACGCCGCCTTCACGCGGCTCGCAGCGCCCATTCGACATGCTCGCGCACGACCGGCGACGGATCGTCGGCCCGGGCGCGCAGCGCGGCGACGATCGCATCGCGCGCGGGCGGCGCGAGCCGGTCCGCGCCGGCGCGCAGCGCATTGCCGAGCCCGACCGCGAGATTGCGCAGCCAGCTTTCGTAGCCGATGCGCCGGATCGCGCTGCCCTGCATCCGCGTGTCGAATGCCTCCGCATCCCACGCGAACAACTCGACGAGCGTCGCGCGATCGAGGCCGTGCCGCACGTCGAAATCGGCGACGGGCGCGGCCTGCGCGAACTTGTTCCACGGGCACACGAGCTGGCAGTCGTCGCAGCCGTACACGCGATTGCCGATCATCGGCCGCAGCGGCTCGGGGATGCTGCCTTTCAGTTCGATCGTCAGGTACGAGATGCAGCGGCGCGCATCGACGCGATACGGCTCGACGATCGCGCCGGTCGGGCACGCGTCGATGCAGCGGGTGCAGCTGCCGCAGTGCGCGCCGGGTGTCTCGGGCGCGGTGTCGGGCGACGTGTGCGCGTCGGTCGGCAGCGGCAGGTCGACGTAGATCTCGCCGAGAAAGAACAGCGAGCCGGCATCGCGCTGCAGCAGCAGCGTGTGCTTGCCGCGCCAGCCGACTCCGGCCTTCTGCGCGAGTTCGACCTCGAGCACGGGCGCCGAATCGGTGAACACGCGGTAGCCGAACCCGCCGATCTCGTGCTCGATGCGCTCCGCGAGCGTCTGCAGCCGGTTGCGCAGCACCTTGTGATAGTCGCGGCCGCGCGCATAGATCGACACGACGGCCGCCTGCGGATCGTCGAGCCGCGCCCGTTCGCGCGCGCGCCAGTCGTGCGGCACGAGCGCGCCGGGCTCGCCGCCGGCCGCGTCGGCCGCGAGCGTTTGGGCCGGCAAATAGGCGAGCCGCACGGAGATCACGCGTCGCGTACCGGCCACAAGTTCGGCCGGCCGCGCGCGTTTCATCCCATGTTTCGCCATATAATCCATTGCGCCGTGGTATCCGGCTTCCAGCCAGGCGGCGAGGCCCGCTTCGGCATCCGAGAGATCGGTATCGCTGATGCCGATCGCCCCGAAACCCAATTCGCGCCCCCACGCCCTGATGCGAGCGGCGAGCGCAGTCAACGCCGCATCGTCGAGCGCGCACGGCGCCGCGCCTTCGTCACGAGTCGAAGGCCTGTCGGATGCGGCGCGTTCCGGTAGTCGGTTCATCGCACTATTTTACGAGAATGCCAGCCACGTCCAGCCAACCGCCTCATGCCACGTTGCCCGCCCCGCTCGCGGAGCGCGTGGTCGCGCTCGCCGACGAAGCGGCAACCGAGGCCTTCGGCACCCGCTTCGCGCACGCGCTCGACGCGGCGCGCCTCGAGCTCGACCGCGCCCATGCGTTCGACGGACTGCAGATCCAGCTGGTCGGCGATCTCGGCGCGGGCAAGACGACCCTCGTGCGCGCGATCCTGCGTGGCCTCGGCCACGAGGGGCGTGTGCGCAGCCCGACCTATACGCTCGTCGAGCCGTACGCGCTCGAACGCAGCGACGGGGAACTCGAGGTCTATCACTTCGATCTGTATCGATTCAACGATCCGGCCGAATGGTCCGACGCAGGCTTTCGCGAATATTTCAATTCCACCGCGATCTGCCTCGTCGAATGGCCGCAACAGGCGGGCGCCCTGCTCGGCGTGCCCGATCTGGTTTTCTCGCTCGACGTGGATGGCGACGGCCGTGCCCTCACCGTCCGGGCGTACAGCGCTTCAGGAAAGGCATGTCTCGAAAGATGTTGATCAAACCGTTCCGCTCGATCGAATCGGCGGCCACCGCGACGCACAACTGGCGGCGCCGTCAGATCCTGCGCGCGGGGGCGTCGACGCTGGTGCTCGGTCTCGTCGCGCCGCGGCTCGCGCACGCGTCGTCGGTGCTCGGCGTGCGCGTGTGGCCCGCACGCGATTACACGCGCGTCACGATCGAATCCGACCAGCCGCTGCAGAATAGCCAACAGCTGCTGCAGGGTCCCGACCGTCTCGTCGTCGACCTGAGCGGCCTCGACCTCGACCAGGCGCTGCGCGACCTCGTCTCGAAGATCGCGCCGAACGATCCGCAGATCCAGTCGGTGCGCGTCGGCCAGTATCAGCCGCACGTCGTGCGAATGGTATTCGACCTGAAAGGCTCGGTGAAGCCGCAGGTGTTCACGCTGCCGCCGGTGGGCACCTACAAGTACCGGCTCGTGTTCGACTTGTATCCGGCCGTCGCGCCCGATCCGCTGTCCGACCTGATCGCGCAGACGGAACGCAAGGAACAGGCGCTGAACGACACCACGCGCGCGCAGCAGATGCAGCCGCCGTCCACGCTGTCCGGCCCGGGCACCCCGCCGCCCGGCGCGGGCGACAACAGCGACGCGTTCTTCCAGCGTTTCGCGCAGAACACGCCGGCCACGCCGCACGCGCCGCCGGCCGCCGGCACGCCGTCGACGCCCGCGAAGCCGGCCGTCAAGCCGCCGCCCGTCATCGCGCGCCGCGACGACAGCGACGACGGCGACGACACCTACAAGTTCACCGCGCCGAAATCGGGCAAGGGCGGCACGGTACGCCTGCTGACGGTCGCGATCGACCCCGGCCACGGCGGCGAGGACCCGGGCGCGATCGGCGGCGGCGGCACGTACGAGAAGCACATCGCGCTCGACATCGCGAAGAAGCTGCGCGCGAAGATCGACGCCGCGCCGAACATGCGCGCGATGATGACGCGCGACGCCGACTTCTTCGTGCCGCTGAACGTGCGCGTGCAGAAGGCTCGCCGCGTCGGCGCGGATCTCTTCGTGTCGATCCACGCGGACGCGTTCACGACGCCGTCCGCGCGCGGCTCGTCGGTGTTCGCGCTGTCCGACCACGGCGCGACGAGCGCCGCGGCGCGCTGGATGGCGAACAAGGAGAATTCGTCGGACCTGATCGGCGGCATCAACATCAAGACGGCGGACGCGGCCGTGAACCGCGCGCTGTTCGACATGTCGACGACCGCGCAGATCCGCGACTCGCTGCGCTACGGCAACTACGTGCTGAAGGAAGTGGGCGGCATCAACAAGCTGCACAAGGGCTCGGTGGAGCAGGCCGGGTTCGCGGTGCTGAAGGCACCCGACATTCCGTCGATCCTCGTCGAAACCGCGTTCATCAGCAACCCGGACGAAGAGCGCCGGCTCAACGACGACAGCTATCGCGACGAGATGGCCGACGCAATCTTCCGCGGCATCAAGCGTTATTTCGCCGCGAATCCGCCGCTCGCGAAGAGCCGGATGGCCTGAGCGCCATCACTCCCCTGCCGCCGGCACGCAGCGCGTGCCGGCGCGTCACGACGCCGCGAAGCGGCTCAGCAGTTTCCCGCCGAACACGTTCACCGCGAGCCCGCCCATCACGAGCGCGGCGCCGATCAGCTGCGCCTGCGTCAGGTGCTCGTCGAGCAGCAGCGCCGACGACGCGAGCCCGATGATCGGCACCAGCAGCGAGAATTGCGCGACCTGCGCGGCCGGGTAGCGCGACAGCAGGCGGCTCCACAGCCCGTAGCCGAGCAGCGTCGCGACGAACGCGAGATAAACGACCGCGAAGATCGACGCGCCGTCGAGCCCGGCGAGCGCGGTCGCGATCCGCTGCGGTCCCTCGAACCACAGCGACAGCAGGAAGAACGGCACGGGCGGCACGAGGCTCGCCCACACGACGAGCGACACGAGGTTCGCCTTGCCGACCTTCTTCGTGACGATATTGCCGACGGCCCACATCGCGGCCGAGCAGATCGTCAGCAGGAAACCCGCGAGCGTCATCGCGCGACCGCCCTGCGCGGCGATCACGACGAGCCCGCCCGCGGCGATCGCGAGCCCGATCAGGTTCTGCACACGCAGCCGCTCGCCGAGGAACAGCATCGCGAACACCAGCGTGAAGAACGCCTGCGACTGCAGCACGAGCGACGCGAGGCCGGCCGGCATGCCGACGTACATGCCGGTGAACAGGAACACGAACTGGCCGAGCTGGATCGTCGCGCCGTACAGCACCAGCAGCCGCCACGAAATCTGCGGCCGGCGCACGAAGAACACCGCGGGCACGGCCGCGAGCGTGAAGCGCAGCGCGCCGAGCAGCATCGGCGGCATGCCGTGCAGGCCGACCTTGATCACGACGAAGTTCACGCCCCACGCGAGGATCACGACCAGCGCGAGCAGCAAGTCCTTCGGGGCCATCATCGGCGTCTCCTCGATTGTCGAATTGTCGGTATGAAGCCGGTCAGTCTACCGGGTTTCGCCGCCCGGCCCGATACCCGCGCGGCGCGTATGGAATCGGCGGCGTGCGCAGCGGCCTGCATACCGCGAAGGATGCCGCACGATGCGTGCCTGCCGCGGGTGCATCGCGCCGCGCGCGTTTCGCACTCCCCCGTCACGCGCACCGCCGCGCCGCCAGTACAATGACCGGCAATCCAGCCGTTCCCCACGAGGCCCGCCATGACCGATTCGATCAAAGCCCTGTTGAAGCCGCACGTGCGCGACATCGGCAACCTGCAGGTGCGCCGCACGCTGCCCGCGCTCGCCGCACGCCTCGTCGGCCCGTTCATCTTCTTCGATCACATGGGGCCCGCCACGCTGCCCGCCGGCACGGGGCTCGACGTGCGCCCGCATCCGCACATCGGGCTCGCGACGGTCACCTACCTGTTCGACGGTGCGATCCTGCACCGCGACAGCCTCGGCTCGCTGCAGGAAATCGTGCCGGGCGACGTGAACTGGATGACGGCCGGCCGCGGCATCGTCCACTCCGAGCGCACGCCGGACGCGCAGCGCGCGAGCGGCCACACCGTGCACGGCATCCAGACCTGGGTCGCGCTGCCGCAGGCGCACGAGACGACCGAGCCGTCGTTCGAGCACCACGCGGCCGACACGCTGCCCAAGCGCGACGAAAACGGCGTGGCGCTGACCGTGATCGCCGGCGACGCGTTCGGGCTGCATTCGCCCGTGACGACGTTCTCGCGCACGCTGTACGTCGCGGCCGAATTCGCGGCCGGCGGCCGGCTCGAACTCGATGCATCGCACGAGGAGCGCGCGGTCTACGTGGTCGACGGCGCGCTCGCGATCGACGGCACGCCGGTACCGGCCGAACAGATGGCCGTGCTCGCGCCGGGCGCGACGGTCACGCTGACGAGCGCCAGCGGCGCGCGCGCGATGCTGCTCGGCGGCGACCGGATGGACGGCGAACGCTTCATCGAGTGGAATTTCGTCGCGAGCAGCCGCGACGCGATCGAGCGGGCGAAAGCGGCGTGGACGCGCCAGGAAATGGGCAAGGTGCCTGGCGAGACGGAGTGGATTCCGCTGCCCGAAGCGAAGCCGCGTTGAAAAAGCGGCGCGCCGCCCCCATCCTGACGATATTCGAACGGAAGAGAACGACATGGACACCACGCTTGCCACATTCGAGAAAGACGTCATCGAGGCGTCGCTGGACACGCCCGTGCTGGTCGACTTCTGGGCGCCGTGGTGCGGCCCCTGCAAGACGCTCGGCCCGCTGCTGGAAAAGCTCGAGGCCGATTACGCAGGCCGCTGGAAGCTCGTGAAGGTCAACGTCGACGAGAACCAGGAACTCGCCGCGCACTTCCAGACGCGCAGCATCCCGCACGTGATCGCGTTCGCCGACGGGCGCCCGGTCGATCAGTTCGTCGGCGTGCTGCCCGAGGGCCAGTTGCGCGCGTTCCTCGACCGGCTGCTGCCGGCGGCCGAGGAAGCCGAGCGCCGCGCCGCGCAATATGCGATGGCCGAACAGCGCTTCGACGATGCGCTCGCCCACCTCGAAGCGGCGCTGGCGCTGAACCCCGGCTACGACGACGCGCGCCTCGACCTGATCGAGCTGCTGCTCGCGCGCAACGAGGTCGACGCCGCGCGTGCGGAGACCGAGCGCCTGTCGCCGCAAACCGTGCAGAACGGCGATCCGCGCTACCAGGCGATCAAGACCCGTTTCGACGCGCTGGACGCCACGGCCGACCTGCCGCCGACCGACGCGCTCGAAGCGCGCATCGCGGCGAATCCGGCCGATCTCGACGCGCGCTTCGACCTCGCGCAGAGCCTGATCGCGCGGCGCGCGTACGAAGGGGCGCTGGAACAGTTGCTGGAAATCGTGACGCGCGATCGCGCATACGGCGACGATCTCGGCCGCCGCACGATGATCTCGGTGTTCGAACTGGCCGGCGATCGCCCCGACCTCGTCGCCGCGTGGCGACGCAAGCTGAGCATGGCGCTCAACTGAAGTACGACGAGCCGGGCCGCGAAAGGCCGAGCCACGAGAGGCCGGGCCACGATGGCCCGGCTGACCTGCCGTATCGCTCGCGGCGCATTACCCGCGCCGCAGCATCACCCTTTCCTGCCCGCGCGTTGCACGCTCAGCCGGCCGCCTGTGCCGCGATCGCCCGCAGCGCATGCGCGGCCGCCGCGAAACCGAAGCTCGCGGTCACGCACACGCTCGAACCGAAGCCCGCACAGTTGAGCCCCGCGACGTGCGCGGCCGCGGACGGCTCCGCGCCGTCCTCGATGTCGCAGGCCGCCGCTTCCGGGTAGATCAGCGGCTCGTCCGAATACACGGCGCTGACCTTGAAACGCGCCTTCGGCCCGCGCGGAAAACCGTGCTGCTTGCGCAACTGCGCACGCACCTTCGACAGTAGCGGGTCCTGGATCGTCAGCGCGAGATCGTCGATGCGGATGCGCGTCGGATCGAGCTGCCCGCCCGCGCCGCCGACGACGATCAACGGCTGCCGTTTCGCGACGCACCACGCGATCAGCGCGACTTTCGTGCGCACGCTGTCGATCGCATCGATCACGTAGTCGAAACCGCCGCCGAGCAGTGCGTCGAAATTGTCGGGCTCGACGAAATCCTCGATCCGGTTCACGCGGCATGCGGGATCGATCAGCGCGATGCGCTCGGCCATCGCGTCGACCTTCGGCTTGCCGTAATTGCCGTCGAGCGCATGGATCTGCCGGTTCGTGTTGCTTTCGGCGACGTTGTCGAGATCGATCAGCGTCAGCGTGCCGACCGCGTTGCGCGCGAGCGCCTCGGCCACCCACGACCCGACGCCGCCGATCCCGATCACCGCGACGTGCGCCCGCTCGAACGCGGCGGCCGCCGGCGCGCCATACAGGCGCGCGACGCCGCCGAAACGCCGCGCGCGATCCATGTCAAGCTGGATTTCCGGGGTCGGGGTAAGATCGGAAGAACTGGGCGGGGCAGCGTCGGCGGAGGACATGGGAGCAAGGAAAACGTAAGTCGTGCAGCCCTCTATTCTGCCTGAACTCCCCGCTCCCACGCGCCACTGTGCACGCACGATTCTCGCGCGTTCGCTATACTGGCCCCAGATTGAAGCGTTTGCATAACATGACGACTCTCGCCGATCTCCGCATCAACTATTCACGTGCTTCGCTCGACGAAGCCGATGCCGCCCCCGACCCCTTCGCCCAGTTCGATCGCTGGTTCAAGGAGGCGCTCGCCGCCCAATTGCCCGAGCCGAACACGATGACGCTCGCGACCGTCGGCGCCGACGGCCGGCCGTCGGCCCGGATCGTGCTCATCAAGGGCGTCGACGAACGCGGGTTCGTCTTCTTCACCAATTACGAAAGCCGCAAGGGTCACGATCTCGCCGTGCATCCGCAAGCCGCGCTGCTGTTCTACTGGATCGAGCTCGAGCGCCAGGTGCGCATCGAAGGCCGGATCGAGAAAACCAGCGCGGAAGAAAGCGACCGCTATTTCGCGTCGCGCCCGCTCGGCTCGCGCATCGGCGCATGGGCGTCGGAGCAGAGCGCGGTGATCGACAGCCGCGCGACGCTCGAAGCGCGCGAGAAGGCCGTCAGCGAACGCTACGGCGACAACCCGCCGCGCCCGCCGCACTGGGGCGGCTACCGCCTCGTGCCCGACTCGATCGAGTTCTGGCAGGGGCGCCCGTCGCGGCTGCACGATCGCCTGCTCTATACGCGCGACGCCGCGGCGTCGGGCTGGACGATCTCGCGCCTGTCGCCGTAAGCGCGGCGCCGGCGCGCGCCGGTCGTGTCTCGTGTTGCATCCGGGTGCCCGCGCCTCAAGCGGCGGGCGCCGGTCAGGATACTTGGCTGTATTCGATTCAACGAACAAACGGAGAATCCAAATGTTCTGGGAAAAGAAGCTGGCACAGTGGGCGGATGAAGTACGGGCGAAAGCGAACATACCGGCGCGACTCGTGCTGTGGAACGGCGATCAACTCGATTTCGGCACCTTCAGCGCGCCGCAGGTCACGCTGAAGGTGAACAGCGCGTCGGCGTTGCCGCTGCTGCTCGAACCGAGCCTCGACAATCTCGGCGAGGCGTACGTGAAGGGCAAGATCGACATCGAAGGCAAGCTGTCGGACATCATCAACATCGGCTACTCGCTCGCGCGCAGCACCGTGACGAGCGCCAGCAAGCTCGCACGCGTGAAGCGCTACTTCAATCACACGAAGAGCACCGACAAGAAGGCGATCCAGTACCACTACGACGTCTCGAACGAGTTCTACCAGCTGTGGCTCGACGAGAACATGGTGTACTCGTGCGCGTACTTCGAGAACGGCGACGAGGATCTCGCCACCGCGCAGATCAAGAAGATCGACCACATCCTGACGAAGATCCAGCTGCAGCCCGGCCAGCGCCTGCTCGACATCGGCTGCGGCTGGGGTGCGCTCGTACTGCGCGCCGCGCAGAAATTCGGCGCGACGTGTCTCGGCGTGACGCTGTCGCAGAACCAGTTCGACCTCGCGACCGCGCGCGTGAAGGCCGCGGGGCTCGAAGACAAGATCGAGATTCGTCTGCAGGATTACCGCGAGATCGAAGGCCAGTTCGACCGCATCACGAGCGTCGGGATGTTCGAGCACGTCGGCCGCAAGAACCTGCCGCTGTACTTCTCGCGCGTGCATGACCTGCTCACCGACGACGGCATCGCGATGAACCACGGGATCACGTCGACCGACGCGGAAAGCGGCGAAACGGCGCTCGGCGGCGGCGAATTCATCGATCGCTACGTGTTCCCGGACGGCGAACTGCCGCACATCAGCCTCGCGCTCGAAGCGGCGCAGCGCGGCGGACTCGAGGCGGTTGACGTCGAAAGCCTGCGCCGGCACTATGCGCGCACGCTCGATATCTGGACGGAAAACTTCGAAGCGAAAGCCGAGGAAGCGAGAAAGCTCGTCGACGACGAAAAATTCCGTATCTGGCGCGTGTATCTCGCCGGCTGCGCGTATGCGTTCGAGCACGACGACGTGTCGATCTTCCAGATCGTGTGCCGCAAGGCCGGACGCAGCGCGAAAACGCTGCCGTGGTCGCGGCGCTACATGTACGAACACGCGCTGCCGCGCTAGGCGGCGCATCACGCTGGGCATGCATGGGTGACGGCAGGACGCGGCGCAAGGCGCCGCCGCAACGACAGCAGCGCGACGACACCGACGAGTCGCACGCCGACGGGCAATTCGACCTGTTCGGCGTGCCGACGGATGCCGCACGCGCGTCGCCAGCGGACGACGAGCGCCCCGCCAGCCCCGATGAGCACGTGACGCCGGACACACCGGAAGACGCACGACCGGCACCACCGCCCGCCCGTACGACCTCCCGACCCGCCGCCGCCGACGACGACGAACCTGTCCCGTCATCCGGCCTGCTGTGGGACGAACCGTCCCCGCCGGTCGCCGCGCCGAAGAAAGGCCGCCGCAAACGCGGCGTGCTACCTGCGCCGGTCTCGGCCGACGTGGCCGCCGCCGCGACCGGCCTCCCGCCGAACGTGCGGCTCGGCACGTCGTCGTGGTATTTCCCCGGCTGGAACGGCATCGTCTACGACGGCGATTTCGCGCAGACGAAGCTGTCGCGCGAAGGGCTCGAAGCGTACGGCGCGCATCCGCTGTTGAGGAGCGTGAGCCTCGACCGGTCGTTCTACGGCCCGCTGTCGGTGGCCGACTACCTGCGCTATGCGCAACAGGTGCCCGACGATTTCCGCTTCGTCGTGAAGGCGCCGGCCGCGGTGACCGACGCGGTGATCCGCGGCCGGCGCGGCGAGCCGTCCGGGCCGAACCCGACTTTCCTCGATGCCCAGCTCGCGACCCGCGAATTCGTCCAGCCGTGCCTCGACGGGCTCGGCCGCAAAGCCGGCGTGCTGGTGTTCCAGTTCTCGCCGCTGCCCGACCAACTGCTCGCTGAACCGGCCGCGCTGATCGACCGGCTCACCACGTTCTTCGCGGCGCTGCCGCCGCTGCCGCCGGATGCCGACGGCACGCGCTACGCGATCGAGATCCGCGACGCGAGCCTGCTCACGCCGCGCTTCATCCGCGCGCTGGCCGCGCTCGGCGTGCGCTACTGCGTCGGCCTGCACGCGCGGATGCCCGACCCGCTGCGCCAGGCCGCCGCGCTCGCGCTGCTCGACGGCGACGCGCCGGGCCCGCTGATCGTGCGCTGGAGCCTGCACGGCGGTTTCAAATACGAGCAGGCGAAGGCGAAATACGAGCCGTTCGACAAGCTCGTCGACGAGGACCCGGCCACCCGCTCGGCGCTCGCCGAACTGGCCGCGCGCTACGCGCTGGCCGGGCAGCCGGTGATCATCACGATCAACAACAAGGCGGAAGGCTCCGCGCCGCTGTCGTGCATCGCGCTCGCCCGCGAAATCGCCGCCGCGTGCGCGCAGTGGCGCAACGAGGCGGCGTGACCGCGGTTTCCGCCGCCGACGCTTACGCGCCGCGCAGCGACTTCAGCCGGTGCGAGAATTTCTGCCGGAATTTCGCGAGCTTCGGCCCGATCACGACCGAGCAATAGCCCTGCCCCGGGTTGCGCGCGTAATAGTTCTGATGATAGTCCTCGGCCGGCCAGTAATTGCCGTCGAGCGGCACGACCTGCGTGACGATCGGCTGGCCGAACACCTGTTCGCGCTCGAGCTCGGCAATCACGTCGAGCGCCGTGTCGCGCTGCGCATCCGAATGCGTGAACACGACCGACCGGTACTGCGTGCCGACGTCGTTGCCCTGCCGGTTCAGCGTGGTCGGATCGTGCGTCGCGAAGAAGATCTCGAGGATCTCGCGATAGCCGATGCGCGCCGGATCGAACGTCACGTTGACGACTTCCGCGTGGCCGGTGTCGCCTTCGCAGATGTCGCGATAGCCAGGGTTGCGCGTATGGCCGCCCGCATAACCCGACTGGACGGCCGTCACGCCGTCGACGTCGAGAAACACGGCCTCCGTGCACCAGAAACACCCGCCTCCGAGCGTCGCGGTTTCAAGCATCTCGTTCCCCATGAAATCAGTCCCTCGTGGATGACGGCAGCCGGCACGCCAATGCCGGCGCCATCGTTTCGCGTCGCCGTTGCCGCCCGCGAGGCGGGAGGCAGCGGCACCTCGTCAAGTATCTCACTCGTGCGCACAACTGGCAGATCGGACAGGGCGCCGCACGCGCCCCGCCGCGTGTTTCTCGTCTACACTTAGGCACGCGCAAGCGACGGCCAACCCGTCGCACCCGCGCAGCGTCCGATGCATGCCCGACCCCGATGCCCACATCATCTGCCGGAACATCGATATGCACGCCTTAACAGACATCGCCCGCGTCGCGGGCCCCGTCGCCGCTACGTCCATCGCGCCATCGCGATGGTGCGCGCCCGTTTCACCGAGTGCGCGGCGCGCCAACCTCTCGCCTTTTCCCGCTTTCACGACCTGATGCACGGCATCGCGCGCGTCGCCGACGCGGGCGTCCGCCTGGCCGATCGCCGCGCCGGCATGATGCGCGCCGCGCGGCCACCGCAGTCCGCACGCCCGCAACGAACGGCCGTGCGTCCACGATTCGACACCATCCAGAGGACATCACCATGAGCATGCGGCCCGACCCGACGTTTCACGCTTCACCCGAGCTTGCGATGCAGGCGCCGGTGGAGGAGTTTGCCTATACGTTGTTGCTGAGCCCCGATTTTTCCAGACCCGACGCGCTCGCCGTGATCGACGTAAAGCCCGGCTCGTCGACGTACGGCAAAATCGTGCATACGGTGACGATGCCGAACACCGGCGACGAGTTTCACCACTTCGGCTGGAATGCGTGCTCGTCATCGCTGTCGCCGCTGACCGGCCATGCGTTCCTCGAGCGCCGCTTCCTGATCATCCCCGGCCTGCGCTCGTCGCGCATCTACGTGATCGACACGAAGCCGCACCCGACGCAGGCGCGCATCCACAAGATCATCGAGCCCGACGAGATCTTCGCGAAGACCGGCTATTCGCGGCCGCACACCGTGCATTGCGGGCCGGAGGGCATCTATGTGAGCACGCTCGGCGGCGCGGGCAAGGACGGCACCGACGGCGCGCCCGGCATCTTCATCATGGATTGCGAGACCTTCGACGTGCTCGGCCGCTGGGAGATCGATCGCGGCCCGCAGGACAAGCATTACGACTTCTGGTGGAACCTGCCGCGCGACTACATGGTGTCGAGCGAATGGGCGCTGCCGCCGCAATTCGAGAACGGGATCGTCCCCGAGGATCTGCTCGCGAACAAGTACGGGCACCGGCTGCATTTCTGGGACCTGCGCGCGCGGCGCAACGTGCAGACGATCGATCTCGGCGCGCAGCACCAGATGGCGCTCGAGGTACGGCCCGCGCACGATCCAGTGCGCGAATACGGATTCGTGGGCGTCGTGGTCGATACGACCAATCTCGAGGGCTCGATCTGGACCTGGTGGCGCGAAGGCGGCAAGTTCCATGTGAAGAAAACCGCGACGATCCCGGCCGAGCCGGCCACGGCCGACGAGCTGCCGCCGCTGCTGCAAGGATTCGGCGCGGTGCCGCCGCTCGTGACCGACATCGACCTGTCGCTCGACGACCGCTTCCTGTACGTGTCGTGCTGGGGCACCGGCGAGATGCGCCAGTACGACGTGTCGGACCCGCACAACCCGGTGCTCGCGGGGTCGGTGCGCATCGGCGGCATCGCGCGCCGGGCGCCGCACCCGAACGGCCGCGCGTTCGCGGGCGGCCCGCAGATGGTCGAGATCAGCCGCGACGGCCGGCGCGTGTACTGGACCAACTCGCTCTATTCGACGTGGGACGACCAGTTCTATCCGGACGGGGTGCCGGCCGCGCAGGTGCTCGCGCACGCGGGGCCGGACGGCGGGCTGACGCTCGCCGACGACTACTGGGTCAAATTCCCCGACGGCTATCGCGCGCACCAGATCCGGCTCGAAGGCGGCGACTGCTCGACCGACTCGTTCTGCTATCCGTCGGTCAAGCGTTGAGCACCAGCCTTCACGCGCCGTTCGCGCTGTGGGCGGCCGTGCTCGCGAGCGGCGTCTATCACGGGCTCAACCCGGCGATGGGCTGGCCGCTCGCGGTATCGAACGCGCTGATGACACGCCGCGGCAGCGCGCTCGTCGCGGCACTCGGCTACCTCGCGCTCGGTCATGCACTGGCCGTCTTCGCGGTGATGCTGCCGTTCGGGCTGCTTGCCGCGCTGCTCGCGTGGCAGACGGCGATCCGGATCGGCGCGAGCGCGCTCGTGATCGGCTTCGGCGCGGTGCTGCTGATCCGGCGCCGGCATCCGCGGGCGCTCGCACGGATCGCGCCGGCGCGGCTCGGCCTGTGGTCGTTCGCGGTCGCGCTCGCGCACGGCGCGGGGCTGATGCTCGTGCCGATCTACCTCGGCCTGTGCGGGCTCGACCGGGATGCCGGCCACCGCGCGGCGGCGCTGCTCGTCGATGCGCATCTCGGCATGGCGCTCATCGTCGCGGCCGTGCATGCAGCCGCGATGATCATCGCCGGCGGCGGGCTCGCGTGGCTCGTGTACCGCTATCTCGGGCTGAAGTTCGTGTCGCGCAGCTGGTTCAATCTCGATGCAGTCTGGGCGTCGAGCCTGATCGTGACGGGAGCGCTGTCGCTCGGGCTGGCGGCGGCGCGATAGTGCGGGCAGCGATGACTCGTTCGCGCAACGCGGCGCCGAATGGAATGGCCGCACCGTTAAAAAACGTGACGGAACCGCGCTGCCGGCCGCGCGCCGCAGTGTTCGCTACGCCACCCTGCCGTCGCGATGCGCCGCCCGACCGGGTCCGGCGGCCCCGATTCCGCTAAAATCGGGCCATGCGCACCCCTTCCCAATCGACCGCGTTGTCATTTTTCGTTCGCCGCGCCCGTCACGCCCGTGTCGTGTCGCGCCCGCCCGTCCCGTTCCGGATGGCTGCCCGATGAGCCACGCCAATCCGCCGGATTTCGACGCGGCCGCCTTCCGGCAGGCGCTCGGCCAGTTCGCGACGGGCGTGACGGTGATCACGACGCGCGCGCCGTCCGGCCAGCTGATCGGCATCACCGCCAGCTCGTTCAATTCGGTGTCGCTCGATCCGCCGCTCGTGCTGTGGAGCCTCGCGCACAAATCGGCGTCGACGCCCGTGTTCCGCGGCAACAGCCATTACGTGGTGAACGTGCTCGCGGCGTCGCAACTCGACCTGTGCAAGCGCTTCTCGACCTACAAGGGCGATCGTTTCGAAGGAATCGCGCACGCGGCCGGCAACTCGGGGATGCCGGTGCTCGACGGCGCGCTCGCGTGGTTCGAATGCCACAACCGCAGCCGCTACGACGAAGGCGACCACGTGATCTTCGTCGGCGAAGTGGAGCGCTGCGGCGTGCGCGCGGTATCGGAAACGGCCCCGCCGCTCGTGTTCCACGGCGGCGGCTTCCACGGCCTCACACCGCTTTGATCGCCCCCGTGCGCGCCAGTCCGACCGGCGCGCCGGCTTCGTCCTTCAGCGTCTGCAGCACGATGTTCGACCGGATGTCCATCACGCCCGGCGCCTTGTACAGGCGGTTCAGCACGAAATCCGAATAATGCTTGAGGTTGTGCGCGAGCACGCGCAGCAGATAGTGGCTCTCGCCCGTCACGACGAACGCGCCGACCACCTCCGGCCATTCGCGCAGCGCTTCCGCGAAGCGCTCGTGCCATTGATTCTCTTCGTTGCGCATCGACACCTGCACGAACGCCTCGAGCTCGAAGCCGAGCTTCTCGCGGCTCAGGCACGCGCGATAGTGCTCGATCACGCCCTGCTCCTCGAGCAGGCGCATGCGACGCAGGCAGGCGGATGGCGAAAGCGAGATGCGTTCGGCCAGGTCGAGATTGCTGATTCTGCCCTCCTCCTGCAGTACCGCCAGAATCCGGCAGTCGGTGGCATCGAGCGTGATCGCGTGCATTTTTGGTCCCCGTTTTCCCTCTGAGTCGAATTATCTGCCAATCCGGCGGATTGTCCATGTTTATTTCGCAAGCACTTTCTGCGAGCGTCCACCTATCATTCGAAGGATCGACTCACGCTTCGTCATGCCATGGACACACTCTGGGACATCTCGCCGCCGGTCAGCCCCGCCACCCCCGTGTGGCCGGGCGATACGCCGGTTGCCGTCGAACGCGTATGGCGGATGGAGGCCGGCTCGCCGGTCAACGTCGCGCGCCTGACGCTGTCGCCGCACACGGGCGCGCACTGCGACGCGCCGCTGCACTATGACGCCGACGGTGCGCCGATCGGCGCGGTGCCGCTCGATACCTATCTCGGCCCGTGCCGCGTGATTCATTGCATCGGCGCATCGCCGGTCGTGCGGCCGGCCGATGTGGAAGCCGCGCTCGACGGCGTGCCGCCGCGCGTGCTGCTGCGCACGTATGCGCGCGCCGCGGTCGAACAATGGGATAGCGCTTTCTGCGCGGTCTCGCCCGATACCGTCGACCTGCTCGCCGCGCACGGTGTGAAGCTGATCGGCATCGATACGCCGTCGCTCGACCCGCAGGAATCGAAGACGATGGACGCGCATCACCGCGTGCGCGCGCACCGGATGGCGATCCTCGAAGGCATCGTGCTCGACGACGTGCCGCCCGGCGACTACGAATTGATCGCGCTGCCGCTGAAGTTCGCGACGCTCGACGCGAGCCCCGTGCGCGCGGTGCTGCGCGCGCTGCCCGCGCACGCTTCCTGATTACCCGACCTACGACCCCACATCATGATGATCAAGACCCGTGAAGATGCGCTCGCGCTCGACCGCGACGACCCGCTGGCCCCGCTGCGCGACCAGTTCTCGCTGCCCGACGGCGTGATCTACCTCGACGGCAACTCGCTCGGCGCGCAGCCGCGCGCGTCGGCCGCCCGCGCGCAGCAGGTGATCGGCGCCGAGTGGGGCGAAGGCCTGATCCGCAGCTGGAACACCGCCGGCTGGTTCGCGCTGCCGCGCCGCCTCGGCGACAAGCTCGCGACGCTGATCGGCGGCGCGCCCGGCGAAACGGTCGTGACCGACACCATCTCGATCAACCTGTTCAAGCTGCTGTCGGCGATGCTGCGCCACCAGGCGGAGCGCGCGCCCGAGCGCCGGGTGATCGTGTCGGAGCGCTCGAACTTCCCGACCGACCTGTACATCGCGCAGGGGCTGATCGAGCAGCTCGGCGGCGGCTACGAGCTGCGCCTGATCGACGATCCGGCCGACCTGCCCGGCGCGCTCGGCGCGGACACGGCCGTCGCGATGATCACGCACGTGAACTACCGCACCGGCTACATGCACGACATGCCGGCCGTCACGCAGCTGGTGCACGACGCCGGCGCGCTGATGCTGTGGGATCTCGCGCACTCGGCCGGCGCGGTGCCGGTCGACCTGAACGGCGCGCGCGCGGACGGCGCGGTCGGCTGCACGTACAAGTACCTGAACGGCGGCCCCGGCTCGCCCGCGTTCGTGTGGGTGCCGCAACGCCATCTCGCACATTTCTCGCAGCCGCTGTCGGGCTGGTGGGGCCACCGCGCGCCGTTCGCGATGCAGCCCGGCTTCGCGCCCGATCCGGGCATCGCGCGCTTCCTGTGCGGCACGCAGCCGATCGTGTCGATGTCGATGGTCGAATGCGGGCTCGACGTGTTCCTGCAGACCGACATGGACGCGATCCGCCGCAAGTCGCTCGCGCTGACCGACACGTTCATCGCGCTCGTCGAGGCGCGCTGCGCGGGCCTGTCGCTGAAGCTCGTCACGCCGCGCGCGCATCACCAGCGCGGCTCGCAGGCGAGCTTCGAGCATCCGCACGGCTACGAAGTGATGCAGGCGCTGATCGCGCGCGGCGTGATCGGCGACTACCGCGAGCCGTACGTGCTGCGCTTCGGCTTCACGCCGCTCTATACGCGCTTCGCCGACGTGTGGGATGCGGTCGAGACGCTGCGCGACATCCTCGCCACCGACGCGTGGAAGGCGCCCGAGTTCGCCGAACGCGGCGCGGTGACCTGACCCGTCTTGCGCGGCGCGCCGCCGTTGCATGCCGCAGTTGCATGCGAAGCGCGCCACGCGTTCGTCATTCAAATCTGGAGATAGTCGTGAATTCTGGTCATATGCAGCCCCCCGGCGGCGACGCGCCGGCAGGCTGCCCGTTCTCGGGCGCACGCGCCGCACAACCGGCGCAAGCCGCGCACGAAGCCCCGCACGTGCCGGGCGAGGCCGACGCTCAAGCCGGCTGGCACAACGCGCAGCTCGATTTCTCGAAGTCGATGAGCTACGGCGACTACCTGTCGCTGAATTCGATCCTCGACGCACAGCATCCGCTGTCGCCCGATCACAACGAGATGCTGTTCATCATCCAGCATCAGACGAGCGAGCTGTGGATGAAGCTTGCGCTGTTCGAATTGCGCGGCGCGCTCGATGCGGTGCGCACCGACGCGCTGCCGCCGGCGTTCAAGATGCTCGCGCGCGTGTCGCGCATTCTCGAGCAACTGGTGCAGGCGTGGAACGTGCTGTCGACGATGACGCCGTCCGAGTATTCGGCGATGCGGCCGTATCTCGGCCAGTCGTCGGGCTTCCAGTCGTACCAGTATCGCCAGCTCGAATTCCTGCTCGGCAACAAGAACGCGCAGATGCTGCAGCCGCATGCGCACCGGCCCGACATCCTCGAACAGGTGCGCGCGACGCTCGAGGCGCCGTCGTTCTACGATGAAGTCGTGCGACTGCTCGCGCGGCGCGGCTTCCCGATCGCGGCAGAGCGCCTCGAACGCGACTGGACCCAGCCGACGCGGCACGACGAGACGGTCGAGGCCGCGTGGCTCGAGGTCTATCGTCATCCGCAGCAGCACTGGGAGCTGTACGAGATGGCCGAGGAACTCGTCGATCTCGAGGATGCGTTCCGCCAGTGGCGCTTCCGTCACGTGACGACGGTCGAGCGCATCATCGGCTTCAAGCAGGGCACCGGCGGCACGAGCGGCGCGCCTTACCTGCGCAAGATGCTCGACGTCGTGCTGTTCCCCGAGCTCTGGCACGTGCGCACCACGCTGTAACGCACGCCACGCGCCCGCCGTCACGACGATCACGACGACGTGCGGGCGAGCGCCTCCCCTTCGCGCGGCTGCGCCGCCGCGCGCGACAGCCGCGGAATGTGCCGCCGCATCGCGAGCAGCGCGATGCACACCACCCCCATCGCGACGGCCAGCATCGTCAGGTACGCGCCCGCGCCGCCCGCCGTGATCACGATCGCGCCCGCGAACGCGCTGAGGATCGCGCCGAGCCGGCCGAACGCGAGCGCACTCGCGGTGCCCGTCGCGCGCACGGCCGTCGGATAGATGTACGCGCACAGCGCATACATCGTCGACTGCACCGCGTTGACGAACAGCCCGTGCAGACCGAGCCCGACGATCAGCCAGCCGGTATGGCGGCTGGCATCGACGCCCATCAGCCATACCGCGCTCGCCGCGCCGCCGATGCTGCACAGCGCGAGCGGCCAGCGCGACCCCGCATGCGCGATCGCCCATGCGCACAGCAGCGCGCCGATCACGCCGCCGAGGTTGTACGCGGTGAGGCCCGAGCCCGCGACCGACACGCTCAACCCGCTCGCCGCGAGCATCGTCGGCAACCAGCTGAACGCCGCGTACACGGCGAGCAGGCACATGAAGAACGCGCACCACAGCGCGATCGTGTCGCGCGCCTGGCCGCTCGCGAACAGCGCGCCGAACCCGCCGCGGCTGCCCGGCGCACGGGCGTCCTTCGTATCGGTGAACACGGTGCCCGGTGCGACCGGCCGCTGCATCCGCGCGAGCAGCGCGCCGAGTTCCGGCCAGCGTGCGGGGCGCCGCGCGAGATAGCGCGGCGATTCGGGCAACGCGCGCACCAGCACGAAGCCGAGCACGAGCGGCAACGCGCCGCCCGCGAAGAACAGCCCGCGCCAGCCGTAGCGCGGCAGCACCTCGTGCGCGAACAGGCCGGCCAGCATCCCGCCGAGCGGCACGCAGACGATCGTCGCGGTCACCATCATCGTGCGGCGCCGCGCGGGCGTGTATTCGGCGGTCATCGTCGTGGCCGTCGGCAGCGCGCCACCGATCCCGAGCCCCGCGCAAAAACGCAGCATCGCGATCGTCGCGACGTCGGGCGCGAACCCGATCGCGCAGGTCGCGATGCCGAACAGGAACACGCTGCCGATCACGGCCTGGCGGCGGCCGAAGCGGTCCGCGACGATCCCCGCGCAGGCGCTGCCGATGCCCATCCCGACCAGTCCCGCCGCAACAGCCGGCGCAAACGCACCGCGCGTGATGCCCCATTCGCGGATCAGCACCGGAATCGCGAAACCGATCAACTGGCCGTCGAAGCCGTCGAGCACGATCGCGAGCGCGGCGAGCAGCACCACGCAGCGCTGCATCAGCGTGAACGGGCCGTCGTCGAGCGTCGTGCCGATGTCGATAGACGGTGGCCGTTCATTCAGTGCGTCGGGCGTGCTCATGCGGCCTCCGATGCACCGCGCGGCGGCGGCAAGATGCGCGAACGGTGCGCGACAAGACAACGGCATTCGATGGTTTTCATGGCGTCTCCGGTTGTCCGGGCTGGCGCGCGCACGCGTGCCCGAATCTCATGCTGTGCAGTCGAGCGGCGCCCATCGATCGGCGCCGGTGTCTCGTCCCACCCTTCACGATCCGGCGCCATCGCCCCGCGGGCGCGGCATCCGTATCGTCATGCGGCGCCAGCCGGCCGCCGGCCTGTTGCTCAGTTCGTCCGTGCGTCGATCAAGCGGACCAGCGCGAGCAGCGTCTCCGCATGCGGCACCGCGACGCCCGCTTCACGCGCGGCCGCGACGACCTTGCCGCTGATCGCATCGATTTCGGTGCGACGGCCCGCGAGCACGTCCTGCAGCATCGACGGGCGATGGCCGCGATGGTCGCGGATCGCATGCTCGACGTTGCGCGCGATGCGCTCGCCGTCGACCGCAATGCCCTTCGCGCGCGCGACGGCGGCCGTCTCGGCCGCGATCGCCAGCGCGAGCCGCGGCCCGTCGTGATGATGGCCGAGCTGATCGACGGTGCAGCCCGTCGTCGCGCACAGCGTGTTGAGCGCCGCGTTGAACGCGACCTTCTCCCAGATCGCGGCCCATACGTCGGCGTCGAGCGTGCATGCGAGCCCCGCGCGCGACAGCGTGTCGGCCACGGCTGTCGCAAAGGGACGTGCCGCGCCGTCGGCCGTCATCATGCGGATCGTGCCGGCGCCGTGCGAGCGCACGTGCGCAGGGCCGGCCGCATCGGCCGGCCACGTCGTCACGCCGACCAGGATGCGCTCGAGCGGCACGAACGCGTTCAGCGTCTCGACGTTGCCGAGCCCGTTCTGCAGCGTCAGCACGAACGTGTCCGAGCTCAGCAGCGCCCGCACGCCGTCGAGCGCCGCCCGCGTATGCAGCGATTTCGTGAAAACGATCAGCAGGTCGAACGGTGTGTCGAGTGCTGCGGCCGCGTGCGCATTCGCGGCCTCCGGCCGCACGGCCTGCAGCGTGCGAACGCGCCGGTCGCCGCGGTCGTCGTCGATGCGCAGCCCGTCGCGGCGGATCGCATCGAGATGCGCATCGTTCACGTCGATCAGCGTGACGGCTTCGCCGCTTTCGGCGAGCCGCCCGCCAAACAGCGAGCCCATCGCGCCCGCGCCCAGAATTGCAATTCTCATCGTCGGCGGCCTCGTCAGAACGGATAGTGGCGCGGGGCCGTCTGCACGGTGATCCAGCGCAGGTCGGTGAACGCGGCGATGCCGGCCTTGCCGCCGAAGTGGCCGAAGCCGCTGTCCTTCACGCCGCCGAACGGCATTTGCGCCTCGTCGTGCACGGTCGGGCCGTTCACGTGACAGATGCCCGCCTCGATGCGCGCGGCGACACGCAACGCCCGCGCGACGTCGCGACTGAACACGGCCGACGCCAGCCCGAACGCGTTGTCGTTCGCGCAACGGATCGCGGCCTCCTCGCCGTCGACGCGCACGATCCCCTTCACCGGGCCGAACGACTCTTCCGCGTAGATGCGCATCGCCGGCGTCACGTGATCGAGCAGCGTCGCGGGGAACAGCGTGCTGTCGGCCTGGCCGCCGCACCGCAGCGTCGCGCCGTGCGCGAGCGCATCGTCGATCAGCGCGTTGCAGCGCTCGACGGCCCTCGTGTCGATCAGCGACCCGAGCACGACCGGCCCGTGGCGCGGATCGCCGAGCGGCAGCGACGCGGCCTTGTCGGCGAGCTTCGCGACGAACGCATCGGCGATCGAGGCGTCGACGACGATGCGCTCGGTCGACATGCAGATCTGCCCGGAATTCGCGAATGCGCCGAATGCGGCCGCGGCGACCGCCGCGTCGAGATCGGCATCGTCGAGCACGACGAACGGCGCCTTGCCGCCGAGCTCCAGCACCGACGGCTTCAGGTGACGCGCGCATGCTTCGGCGACGATCCGCCCGACCCGCGTCGAGCCGGTGAAATTCACGCGGCGCACGGCTGGATGCGCGATCAGGGCGTCGACGACGGCGCCCGCATCGTCGGGCGCATTCGTCACGAAATTGACGACGCCCGGCGGCAGTCCGGCCTCCTGCAGCGCCTCGACGACCAGCCCGTGCGTGACGGGACACAGTTCCGAGCCCTTCAGCACGACCGTGTTGCCACACGCGAGCGGCAGCGCGAGCGCGCGCGTCGCGAGAATCACCGGCGCATTCCACGGCGCGATGCCGAGCACGACGCCGGCCGGCTGCCGCACGCCCATCGCGAGCGAGCCCGGCACGTCGGACGGAATCAGCTCGCCGCCGACCTGCGTGGTCAACGACGCGGCCTCGACGAGCCCGCTCGCCGCGAGCTGCACGTTGAAGCCGGCCCACAGCGCAGACGCACCCGTCTCGGCCGCCATCGCGGCGACGAACTGCTCGTGCTTCGCTTCGAGCGCGGCGGCCGCCTTCAGCAGCAATGCGCGCCGCGCGCCGGGGCCGAGCGCGGCCCAGCCGGGAAACGCGCGCGCAGCCGCATCGGCCGCCGCGCGCGCATCGTCGACGGTGCACGCGGGCGCTTCGGACGCGACCTCACCGTCGAGCGGGTTGCGGCGCACGAAGGTCGCGCCGCCGGACGAGTGGCGGCGTTCGCCGCCGATCAGCATCGCTACGGTTTGCATGGAATCTCCGGAAAGACGCGCGCGGCGCGTCAGGCAATCTCGACTTCGACGACGACCGGCGTCGCCGCGCGCAGCGCGTCGGTCAGCGCGTCGCGCAGCTTCGCCGCTTCGGCGACGCGCACGCCGCGACAGCCCATCCCTTGCGCGAGCGCGACGAAATCCAGGTCGGGCAGATCGGTGCCTTGCACCGGATCGCCGGGGCCGAAGCCGAACACGGGCGCGAAATCCTGCAGCGCCGCGTAACGCCGGTTGTTCAGGATCACGAACGTGATCGGCAGCTTCAACTGCGCGGCGCTCCACAGCGCCTGGATCGAATACAGGCTCGAGCCGTCGCCGATCAGCGCGATCACGCGTCGGCCCGGCTGCGCGAGCGCGACGCCGACGGCAGCCGGCATCCCGTAGCCCAGCCCGCCGCTGTCCATCGTGTAGAACGTGCCGCTGCGCGTGAACGGCAGATGTTCCTGCATCACCGGCCGCGCGCTCGGCGCCTCCTCGACGACGATGTCGTGCGCGTCGCGCACGTCGGCGAGCGTCTGCAGCGCGAACGCGACCGACATGCGTTCGCCGGCAGCAGGCGCGTCGACGCGCAGCCGCGGCGCGCGCGGCGCGGGCATCGGCCGCTCGGGCGGCGCGGGCCGCGCGAGCAGATCGCGTGCGGCGAGTCGCAAATTGCCGACGACCGCGTCGCCCGACGGCGTCCACGCGGCGACGCCCGGATCGTCGACGAGCTGCACGAGCGTCGCGCCGGGCGGCACGTGCGGGCCGAAGCCCTCGATGTGATGGGTGAACGCAGGCGCGCCGAACGCGAACACGAGATCGTGCCCGTCGAGCCGCGCGACGATCTTCTCGCGGATCGCGGGCAGGAAGCCGGCGAACAGCGGATGATCCTCGGGAAAGCTGCAGCGCCCCGACATCGGCGCGACGTACACGCGCGCACGGTGCCGCTCGGCGACGCGCACGACGTCGTCCCATGCGCCGGCGCGATCGACGGCCGCGCCGACCACGAACGCCGGGCGGCGCGCCGCGTCGAGCGCGTCGCCAAGCCGCGCGAGCGCGTCGGGGTCGGGCCGCACGATGCTGCTCACGTTACGGCGCGGCAGCAATTCGGCCGGCTGATCCCAGTCGTCGACCGGAATCGACACGAACACGGGGCCACGCGGCTCCTGCATCGCGATGCGGTACGCCCGCGCGATCGCGGCCGGCACGTCCTGCGCGCGCGCCGGTTCGATGCTCCATTTCACGTACGGCTTCGGCAGCTCGGCGGCCTGTGTCGCACCGAGGAACGGATCGAACGGCAGAATCGCGCGCGCCTGCTGGCCCGCGGTGACGATCAGCGGCGTGCGGTTCTTGAACGCGGTGAAGAGATTGCCCATCGCGTTGCCGACGCCCGCCGCCGAATGCAGGTTGACGACCGCCGCATTGCCGGTGGCCTGCGCGTGACCGTCGGCCATCCCGACCACGACGGCCTCCTGCAGGCCGAGCACGTAGCGGAAATCGGCGGGGAAGTCGCGGAACATCGGCAGCTCGGTCGAGCCGGGATTGCCGAACACGCGGTCGATGCCGAACTGGCGGAACAGGTCGATCACGGCGTCGCGGACCGTGACGGGTGCGGCGGATTGGGACGGGGTACCGGACATGCTCGGGCGTCTCCTCGATGGCTTGGCGGTTTCCACAGTATCGAAGCGCAAGCCATTCACGGATACTGTATTTTCTGCGCAAAGCCATTACGTTCCAGCATGACTTTCGATCTCCGACAGTTGCGTGCGTTCACCACGATCGTCGCGTGCGGCAGCCTCGGCCGCGCGGCCGACGCGCTGCACGTCACGCAGCCGGCGCTGAGCCGGATCCTGAAGCGGCTCGAGGATCAGGTCGGCGCGCCGCTGTTCGAACGCCATTCGAAGGGCGTGCAGCTCACCGCGTTCGGCGAAGCGTTGCTGCCGCACGCGACGCTGCTGCAGCACGAGGCCGAGCATGCGCGCGAGGAGCTGGACGCGATGCGCGGGCTCGCGAAGGGCACGATCAAGGTCGGCACGGTGGGCAGCATCGCGAGCCTCGTGTTGCCGGTCGCGGTCGGCCGCGTGCTCGATCGCTGGCCGAACCTGCGCGTCGAAATCATCGAAGGCGTGTGGGACCGGCTCGCGGAAGGGCTGATCAAGCACGAGATCGATCTTGCGCTGTCCGCGCACGGGCCCGATACCGACGAGATCGTCGCGATTCCCGAGTGCCGCTGGGAAGACCGCAGCCATATCGTTGCGGCGCCGCACCATCCGCTGCGCGCGCTCGGCCGCCCGCCGACGCTCGCCGATACGCTGCACGCACGCTGGGCGATTCCGCCGCGCGGCACCGCGCCGTTCGACCACATGCGCGCGACCTTCGACGCACACGGGCTGCCGTTGCCCGACATCGCGGTCGAGACACGCTCGGTCACGACGCTGAAGAGCCTGGTCGCACATGCGGGATTCCTCTGCTGGATGGCCGAGCCGATGTACGGGGCGGAACGGCGCGCCGGCACGATCGACACGCTGCCCGTGCGCGAAGTCGTCGCGGTGCGCACGCTCACCGCATTCCGGCGCCGTCACGGCATCCTCCCCGGGCCGGCCGGCAAGCTGCTCGACGAACTCGTCGCACTCACGCGCGAAGGGCGCTGACGCCCTTTTTCCAGCGGCGCCCCCGCGTCTGCGCTGCCCCGCACGCCGCCGCAGCGCACCATCGAAATGCCGCGTCCGCGCCTTGACTTTCGTCCGCCCGAATACGATCATTCGCTCACACAAAGAGCAAAAGATCGTATTCGGCAGGATAGACAGGCTGGAACAGGAGACACCGGATGAGCGAATCGCCCGCCGCCCACGCGCCCGTGCTGCTGCACATCGGCGCGGGCTCGTTTCACCGCGCGCACCAGGCGTGGTATCTGCATCGCGTGAACGCGGCCGTGCCGGCCGACGAACGCTGGTCGCTGACCGTCGGCAACATCCGCGACGACATGCGCGCGACGATGGACGCGCTCGCCGCGCAGCACGGTGCGTACACGCTCGAAACCGTCACGCCGCAAGGCAAGCGCGCGTACGAGACGATCCGTGCGATCACGCGCGTGCTGCCGTGGTCGATCGACCTCGCCGCGCTGATCGACGCCGGCGCCGATCCGGCCTGCCGGATCGTGTCGTTCACCGTCACCGAAGGCGGCTACTACCTCGACGAACACAACCGGCTCGACATCGCGAACGCCGATCTCGCCGCCGACCTGCAGGGCGCGCGCACGACGCTGTACGGCGCGCTCGCCGCGCTGCTCGCCGAACGCGTGAAGCGCGGCGCCGGCCCGCTCACGCTGCAAAGCTGCGACAACCTGCGCAACAACGGCGCGCGGTTTCGCGCGGGGATGCGCGAATTCCTCGAACGGCGCGGCGAAGGCGGCCTGCTCGCATGGTTCGATGCGCATGTCGCGACGCCCAGCGCGATGGTCGACCGCATCACGCCGCGCCCGACCGCCGACGTGCGCGAGCGCGTCCTCGCGGCCACCGGCGTCGACGACGCGTGCCCGGTGATGGGCGAATCGTTCATCCAGTGGGTGATCGAGGACCGCTTCGCGGCCGGCCGGCCACGCTGGGAGCTGGCCGGCGCCGAACTCGTCGACGACGTGCACCCGTACGAGGAAGCGAAGATCCGCATCCTCAACGCGACGCATAGCTGCATCGCATGGGCCGGCACGCTCGCGGGCCATACCTACATCCACGAAGGCACGCACGACCCGGCGATCCGCCGCTTCGCGCACGACTACGTGACGCAGGACGTGATCCCGTGCCTCACGCCGAGCCCGCTCGATCTCGCACGCTATCGCGACGTCGTGCTGGAGCGCTTCGGCAATCCGTACGTGCTCGACACGAACCAGCGCGTCGCGGCCGACGGTTTCTCGAAGATCCCCGGCTTCATCGCGCCGACGCTCGTCGAATCGTTCGCGCGCGGCGCCGCACCGGTCGCCACCGCCGTGCTGCCCGCGCTGTTCCTGCGCTTTCTCGAACGCTGGGCGCGCGGCACGCTGCCGTATGCGTACCAGGACGGCGTGATGGACGACAGCAGCGCACGCGCGATCGTCGAAGCCGACGACCCGGTCGTCGCGCTGTGCGCGAGCCGCGCCCTGTGGGGCTCGCTCGCCGGCAACGCGGCGCTGTTCGACGCGCTGCGCGCCGGGCTCGCGCGCGTCGACGCCTGGCTCGCCGCCCGCTGATGACCCGCGCGCGGCGCCCGGCCGCGCAGCCGGGCGAACCCGCTTGGCACAGGCCGTGCGGCACGGCTAAAGTAGCGGCTCCTCACTGACCGAACGGATCGCTCATGTATCTCGGCATCGACCTCGGCACCTCCGAAGTGAAGGTGCTGCTGCTCGCCCCGGACGGCGCGGTCGTCGGCACCGCCGGCTCGCCGTTCAGCGTGTCGCGCCCGCATCCGCGCTGGGCGGAACAGCATCCGGACGACTGGTGGCAAGGCACGCTCGCCGCGCTCGCGGCGCTGCGCGAACGGCACCCCGAAGCGTTCGCGCAGGTGCGCGGCATCGGCCTGTCGGGCCAGATGCACGGCGCGGTACTGCTCGGCCGCGACGACCGCGTGCTGCGCCCCGCGATCCTGTGGAACGACATGCGCAGCGCCGACGAATGCGCGCTGCTCACCGAACGCGCGCCCGACCTCCACGCGCTGGCCGGCAACCTCGCGATGCCCGGCTTCACCGCGCCGAAGCTGCTGTGGGTCGCGAAGCACGAGCCCGACGTGTTCGCGGCGACCGCGTGCGTGCTGATGCCGAAGGACTACCTGCGCTTCCGGCTGACCGGCGCGAAAGTGTCCGATCCGTCGGACGCGGCCGGCACGCTGTGGCTCGACGTCGCGCGCCGCGACTGGTCCGATGCACTGCTCGCCGCGTGCGGGATGACGCGCGGGCAGATGCCGCGCATCGTCGAGGGCAACGCGCCGTCCGGCACGCTGCGCGCGGACGTCGCACGCGAGTTGGGGTTATCCGAGGCCGTGCTGGTCGCGGGCGGCGGCGGCGACAACGCGACGAGCGCGCTCGGCATCGGCGCGATCCACGCGGGCGACGGCTTCGTGTCGCTCGGCACATCCGGCGTGCTGAGCGTGGTCGGCGACCGCTTCATGCCGAATCCCGCGTCGGCCGTGCATGCGTTCTGCCATGCGATTCCCGATCGCTGGCAACTGATGAGCGTCGTGCTGTCGGCCGCGAGCTGCCTGCGCTGGGTCTGCAAGCTGACCGGCACCGACGAGCCCGCGCTGCTCGCCGAAGTCGAGGCGCTCGACCCCGACGCGCTCGCCGCCGCCCCGCTGTTCCTGCCCTACCTGTCGGGCGAGCGCACGCCGCACAACGATCCGTATGCGCAGGGCGTGTTCTTCGGGATGACGCACGCGACCGACCGCGCGCACCTCGGCTATGCGGTGCTCGAAGGCGTGACGCTCGGCCTCGCCGACGGCCTCGACGCGCTGCACGCGGCCGGCGTCGAGACCGACCAGTTGTCGCTGATCGGCGGCGGCGCACGCAGCGCGTTCTGGGCGCAACTGATCGCGGACGCGCTGAACGTGCGCACGCGTCAGCACGGCGGCGGCGAAACCGGCGCGGCGCTCGGCGCGGCACGGCTCGGCTGGCTGGCCGTCGGCGGCGATCCGCAGACGGTGCTGACCAAGCCGCCGGTGCGCGCCGAATACGCACCGGACGCCGCCCGCCATGCGCGGCTGCGCGAACGCCTCGATGCGTTCCGCACGCTGTACCGTCACGTGCGGCCGCTGTACGAACCGTCGCGCGCACGGCTCGCGTAGGCCGCGCTCCGTCGCGCGGCCGGCCGCCGGCCAGCGGCGCGACATGCGTTACAGTGGATGCCGTCATGCGGCCCGCCGGTCGGCCCGCGGGGCGGCCCCCAGATCCGAACCGAATCGCTATCGTGTCCAAGTCCTCAGAAAAACTCGATCTCGCCACGCGCGCCGCGTGGCTCTATTACGTCGCGGGCGACACGCAGAACGAAATCGCCGAAAAGCTGCAGGTGTCGCGCCCCGTCGCGCAGCGCCTCGTCGCGTTCGCGGTCGAGAAGAACCTGATCCGCGTGCGCGTCGACCATCGGCTCGCCGACTGCCTCGATCTCGGCGCGCAGCTGTCGAAACGCTACGGCCTCGCGATGTGCGAAGTCGTGCCCGTCGACGCCGATGCGCCCGACGCGATCGACCGCAAGCTCGCGGTCGCCGGCGCGCAGGTGATGGAGCGCTACCTGAACGAAACGCGGCCGATGGTGATCGCGGTCAGCAGCGGCCGGACGCTGAAGGCCGCGGTCGCGCAGATCGCGCAGATCGACCGCCCGCAGCACCGGCTCGTGTCGATGGTCGGCGCGATCGCGGCCGACGGCTCGTCGAACCGCTACGACGTCGCGCAGTACATCTCCGAGAAAACCGGCAGCAAGCACTTCCTGCTGCCCGCGCCGCTGTTCGCCGACAGCGACGCCGAGCGCGCGCAGTGGTGCAATCACCGGCTGTACCGGATCGTCGAGGCGCTGTCGGGCGAGGCCGACGTCGCGTTCGTCGGGATCGGCAACATCGGCCCGCACTGCCCGCTCTACGAAGACGGCTTCATCACCGAACAGGAGCGCGACGAGATGACCGCGCTCGGCGCGGTGGCCGAACTGCTCGGCGTGCCGATCGACGCGCAGGGCACGCAGATCACCGTGTCGACCAGCGCGCGCGTGACGAGCGTCGCGCTCGCCACGCCACCGAAGCTGCCGACGATCGCGTTCGCCGGCGGCCCGAAGAAACACGACGCGGTGATTGCCGCGCTGCGCGGCGGCTGGCTGTCGGGGCTCGTCACCGACGAAGCCTGCGCGCGCGCCGCGCTCGCCGCGAAGGCGGCCTGACGCGGCCGTCGGCATCGCACGCGCCGGTTCAGGCCGCGCGCGGCGCCGGAAACGCATGGCGGCGGGCGCGCCACGCGCCGACCCACGCCAGCGCCAGCAGCGCGACGAGCACCCACGGAATCGCGCCGGCGCCGGTCGCGCCGAGCAGCATGCCGCCCGCGATGCCGCCGCCGGCGATCGCCAGATTCCAGACCGTCACGAGCATCGACTGCGCGACGTCGGCCGACTCCCCCGCCGCGTTCGCGGTGGCCGTCTGGAACAGCGTCGGCGCGCCGCCGAACGCGAGCCCCCACAGCACGACGCCCGCATAGACGATCGTCATCCCCGACCCGGCGCCGAGCATCGCCGCCGCCAATGCGAACAGCGCGATGCTGGCGAGCGTCAGCCGCCGCTGCGCGACGCCGATCCATGCACCCGTCAGCGCGATGCCGACGAGGGACGCGACGCCGAACACGAACAGCACCACATCGACCTGCGCGCCCATCCGCACGCCCGCAAGGAACGGCGCGACGTACGTGTACAGCATGTTGTGCGCGAGCACGTACGCGAACATCACCGTCAGCACCGGCCGCACGCCGGGCAGCGCCATCACGCCGAGCACCGGCTCGCGCGCGCCGGCCTGCTGGCCCGGATAGTCGGGCACGCGCACGCGAATCCAGCCGATCAGCGCGAGCGCCGCGACCGTGATCCCGGCGAACGCGACACGCCAGCCGAACATCGCACCGAGCGCCGTGCCGGCCGGAATGCCGATCGACATCGCTGCCGGTATGCCGAGCATCGCGACCGCGATCGCGCGGCCGCGCAGCGACGGGTCGACCAGCCGGCTCGCGTAGCCCGCCAGCAGCGCCCACAGCAGCCCGGCCGACATCCCGGCGACGAACCGTGCGGCCAGCGTGAGCGCGTAGTACGGCGACGCTGCCGTCAGCGCGTTCGACACGACGAAGCCGGCCAGCGCCGCGAGCAGCAACCGGCGCCGGCGCATCGCACGCGTCGCCGCGACGAGCGGGATCGCCGCGACGATCGAACCCAGCGCGTAGACGGTCACCAGTTGACCGATCAGCGCCTCGGTCACGTGCAGGTCGGTGCTCATCAGCGGCAGCAGGCCGGCCGGCAACGCTTCGGTGAGCACCGTGATGAAGCCGGCGGTGGCCAGCGCGAGCAGGTTCGCGACGGGCAGACGTGCACGAGCCGGCGCGGACGAATCTGCCGCACGATCGACAGCGCGGTCGGAGACGGATACGCACTCGCTCATGCCGCGCTCCGGTCGTCGACGCCATACACCGCATCGCGCACGTCGGTGACGATGCGCCCGTGCATCCCTTCGTACAACGTATTGGTCAGTGCGACGACCGTCAGCCCGGCTGCGCGGTCGACGAACCACGCATGCCCGTACGCACCGCCCCAGCGCCAGGTGCCGACCGACTCCGGCGATTGCGCGGCCACCGGGTCATGCAGCACGGAAAATCCGAGTCCGAAACCGAATCCCGGCGCATCCGGCAAGTCGTGCGCGCCCGGCTGCACTCGCGCCATCTCGTCGATCCAGCGCGGTGCGAGCCAGCCGTCGAGGCCCGTGCGCAGCGTATCGAGCAGCGTCAGGCAATCGTGCGCGGTGCCGACCATGCCCGCGCCGCCCGACGGCCACGCGGTCGCGTCGAACGCGCGAACCGGCTCGAAGCGGATGCCGACCGTGCCGTCGAACACCGGCACGAGATCGTCGTCGGCCATCCGGCGCGGCACGTCGGGCGTACTGACGTAAGGCGTCGCCAGACGCGCCGCGTCATGCGTGAAAAATGCCGTGTCGGTCATGCCGAGCGGCGTCGTCACGAGCGCCGCCACGGCGTCGGCGAGCGGCCGGCCGTCGACTGCCTCGATCAGCGCGCCGACCACGTCGGTCGCAAGCGAGTAGCCCCACGACGTGCCGGGCGCAAACTGCAGCGGCACGCCGGCGATGCGCCGCACGTTCTCGGCGAGCGACAGGCTCGCGCGATCCATCCCGTCGGACACGCCCGCGCGCGCATACGGGCCGTCGGCGTCGGCTTCGAGAAAGCGATAGCCGAGCCCGGCCGTGTGCGACAACAGATGCCGCAGCGTGATGTTCGCCGGCGTGCCGTCCGCGAGCGTCGGCGTGAACGCGGGCAGCCGGCGCGCGACCGGCTCGTCGAGCCCGATCTTCGATGCCGCGACCAGCCGCATCGCGGCGGCCGTCACGATCGGCTTGGATACCGACGCGAGCCGGAACAGCGTGTCCTCGCGCATCGGCGTGCCGGCTTCGCGATCGGCCAGCCCGGCCGCGCGTGCATAACGCAATTCGCCGTCGCGCGCGACCAGCACGACCGCGCCGACCGCGCGCGCATCGGCCAGCGCGCGGTCGAGCACGGCATCGAGCCGGGCGCGCAGCGCGGCATCCGGTTCGGCGCGGCGGGCGGTGACAGGCAGTGATGACATGGCGTGACCTCGAACAGTGAAGGAACGCCCATCGTAGGGAGCCGGCACGAGAAGAAAAATCGGGTTAGAGTTCCGGACACTCCGGACATGGGTGTCCGCAATCGGGAACCTGCATGGAAAATCTTGGCGGCTTCGTCGTGTTCGTCCAGGTCGCGGAAACGCGCAGCTTCGTCGCGGCCGGCCGTGCGCTCGGACTGTCGGCGTCGGCGATCGGCAAGCGCATCGCGCGGCTCGAGGCACGCCTGAACGTGCGGCTCTTTCACCGCAGCACGCGCAGCATCACGCTGACGGCCGAAGGCGCACGCTTTCTCGAACGATGCCGGCGCGTGATCGCCGAAATCGACGCGGCCGAGCAGGAACTGACGCAGAGCGTCGAGGCGCCGCGCGGGCGGCTGCGCGTGAGCCTGCCGACGATCGGCACGTTGCTGTTGCCGGTGCTCGCCGATTTCATGGCCGCGTATCCGGAGATCGAGCTCGACATCGATTTCAGCGACCGGATCGTCGACGTGATCGACGAAGGCTTCGACGTGGTACTGCGCACCGGCCATCCGACCGATTCCCGGCTGTCGTCGCGGCTGCTCGGCCACTTCCGCCAGCACCTGGTCGCGTCGTCCGACTATCTCGAACGGCACGGCACGCCGCGCACGCCGGCCGACCTCGCGCAGCACCGCTGCCTGCATTACCGATTCCCGAGCAGCGGCAAGCTCGAGATCTGGCCGCTGCGCGCGCCGCGCGCCGGCACGCCGCCGGAGGTACCCGTCTCGATGGTCAGCAACAACGCCGAGACGCGCCTGTGCTTCGCGCTGCGCGGGCTCGGCATCGCGTGCCTGCCCGAGTTCTTCGTGCGCGACACGCTCGCCGACGGCAGGCTGCGCGCAGTGCTCGACGATCACGTCGCGAGCCGCACGCCGTTCTACGTGCTATGGCCGTCGGGCCGCCATCCGCTGCCCAAGCTGCGCGCGTTCGTCGACTACATGGCCGAGCATTTGCGGCTGTAACCGGCGCGCGGTCGTCAAGCCGCCTTCGCGTGCGCGCTGAGCCGCCGCAGCGCCTGTCCGTGCTCGTCGAACAGGTGGCAGTGCTCGGCCTGCGCATGCACGCGCAGCGCGTCGCCGGTGCGGTACGTGTCGAGCGGCGGAATTCGCGCGATCAGCCCGTCCGGCGCGACGGTCGACTCCGCATACAGATACGCGGCGTCGCCGAGCGACTCGACGGCCATCGTCCGCGCGGCGACGCCTGCCGCCGCCGCATCGACCAGCAGATGCTCGGGCCGCACGCCGACGGTCACCGCGGCGCCGCGCTGCAGCCCCGCCGCATCGACCGCGACCTGCTGCGTCTCGCCGCTGTCGAAGCGCACGAGCACGCCGCCCGCATCGGCCGATTCGACCGTGCCCTTCAGGAAGTTCATCTTCGGCGAACCGATGAAGCCCGCGACGAACTGGTTCGACGGCGCGTGATACAGCGCGTTCGGCGTGCCGACCTGCTGCACCGCGCCGCCCGACAGCACGACGATCTTGTCGGCGAGCGTCATCGCCTCGACCTGGTCGTGCGTCACGTAGATCATCGTCGTCTTCAGCTCGTCGTGCAGCCGCGCGAACTCGAGCCGCATCTTCACGCGCAGCGCGGCGTCGAGGTTCGACAGCGGTTCGTCGAACAGGAACACCTTCGGCTTCCTCGTGATCGCGCGGCCGATCGCGACGCGCTGCCGCTGGCCGCCCGACAGCTGCTTCGGCTTGCGGTCCAGCAGGTGATCGATGTGCAGGATTTTCGCGGCCTGCTTCACGGCCTGGTCGATCTCGGGCTTCTTCGCGCCGGCGAGCTTCAGGCCGAACGCCATGTTGTCGTACAGCGTCATGTGCGGGTACAGCGCATACGACTGGAACACCATCGCGATGCCGCGCTTCGCGCTCGGCACGTCGTTGACCTTCGCGCCGTCGATCAGCAGGTCGCCGTTCGAAATGTCTTCCAGGCCGGCGATCATCCGCATCAGCGTGGATTTGCCGCAGCCGCTCGGGCCGACGAACACGACGAATTCGCCGTCGGCGATGTCGAGGTTCACGTTGCGCAGCACTTCGGTGTCGTCGTAGCGCTTCGCGATGTTGCGCAGGAGCACGCTTGCCATGATCTGTCTCCGTTCGTTCGTGATGCGCCGCGTTGAAAGCGGCGCGCCTTCGTTCCTGATTGCTAGTTCGGCAGCACCGCGCCCGTCGCCTGCCAGCGCGCGACGTAGCCGGGCAGCTCGTGCATGTCGTCGAATACGTGCCGCGCGCCGATGCCGCGCAACGCGTCGATCTGCGCCGCCGACGCGTGCCCGCCGCCGACGAAGCCGAGCACGGTCATGCCGGCCGCGGCGGCCGCGGTGATGCCGGTCACGCTGTCCTCGACGACCAGGCATTGCGCGGGCACCACGCCGAGCGCACGTGCGGCGGCCAGATACACGTCCGGCGCCGGCTTCGGCCGCGCGACCGAATCCGCGCAGAACAGCCGGTCGCCGAAAAAGCGCGCGAGGCCGGTGCGCGCGAGCGCCGCTTCGACGTACGCGCGATAGCTGTTGCTCGCGCAGGCCGTCGTCAGGTCGATCGCGGCCAGCGCCGCATCGATGCCGTCGACCATCGGCGCGTTGACGGCCGCCGCCTCGACCGCGCGGCGGATCGCGTCGACGTCGTCGGCCGACAGCGTGCGGCCGACCGCGTCGCTCGCGCCGGCCAGCACGCGCTCGATGCGCAGTCCGAGCAGCGGCATCACGGCCGGCCGCGCATCGACGCCCGGCCAGCGCGCATCGAGTTCGCGCACGATCACGTCGGCGGCCACGGCCTCGCTGTCGATCAGTACACCGTCGCAATCGCAGATCAGCACGTTCACGCCATGCCCGGGCGCACCTTTGCTTGCGCCGCTCATTTAACCGCCCCGAACGTGAGCCCGCGCACGAGCTGCTTCTGCGACAGCCAGCCGACGATCAGGATCGGCGCGACCGCGAGCAGCGAAGCGGCGGACAGCTTCGCCCAGAACAGCCCTTCGGGGCTCGAGTACGACGCGATGAACACCGTCAACGGCGCCGCGTTCGAGCTCGACAGGTTGATGCTCCAGAACGCCTCGTTCCACGACAGGATCACGAGCAGCAGCGCGGTGGACGCAAGCCCCGGCAGCGCCATCGGCATCAGCAGGTAGACGATCTCCTGCCACGTCGACGCGCCGTCGATGCGCCCGGCTTCCAGGATGTCCTTCGGGATCTCGTTGAAGTACGTGAAGGTCATCCACACCGCGATCGGCAGGTTGATCAGCGTATAGACGATCACGAGCCCCGACACGGTATCGAGCAGCCCCGCGTTCTTCCACAGCAGGTAGATCGGCACCAGCACGCCGACCGACGGCATCATCTTGGTCGACAGCATCCACAGCAGCACCTTCTGCGTGCGGTGGTTCGGGAAGAACGCCATCGCGTACGCGGCCGGCACCGCGAACAGCAGCGAGATCACCGTGACGCCGGCCGAGATCAGGATCGAATTCCACGCGAACCCGAAGTAGTTGCTGCGCGCGAACACCTCGCGGAAGCTGTCCAGCGTCGGCATGAAGAACAGCGACGACGCGTACGCCTGCTGCTCGGTCTTGAACGCGGTGATCGCCATCCAGAAGATCGGGAAGAACAGCAGGAGCGCGATCAGCCACGCGAGCGTGCCGGGCAGCGCGCGCCGCACGAGGTCGAACACGGCCGGCGTGCGCCGGCCTGCCAAGGTCAGGTCGCTCATTTTTCGTACTCCCCTTTCAGATTGCGCGCGAGCATCCGCACGAGGAAGAACGACACGACGTTCGCGACCACGACGGCGATGATGCCGCCCGCGGATGCGAGGCCGACGTCGAACTGCTGCAGGCCGAGCGCATAGATCAGGTACGACAGGTTGGTCGTCGCGTCGCCCGGGCCGCCGCCGGTCGTCGTATAGATTTCCGCGAAGATCGACAGCAGGAAGATCGTCTCCATCATCACGACCACGGCGATCGCGCGCTTCAGGTGCGGCAGCGTGATGTAGAAGAACATCGCGATCGGGCCGGCGCCGTCGATGCGCGCGGCTTCCTTCTGCTCCTGGTCGAGCGACTGGATCGCGGTGAACAGGATCAGGAACGCGAACGGCAGCCACTGCCACGCGACGATGATGATCACGGCGGTCAATGGGTAATCGGCGAACCAGTCGATCGGCGTCATCCCGAGCGCGCGCATCGCGTTCGCGACGAGTCCGTACACCGGATGCAGGATCATGTTCTTCCAGATCAGTGCGGAGACGGTCGGCATCACGAAGAACGGCGCGATCGCGAGCAGGCGCGCGACGCCCTGCCCGTAGAACTTGCGGTCGAACAGCACGGCCATCAGCACGCCGCCGATCACGGTGATCGCGAGCACCGCGCCGATCAGCACGAGCGTGTGCCAGATCGCTGGCAGGAACGAAGGATCGGTCGCGAGGAAGCGGTAGTTGTCAAACCCGGCGAAGCCCTTCACGTCCGGGTTCAGCAGGTTGTAGCGCGAGAACGAATACCAGATCGTCATCGCGAGCGGAATCGACATCCACAGCAGCAGCACCGCGACGGACGGCGACACGAGCCAGCTCGCGCCGCCGCGCGCGCGGCGCGGGGCGCCGGGCGGCGACGACGCGTCGCCGACCGACGGCGCGTGAGCGTGACTCAGGGGAAGACGCAGGTGACGCATGATCGGAGTCCCTCCGGTTGATGCGCGGGCGCGAACGGCCTGCCCGCCTGTCGGCCTAGCCGGCCCGCGCCGTGTGCCACGGCGCACGGTGCGGGCCGCGCGACGGCTTGCGCGTTACTTCTTGTAGCCGGCCTGCCGCACTGCGCGGTCGGCCGCGGCCTGTCCGGCGGCTAGCGCCTGGTCGACCGACATCTGGCCCGCGACCGCGCCCGCGATCGACTGGCCGACCACCGTGCCGAACGACTGGAATTCAGGAATCCCGACGTACTGCACGCCCGTGTACGGCACCTTCTTCAGCGACGGATCGTTCGGGTCGGCCGTCTCGATCGCCTTCAGCACGAAGTCCGAGAACGGCGCGGCAGCCTTGTACTCGGCGCGCTGATACGTCGACGTACGCGTGCCCGGCGGCACCGACGCCCAGCCTTCGTCCTTGCCGACCATCTCGATGTACTGCTTCGACGTCGCCCACGCGATGAACTTGCGCGCGGCGTCCTGCTGCTTCGACGTCTTCGGCACGGCCAGCGCCCACGCCCACAGCCAGTGCGAACCCTTCGGCGTCGCGGCGACCGGCGCGGCCGCGAAGCCGATCTTGTCGGCCACCTGCGATTGCTGCTTGTTGTAGAGCATCCCGGCCGCGACCGTCGCGTCGATCCACATCGCGCACTTGCCGGACGCGGTCAGCGTCAGGTTCTCGTTGAAGCCGTTCGAGCTCGCTCCGGGCGGGCCGTTCTTCTTCAGCAGGTTCACGTAGAAATTGATCGCCTTCTTCCATTCGGGCGACGTGAGCTGCGCGTTCCAGTTCTCGTCGAACCAGCGCCCGCCGAACGTGTTCACGACCGTCGACACGTACGCCATGTTCTCGCCCCAGCCGGCCTTGCCGCGCAGGCAGATCCCGTAGGTGCCCTTCGACTTGTCGGTCAGCTTGTCCGCGAATTCGGCGATCTGGTCGTAGGTCGGCTGGTCGGGCATCTTCAGCCCCTTCGCCGCGAACAGGTCCTTGCGGTAGAACGTCATCGAGCTTTCGACGTAGAACGGCAGCGCGTAGAGCTGGCCGTTGTACGACAGGCTGTCGCGCGCGGTCTTCACGATGTCGTTCAGGTCGTAGTCGGCCGGCAGCCCCGTGATCGGCGCGAGCCAGCCGCGCTTGCCCCACTGCGGCGTTTCATAGGTGCCGATCGCCATCACGTCGAACTGGCCGCTGCCGGTCGTGATGTCGGTCGTCGCGCGCTGGCGCAGCACGTTCTCCTCGAGGATCACCCAGTTCAGCTTGATGTCCGGGTTCGCCTTCTCGAACGCGGGCGACAGCTTCTTCAGCTCGATCATGTCGGGGTTGTTCAGCGTCGCGATCGTCAGCGTGCCGGCGGACGCCGCGCAGGCCGCCGTCGCGAGCGCGGCTCCGGCGAAACAGCGTGCGGCGGCGTCGAGCATCTTTCGTTGCATGGCATGTCTCCTGTGATTGTTCGAAATGTCGTCGGTCTTGCGTCGGTATTGCTTAGTTTCCTTCGCGGCCCGTCATGCCGGCCGCTGCATGCCGCACGCGCGCGCATAGTGCGCGATCACGTCGCGTATCCGGTGGCGCACCCATGCGCGCGGCTCTTTCGCGAGGCCACCCGCGCGGCACGCCGCGTAGACGTCCGGCAGCCACTGCGCGACGAGCGTCTCCGGCACCGGCTGCCGCGCGAGGTTGTCGAACAGCTGCTCGACCGCGGCCGCGACGGCCGGCTGCAGCCAGTAATAGCGGATGCGGTCGCTGTAGCTGAACTGGCGCGCGAGCCGCTGCGCGGTCTCGTCGCCGCGGTAGTACGGCGCCCAATGTTCGGGCTGCGCGCGCATCGCCGCATCGACGACGTCGCGCAACCGCGAGCGCTGCGCGACGTCGTCGATCAGCGCGTCCTCGATGAACGTCAGTGCGAACAGCGCCTCGCGCAGCGCGAACGTCAGCGCGGGGCCGACCTTCAGCACCGCGAAGTGGTCGCGCACCAGCGCGGCGAGCGCGGCTTCCGTCTGGTAATCGGTCGAATGCGCCTCGAACACGAGGCGCGGTGTCTGCAGGATACTCGCGCCCAGTGACGCGGCCTTGGCACTGTCGTAGTCGAGCACGTGGCGATCGTCGAAGTCGACGCCCGGCTGCGCGACGATCGCGACGACGCGCGTCCATGCGTCGTCGAGCCCGGCCGCCGCGAACGCGCGGCGGTGCGCGTCGAGCGTCGCCGCGATGCTGTCGCTTCGCGTGACGGCGATCTGCGCGATCGCATCGTCACTCGCGGCGCCGCTCACCTCGCCGCCCGGCGTCGGCACCTCGGTGCCGATCACGTAGACGGGCGCAATCCCGACGCGCGCCGCCGCGTCTTCCGCGACACGGCACAGCTCGGCCGCGCGCGCGGCGATCGTGCGATCGTCGAGCCGTGCCGGATCGTCCGCGCACGCCATGCTCGCATCGAGGTGGATCTTTTCGAAACCGGCTTCGACATACGCGGCGACCATCGCAGCGGCTTCCCGCATCGCGTCGGCCGCGCGACGGTGCCGCCACGGATTCGGGCCGAGATGGTCGCCGCCGAGCACGAGCGCCGACGGCGCGAGCCCGCAGCGCGCGGCAATCGCATCGACGTCGCGACGAAAATCGGCCGGCGTCATGCCCGTATAGCCGCCGAGATGGTTCACCTGATTGCAGGTCGCCTCGATCAAGAGCGGCGAGCCGTCCGCGCGCGCGGCTTCGCACGCGGCCTCCAGCACCAGCCGGTGCGCGCTGCAGATCGAATAGATGCCACGCTGCGCGTCCGCGCGGTTCGCGTCGAAGATCATCCGCAGCACGGTGTCCGCGTGCGCGGTGCGCGGGCGTTCGGCAACGGTCGTCAGGCCGGACATGCGATCCCCCGTTCGGTCAGGAAGCGGTCGATCTCGGCCGCGCTGCTGTTGCCTTCCATCGGGCCGCGCCGCGTGACCGCGATCGCGCCGGCCGCGTTCGCACGGCGCAGCGCGACCTCGACGGCCAAGCCCGCGACGAGGCTCGCGACCAGCGTGCCGCCGAAGCAGTCGCCGGCGCCGGTCGGGTCGACTTCGTCGACCGGGAACGCCGGCGCTTCGGCACGGTGCGCGCGATCGAACGCGACGCTGCCTTGCGCGCCGCGTTTGAGCACGACGCGCTCGAGCAGCGGATGCGTCGCGAGCAGGCCCGCGATCGCGCGCTCGGCCGGCTGCGGGCCGCAGAAGAACGGCAGGTCGGCTTCGCTCGGCAGGAACAGGTGGCACGCGGCGAGCATCTCGTCGAGCGCCGCGCGCATCGGGCGGAAACTCAGCATCTCGGGCCGCACGTTCGGATCGAACGACACCTTGGCGCCCGCGCGCGCGGCCTCGATCACGCCGCGCTGCACGGCCGCGATCGCCGATTCGCTGGTCAGCGACGAGCCCATGACGTGAAAGTAGCGGCAGCCGTCGAACATCGCGGTGTCGACGTCGGACGCATCGACGCACGCCGCGGCACTGGTCGACAACGTGAACACGAAACTGCGCGAGCCGTCGTCGCGATACGCGACGAACGCGGTGCCGGTCGGGCGGGCGACGCGACGAATGCGCGCGACGTCGACGCCGTCGCGGGCGAGCCGCGCGACGATCGCATCGCCGAACGCGTCGCGGCCAACGCAGCCCGCATACGCGACGCGCGCGCCGAGCCGCGCGGCCTGATCGGCGAAGATCGCCGGCGCGCCGCTCGGGAACGGTCCTTCGAACAGGCCTGGCGTATCGAAACCCTGGCCGCGCTCGGCGGCGACGAATTCGGCCAGCAGTTCGCCGGCGACGACGATCTCGGCCATCAGGCGAGCCCTCCTCGTGCGACGGCGGCCGCTGCGTGCGGCGCTGCCGCTACGTCGCGGGCCGGCCGGCGGATGGCGCGTGCGAGCGGCGCCACGTCAGCTCATCCAGTTGCCGCCATCGACGTTCAACGTCTGGGCGGTGATGTAGTCGGCATCGGCCGACGCGAGGAACAGCGCGGCGCCCGTCAGGTCGCCCGGCACGCCCATGCGGCCGAGCGGCACGGCTTCACCGACGAGCCGCTTCTTCTCGCCGAGCGGCCGGTTCTCATAGCGCGCGAACAGCGCATCGACCTGCTCCCACATCGGCGTGTCGACCACGCCCGGCGCGATGCCGTTCACGTTGATCCGGTGCGGCGCGAGCGCGAGCGCGGCCGACTGCGTATAGCTGATCACCGCGGCCTTGGTCGCGCAGTAGTGCGAAACGAGCGCCTCGCCGCGACGGCCGGCCTGCGACGACATGTTGACGATCTTGCCGCCGCGCCCCTGCTCGACCATCCGTTGCGCAACCGCCTGCATCAGGAAGAACAGCCCTTTCACGTTGACCGAGAACAGCCGGTCGAACACGTCCCAGGATTCGTCGAGGAGCGGGCGCATGTCGAACAGCGCCGCGTTGTTGAACAGGATGTCGACGCCGCCGAAGCGCTCGACCGCCGTGGCGACGATCCGCGCGATGTCGTCGCGGCGCGTGACGTCGGCCGTGACGGCCGCGGCGCGGCCCGGGTTGGCCTCGATCAGCCGCGCGAGCGAGCCGCCTGCCGGCTTCACGTCGACGAGCACGCAGCGCGCGCCCTCGTCCAGATAGCGTTGCGCGACCGCCTCGCCGATGCCGCTTGCGGCGCCCGTCAGGATCGCGACCTTGTCTTCCAGTCTCACTGGCTGTCTCCGGTTCGTTCTGTTGCACGACGGTCGAGGTGAGCGAACGCTCATCTACCGATCAATTGCTCTGTTAGTGATCGAATGATCGGATACGCGATGCGCGCTGTCAAGGCGACGTGACGGCTTTCTATGACGCGCTGCGACACGGCGGCGCACGACGACGCCCCGCCGTGCCCGCGCGGCAAGGCGCAAGACGCACGATGCGGCGCAGTGGTATCGACGATGAAGGGGACGGAGCGTGGGCGGAACGAGGCGGAAAACCGAATTCGCGCTGCACGACGCGACGATACGTTATATCATCGCCGTACTTTGTTTCATCGCCCTGCTTCACGCCATGGCTACCTCATCGTCCATTGACGCCCGGCTGTCCCGGGCCGACGCATTCGCCGCCGAGCACGGGCTCGCGTGGACGCCGCTGCGCCGCCAGGTCTACGAACGCGTGCTGGCCGCACAGCGCCCGATCGGCGCGTACGACCTGCTTGCCGAACTCGAACCGCAGCGCGGCCGCGTGCCGCCGACGACCGTCTATCGCGCGCTGGATTTCCTCGTCGAGCACGGCTTCATCCACCGGATCGAATCGAAGAACGCGTTCTTCGCCTGCTGCGAGATCGGCGTGCCGCACGAAGGCCAGTTCCTGATCTGCGATTCGTGCGGCGACACCGTCGAGATTCCCGGCGGCGACCTCGCGAAGCAGTTGTCCGCGAGCGAGCCCGCGCACGGTTTCGAAGTCCACCACCAGGTCGTCGAGCTGAGTGGACTGTGCGGCCACTGCAAGCGCAAGCCCGTGCAGCGCTGACGCCGAATCGCGCGGCGTACGCGCCGCCCTTCCAACGAGGAGTTCCATGTCCATTGCCCTGAAGCGCGCGCCGCGGCGCGCCCTGTCGCCTGTCCGCTGGCTGGCCGCCGCCGTCGCTGCGCTGTCGTTCGCCGCGCCCGTGGTCGCGCAGGCCGCGACCGTCAACGTCGTCGCCGCGGAGAATTTCTACGGCGACGTCGCGTCGCAGATCGGCGGCCGCCACGTCGCGGTCACCAGCATCCTCAGCAATCCGGATCAGGACCCGCACCTGTTCGAAGCGAGCCCGAAGACGGCCCGCGCGCTCCAGCACGCGCAGGTCGTGATCTACAACGGCGCCGACTACGATCCGTGGATGGGCAAGCTGCTCGGCGCGTCGAAACAGGCGAAGCGCGCGACGATCGTCGTCGCCGATCTCGTCGGCAAGAAGGCCGGCGACAACCCCCACCTGTGGTACGACCCGGCGACGATGCCGGCGGCCGCACGCGCGATCGCGGCCGAGCTGGGCCGCGCCGACCCGGCGAACAAGGCCGAATACGACGCGAACCTGCAGAAATTCGTCGCGTCGCTGAAGCCCGTCGACGACAAGATCGCCGCACTGCGCGCGAAGTACAAGGGCGTGCCCGTGACGGCCACCGAGCCCGTGTTCGGCTATATGTCGGATGCGATCGGCCTCGACATGCGCAACCAGCGCTTCCAGCTCGCGACGATGAACGACACCGAAGCCAGCGCGCAGGACGTCGCCGCGTTCGAGGGCGACCTGCGCAAGAAGCAGGTGCGCGTGCTGATCTACAACAGCCAGGCCGAGGAACCGATGACCAAGCGCATGCTGAAGATCGCGCGCGACGGCGGCGTGCCGACCGTCAGCGTCACCGAGACGCAGCCGGCCGGCAAGACCTTCCAGCAATGGATGGGCGGCCAGCTCGACGCGCTCGGCAACGCGCTTTCGGCCGGCAAGTAACAGACCACCGTCACACCATGACCGCCACTCCCCACGCACTCGCACTCGATCGCGTCACGCTCGAACTGGGCGGCCGCACGATCCTGCGCGACGTCAGCTTCTCGATCGAGCCCGGCGAATTCGTCGGCGTGCTCGGGCCGAACGGCGCGGGCAAGACGACGCTGATGCGCGCGGTGCTCGGCCTCGTCCCCGTGTCGGCCGGCACGCTGTCGGTCGGCGGCGTGCCGGTCGCGCGCGGCAACGCATCGATCGGCTACATGCCGCAGATCAGGAGCGGCCTCGCGAACCGCCGGATGCGCGGTTACGACTTCGTCGCGATGGCCGCCGACGGCCACCGCTGGGGCCTGCCGCACACGAACGCGGCCACGCGCCGCGACGTCGATCGCGTGCTCGACCTCGTCGGCGGCCCGTCGCTCGCGCGCCGGCCGCTGTCCGAGCTGTCGGGCGGCGAACGGCAGCGCCTGCTGCTCGCGCAATGCCTGCTCGGCAATCCGAAGTTGCTGCTGCTCGACGAGCCGCTGATCAGCCTCGACCCGAATCACCAGCGCGGCGTCGTCGAACTCGTGCGCAACGTGCAGCGCGAGCTCGGCATCACCGTGCTGTTCTCCGCGCACGAACTGAACCCGCTGTTGAACGCGCTCGACCGCGTGCTGTATCTCGGCAACGGCGTCGCGGCGCTCGGCACCGTCGACGAGGTGATCACGAAGCCCGTGCTGTCGCGGCTCTACGGCTCGCCGATCGACGTGATGCGCGTGAACGGCAAGATCTTCGTGATGTCGGGCGACGTCGAAGTCGAGAAGCACGATCACGAACACGAGGACGACGACGGCCATTCGCACGGCGGGGGCGGCGGCCACGGCCATCACCACCACGGACACGCTCATCCCGGGCATTCGCACGATGTTTGAATACGACTTCATGATCAACGCCTTCGCGGCGTCGGGGATCGTCGCGGTGCTCGCGGGCATCGTCGGCTATTTCCTGGTGCTGCGCGGGCAGACCTTCGCCGGTCACGCGCTGTCGCACGTCGGCTTCACCGGCGCGACGGGCGCGGTGCTGCTCGGCATCTCGCCGATCTGGGGGATGGTCGGCTTCACGCTCGTGGCCGGGATCGGGATGGGCGCGCTCGGCGAAAAGCTCGCGGGCCGCGACGTCGCGATCGGCGTGATCCTGTCGGGCGCGCTCGGCTTCGGCCTGTTGTTCCTGCACTTCTACACGTCGTTCGCGACGCAGGTCACCGCATTGCTGTTCGGCAACGTGCTCGCGGTCAGCCACGACACGCTCGCGGTGCTCGCGGGCATCGGCGCGGTGAGCCTCGCCGCGCTCGCGCTGATCGCGCGGCCGTTGCTGTTCGCGTCGCTGCAGCCCGAACTGGCCGAAGCCAAGGGCGTGTCGCTGCGCACGGTGTCGATGCTGTTCCTCGCGGTGTGCGCGCTCGCGGTGGCCGCGGCCACGCAGATCGTCGGCGTGCTGCTCGTGTTCACGCTGCTGGTCGGGCCGGCGGCGGCCGCGCAGAACGTGTCGACGCGACTGTCGACGGGCGTGCTGCTCGCCGCGCTGTTCGCGCTGTTCGAAGCGTGGGCCGGCATCGTGCTCGCGTATCACACCGACTGGCCGACGAGCTTCTGGATCACCGCGCTGTCGGCGCTCGTGTACGGCGCGAGCCTGTTGCGGCGCAACTGATCGGCGCGGCGCATCGTCGCCCGATGCCAATGAAAACGCCGGCGTGCCCGAGGGCAGCGCCGGCGTTTTTTCATGCGCCCGCGATTACGTCGCGGTGCGCCATATGCACGACGGGTTTCAGTTCCGGCTCACCGCGCCAGCGCGCGCGCATGATGCGCGACGTGATCGGCGATGAACGTCGAGATGAAGTAGTAGCCGTGGTCGTAGCCCGGATGACGGCGCAGCGTCAGCGGCTGGCCGGCCTTCGCGCACGCGGCTTCGAACACGTCGGGGTTCAGCTGGTTCGCGAGGAACTGATCGGCCAGCCCCTGATCGACGAGGATGCCGTCCGCGAACTTCGGCGCATCGGCGCGCGCGACCAGCTCGCTCGCGTCGTGCGCCTTCCACGTCTCGCGATCGGCGCCGAGATAGCCGGAGAACGCCTTCTCGCCCCACGGGCAACGCGTCGGCGCGGCGATCGGCGCGAACGCCGACACCGACCGGTACAGGCCCGGATGACGCAACGCGAGCGTCAGCGCCCCGTGGCCGCCCATCGAGTGACCGAAGATGCCGAGCCGCGCACCGTCGATCGGCAGCTCGGCCGTGACGAGTTCGCGCAGCTCGCCCGTCACGTACGACTCCATCCGGTAATGCGTCGACCACGGCGCTTCGGTCGCATCGACGTAGAAACCCGCGCCGACGCCGAAGTCCCACGCATCCGTCTCGCCCGGCACGCCCGCGCCGCGCGGGCTCGTATCGGGCATCACGAGCGCGATGCCGTGCTGCGCCGCGTATTGCTGCGCGCCGGCCTTGATCGCGAACGTCTCGTCGGTGCACGTGAGCCCGGCGAGATAGAACAGCGCCGGCACGCGCCCGTGCGCGGCCTGCGGCGGCAGGTACACCGAAAACTTCATCGGCAGGCCGATGGCCGCCGAATCGTGACGGTAGAAACGCTGCTCGCCGCCGTGGCACGCATGCGAGGAAACGAGTTCGAGCATGGCGGTGCGCTCCGGTCAGTACAGCACGACCGAGCGGATCGACTCGCCGGCCTTCATCAGGTCGAAGCCTTCGTTGATCCGCTCGAGCGGCAGCGTGTGCGTGATCAGGTCGTCGATGTTGATCTTGCCTTCCATGTACCAGTCGACGATCTTCGGCACGTCGGTGCGCCCGCGCGCGCCGCCGAACGCCGAGCCCTTCCACTCGCGGCCCGTCACCAGCTGGAACGGACGCGTGCTGATCTCCTCGCCCGCCGCCGCCACGCCGATGATGAACGACTGGCCCCAGCCCTTGTGCGTGCATTCGAGCGCCTGGCGCATCAGCTTCACGTTGCCGACGCATTCGAACGAGTAATCGGCGCCACCGTCGGTCAGTTGCACGATGTGGTCGACGACGTTCTCGACTTCGTTCGGGTTGATGAAGTGCGTCATCCCGAACTTCTTCGCGAGCTCGACGCGCTTCGGGTTGATGTCGACACCGATGATCTTGTCCGCGCCGACCATCTTCGCACCCTGGATCACGTTCAGGCCGATCCCGCCGAGGCCGAACACGACCACGTTCGCACCGGCCTCGACCTTCGCCGAGTACACGACCGCGCCGACGCCCGTCGTCACGCCGCAGCCGATGTAGCAGATCTTGTCGAACGGCGCGTCCTCGCGCACCTTCGCCACGGCAATCTCCGGCACGACGATGTAGTTCGAGAACGTCGACGTGCCCATGTAGTGGAACAGCGGCTTGCCGTCGAGCGAGAAACGCGACGTCGCGTCCGGCATCAGGCCCTTGCCCTGCGTCGCGCGGATCTTCTGGCACAGGTTGGTCTTGCGCGACAGGCAGAACTTGCACTCGCGGCATTCGGGCGTGTAGAGCGGAATCACGTGGTCGCCCTTGCGAACGGTGCCGACGCCGGGACCGACGTCGACCACCACGCCCGCGCCTTCATGGCCGAGGATCGCCGGGAAGATCCCTTCCGGATCGGCGCCCGACAGCGTGTAGTAGTCGGTGTGGCAGATGCCCGTCGCCTTCACTTCGATCAGCACTTCGCCGGCGCGCGGCCCTTCGAGATCGACTTCCTCGATCGTCAGCGGCGCACCCGCCTTCCATGCAATCGCGGCTTTCGTTTTCATCGTGTCACTCCTGTGTGTCGGTGAGATCGGCCCGGGCCGGCGTGCGGCGCCGGCCGGGGGTTCGTGCAAAGCGGTCGAAGCCGTGCCGCGTGGCACGGCGCAAGAATCTCGTGCTCGCCATGATGGCCGCTCCCGCCGCGCATCGCGTGCGGGAAACGGTCGCCGGCTTGCCAGGATGCGTCATCGCTGGCGCAAAAGAACAAGTGTTCGAGTTTAAACGCCCGTCGTGAACCATGCATCCGTGCGGGCGTACAGATCGACGAAGCGCGCGTGGCGGGCAGCCAGCAGGCGGTCGTCGTGCGGGGCGGCGACCGGCGACGCGCCCGGCGCCAGCGCGCGCAACGCATCTTCACGCCAATGCCCGATCGCGACGCCCGCGAGCAGCGCGGCGCCGCGCGTCGCGGCGTTCGGGCAATCGATCGCGTGCAGCGACGCGCCGAGCGCGTCGGCGAGCAACTGGCGCCAGCGCGGATCGACCGAGCCGCCGCCCGCGAGACGCAGCGTCGTCACCGCGTCGCGGCGATCGGCGTCGCGGATCGCATCGAGCCCCGCGCGCAACGCGAACGCGACGCCTTCGAACGCGGCGCGCATCATCGCGCCGCGCGTGTCGGCGAGCCCGAGGCCGAGCCAGCCACCGCGCGCATCGGGGTTCATCCACGGCGAACGCTCGCCGGTCAGGTACGGCAGGAAGCACAGCCGTTCGGACGCCGGCTGCGCGAACGCTTCGTCATACGCATCGGCCCATCGCGCGTAGCCGAGCCAGCCGCGCACGGCTTCGAGCGCGAGCCCGACGTTCTGCATAGCCGCCATCGTGTAATAGCCGCCGCCGGCTGCCGCACGATAGCGATGCAATCCCCGCCGCGCGGGCGGCAACGTATCCGCGAGCACGACGATCTGCCCGCCGCTGCCGGTCGTCAGCAGCGCGTCGCCTGCCGCGGCCAGCCCGCTGCCGAGCGCCGCGCACGCGGTATCGGCTGCGCCCGTCGCAAGCGGCACGCCGGCCGGCAGGCCGAGCGCGGCCGCGGCCTGCCGGCCGAGCACGCCGCAGCGTGCGGTGGACGCACGCACCGGCGCGAAGCGGTCGGCAGGCAGGCCGAGCGTGTCGATCAATGCGTTGTTCCACGCGCCGTCGGGCGTCGCGAGCGCCGTTGCGCACGCGTCGCTCGGGTCGGCCGCGACGTCGCCGCCCAGTGCGATGCGCAGCCAGTCCTTCGGCTGCACGGCCCAGCGCGCGACGCGCAGCGCGTCGGGTTCGTGCGTGGCCAGCCAGCGCAACAGCGGGCCCGCCATGCCGGGCGCGACGGGATTCGGTGGGACGGGCAATCCGGCGGCGGCCCAGTCAGCTGCGTCCGCCTCACGCACCGCGCGCGTGTCCGGCCACAGCAGCGCGGGCCGCACCGGCTGGCCCGCCGCGTCAATCAGCCCGACACCATGCATCTGGCCCGAAAAGCCGATCGCCGCGACCTGCGCGCGCTCGTCGGCCGGCAGTCGCGCGGCCGCGCGCACCAGCGCCTGCCACCACGCGTCGGGGGCGATTTCCGCCCAGCCCGGCTGCGGCGACGACAACGCATAAGGTTCGCTCGCGACCGCGCGCTCGACGCCGTCGGCATCGAGCGTGACGAGTTTGACGGAGCCGGTGCCGAGGTCGATTCCGAGCAGGCGCATGACGTGAAGGAGATTCGTGTGAACGGATGTCGATGATAACGGGATCGCGATGGGCGCCCCGGTTCTTGCCGCCGCCTCGACGCATCGAAAGTGCGGTCGGATCGGCGCCCTCCACCGGGCCGCACCTTGCACGCAAAAGCGGCCGTTCGCGGGTTAACCCGGCGCGATTTCCACACACCGCTTTTTGCCACTATGCGGCTCACCCGATACACACCATAAAGCGCGCCATATTTGACATGGGGGCCGGCGCTATTTTGAAGCGCTATAAAACCGGTGAACCTCACTCCCGCGGCAGTTTCCCGATGATCGCCCCCCTGTTCCATACCGAAATGGCATATCGAACCAGCAAAGAACGGAATAGAACCCAGTGCTCTTGTTGCATGGATTCATTCCGAATAACTTCGTATCACCCCGAAAACAAGATCATGGAGTGAGACAGATGCAATCGAACACGGTCCATCCGTGCGATGAGGTGCTGCCGACCGGCAAGCTGGTAACGCTTGGCCTGCAACACGTCCTCGTCATGTACGCCGGCGCCGTCGCCGTGCCGCTTATCGTCGGCGCGGCGCTCAAGCTGCCGAAAGACCAGATCGCGTTCCTGATCAGCGCCGATCTGTTTTCGTGCGGCATCGCCACGCTGATCCAGACACTCGGCCTGTGGATCTTCGGCATCCGCCTGCCCGTGATCATGGGCTGCACGTTCGCGGCCGTCGGCCCGATGATCGCGATCGGCACGAACCCCGGCCTCGGCATTCTCGACGTCTTCGGTTCGACCATCGCGGCCGGCATCATCGGCATCGTGCTCGCGCCGATGATCGGCAAGCTGTTGCGGTTCTTCCCGCCCGTGGTCGTCGGTACGGTGATCGCCGTGATCGGGCTGTCGCTGATGGAAGTGGGCATCAACTGGGCGGCCGGCGGTGTCGGCAACCCCGAGTACGGCAGCCCCGTCTATCTCGGCCTGTCGCTGCTCGTGCTCACGCTGATCCTGCTGATCAACAAGTTCGGCCGCGGTTTCATCGCGAACATCTCGGTGCTGCTCGGCATCGTCGCCGGCTTCGTGATCGCCTTCGCGCTCGGCCGCGTGAACACCGACGGCGTCGCGCATGCGCCGTGGGTCGGTTTCGTGATGCCGTTCCACTTCGGCCTGCCGCACTTCGACCCGCTGTCGATCGTGACGATGGTCACGGTGATGTTCGTCACGTTCATCGAATCGACCGGCATGTTCCTCGCGGTCGGCGACATGGTCGATCGACCGGTCAACCAGGAGCGCCTCGTGCGCGGCCTGCGCGTCGACGGCCTCGGCACGCTGATCGGCGGCATCTTCAACTCGTTCCCGCATACGTCGTTCTCGCAGAACGTCGGCCTGATCGGCGTGACGGGCGTGAAGAGCCGCTTCGTGTGCGCGACGGGCGGCGTGATCCTCGTGCTGCTCGGCCTGTTCCCGAAGATGGCGCAGGTCGTTGCCTCGGTGCCGCCGTTCGTGCTCGGCGGCGCAGGCATCGTGATGTTCGGGATGGTCGCCGCGAACGGCATCAAGGTGCTGTCGAAGGTCGACTTCGTGCAGAACTCGCACAACCTGTTCATCGTTGCGGTGAGCGTCGGCATGGGCCTCGTGCCGGTCGTGTCGCCGCACTTCTTCTCGAAGCTGCCGCCCGCGCTCGCACCGATCCTGCACAGCGGCATCCTGCTGGCATCGGCCACGGCCGTGATCCTGAACATCGTGTTCAACGGCGTGAAAGGCGAAAAGGATGCGCGCTGCGAGATTCGGCGCGCGGGGCACGATTTTGATGGGCGGGCCGCCGATTCGCACTGACGGACACCAGGCATGCGTCGGCTCGTGACGGGCCGGCGCTTGCTGCATGGTGCGTAAAAGGCCGCTTCACACCATCGAAATGTGCAGCACTGCGCGGCAAATCGCAGCCACGACCTCATTTCCCTTGGCAGGGGCATTCATGCGGGCAAGCAGGAAGGAAGTCGATTTCTACTCGTCGGCCATTATCCGGCACACCGTTCAGATGATGCGACTTATAAAGCCTGGCATCGACGTCGATAGGGGCTCGACCAAGCCCCAACGTGACTAGCAGCCCCTTGACACTTTCCGCGCGTTGCTGCGCCAGCACGCGCGGCTGCCTTTCGTCAGCTTCGGCAAGACCGCCGACAGACGTACGATCAAGATTGGGATATTTGAGTTGAAGGTCTGTCGCCCAATTGGCCAGCCTTATGAGCTCATCGCCGGTCACTTTGGCAGAATCTCGTTCAAACGAAACGTCAAGCGTATGGACCGGGGAGCAGGCGAATGTTCCGGCCGAGAAAAATGCCAGCGCGATACATGCAAGTCCTTTTACCATATCGGTTTTCCGTTGGACTCGATCAGATTCAACAAGGATTGCTGCGCCACGCCGCCTCTAACCCTCATAGATGATATACCCGGCAATGCTATCCGCATTATTGATTGCGAGATCGGGGTGCGTCCGCGCCAATACCAAGCACTCGCGCATGGAGTATTGATGATCCTGAGCGCCAAAAGTATCAGCAAAATGAGTGCACTCATGAATCAGCGTCGATAACATCGAGTCCTTCGCGCTGGATATAGGGCGCATCCCACAAAAATTCTCATGGATACAAATAGTATGTGTAGCCGTGTCGGGGCCGCAAACATGAGCGACGGCACCATCAGGGTCCTTGTTATTCGGCGTACAACCAAGATACCGATCAAGCTCCTCTGATTGACGAACAAAGTTTCCGGGCTTGAGGTCACGCATCACCCGACTTACTTGTGCGAGTCCGACTGTCAGACGCTGCCGGATCGTTTCATCGCTTGAGCCAAACCATGTCGCGACGCGTTGACGTTCGACCACCCTCCACTTGCGCAAGTCTTCGAGCCGTACGTCGATCATTTGTACGGCTCTGTCGCGTAACGTTAGAACCATACGGCGAAATTCCGCATCAGTCATGTTTGGACAGATGGGCGGCCCGTTCGATATCAATGCTTCGATAACCGAACCTTCTTTCATGTCTGTCACTGCCTCTGCAATTGCTACGCGATCGCCGTCACTCATTCTTCTTCCCAGCTGACTTCCAGTTTTACCGACTCAGGCTTCCGCGTGACCACTCGCATGGTATGACCCTGCGCATCGGTAGTCCCTGATGCCAGCACGTCACCACGGTAATTTGTGATCCAATACCGAACCCCTGCAACAGGTTGCCTGGACTTCTTGTTGCGAATGACGAACTGCTGATCATGGACCGCAGTGCGTCCTCTTGCCGGGGCGACACCTAAGTCATTCTTCCCGGTCAACCGCGCCACCTCTTCCGTGGCAAAGGTCATCTTCATGCCGCGCTCGGCGTAGAAAACAGGTGGCGGATTGCAATCGCAGACGTTGATATCACCGCTCAACGCCCAAGGCTTGCCGTTTGGTCCAGTGCCGGGCCAGCGCGGGCCCACCGGGGCGACAAACCCTTCCTGCTTGCACGCCGTGCAGTACGTCTTCATGTAGAGCGTTGCGATATGGACGCGCGGCGGCGGATTGGAACAGGTGACGCTCTCCAGTCCTTCCGTAATCGTGGCGCTGCCGCCCTGATCTCCTTTGGCAAGGAAATAACGAATCATGAGGTCTCGCCTCGATGCGCAACAATTGGACGCTTCACCACGGTGAAGGCGTCAGCAGATACCAGGCCATCACGCTCAGGGCTATCGGTAATGACGTCGCCGTTATCCAGTTCGCTACCGACGAAAGCCAGCGGCTGAAAGTCTCCGTTATCCACCAACCCAAGGCCGCTTATGATTCGCGCGGTCGAACCGTCTGCGTAGTTAATCCGATTACCCACGACACCAGCCTTGCCAAGCCGGACACCGGTGTCCCACGTGCCGGTAGCTTCGCGCAACGCGCCGCCTCGCGCGGTCGTGGCTCCTCGTACGGCCAGCCGGTAGCGCGGGAGCGCAGGCGGCGGCTCATAGTCTTCGTTAAACAATCCCTCGGCCGTTTCGCCGGCCTGTATGTGAATTCCCCAGAACCGCTGAAGCGTTTCGACGATACGATCGCCGTTGCTCAACCGGCTACCCACCAGCGCAAACGGCTTGTCGCTGCAAATCGCATATTCGCCTGCGCCATCCACAATGACGGCCTCGCTGCCGTCCTCGTAAGTGACGACATCGCCAACACGGGCAACGACAAGCCCGGCGACTGTCAGGCCGCTGGTAGCATGGGTTATCCGCCCACCGCGCTCGGTGAGCGCCCCGATGGTTGCAAAAAGATGGGTCGGTGCAGTCTGCTCGCTCTTCATCCGAATTTCCTTTCTCGGTAATGGGTGAGAAATGCTCCATGCAAAATTTGCACGGGTTAGAAAGGAGAGGCAATCAGACGAATTCGAATTTCGTAGAGCTAATTTTTATAAGCACCGGTCAACAGCAAATGGGCCTGCGGCCGCTCGCTTCCATCGAGCGATGAACCTGAACATCGTGTTCAACGGCGTGAAAGGCGAAAAGGATGCGCGCTGCGAGATTCGGCGCGCAGGGCACGATTTCGATGGGCGGGCCGCCGACGTGCATCACTGATCGCGCCGCGCCGGACGATGGCGCGAAGCGGTAACGAAAAACGCCACGGCATGCCGTGGCGTTTTGCTTGATCTCCCGCACGATTCGACAACACAAAAGAAAACGCCACGGACTGTCGTCCGTGGCGTTCTCGTTTCCGCATACAGCCGGTTCGAAGGGCACGCGCGGTAAGCCGCGCCTGCGCTTCTTTGCACTTACCCGTTCGTCGCCGTTGCCGACGCGGGCGCCGGAACAGCCGCCTTGTCGTAATCGACCGGTGCATCAGGCGCGCGCGGCGCTTCGCCTGCATGCTGGATCCAGCCGCCGCCGAGTGCGCGGTACAGGTCGACCAGGTTCGTCCAGCGCGCCAGACGCGCGCTGATCAGCGACTGCTGCGCCGAGTACAGATCCGTCTGCGCGGTCAGCACCGACAGGTAGCTGTCGACACCGTTCTTGTAACGCAGGTCCGACAGGTCGAAACGGCGCTGCTGCGCGTGCTCGTTGCGCTCCAGCGCCGCGATCTGCTGGTCGTACGTGCCGCGTGCGGCCAGGCCGTCCGATACTTCGCGGAACGCCGACTGGATCGCCTTCTCGTAGTTCGCGATTTCGATGCGCTTCTGCACGTGCGCGAGATCGAGGTTCGCGATGTTCTGCCCGCCCTCGAAGATCGGCAGCGCGATGCTCGGCGCGAACGACCATGCCGCCGTGCCGGCCTTGAACAGGCCGCCCAGCGTCGGGCTCGCGGTGCCGAACGCGCCCGTCAGCGAGATCTTCGGGAAGAATGCCGCGCGCGCTGCGCCGATGTTCGCGTTCGCGGCCAGCAGCGTCTGCTCGGCCTGCATCACGTCCGGGCGACGCGTGAGCAGATCCGACGGCAGGCCAGCCGGCACGTCCGTCAGCAGGTTCTGCGCGTCGAGCGGCATGCCCGCCGGCAGGTCGTCCGGCAGCGGCTCGCCGATCAGCAGCACCAGCGCGTTCAGCGCTTGCGCGCGGGCACGGGCCTGCGCCTGCTGGTTCGCGAGCGCCGTCTCAACCACCGTCTGCGCCTGACGCAGCTCGAGCTCGGAGCCCGTACCGTTGTCGAACTGCAGCTTGGTCAGGTCGTAAGACGCCTGCGCGGTCTTCAGCGTGTCCTCCGTGACCTTCAGCAGGTCATCGGTCGACAGCAGCGTCAGGTATTGATCCGCCACCT